>PDWI01001318.1_pt1 | contig 39274 bp, 36 predicted proteins | sample 1430891 | NCBI WGS metagenome assembly PDWI01 (sample SAMN01162508, study PRJNA174530) | Oral metagenome, whole genome shotgun sequencing project. | biome: Marine environment; feature: Marine mammal; material: Swab sample of the gingival sulcus; isolation source: swab sample of gingival sulcus... | reverse complement strand
TGGGTCGATTATAGAAAATGTTGGATAAGTTAAAGGATTTACAAAAGCGAGTTTGAGATTTTTCTCTTCATGACTGATAACAGAAATGCAGTTCATTTCGCTACCAGTTGCAGGAAGCGTCATGACATTTCCAATCGGCAAAACGCTTTGCACTGCACTTCCGCCACTACTTACAATCTCCCATTCATCACCTTTGTGATTAATCGCACTTGCTATAAATTTAACACCATCTAAAACACTTCCTCCGCCTACACTTAAAATAAAATCAGCCTTTTCATCTCTTGCTAATTTTACTGCTTTTAGGCAAGTTTCAAATCGTGGATTTGGCTCAATTCCGCTAAATTCTATAAATTTATGATTGCTTAAAGCCTCAATAACTTGATCATAAACACCATTTTTTTTGATACTTCCTCCACCATAAACGAGCAAAATCTTTTTATCTTGTGGTAAAAGTTTGGATAATTCTTGTATTGTATCCTTTCCAAAAACTATTTTTGTAGGACACTGGTAGGTGAAATTATTCATGATAACTCCTTAGTAAATTATTTGTATATACAAACCATAATCGCATATACAAATAATTTACTAAAAATTGTATAACTTTTTAATTCATTTGTCAAGATAATGAGTTAAAATTTGCGAAGAGTTTAATTTTATGTTAAAATTCGTCTCATGAATGAAATAAAATTACATAATCCAACTCTAAGAGTTATAAATATATTAAATGCTGTATGTTCAAATAAAAATGGACTTAGCTTTATCGAACTTTCAAAACAGACAAATATTCCTAAAGGGACTTTATATCCTATAATAACAACTTTAGTACAACAAAATATTTTGCAAAACAATAATTCTGTTTTAAGCATAGGTCAAGAGTGTTTTAAGATAGGAAGTTCTTATGTGCATTCGCTTAGTTTTGTTGATGTCATTAAGCCTCACATGCTACAAATTGTTTTGGATTGTAAGGAGATTTGTCAGCTTGGAATACTTGATGGAGTGGATGTATTGTATGTAGAAAAGACAGAGCCTAGACAGGCTATTAGACTAGAATCTTACACGGGAAAAACACTCATTGCTTATGCGACTGCTATTGGAAAAATGCTTTTGAGTGATTTAGACGAAGAAAAGATAAGGCAGATGTATAAAGATGAATTTTTTACATATACGCCAAAAACCATATCTAATATCAATGCTTTATTAGGGCAATTAAGACGCATCAAAGCACAAGGTTATGCTCATGAGATAGGTGAAGCAAATATGGACATTGAATGCATAGCTTTTCCTATATTGATAAACAAAAAAATCAAAACAGCACTAAGTGTAAGTTTGCCTCGTTTTAGATCAAATGCCAAAAAAATTCAGACTATAAAAAATGTTTTGTCTAAACATACTCGTGAGATTTCAAAAGAGTTGCAAATATTAAACCTAAACTTTTAATTTTTTAAAGTTGATTGTTTTGGATATACAAAGATACTTTCTCGTAAAATCGTTATTTTTTTCTTATTATCTTTTGCATATGCTTTGATTAAAATCGGTATGGTAAGATTTGAATGTTTGTTATTTTTAAATTTATGCGTAGTCGATAAGATGACTATCTTTTTTGATTTTTTTCCCGCTTTTAGTTTGAAAGATTTTGCAGGTCTTAGTATTTTAATATTGGAATTATTTATATCAAAATAGTATTCATGATCTTTATCGTCTGTGTTTTGAAATAAAAATACATAGGCATTTTCTATCCTATTGCCCTCATCTCGTATCTTATAAAGTTGCGTGGTTCGGTTGATATTTAAAAGCATATACTCTTTTTTGCTACTCATAAATAAAAGCAAACAAAAAGCTAAAGTTAAAGCGGCCATGTAAGCTATGGTCCTAAATCTAATATATTTTGTTTTTTCTCCGTTTATTGCCTCTTTTTCACTACTCCAAGTGATGAGAGATTTTTTGCCTAAAGCTGTCATGACTTTAGTGCATGCATCAGCACATTCAAGACAATTTATACACTCAAGTTGCATACCTTTTCGTATGTCGATATGTGTAGGGCAAACTCGCACACAGGCTTCACAACCTGTGCATTCATCTTCTTTATTTGGCGGTTTTTTCCAAAGTTTTTGACCCTCTTCATCATATATAATTCCACCCCTTGTTGGATTGTAAATTGTTTGAATGGTGTCATCATCATACATGACAGATTGAACTCTTGCGTATGGACATACAAAAATACAAAACTCCTCTTTTAAAAATATAATATCATAAATCAAAAAACCAGTTATACAAAGTACTACTCCAAAGATGAGTAAATGCTCAAAAGGGTTTTTTAAATATGCAAAAAAGTCTTCAGGTGGTACAAAATACCACATCAAATTTGAAGCCGCTATGAGGGCTAAAACAGCCCATATTAAGCCACCTATAAATCTCTTTAGATTTTGTTCTTTTGGTTCTTTTTGCTTATTTTGTATGTTTTTTCTGATGCCTAGTAATTTGGTTTGTATCAAATCTCTATAAGTTACCCTAAAGATTGTTTGAGGACAGGACCAGCCACACCAAACCCTACCCCCTAAGGTTGTCATGAAAAATACGCCTAAAAATAACATGATAAGTAAAAATGGCATCAAATACATCTCTTGCATGTCAAATGCTGTAAAAAATAGATGCAATTGCATCTTGTCAAAACTTAGTAAAAAAATATGATGTGAATTTATCTTAATAAATGGCAAACTAAGAGATATTAGGGTTGCAATAATGTAGTTTATATATCGTTTTTTGGCATAAGTCATTTTTTAGCCTTTAACTCTTTTAGGTCGATTAGCTCACATTTTTTTGGTTTCATGATAGGCTTAGTGTTTTTTTTAGGTGTAGCACCTAGGAGTTCTTTTTTAGTATTTGCTAAATCTTTCAAATTTCTTGAGTTGATATAATCTTTTAGCGATGTTCGACTTATTTTTAATATGCTTGCGATACCGCTTACGCTATATCCTTGTTCTAAATATGAGATAATTTGCGTACGGAATTGATCAAATTTTGACTTGCTCATTCTACCTTTTGGTCGTCCTATAGATAAGTTTTGTTTGTTGTGCAATTTATGTCTTTGTTCGGCTAAAATATTTAAAATATATAAAGGAGACGATGAAGAGTTTATTGATTTTTTTTGATTGCAAATATGCAAACAGATATCTCTTTGCAATAAACATTCACAAATTTTAACTAACTCATCAACTTTAAAACTAAGTACCCAAAAATCATACACTAGCAGATTTGAATTTGGTTTAAGTGAGCGTAAAAAAGCTCTAAACTCTAGTCTATCTTCTAAAATTTTTGACGAATCTGATAGATCAATTTCTATGGATTGTATGCTGATAAGATGTTTTTTGGCGTAAGAGAGAATGAAATTTTGTTGTTCTAAAATATTTAATTTATCTGTTAAATTTTTAAGTAAAACAATAGACATAAACAACTCCTTATTATCAATTTCGAGTAAAGTATATCATATTTGGCGTTAAAAATATTTTAAAAACGATAAATATTCGTCATTTTATCTGTTTAATTTTTTGTAGCCATTCGTTGAGAGTTTTCTCAAAACCTATATTTTTTGATGTATAAAATTCTACAGGGCTAAAAAGATAGTTTTGCTTGACCCAGCCGCCGTACTTGTGAGGATATAAATATTTGGGATTGTTGCTTTTTAGATGAGTTGGAATTGGGAATTTTTCATGATGTTTTATAAAATCAAGAGCTTTATTTATGGCTTCATATGAGCTGTTTGATTTTGGGCTACAAGCTAGATATATGGCACATTGGCTTAGCATGATTCTTGCTTCAGGATAGCCTATATGTAAAACGGCATTTAGTGTTGAGGTGGCTAAGTTTAAGGCATTTGGGTTTGCATTTCCTATGTCTTCACTTGCAAAAATAACCATTCGTCTTGCTATAAAATCACAACTCTCACCTCCATCTATCATTCTCGCAAGATAATAAATCGTTGCATTTTCGTCGCTTCCACGCATACTTTTTATAAAAGCACTGATCAAATCATAATGTGTATCTTTGGAGCTAACGCCGTCTTTTAGTGCATGAGAGCGGAGATTTTTTAAGATATCAAGAGTGATATTTTTACTCACTTTTGAAGAGTAATCAAGCAAATTTAACATAGCCCTTGCATCGTTTGAACTTGAATGCAGTAGATATTTTTTCGCCTCTTGAGTAAGAGAAAACTCCTCTTTTTGACTGACAAAACTTAAAATCTTTTCAAGTGCTTCTTGATTTAATGGTTTAAATTCAAAAAGCATACTTCTTGAGCGAATTGCACCACTTAGCACATGATATGGATTTTCCGTGCTTGCACCGATCAAGATGATTTGATGATTTTCCATGGGTAAAAGCAAAACTTCTTGTTGATTTCTTGAAAGCCTATGAACCTCGTCGATGAAAACAACAGGCTTTAAAAGTGAATTTTCATGAGCTTTAAAAACTTTTCTAAGCTCTTCGACTTTTAAACTCGTCGCATCAAATTCAAAGAAGGGCAAATTTAGTATATTTGCAGCGATTTTAGCTAAGGTCGTTTTGCCACTTCCAGCAGGCCCAAAAAACATGCTATGAGGCAGAGAATTTTTTTCTAACAAAGCTCTAAAAGGGGAGTTTTTAGAAGTTAAATGTTCTTGTCCAAAAATTTCATCTAAGCTATTTGGTCGGTATTTTAATGCAAAATTCATCACTCGCCATCAAAATAAGCTAAGGCACTTCCCCAAGTAAAACCACCTCCAAAGGTATCAAAAAGCATCAAATCTCCATTTTTAATCTTGCCCTCTTCATAAGCATCATTAAAAGCCATAGGTATAGATGCGGCTGAAGTATTGCCATATTTATGCACGCTTAAAATGGTTTTTGATATTGGAAAATTAAGCTTAGCCCTCACAGCTTCTATAATCCTAAAATTTGCTTGATGAGGTATAAAAAAATCGATATCTTTAGCTTTAATATTGTTGTTTTTTAAGATATCAATTACATCTTTCGTGAGTGTTTTAACAGCAATTTTAAATACTTCATTGCCTGACATTTTGATAAAATTTAATTTATCATCTAGCATCTGTTTTGAGCATGGATTTTTTGAGCCACCACCTGGTGTTATAAGTAAATCTGCGTATTTTCCGTTTGAGCTAGTATGCACACAGAGTATGGATTTTTCTTTTTCTTTGGTTTTGCCTATGACACAAGCACCTGCTCCGTCTCCAAAAAGTATACAAGTGCTTCTATCTGTGTAATCAATAAAAGGACTAATTTTTTCGGCCCCTATGATCAAGACATGATTGTAAGTGTTTGATTCGATAAAAGCTTTTGCTAAATTTAAAAGATATACAAAACCGCTACAAGCACTGCTGATGTCAAAGGCTGGTTTATCATGAATGCCTAGTTTGTGCGATATAACAGCGGCAGTTGAAGGCATAGTTAAAAAATCTGGACTTAAAGTAGCACAAATAACACAATCAATATCTTTGACGCTTAAATTTGCTCTTTTTAGGGCTACTTTTGCTGCTTTTACGCCTAAATCACTTGTTGTTTCCTCATTAGAAGCTATACGCCTTTGCTTAATTCCTGTCCGCTTAAATATCCATTCATCACTAGTATCTACGATTTTTTCCAAATCTTCATTGCTTAGAATTTTTTTAGGAACATAAGCCCCGATTGATTTTATGCTAGCATACATGAGAGTATTCCTTATAGCTATGATTTAGTTTGTAAACTTTGCTAATTGTTTTAAAATATCTTCATTTGTGTTTGAATTTGCAAAATTTATGGCTTGAAAAATAGCATTTTTGATGGCCTTTGCATTGCTTTTTCCATGACTTACTATAGCACAACCATTTACTCCGATAAGTGGTGCACCACCATATTCTGCATAATCAACTCTCGTTTTTAAAATATTAAAAACTTTTTTCATCAAAATCGAACCCGCAATTGCAACAGGGGATTGTTTTACATTTTGTTTGATGATTTTAGATATGGATTCTGCGACTCCTTCGCTAGTTTTAAGTACAATATTGCCAGTAAATCCATCACACACAATAACATCAACACTTCCATCAAAAATGTTATTTCCCTCAACATTTCCAACAAAACTATCAAGTTGTTTTAAAAGTTTAAAGGCTTCTTTGTTTGTTTCGTTACCCTTACTATCCTCTTCGCCATTTGACAAAAGTCCAATTTTTGGATTTTTTTTCTCCAATACATCTTTTGCATAACTTTCCCCCATTAAGGCAAATTCAAAAAGATTTTCAGCCTTACAATCCACATTTGCACCCACATCTAAAAGTAGGGTAGAACTTTTTGTATAAGTGGGCATCAAAGTAGCGATAGCTGGTCTGCTAATGCCCTTTAGTCTTCCTATGTTGATCGTTGCAAGTCCCATGGTGGCTCCACTATGACCTGCTGAAACGACGGCGTCTGCTTGTTTGTTTTTGACAAGTTCGACTGCTTTATATATGGAAGTGTTTTTTCTTTTTAAAGCAGATGAGGCATTTTCGCTCATTTTAAAAACCTCTTTTGCATCTATGATTTGTATATACTTTTCATGATGCTTTGGGATAAGAGTTTTTAAAATATCCTCATCTCCTACTAATTTTGCATAAAATTTACGCTCATCTAAGGCGAGTTTTAGTCCCTCAACTATCGGTTCAGGGCCAAAATCTCCGCCCATTGCGTCTATTGATATGCTTACCATTTATGTTTAATATTCGCCTGTAGTAGCATTTGCTTTATGAGGCATCTTCCAAGAGCCGTCTTTGTCTTTTACAGGTTTTGCAAGTTTGATTTTATAGTGAGTTCTTCTTTTTAATCCTTGAGTTTTACTCACTCTTCGCTTAGGTACTGCCATTTGTTTTCCTTAATTTTTAGTTTTACAATCTTTACAATAAAAATAATCGCTTTTTATAGCCTCAATTTCGCTAGTAAAAATCTCATCAAAATCTACTTGACCATCAAGAAATTCGATTATATTTTGTAACTCATTTTCCAAAGGTTTTACGATCTTATCGCTAACCAAAACTTCCACATCTTCGTCAATTTCCAAACTAAACTCCTCACCGCATCTGTCGCATCTATAAGGGGTTTGTCCAAAAATTTTACCATTTAATTTTATAAAATCTTTATTTAAAGATTGAGTGGCAAATGAAAATTTCAAGTCATCTTTTTGCAAAGAAAAATCGCATACATCTTTACTTAATGATATGAAATCTTTTTTCATTAACTTAGCAAATTTCCTTTTTTGCAAAGAAAAACTCTATCTCTATTTTAGCATTTTGCAAACTATCGCTTCCATGAACTGCGTTTGCATCAATATTTTGTGCAAAATCAGCTCGAATTGTGCCTTTTTGTGCCTCTTTTGGATCTGTTGCCCCCATGAGTTCACGATTTTTTGCGACTGCGTCTTCACCTTCTAAAACCATAACTACAACAGGTCCGCTTGTCATGAAATCTATCAAATCAGCAAAAAAAGGTCTTTGTTTGTGAATAGCATAAAAAGTTGATGCTTCTTTTTCGCTAAGCCACATCTTTTTCATTGCGGCAATTTTTAAGCCATTTGTTTCAAATCTGCTTATGATTTTACCTATAACGCCCTTACTTACGGCATCTGGTTTTATAATGGATAGTGTTTGTTCTGCCATTTTATCTCTCCTATAATCAATAAAGCCTATGATTATACCAAAAAAAATTAAAAAATCAAAATTATGTAAGTGAGTTAGATTTGTATTTACAAAAAAATAGTATAATCTTTTTTTAACGATTTAATATATCTTTTATAATTTAAATGATATAATTTCGTTATTAATAAATTTTATTATTTAAGGAGAAAACATGCTTGTAACAAACAAAGCACCTGATTTTACAGCAACTGCTGTACTTGGAGACAATCAAATAGTTGAAGATTTTAATCTTTATAAAAATTTCGGAGAAAAAGGAACAGTTGTATTTTTCTATCCATTAGACTTTACTTTCGTATGTCCATCAGAAATCATCGCTTTTGATAAAAGACTTGATGAGTTTAAAAGCAGAGGCATAAATGTAATCGGCGTTTCAATTGACTCACAATTTTCACACTTTGCTTGGAAAAATACTCCAGTAAATGAAGGTGGTATCGGTCAAGTAAGATTTCCATTAGTTGCTGATTTAAATAAAGACATAGCAAGAAATTTTGATGTACTTTTAAACAACGAAGTAGCACTAAGAGGTTCATTTTTGATCGATGTTGATGGCACTGTTAGACACGCAGTTATCAACGACTTACCACTTGGAAGAAATATCGACGAAATGTTAAGAGTAGTCGATGCTATGCTTTTCACAAATGAGCACGGAGAAGTATGTCCTGCTGGTTGGAACAAAGGCGATGAGGGCATGAAAGCTGACACTAAAGGTGTTGCTGAATACTTAGATAAACACGCAAACGATTTATAGTACTACTCCCCCTTCTTGGGGGATTTAAAATCGAAAGGAAAAACGAGTTTGGAGTAAAGTCTGTTTTGCCAAACTTCATAGCTTGAGTGTCCAAAGTTGTGATCTAACTGCGAAGTCAAGCCCTCAGCCCACAAAAGAGTTGGAGATAAGAGTAAAAATTTAATTGTTTTCAAATCTTATCTTGGCCAATAAACACCGTCGCCACCAGCATCGATATAGACAGCATTGCCCTGTATTTTCATCTTGCCACCATCTTTCATGTTAAATATTGCAGTTCCTTGAAGTTCATAATTTACATATTTAAAAGGAGTTTTGCTCATGTTATAGCTTACAAATTTGTTTAAAGTATCTAATAATTTACTGAATAAATAAATTTAACCTTTCCTTGAAGTGTAATTTTGTCTTTGTGAAATCCTAGTTTTAGCATCTGTTTGCTTTTTGGTTTTACAGATATTTCATCTAAAATCAAGCCATTTTTAAAAGCTGCGAAAAAACAAGCCGCCATGCCCGTACCACAAGCTAAAGTTTCGTCTTCTACACCTCTTTCAAATGTCCTAACTTCTAAAATATCTGTAATTTTTGCTAGATTTACATTTGCATTGTATTTATGTCTTAGCTCTTGTATCGTTTTTTTATTCCATGAATGATTTAAATCATCTACAAAGCTAACTAAATGAGGCACTCCTGTGTCGTAAAAATACCATTTTAGACCATGATGAATGAAAGGTTTTGTTAGACAAATCGGTTTTGTTAGTTGGCTTGTTACTATGTTTTTTTGGACTTTTGCTTTGATAACACCAGCTTTTGTTAGAAAACTTATGTTAGCGTTTGTTAGTCCGTTATGATAAGCGTAATGCGCACAAGCTCGTGATCCGTTACCGCACATGTTAGCTTCACTACCATCTGCGTTATAAAATTGCCATTCAAAGTCGTATTTGTCATGAGGAAGCAAAACAATTAATCCATCAGCTCCAAATCCTTCATGACGATCGCAAAGTTTTTTTGCTAAACTGCTCCTGTCTTTTTTCAAAAATGTATGAAAGATGATAAAATCATTCCCGCTAGCACTATATTTACTTAACTGCATAAGTCTCCTTTAGCCATTTTTTTAAATTCAAAATTTGAGTTTTTAAATGTTTTAAATCCAAATTATTATCGATTATAAAATCAGCCATTTGCCTTTTTTTTTCGATATCCATTTGAGAATTTATCCTTTTTAATGCTTCTTGCTTATCTAGATTTGACCTTTTCATGAGTCTTTTTAGTTGATTTTTTTTATTTGCATATACTAACACACATTTTTGTATATCATATGAGTTTGTCTCAAAAAATAGAGGGATTTCTAAAAAATAGGGTTTTTTTAGAACCGATAATTTTTTAGCTTGTTTTTTACTTTCGCTTAAAATTTTTGGATGCATAAACTCTTCTAATTTTTGTTTTTTTTCAGCGTCGTTAAATATTAAATTTGCTAATTTATTTTTATCAACCATATCGTTATATATATATTCGCAACCAAAAATCGAGCCGATATCTTTGGCATGAGAGTTTAAAATCTCATGAGAGATTTTATCCAAATCAATCACACTAAAACCATCTTGTCGCAACATCAATGCTAAAGTGCTTTTTCCAGTCGCTATGCCACCGCTTAAAGCAATTGCGTAAGAAAAATCCATTTTTTCACCTCTTAAAGCTTATTTTAACATCTTTTAGTTAAAATTTAGTAAAAAATTTAAGGAGTTTTGATGTGTGCTCAAAGAATACATAGGGTTTTTTTAGCGGTTTTCATAGTCGCTTCCATAGGCGTACTTCATGGGTATGATTTTTTCATAGGAACATATATGTTTGTAGGCTTAGCTGTTTTAATGCTAGTTTGGGCTATTTTTGATTTTTGCCCTATTTTATTTGTGCTAAATAAAGCTTTTAATAATTGTAAACTCAAAAAATATAGCTAATTTTTGTATGCTTTAAAGCTCGAATTTTTAAGCTTTAAAGCATAATTTTAGACTATATTTTTCGCAAAAAGCATAAAAATAATTTTATTTTATCTTTTATTAAGCTCTGAAAAGATATAATTTCACTCTTATTTAAATTGTTGGCCCATTCGTCTAGCGGTTAGGACACCGCCCTTTCACGGCGGTAACACGAGTTCGAGTCTCGTATGGGTCACCACTATTTTATCCTTTGATTTTTTAACCCTATATTATGATAGATTAAGAATAATTTTTATTTTTTTTGTATATAATGATGGTTCTATAAAAGGGTGATTTTTCATGATTTGTATAAATAATTTATTAAAGCGAATAAATCAAGCTTTTCAGGTCTTAATTGGAAATGTTGCTTTAGCAAAAAAAGATGATTTACGATTTGATGTGAAATGGGCAAGTTTTCATGAAAACAGTGATATTGTATTGCTAGCAAGTGAAAAATTTCAAAAATATGTAAAAACTTCAAAAGAACTTGTGGGCTTAAAATTGTCATTTTTAATTCATGAAGATGATTTGGATTTAAGACAAAGATGCTATAAAGCTTCTTATGAAGAGTTTAAAAGACTTGGTACAAATAACTATTTAACCGATGCATTTTGCTATAGGATATTGCGAAAAGATGGAGTGTATTCTTGGGTTATTGAGACAGGAATTTTTACAAGAGAGGCAAACGGAGATAGGATTTATATTGCTTTTTTGATTGATGTTAAACAAGATGATATAGCTTTATTGAGGCAACATTATGATAAATATTTGTATCATGAAAAAAAATATATGCAATTTTGCGAAACATTACAATCCCCAATAGTGGTATTGAGCAAAGAAAAATTTATAGCAGGAAATCAATCAGCCCTAAATATCTATGAGGCAAACTCGCAAGAAGATTTTCGAAATATTACCTTAGATAAGGTCATGGAGATTTCTAAAGGGTCTATTTTGTCTCTTGTAGATCGAGCTTTAAATGGAAATAAGAAAAATATAACTTTTGATTATTTAAAATTTGATGGTACAAGAATTGACTTAGAGACATATATCTACCCTTTGCCACATTTGGATTTTTTAATTTTAGTGTATGATGTCGTAAATGTTGAGAGTGCTGATATGTCTAAAGCAAATACGAGATTGTATAGTAGACTTTTTGAATACAATCCTGTACCCATGGTAATTGTTGATTATGAAGCAAAGGTCGTACAAACGGCAAATTCGGCAGCTAGAAATCTATATGGCTATGGTGATGATTTTAAACCTGACATACCAATACAACAATTCATGTCTTATGAGTTAGATGAATTTAAAATATCACTAGATGAGATTGTAAAAAAAGGTTTTGCTTATATCAATGAGCAAAAACATAAGCATAAAAATGGAGATGTGTTTTATGTTGATCTTTTTATTTTTCCTTATGTATTGAAAAATAAAACTCTTATATGCTCATCAGTAATCAATGTAAGTGAAAAAGTAAAAGATAAACAAGAAGTACAAAAACTAGATATTGCACTTGAGTATAGTCCAAATTTCATAATCATTGTAAACAAAAAATTGGAAATCGAATATGTAAATAGCACTTTTTTAAAGCGTTGTGGTCTTAAAAAAGAGGAAGTTATAAATCATCTAATTAGTGAATTTGCAGCAGATAATATAGACACAATCAATGAATTTTTATCTAAAAGCATACAAACAGGAAATATCAAAAGTAGTGATATGCTTTGTAAGGATTTGAATGGTAAAAATTTTTGGGTAAATATGCTAAGTGCTCCTATAAAATCCAAAAAAGAAGAAATCGTAGGTGTGGTTTTAGTGGGTGAAGATTTGACGCTTAAGCACTCTTATGATAGTCAAATCCATAAGCTGAAGCTTCATGATGATATGACAGGGCTTGGCAATAGACAATATATCTTCAATAAATTGGAAGATTTTTTTAAACTCAATGAGCAAAAAGCGATTTTGTGTATCGTTGATATTGACAGCTTAAGCACTATCAATGAAAGTTTAGGTTTAAATTTTGGCGACATGCTCATACAAATCACAGCCGATAGGTTAAATAGTGTAGCAAACAATAACGATGTTTTAGCTCGAATTGGTAATGATGAATTTGCATTATTGCATTTTATTGATAAAAAAGATAGAGACGATATGCAAGCTTGCATGAAACATTTAAGAGAAAATATTTTAAATGCTTTTAGACAAGCAGTAAAAATCAACGAAGTAACCTTGAGTTATACCATAAGTTTAGGATTGGTCTGTTTGCCTTATAAAAATGAATCCAAAAAGCCTACAAATGCTCTTCGTTGTGCCCAACTTGCCATGTATCAAGCTAAGCAGTATAAAGGAACTTGTAGCTATTTTGAGTTTTCATCCCAACTAAAAGAAAATGCAAATAAAAAGTTTGATTTGCGAATTAAACTAAAGCATGCTTTAAAGCAAAATCAATTTGAGCTATACTATCAAAGCAAAGTCAATTTAAATACAAATAAAATCTCTGGTTTTGAAGCTCTTATAAGATGGATTGATGAAGATGGAAATATTATATCCCCTTTAGATTTTATACCGATTGCTGAAGAGAGTGGATTGATTTTGGAGATTGGTCAATGGGTAATCGAAAATGCTTGTGAGCAATCTGTTAAATTTGATAAAGAGTATAAAGGCTTAAAGATAGCTATAAATTTATCCGTAAAACAATTTCAAAGTAAAAATTTTGTTCAAAATGTTAAACATATTTTAGAAAAAACTGGTGCAAATCCTTGCAATATTGAGTTAGAGATTACAGAGAGTATGCTAATTGAAAATACACAAGAAGCCTTAAATTGTCTTCATGAGTTAAAAAAATTAGGCGTTAGTTTAGCGATTGATGATTTTGGTACGGGATATTCATCGTTTGCTTATCTTAAAAAAATGCCAATTGATGTATTAAAAATAGATAAAACTTTTATCGACACTATTCCTGACAATGATAAAGATTGTGCCATAGTAAGCACCATTATTTCATTAGCAAAAGATTTAAACATGTTCATTGTAGCAGAAGGCATAGAGACACAAAGACAAGCTCAATTTTTAAAGCAAAATCACTGCGAATATGCACAAGGTTATCTGTATTCTAAACCCTTAAGAGCCAATGAGGCAAAACAACTTTTAGACCGATAAAATATCAATTCCTCAGTGCCTAGAATTTTCATAATCAATTTATAACCTTACTTTTGATATAATCTTATCAAAAATATTAAAGAGAGAATGATGTCAGCTAAACAAACTAAGTATATCTTTGTTACAGGCGGAGTTTTAAGTTCGCTTGGCAAAGGAATTGCAGCGGCTAGCATAGCAACGCTATTGAAAAATTCTGGACTTAATGTGAGTATCTTAAAAGCAGATCCTTACATAAATGTAGATCCAGGAACAATGAGTCCGCTCGAACATGGAGAAGTTTTTGTAACCGATGATGGAGCAGAGACGGATTTGGATTTGGGTCATTATGAGAGATATTTGGATGAAAATTTAAGTCAAAACAATAATTTTACCACAGGTAAGGTGTATTCAAGTGTTATCGAAAAGGAGAGAAGAGGAGATTATTTGGGTAAAACCATACAGGTTATTCCTCATATCGTTAATGAAATTGTCGATCGGATCAAAAAAGCTGGACGCAATAAAGATATCTTAATCGTTGAAATCGGCGGAACGGTTGGTGATATTGAGGGTTTGCCATTTTTAGAAGCTATTCGCTCATTAAGAGCAAAAGTTGGCAAAAAAAATGCTTTAAATATCCATTTGACTTTAGTACCTTACATACAAGTAGCAGGGGAGCTTAAAACAAAACCAACACAACACTCAGTAGGCGAGTTAAGAAGGATAGGCATTAGCCCTGATATACTCATATGTAGAGCCGAAAAACCACTTCCTAAATCACTTAAAAACAAAATAGCCTTTTCATGTGGTGTGGATAAAAATTGTGTGATTGAGTCTTCTGATGCAAGCTCTATCTATCAAGTACCAATCAATTTTTTAAGAGAGGATATTTTAACGCCAATTTCTGAATTTTTGGATTTAGGAGAGTTAAGTCCTGACATGGAACAGTGGGATAGTTTGGTTAAAAAAGTGATAGTTCCACGAAATGAAGTCAATATCGCTTTTGTAGGCAAATATATAGATTTAAAAGAGTCATACAAATCCCTAACAGAATCCTTAATTCATGCAGGTGCCCATCTTGATACAAAGGTAAATTTAGAGTGGATTGATAGCGAAGAGTTTGATAATAAAAAGGAGAAACTAAAAGATATCGACGCTATTTTAGTGCCGGGTGGATTTGGTGAGAGAGGAGTTGCGGGAAAACTTTCAGCTATAAAATATGCAAGAGAGAATAATATCGTATTTTTAGGTATTTGTTTGGGTATGCAGCTTGCATTGATAGAATTTGCAAGAAATGTTTTAGGCTTAAAAGATGCGAACTCTGTGGAGTTTGATGTGAAAACAAAAAATCCAATCATTTATCTAATTGACGAATTTATAGACGCAAATGGCAAAAAGCAGTTAAGAACTTTTAAAAGCCCATTAGGCGGTACTATGAGGCTTGGCGGATATAAATATAATGTTAAAAAAGACACCCTTTTAAGTGAAATTTATAAAGATCAAAAAGAGGCTAAAGAGAGACATAGACATAGATTTGAGGCAAATCCAAAATATAAAAACGACTTTGAGAAGCATGGATTAATTGTAAGCGGACAAAGTAATGAATTAATTGAGGTCGTTGAGATTTCAAAACACAAGTGGTTTTTAGGTGTGCAATTTCACCCTGAATTTACCTCACGACTTACAAATCCAAATCCTGTGATTTATTCATTTGTCAAGGCAGCGTTGAAATACAAAAATGACTAAACTCTTAAATAAAAAGGATATCTGTAAAATTTTAGCATCAAGATTTCATGATGATTATCATACTAAACTTAGCATGTTGCCGAATCCTTTTTTATTTAAAGATATTAAAAAATCAGCCCTTAGGATAAAAAGGGCTTATGAGCATCACGAAAGTATAGGAATTGTAGGGGATTATGATGCTGATGGAGTCGTATCTTCTGTTATTTTAAGTCAATTTTTTGATAAGGTAGGTATCAAATATAAGCTTTATATACCAAATAGATTTAAGGATGGCTATGGCTTAAATCCAAAAATTGTAAATAAATTAAACACAAGCCTAATCATAACAGTCGATAATGGCATTACAGCAAATGAAGCAGCTGATATTTGTCGAGATAAAAATATAGATCTCATCATCACAGATCATCACAGCGTACCTGAAATATTGCCAAATGCTTATGCTATAGTAAATCCTAAGCAAAAAGATTGTGCATTTCCGTGCAAAGAGATTTGTGGAGCACAAGTGGCTTGGTATTTGTGTGCTGCCATCAAAGAAGTTTGCAATTTTAAATGTGATTTGTCGTATTGGCTTGATGTTTTAGCAATTGCTATCATGGCTGATTTAATGGAACTTAAAGATATAAATCGTGTCATGGTAAAGACTGGTCTTAAATATATAAATAAAACAAAAAAAGTAGCATTTTTAGTCATTAAAGATATGTTTTGCAAAAAAGAGTTTAGAAGTGATGATATATCCTTTTTGATAGCGCCGCTTATCAATAGTACAGGACGCATGAGAGATGCCTCATTGTCGGTTGAGTTTTTAAATTCTAAAACTTATGAAGAAGCGTATATGTTGCTTGAAAAAATAGTTGCTTTAAACAATCTTCGCAAAAAGCAAGAGAGTGAGCTTTTTGTAAAATCACTTAAAATGGTCAATGAAAATGCAAATATCATAATAGTTTGGGGTGAGGATTGGCATGAAGGTGTCATCGGTATCGTTGCTTCAAGGCTATCAAGACGATTTAAAAAACCAGCCATTGTATTTTCTGTTGATGGAGATAGAGCAAAGGGAAGTGCTAGAAGTATAGGTGAGATTGATATTTTATCGTTAATATCACAAAGTGGTGATATTTTAATCGGTTTTGGAGGACATAAAGGTGCAGCAGGAGTTAGTATCAAAAAACATAACTTAAAGCAGTTTCAAAAGAAGTTAGAACAAATTTGTGCTAATATGAGTGTTAAAAAAATTAGTGCTGAAATTTTAGGGGAAATTGATCCAAGCGAGATTGATTTTGAGCTTTTAGATATTTTAAAATCTTACGAACCTTATGGCGAAAAAAATCCAAAACCATATTTTCGCATCAATCAAATCAGTGTAAAAACAAGCAGATATTTAGGGCGAGACGAAAATCATTTAAAGCTTATATTGACAAATAAGCATACGACCTTAGAGTCTTTATTTTTTAATTTTGATCAAGAAGCTTTTAAAGGTGATGTCATAGATGTTATATTTAGCATAGGTTCAAATGATTTTAGAGGACTTATAACGCCACAACTTTTTATACAAGAAATTATACAAAAATAAATATCTTTTCAAACACTCATAAGTTTCATGAGTGTTTGAAAATTATAAAGTTTTTGTGATTTTTATCGTTTGAATAATATCATTTTGTTTTATATTTGATAAAACTTCAAAACTTGTTTCATCGTCTGCCACAATGTCTCCAAATATAGTATGAAGTCCATCTAAATGGGGTTGAGGTGCAAAGCAGATGAAAAACTGACTTCCGCCTGTATCACGACCTGCATGAGCCATAGACAAAGTGCCTTTTTGATGCTTATGAGTATTTTTGTCGCACTCACACGCTATTTTCCATTCGGGACCTCCTGTACCTGTGCCATGAGGACAACCGCCTTGAGCCACAAAACCAGGTATTACTCTATGAAAAGTTAGATTGTCATAAAAGCCATCATTTGCCAAAAATACAAAATTTGCTACCGTGTTTGGAGTCTCTTCAGGATAAAGTTTTACTTTAATATCGCCTTTATTTGTTTGTATGATTGCATAGGCAAAATCTACTAATTCTTCATTAGAATACTCATAGGTTTTTAATTCTTTCATTTTTTTCCTTAATTTTAAAATCGTAAAATTATATACTAAAGTGTTTAAAAAAATGGTTAAATTCAAGATTTTATCTTGCTTTAAACTAATTTGCAATAATATTGAGTTATTTAAATAACTAAGGTAAAAATTGGCAGATTTTAAACTTCATAGCAAATACTCCCCAGCAGGTGATCAACCTAAGGCTATAGAGCAAATTGTAAATTCTATCAAGCAAAAAAACCGCTATCAAACACTTTTAGGCGTTACAGGAAGCGGTAAGACTTATACTATGGCAAATATCATAAAAGAGTTAAAGCGACCAACTCTTATAATGACGCACAATAAAACTTTAGCAGCCCAGCTTTATAGTGAGTTTAAGGGTTTTTTCCCAAACAATCATGTGGAGTATTTTATAAGTTATTATGATTATTATCAGCCTGAAGCTTATATACCAAGGCAGGATTTATTTATCGAAAAAGATAGCTCTATAAATGCTGAACTTGAGCGAATGAGACTAAGTGCAACAGCATCACTTCTTAGTTTTGATGATGTTATTTGTATAGCTTCCGTTTCAGCTAACTATGGCTTAGGTGATCCAAATGAATTTAAGGGCATGGTAAAAGTTATACACAAAGGCGAGAGTGTGAATTATAAAAAATTCTTACTTGAGCTTGTGGATATGGGTTATTCTCGCAACGATAACTTTTTTGATAGGGGCCATTTTCGGGTAAATGGAGAATGTTTGGATATTTATCCAGCTTATGCTCATGAGACGGCAATACGAATTGAATTTTTTGGCGATGAGATAGATGAGCTTTACTATTTTGACCCGCTTAGCAATGCAAGAGTGCAAAAGGTCGATAGAGTGGATTTGTATCCGTCTAGTCAGTTTATCGTAGGGCAACAAAGACAAAAACAAGCCATAAAGCAAATTGAAGATGAGTTAGCCTTGCGTTTGGCATTTTATGAGAGTGAAAATAGGCAAGTGGAACATCAAAGGCTAAAACAAAGAGTTGAGTTTGATTTGGAGATGATGCAAACCACAGGGGCTTGTAAGGGGGTTGAAAACTATTCAAGGCACCTTACTGGCAAAAAAGAGGGTGAGACACCTTATACGCTATTTGATTATTTTGAAGCGATAAATAAAGAGTATCTCGTAATCGTAGATGAAAGCCATGTGAGTTTGCCACAATTTCGTGGAATGTACGCAGGAGATAGAAGTAGAAAAGAGGTTTTAGTTGAGTATGGTTTTAGACTTCCAAGTGCTTTAGATAACCGCCCTTTGCAGTTCGATGAGTTTATAAAAAAAGCTCCAACTTATCTTTTTGTATCAGCTACTCCTAGTGAAAAAGAACTTGAACTTAGTAGCGAAATAGCTGAACAAATTATCCGCCCAACAGGACTTCTTGATCCAGAGATTGAAGTTATAAACAGCGATAATCAAGTCGAAATTCTTCATGACAAAGCCAAAGAAGTCATTGAAAAAAATGAGCGGGTTTTAGTAACCACTTTAACAAAAAAGATGGCTGAAGAGTTAAGTAGGTATTATCTTGATTTGGGTTTAAAAGTAAAATACATGCATTCCGACATCGACGCAATCGAGCGAAACCAAATCATAAGAGGATTAAGATTAGGGGAGTTTGATATATTAATCGGTATCAATCTTCTAAGAGAGGGGCTTGACTTGCCAGAAGTTAGTTTAGTGGCGATTTTAGACGCTGACAAAGAGGGTTTTTTAAGAAATGAAACAAGTCTAATACAAACCATGGGAAGAGCAGCGAGAAATGCTCATGGAAAGGTGCTTTTGTTTGCAAATAAGATGACAAAATCCATGCAAAAAGCCATCGATATAACCCAAAGAAGAAGAAAAATACAAGAGCAGTATAACCATAAGCATGGAATAATCCCAAAAACAACCATAAGAAAACTCGATGAGAACTTACATATTGAAGATCAAGGTGAGCTAGTAAATAAACTTAAAAAAGCCCAAAAAATGCCAGCGGTTGAGAGACAAAAAATCGTAAAAGAGCTTACAAAACAAATGCACAAGGCTGCAAAGGAGCTTGAGTTTGAAAAAGCAGCAGCTTTAAGAGATGAGATCGCAAAGCTTAGAAATTTATAAAAAATCTTTTAGGTGCATATGACCTAAAAGATTTGATTTAAAAGTTTTTAATACCCCTCAAAATGTTTTGTTTTTGGTAGTATCAAATTTAAAATAACGCCTACAATGGCTCCAAGTCCAATGCCACTAAATGCGACATTTCCAAAATTAAAGCTCATACCTCCAATTGCAAAAACTAAAATCATAGAAACTATGATCATGTTGCGAGGATTAGCCATATCAACTTTATGACTTGTTAGAGTTTGAAGTCCTATTGAGGCAATTATACCAAACAATAAAAGCATAATTCCTCCCATGACTGAAACTGGAATTGTTTTTAATAATCCACCTATTTTTTCAATAAATGCTAAAATAATAGCAAAAATTGCTGTCCATGTCATGATGGCGGGATTGAAAGCTTTTGTGATGGTAACTGCTCCCGTAACTTCAGAGTAGGTTGTATTTGGTGGGCCACCAAGAAAAGATGCCAAGCAAGTTGCTACACCATCTCCTAAAAGTGTCTTTTTAAGCCCTGGTTTTTTAAGATAGTCTTCTTTGACGACATTGCTTATAGCTAACATGTCGCCTATATGTTCAATCGCAGGTGCGATTGCGATTGGTAAGATATAGATGATAGCTTCAATATTAAATTTAGGTGCTGTGAAATTTGGAATTGCAAACCAAGAAGCTTCATGAATACTTTTAAAATCAACCACTCCAAACATTAAAGAAGTGATATATCCAGCAGTGATGCCAAATAAAATAGGCAACAATCTAAAAATCCCCTTGCCTAAAAGCATCATTAAAACCGTTACCGTTAAAGAGATGAAAGCGATGATTAATGATGTGGTTTGTGGGACTGCTTGAAAATCTCCTGCTTTTCCCATGGCCATATTTACGGCAACTGGAGATAAAATTAATCCTATCGTCATGATTACAGGAGCTACAACAACGGGTGGAAATAGTTTTTCTAAAAACTCTGAACCTTTATATTTTACTATAAAACTAAGTATTATATAAAAAACTCCAGCAGCAATGAGTCCTGACATAGTTGATGCTATGCCCCAAGTTTTAACACCATATATAATCGGTGCTATAAAAGCGAATGAAGAAGCTAGAAATATTGGTGGGGTTTGCTCTTTTGTAATAAATTGAAAAGCTAAAGTTCCAATGCCAGCAGTAAATAATGCAACATTTGCATCAAGTCCTGTTAAAATTGGCACAAGAACCAAAGCTCCAAATGCAACAAATAAAAATTGAAGTCCTATTAGCGATTGTTTTGGGCTAAAATTGTACTTTTCATGAGCCATACTTATCCTTTTATAGATTTTACTTTGAGCTAATCTCTTATGTGGGATTAGTTGTTGTTAGGATTGAGATATATCAAAACACCAAGAAATTGCAAAAAAGAATTAACATGTAAATACTATTTTTTCATACTTCTCCTTTCAAGTTAGATTTGTACAAAATGTTCTCACTTCGCTATCTATTTTAAAGATATCATTTAAATCATTAGCTTTTATATCTTCAAATTTTTTAAGAGCTTGTTTGATGATTTGTATTAATTTTATAATATTGATCTTATCTTTTAAAAACTCTTTGACGCCTATCTCATTTGCTGCATTTAAAACAACGCCTAAATGAGGATTGTTTAGTATAAAATCTTTAATCTCCCAAATAGGATAGCGGTTTTGTTCTATCTTTTTAAACTCAATTTGCCCCATTGTGAGTAAGTTTACATGAGGGAGGATTGGCTTATTAACTTTTTTCAAAACAGCATAAGCTATAGGCAGTTTCATATCAGCATTTGCAAAATGTGCTGTAGTGCTACCATCATGAAACTCAACTAAGGCATGAATTAAGGATTTTTGTTCTATAAAAGCATCTAGATTTTCACAATTAAACAGCCATTTAGCCTCTATGAGTTCAAAGAGTTTATTTACCATAGTCGCACTATCGATTGTAATTTTTTTACCCATAGACCAGTTTGGATGTTTGAGTGCGTCGGCGGATTTTAAAGTTGGAATTTTTTGTAAAGGCGTATCTCTAAAAGCCCCGCCACTAGCGGTTATGATGAGTTTTTTCGGCTTTTTATCACCTAAGAGATATTTTAATCCAAAATGTTCGCTATCGATTGGAATGATTTTTTTCATGTCCAAAAATTGTCCTGCGATAACTAAGCTTTCTTTGTTTGCTAATGCCAAAGTTTTTTTGAGCTGTTGAGTTTTCACACTTGCACTAAGTCCAGCAAAACCGACTAAGGCATTCACGACTAAATCGCTTTCACATTGGCTTATCATCTCACATATTTCATTATTGCCACAAAATATATTGTCATGAGCTATTTTGTGTTTTAGTTTTTCATCTCCAACAGCTACAAAACGAGGTTTGAAAATCTTAATTTGTTCATTGAGTAAAGCAACATTTGAATTTGTACTTAAAGCTTCGACTTTTAAATTAAATTCATGAGCGATGTTTAAAGTATTAGTTCCTATCGAGCCAGTGCTACCAAGGACTATCACGAAAGCCCTTCTAAAAGCATCATCATGACAATAGCCCCAAACAAATATCCATCTATCCTATCCAAAACTCCTCCGTGTCCTGGCATGAGTGAGCCACTATCTTTGACATTTGCTTTTCTTTTGAGGTAGCTTTCAAATAAATCTCCCCAAATCGAAATCGCACTAACTCCAAAAGAGACGATGAAACTAATGCATAAGCTATAAAACTGCACTCCTACTAAGGTGCCGATTATGGTGGCTATGGCAACGCCTCCGCCTACTCCTTCCCAAGTTTTATTAGGAGATATTGGATTAAACTGCGTTTTGCCTATAAATTTTCCAACCACATAAGCCCCGATGTCAGTAGGCGCTATGATGCATACTATCCAAACAAGATAGTTGATGCCAAAGTCTAAATATAGTTCATACAAAGCTAGCATCGGCAAAGTTGGATATAAAAACAATTTCAAAATTTGTTCATTTAAGTTTTGAGTTTGAAGCATGTATGAGAGTAAAAAGAGTAAAAAACCTAACCCTACCCATAAAGGCGTGGTAAAAAATCCAGCACCAACCCAAAGCAGTGTCGCTAAAAATAGATATTTTTCCTCATAAACACCGAAAAGTTTTTGTGCCTCTTTGAAGCCAATGAGATAAATAAGACCCAAACTTAGCCAGATTAAAAATGAATTGTTGATATAAAAGAATAAAAAAATAATAGAGACTAAAAATAAGCTAGTTATTATGCGGACTTTTGATTCTATAAAGAATGTTTTAATTTTTTCCAAAATCTTTCCTAGATTTTTATTTTGCGGATTTTATCAAAAATTAAATAAAAAAACACTAAATTAAAGTCTTTTTTCAAGGCAAAAATGATAAAATGTGTAAAATTTTGTAACAAATTAAAGGAAACAAATGGCAATGGATGAAAAAAAGAAAAAAGCCTTAGAGCTTACTATGAAACAGATCGATAAAGCATTTGGAAAAGGTGCTATTGTAAGGCTTGGTGATAAGGAAATTGAGCCAATTGATTCGATCAGTACAGGTTCGTTAGGACTTGATATTGCACTTGGTATCGGTGGAGTTCCGAAGGGAAGAATAGTTGAGATTTATGGCCCTGAAAGTTCAGGAAAAACCACTTTGACACTGCAAGTCATAGCACAAGCTCAAAAACAAGGCAGTATTTGTGCCTTTGTAGATGCCGAACACGCTTTAGATGTAAAATATGCAAAAAATTTAGGCGTTGATGTAGATAATCTGCTCGTATCACAGCCAGATTTTGGCGAACAAGCATTGGAAATTGTAGAAACTTTAGCAAGAAGCGGGGCGGTGGATTTGATTGTTGTGGATTCTGTGGCAGCTTTAACTCCAAAAAGTGAGATAGAAGGTGATATGGGAGATCAGCATGTAGGACTTCAAGCAAGACTCATGAGTCAAGCACTTAGAAAACTCACAGGCGTACTTCACAAAATGAATACAACCGTTATTTTCATCAACCAAATACGCATGAAAATAGGTGTCATGGGATATGGAAACCCTGAGACTACAAGTGGTGGAAATGCTTTAAAATTTTATTCATCGGTTAGAATTGACATTAGACGAATTGCTACTTTAAAACAAAAAGAGACTCAAATTGGCAACCGAGCAAGAGCAAAAGTGATCAAAAACAAAGTTGCACCTCCATTTAGACAAGCTGAATTTGACATCATGTTTGGAGAAGGCATCAGCAAAGAAGGTGAATTGGTTGATTATGGAGTTAAGCTTGAGATTATCGATAAAAGCGGTGCGTGGTTTAGCTATGGAGATACTAAAATCGGTCAAGGTAGAGAAAATGTCAAAGTATTTTTAAAAGAAAATCCTCAAATTGCTATTGAAATAGAAAATAAAATCAAAAATGCTTTAGGCGAGAGCGATGGTGTCATGGTGATGGACGATGAAGATTTAGAGAAGGAAGATTGATGTTTATAGATGATATTTACGCAGATGAGGTGTTAGATAGTAGAGGTAATCCAACTATAAGAGCAACAGTGGTTTTAAGCGACGGCACTGGGGCGAGTGCTATAGTGCCAAGTGGAGCTAGTACTGGCAAAAAAGAAGCCCTTGAGCTTAGGGACGGAGATGAAAATAGATTTTTAGGCAAAGGTGTTTTAAAAGCGGTAGAAAATGTAAATGACCCAATAGCAGACAGACTAATAGGTCTAAATCCATACAATCAAGCTTTTATAGATGGCACATTAAAAGAGCTTGATGGGACGAGCAATTATTCGCATTTAGGAGCAAATGCCACTTTAGGCGTAAGTATGGCAGTGGCTAGAGCGGCTGCGAAAAGTTTAGGTTTGCCACTTTATAGATATTTAGGTGGCGCGAACGCACTTGTGCTTCCAACTCCTATGTTAAATATCGTAAATGGCGGAAGTCATGCGGACAATAATGTTGATTTTCAAGAATACATGATTATGCCCATAGGTTTTACAAATTTTAGCGATGCCTTAAGGGCTAGTGTTGAGACGTATCATCATCTAAAAAAACTACTTTTAAAAGAGGGTTTTAACACAGCCTTAGGTGACGAGGGTGGTTTTGCACCAAATTTTAAAAACAATGAAGAGCCTATCGAGTATATTTTAAAAGCTATTGAGCTAGCTGGATATAAGCCTTCAAAACATATAGCCATCGCTCTTGATGTAGCAAGTAGTGAGTTTGCAGTTGATGGTGGATATAATCTTACAAGTGAAAGCAGGGTGCTAACAAGCAAAGAATTGATCGAGTATTACGAGCATCTTTGCCATAAATATCCTATCATTTCTATAGAAGATGGTCTAAGCGAAGATGACTGGGATGGTTGGGCTAGACTTACTAAAAAATTAGGTAAAAAAGTTCAGCTTGTAGGAGATGATCTGTTTGTTACAAATGCTACAATTTTAGCACAAGGTATCAGCAAAAAAATAGCAAACTCAATCCTTATAAAACCAAATCAGATAGGTACTATAAGTGAAACCATGCAAACTGTTCGTTTAGCAAAGGCAAATAATTATACATGTGTAGTTAGTCATCGAAGCGGAGAGAGTGAAGATAGTTTTATAGCTGATTTAGCAGTAGCATTAAATACAGGCGAGATTAAAACAGGGGCCACTGCTAGAGGTGAAAGAAATGCAAAATATAATCGTTTGCTAGAAATCGAAAAAGAGCTAAATGGATATGGAGAATTTTTAGGAAAAGATTTTTAATTCATGAGCGAAATCTTAGACGAGTATGAAGAAAAAAAGGTCATAAATAAGCATAAAAGTATCCTTATTTTTAAGCTTTTTTTTCTAGCCATACTTGTCATTTTGTTTGGAATATATATAGGAGATATGCTTTTTGGAAAAAGCTCTTTAGATGTTTTACTAAATTTACAAGCAGACAAAAATCAGCTTGAAAAAAGAGTTCATGTCTTAAAAGAGCAAAATGCAAGATTGCAAAAAGAGTATTTTGAACTTCAACAATTAGACCCAGATATAAAGGAATTTAAATGAAAATAGTAGTTTTTATATTTATAGTTTTAAGTTTTCTTAATGCAAGAGAAAATCCTTTTAAACCATTAGATGATGTCAATGAAAATAGCATAAAGCCCACGAATATTATTAAGCAATACAATAATTTTAGTAAAAAAAATATCAAGCCACCAAATGATGCACGAGTTTTAAAATATATTAAACTTGGATATCAGGTATTAAGCGGTGAAACAATAGAAAAACGGATAAATATAGACAATAAAATCGACCATCATGAAAAGCTAGTTTTGATTACTCAAAGTGGTTTAAATACACCATCAGACGAAGAATTAGTAAGTGTGTTTAAAAATGATAAGATTATCATCAAAACCGAACCTAAACACAATGATAATACAACTATTATATCCACAAATGAAAGCAAAATAAAATTTGTTCCAAATAAATTGCCAGTAAAAGTGTCTCAAATATCACCTAAAATAACTGCGATAAAGCCAGTAAAAATAGAAAAGATAAGCACACTAAAGCAAACACCGAAATTAAATAAATTAAATAATGAGTTTAAGTTTGAGAATTTTTTTACTTTTAAAATCGAAAAAAACCTACTCATCATCAATACAAGTGACGAGCTTATAAGGGATTTTACCACGACTAAACCTAGAAAAATTGTACTTGATTTTAAAAGAGAAAACTCTTTTTATACTAAAAATATAGATATAAATCAAGTCCCTTTTATCAATGTAAAAATAGGCAGTCATGAAAATTTCTATAGGGCTTCATTTTTATTAGATTCTCCATATTTATATGAGATAACAAAATCAAATAATCAAATTATATTAAGATTAAAATAAAAAAAATATGCTATAATATATAAGATTTGTAAATTTAATTTTCATGAAAGGAGAAGGTATGAATATTTCATCAGGTTTTAATAATTTTGCTAATGCAAATTTTCATCATAATTTCTCCAAAAATCAAAACATGAAAGAGCAAATTTCAAGCTTAGAAAATCTTAATAAAACAGACCATCATGACAAGTCAAATGAGACTGAAAAAAAAGATAAAAACTCAAACGATAAAGAATTAAGCAAAGAAGAAGAACTTCAAGTCTCTAAACTGCGATCAAGAGATAGCGAAGTAAAGGCTCATGAAGCAGCTCATATAGCAGCTTCAGGTGGACTTGCTTCAGGTGGTGCTAATTATACTTATCAGCAAGGTCCTGATGGCAGAATGTATGCTATAGGCGGTGAAGTCTCTATCGATACTTCTAAGGGTTCAACCCATGAAGAGACTATTGCTAAAATGCAAAAGGTTAAAGCTGCTGCAACTGCTCCTGCAAATCCAAGTGGAAAAGATACAAAAGTAGCCTCTACAGCAGCAGTTATGGAGATGCAAGCTAGGATAGATTTAAGCAAAGAAAAACAAGAAGAGATAAAACAAAAAGCCTCTAAAGCTTATGATTCTTCACAACAAACGGATTATAACTCTCTTTTGCTAAGTGCTTAAAATACAGATTTATGTAAATTAAAAACCCCCAATCCACTTAACAATACTTAAAGGAAAATCATGAAGATTTTAAATGCAAAATATCTATTGATTTGCAATGATAGTTTTGAAATTCTGCAAGATAAGGCGGTGTGTTTTGATGAAAAAATCATAGCTATCGATAGCAAAGAACATCTCATGCAAAACTATCCTGACGCAAAAGTTTTAAATGATGCTCAAATTATCATGCCAGGATTTATAAATATACACACTCACTTAGAATTTAGTGCAAATAAAAGCATTTTAGAGTATGGTGGTTTTATAAAATGGCTCACATCTGTCATCGCAAATCGCGATGAAATTATGGAACTCTCCACGGCTTTTAGTATGCAAAATGCACTCAATGAAATGATACAAAGTGGAACGACGAGTATTGGAGCGATTAGTTCGGCGGGATTTGATTTGGAAGTTTGTGCTAAAAGCAGGGCAAGAGTGATATATTTTAATGAAATTTTAGGCTCAAATCCAGCCTCAGTTGATATTTTATATGAAGATTTTAAAAACCGCTTAAATGCTAGTTTGGCATATAAAAATGATTTGTTTATACCGGCTATATCTGTGCATTCGCCATATTCGACCCACCCGATTTTGGCCAAAAAAGCTTTGCAAATCGCACAAGAAAATGATTTTTTAGTGAGTACGCATTTTTTAGAAAGCGAAGCAGAGAGGGAGTGGATTTGCGAAGCTAAAGGTGAATTTTGTGATTTTTTTGCTCCTTTTAATCCTCATGCAAAACCTTTTTTAAAGCCACATGAATATTTAGAACTTTTTGCTGAAAATCAAACCATTTTTACACATTGTTGCTATGCCAATAAAGACGAACTTGAGTATATAAAAACTCAAAATGCCACCATTACGCATTGCCCTCGCTCAAATCGGCTTTTAGGCTCTAAAAAATTGGATTTAAGCCAAATTTTCAAAAACGATATAAATCTCACTTTAGGTACTGATGGACTTAGTTCAAATCATAGCTTAAATATTTGGGATGAGTTAAGGACGGCTTTATTTACTCATGAGGGTCATGATTTACATACATTATCGCAAGAGTTGATAAGATCCGTAACGATTAATGCTGATAAATTTTTAAATTTGAACATAGGAAGTTTAGAGGTCGGCAAAAACGCAGACCTCATGACACTTAGTTTAGCTCAAGAGCCAAAAAATATCGAGCATTTAGCGACACAAATCATACTCCACTCACAAAAAGCAAAAGAAGTTTTTGTAAGTGGAGAAAATATTTTGACATAAAAAGCGTTTGCTTTTATACTTTGTTTTCCATTTTAGAAAAATCTTTTCTCAAATCCTCATCTCCTAAGGATATCTCGAGCGCCAAAGTACCCAATTTATTGCCTAATATACTTACAAAATATATCGATAAACTAGCAGCAACTATGCCTGGTAGTATCTCATAAACCATAGCACCTAAGCCTAAGCTTTTCCAAAGTACCACCGTTACCGCACCAGAGATCATGCCTGCCAAAGCCCCTAATGCATTCATTCTTTTCCAATACAAACTAGCCAGTATAGCAGGTCCAAAAGCAGCACCAAAACCAGCCCATGCATAACCAACAGCACCAAGTACCGAGTCATTTGAATTAAAAGCGATGAGTGCTGCGACAACTCCAACTCCAACAACAGCAAATCGTCCTATTCTGACTTGTTCTTCATTTGAGATTTCTCGTTTTGAAAATGCTAAGATAAAATCTTGCGATACCGAAGAAGCACTAACTAATAATTGGCTTGATATCGTACTCATGACAGCTGCAAGTACGGCTGAAACCACTACACCTAAAAAGAAAGGATGAAATAGTTCTTCAGCAAGTTTTAAAAATACCTTTTCGCTATCTGCTATACTTGTAGCCCCACTACTAAAATATATATACCCCAAAAGTCCAGAAGCAATGGCTCCTAAAAGTCCTAATATCATCCAAGTTATACCTATTCTTCTTGCTGATATCAAATCTTCTGAGCTTTTGATCGCCATAAATCTTACTATTATATGAGGTTGTCCAAAATATCCAAAGCCCCAAGCTAAAAGACCGACTATGCTCAAAAAAGTTTGATCTGCAAATAGATCTAAATGCGATGGACTAATGGAATTTAATTTTCCAGTCAAACTCATGCCGTCAGGAAGATTTATAGCCATATAAGCCAAAATCGGTAAAGACACTAAGACGATAAACATTAAAGAGCCCTGAAAAGCATCTGTCCAACAAACTGCCTTAAAGCCTCCAAAAAATGTATATACTACGACTATTAGTAGAGTTAAGATGCCTCCATACACAAAGTCGATACCAAAAAAACTCTCAAAACTTTTTCCACCTGCTATGATGCCACTTGCCACATAAAGCGTAAAAAATATTAAAATTAAAAATCCAGATACCAATCTTAACAATTTTGTAGTATCTTTAAATCTATTCTCAAAATAATCAGGAATAGTAATAGCATTTTTTACTATTTCTGTGTATATTCTAAACCTTTTTGCTAAAAATAGATAATTACAATAAGCTCCTATTGTCAAACCTATAACTATCCAAATATTTGCCAAGCCAGTAGCATAAAAAGCACCCGGAAGTCCTAATAGCATCCAGCCACTCATATCACTTGCTCCCGCACTCAAAGCAGTTACAAATGGTCCTAAATTCCTATCGTCTAGCATATATTCGTCCATACTAGCATCTTTTTTGTATGCTATTTTTCCTATAAGCATTAAAGCTCCAAAATATAAGCCTATAGCTACATATAGTGTCCAGTCCATAAAAAATCTCCTTTTTTATTTGTATTGTATGTTTTTAGAGGTAAAAATTTGCTAAATTTAATATACTTTATCATATTATTTTTTATCAATAAGTATTTTGGTAACACTTATTGATAAAAGAATATTAGAATTGTTTAATTATTACTTTTTAGTGTAATGCAATAAAGCCAATATAGATATTCCAAATATAAGACCTGCTATTTTTACTATCCATGAGGGATAAAATACGATTAATCCTGCACATATTAAGGTGTATTTTGTAGCATTTGAAAGTTTGGCTTTAAAAAATCCAGAAAAACCTACTGAAAGAAAATATCCAGCTATAAAAATAGTACAAACAACAAGTAAGCTATCAGAAATATTTCCTTGCATAAGCAAATTTGAATCATACATAAAAGCAAAAGGTACGATAAATGCTATTATTCCTATTCTCATGGCAGTTATTGCTATTTTCATAGGGCTATCTTTTGCCACCGTTCCAGCCGCAAAAGCCGCAAGGGCAACTGGAGGAGTCATGTTTGAAAGGACTGCAAAATAAAAAACAAACATATGTGCATTTAAAGCATCAAACCCATGAGCTGTTATGGAGCTAACTCCTAAAGCAGCTGCTATGATATAGGCTGAAGTTGTAGGAAGTCCCATGCCAAAAATAACAGCTAAAATAGCTATTAAAATCAAAGCTAAAAATCCACTGCTTCCACTAACGGACGCTATGATGGCACCTATTTTAAAACCTATGCCTGTTAGGGCAATTGAGCCTATTACTATACCTGCTGATGCACAAGCGACTGCTATTACAGGTACGGAGCGACCAGCCATCATGAAAGCTTTATAAAGCCCTTTTATACCCATAGCATAGCCACGATTAAACAAGGATACAAGCCATGAGATGATAATGGCTACAAGACCTGAAAGCATAGGAGTTTTTCCCATCAATAAAGCAATGATCAATACTAAAATTGGCAACAATAAAAAGCTTCTTTTTAAGACATCTCTCCAACGAGGCAACTCTTCTTCGCTAAGCCCTGTAAAGCCGTCTCGTTTTGCAATATAATGTATCATAAACAAAGCTGTACCATAATACAAAAGTGCAGGTAAAAGTGCTGCTATCATGATAACTTTAAATTCAAGTCCTAAATATGCACTCATGACAAAAGCACCTGCTCCCATTAGTGGAGGCATGAGCTGTCCGCCTGTACTTGCCATTGTTTCTATGCCACCTGCCAAAAATGGCTTAAAGCCTACTCGTTTCATCATGGGAATTGTAAAATTGCCTGTCGAATATACATTTGCGACAGCTGAACCTGAAATAGAGCCAAATAGACACGAACTCACAACGGCAATTTTTGCAGGTCCTCCTACTGATTTTCCAGCAATTCGTGAAGAAAAGTCCATAAACCAAGGACCAACTCCACTTACTTCTAGAAATGCACCAAAGATTAAAAATATAACAACATAAGTAGCAGAAACACCAAGAGGAATGGAAAATATGCCATCTGTAGTCAAAAATAGACTTTCAATAACTTCTCTTAAGCTAAAGACATCTCCTTTCATCATACCAGGAAAATATTCTCCAAAAAGCATATAAAAGGCAAAAAATCCACTTATGATAGTAAGAGGAAGTCCTAATAGCCTCCTTGTTGCTTCCATTAAAACCAAAACAAAACAACACCCCATGAGAAGTTGAATATCCGTAACTTCATCGACTTGATAGACCCTAAACAAAATCTCTTCAGAGTTGATAATACCATAAACACCAGGTGTTACACAAAGCAGAACTAAAATCCAGTCATACCAAGCTACACTATTTTTCGAAGAAGATTTGCTAAATGGCCAATATATAAATGCTAAAGGTAAAACCCAAGTGATATGAATGAGTCTTTGAAGCCATGATTCAAAGACACCAAAACCGGCTGTGTATAAATGAAAAAAAATACCAGCCAATATCCATATGCTTAGCGGTACGATGATGAATTTATTATTAATTTCTCTCATGATAAGTCCAATTAGGAGGCTCTAGCCTCCTTATAATTTTATTTTAATTTTGAGGCAAAAAACTCTTTTGAACCTTCATGCATAGGTAAAGTTTTCGCTATGGCATGATTTGGAGCAAAATAAGAGAAATCCTTAATTGTATTTTGTAGTTCTTTTTTATGGTTAAGTAAGCTTTGTGCCATTTTTTTAACAACCTCTTTTGGCAAATCTTTTCTAACCACACAAATAGTGAAGTCTCCCACTGTGTCAATATCTTTTTTTACGCTTTTATAAATACCTGGTTTGATCGTATGAACCCCTGTGCCATAAGCTTCACTTAGCTTAGCAAGTGCGGCTTTTTCGACAGGCAAAATGGTTATATCTGTTTGGCTTTCTATATTCATGATAACAGACGCTATCTCCCCTACAGAAAAAGCAAACAAATCAATATGATTGTCTCCTATTAAACCTGCTCCATCAGAGTATGAAGCAAATTGCACCTCTCCGCCCTCTTTTTTTATCTTTTTCCAATCAGTCTTATAGGCTAGTTTAAAAAGTGAGCTTACGACAAACTCAGAAGATGAGCCAGGCTTTAAACTTGCAATTCTTAAATTTTTGATCTTTAAAGCATCTCCTAGAGTTTTAATATTGTGCTTTTTTACAAAGTCAGTTCGAGCTATGAAGTAAGTAACTTGCGGATATAGATTTGCTAAAACTACTGCATTTTTGATAGGTTTTTTAAATTTTCCTTCACCTTTTGCAGCCGCTCCTAATAACGAACCTACAGAAAAACCAACATCAGCTTTTTTGCGGTTAATATTTACAACATTTGTAACGCCGCCACCAGTTGAGCTTGAAGTGGCAAGTCCATCTTTACTAAAATACGAACTAATCGCACCGCCTAGCACAAACCAATTTCCCCCTTGAGGTCCAGAAACAAAGCGGTAATTATCCGCCAACACAAAAGATGGCACACAAGCCATTACATAAACTAAAAAGCTTTTAAATAATGCTTTTTTCATGAAATCTCCTTTTGTTAAAAAATTAATATCTAACATTGTACTTACTTTAAGATAAATAAATGATAAAATACATTGTTAAAAGAAAAGTTACGAGCATTTAATTTGCACTTTAGAATTTAATTGAAGTTTTACTTTAAAATTATTATATTTTAAAGTAATCATCAAGCCCTTTTTGGTATCATTTCATGATATAAATTTTTAAAGGATAATTTATCATGCGTGGTTATAAAGTTTTTTCGGGAAATGCAAATATGGAGTTTTCAAAAAAGGTTTCAAAATATCTCTCTTTACCCTTATCAGAGTGCGATATTAAGAGATTTAGTGATGGTGAAATTAGTATAAAAATTAGCGAAAGTGTTAGAGGAAAAGATGTATTTATTGTTCAATCAACATGTGCTCCTGCCAATGTTAATTTGATGGAGCTTTTGATTTTAACAGACGCACTTAAGCGAAGTTCGGCTAGTTCTATTACTGCATTAGTTCCATACTTTGGTTATGCAAGACAAGATAGAAAAGCAGCTCCTAGAGTACCGATTACGGCAAAATTAGTCGCTAACATGATGCAAATAGCTGGAATTGACAGGGTTGTTACTATCGATTTGCACGCGGGACAAATTCAGGGATTTTTTGATATTCCTGTTGATAACTTGTATGGAAATATTGTATTTTTGGATTATGTAAAAAGAAAAAACTTTAAAAACCCTATCATAGCAAGTCCCGATATCGGCGGAGTTGCAAGAGCTAGAAGTTTTGCTAAAAAATTAAATACAGATATGGTGATAGTAGATAAAAGAAGAGAAAAAGCAAACGAAAGTGAGGTCATGAACATTATCGGCGATGTTGAAGGAAAAGATGTTATTTTAGTTGATGATATGATTGATACTGCTGGTACCATTGTAAAAGCTGCCGATGTTTTAAAACAAAAAGGTGCCACAAGCGTTATGGCATGTTGCACTCATGCTGTTTTAAGCGGACCTGCTTATGAAAGAATAGAAAACTCAAAAAGCCTAGATGAGTTAGTTGTTAGTGATACTATTCCTTTAAAACGAGAGCTACAAAACATAAAAGTACTTAGTGTTGCCCCAACTTTTGCAGAAGTTATTAGAAGAGTTTATCATAATGAAAGTGTAAATGGCTTATTTATCTAAGAAGCTGTATTGTAAAGATTTTTTTTAATTTACCGATGTTATGTATCGTTAAGGTTTTTTAGGTAAAATAGCTTTAGCAATTTTGTGTTAGGAGGTTTAAAATGAATGTTAGTCAAGCAAATGCTTATAATGTATATAATAACTACAATCAGCCAAGTGTGAATGCCACTAAAGGCGTATCTTCTGATACTGATGAGATAAAAACTGAGCAAAATCAAAAAGTTTTAGGTTATGAAGTCGATAAAAATGGATATTTTTCATCAGATTTAAATAAGGCTGCTGGAATTAGCGAAGATATAAAAATTGATGCTAAAAGTGTGCAATCTTTTGTTGATTCAAAAACTACAAAAACCGATAGATTTGCTGATTATGACAGCATTGATGTGGCAAAAACTTTACACAATGCTTATAATTCTTTAGAAAATAAAGAGATCAAAACAGATAAAATGACCGATGCCTTAATCAACCAAGTCAAACAAAATCCAAATCAAATCGAAGGTAATGTCTCTTATGTAGGGAGGCTTAAAGGTCTTGATGAAAACATGAGTGCTGATGAATTTCGCATACAAATTGGCTTAGTAAATGCCCAATATGACGGCTTAAAAGATCAAGATTTACAAAAAGCACCTGACCATATTAAAGATATTGTAAATTTTGTATCTGATTTGAAAAATCTAAAAAACGAACAAGTGCAAAATCCTATATCTTCTGTCTATAATGAACTAAAAGATGATGAAAAAGCTACTTTTAAAGAGCTTCAACAACAAGCAAAAGATGCGATAATTGAACTAAACCATAGTAGAAGTGATAATTTTGCTTCATTGATGTTTGGAGGTGCTCAGCAGTTAGGCAACGCCCAACAAAATGCCGTTAATAGCTTAGATGATTTTACAGCATTTTACATGAAAGCACAAGATTTTTTTAACAAATCAAAAGATGATATGCTTGATGCTACTCAAACGCAGATTAAAAATGCTTTTACAAATCTTTACAGCCAACAAGCAAATTTACAAGCTAGTCAGTTAAATCTTTTAGCTTAATTTAAAAAAGATAGCTTTTATTTTTACCCAAAAAGCTATCTTTAACCCAAATTTCTATAAAATACCAATTAATTTTTACAAAACAAGGCAATCATGAAAAATATACGAAATTTCTCCATCATAGCTCACATTGACCATGGAAAAAGTACATTAGCAGATAGACTTATACAAGAGTGTGGGGCAGTTAGCGATAGGGAGTTAAAGTCTCAAATGATGGATACTATGGATATCGAAAAAGAACGAGGCATCACCATAAAAGCTCAAAGCGTGAGATTGATTTACAAAAAAAACGATCAAGAATATATTTTAAATCTCATAGACACCCCTGGTCATGTGGATTTTTCTTATGAAGTAAGCAGATCTTTAGCTTCAAGTGAAGGTGCTTTGCTCATAGTAGATGCAAGTCAAGGCGTTGAGGCACAAACCATAGCAAATGTCTATATAGCACTCGAAAACAATCTTGAGATGATACCTGTGATAAATAAAATCGACCTTCCTTCAGCCGATGCGAGTAGAGTTGAGGCTGAAATCGAGCATACCATCGGGCTTGATTGCTCTCATGCACTTCATGTGAGTGCGAAAAGTGGTGTCGGTGTTAAGGAGTTGCTTGATAAGATTATCGAGATAATTCCTGCTCCAAATGGTGATGAAAATGCCCCGACTAAGGCTATTATTTACGATAGCTGGTTTGATAATTATTTAGGAGCTTTAGCACTTGTGCGAGTTTATGACGGGCAGATAACAAAGGGTCAAGAGATTTTTGTCATGGGTACAGCACAAAAACATGAGGTTTTAAACCTAATGTACCCGCATCCGCTAAAACCTATCAAAACAGACGCTATTAAAACAGGTGAGATAGGCATCGTCGTTTTAGGTCTTAAAAATATAGGCGATGTCAGAGTAGGCGATACGATTACTGACAATAAAAATAAAACTGCTAAGCCTATTGAGGGTTTTGAAGAGGCGAAGGCTTTTGTATTTGCGGGACTTTACCCGATAGACACTGATAAATTTGAAGAACTTCGCGACGCGTTAGATAAATTAAAGCTAAACGATAGTTCCATTTCGTATGAGCCTGAAACTTCAGTGGCTTTAGGTTTTGGCTTTAGAGTTGGATTTTTAGGGCTTTTGCATATGGAAGTTGTAAAAGAGAGGCTAGAGCGAGAATTTGGACTTGACCTCATAGCAACTGCTCCAACTGTTACTTATGAAGTACAAAAAACAGACGGCACTTACATAAATATACAAAATCCAAGTCAACTTCCAGCAGTAAATGAGATAGAATTTATAAAAGAACCCTTTGTAAGAGCCACCATAGTAACCCCAAATGAATTTTTAGGCAACATCATGACTCTTGTCAATGCCAAACGAGGCATACAAACGAAGATGGATTATATAACACCTGAAAGGGTGCTTTTAGAGTATGCGATTCCTACAAACGAAATCGTCATGGATTTTTATGATAAATTAAAATCGACCACAAAAGGTTATGCTAGTTTTGATTATGAGCCACTTGATTATCGTGAGGGGGATTTGGTCAAACTTGATATTAGAGTTGCGGGCGAAATCGTCGATGCACTCTCCATCATCGTATCAAGCCAAAAAGCAGTGAGCAGGGGTAGAGAGCTTGTAAAAGCCATGAAAGAGATAGTTCCTAGACAGCTTTTTGAAGTGGCAATACAAGCTAGTATTGGAAATAAAATTATAGCTAGAGAAAATGTCAAGTCTATGGGCAAAAATGTTACAGCAAAATGTTATGGTGGCGATATCACAAGGAAAAGAAAATTGCTTGAAAAACAAAAAGAGGGCAAAAAACGCATGAAAGCTATAGGCAAAGTTCAACTACCTCAAGAAGCGTTTTTGTCAGTTTTAACGATAGAATAAAGGAGAAGTCATGAAGTATATTTTAAGTTTATGTTTAGCATTTATGTTGAGCGGTTGTTTTAAAGATGAGCCAAATGTGCTTAATATCGAAGCTTTTAAGGCAAAACCGCACAAAACTTTAAACTCAAAAACCATACAAAGAGTTTTTTTACATGAAGTTGCTGACCTTAGAGCAAACCCTCATGTTTTAGGCTCATACAAAGACGGCAAGACATACATTATAAAAACTGACACAAGACTGAATGTGTGGCTTTTTGAAGGCTTAAGGAACGCTTTAATTCATGAAGGCTATGAGATAAGCAACAAGCAGACACAAGATAGCTTAAATATTTCAGTTCAAATCGAAAATATCGACGCAAGATATACCGCTGCAAAAAAGCAAGACAATATGCTTATCGACCTATCCTTAAGAGTGACATATAAAAAATATGTCTATTTTAAAAGTGAAAATATAAATATTTCAAGAAAATTATATTTCAAATCGCTTCCGTCAAAACAAGAGTTTGAAAAGCAAGTTTATGAAATTTTAAAATCAGCGATAAATGGCATAATCTTAAAAGCAAATACGATTTAATGCGTTGTGTTTTGTGTGCTAGATTGTCACTAGTGCCTTTGTGTAAGGGGTGTAAAAACTCCTTTAAACCCAGAGTTAGCGAACGAAAATTAGATGATTTTATAGTCTATAGCTTTTTTGGATATGACGAAATTTCAGAGCTTTTGCACACAAAACATAAGCCAATTGGAGTTTATGTTTTTAATTTTTTAGCCACAATTTCATTTCAAATTTTTCTAAAACAACTCAATCATGATAGATTTTCAATTATCCCGATAGATGATAAGCCAAAAGGCGGATATTCGCATACAGCGGTTTTATCTCATGGTATAAATTTACCTCATGTAGATGTTTATTATGCCTCTTTGAGGGCGACAAATAAGGTCTCTTATAGTGGCAAAAGTTTGAAATTTAGAAAATCAAATCCGAGAAATTTTAAGCTAAAAATTAAAAATATCGACAATATTATTTTACTTGATGATATTATAACTTCAGGTACGACGATTTTAGAAGCAAAAAAATGTCTGCAAAATGTAAATTTAGCCCCACTTTTTGCCCTCACTTTAGCTGATGCAAATATAAAATAGGGTATAATAAGTAAATTAAAATCAAAAGGCAATTTATGGACAATATTTTCAAACAAGATATTCAAGATATAAACATAGAAGATTCTATAAAAACGAGCTATCTTGATTATTCGATGAGCGTTATAATCGGTCGTGCCTTGCCAGATGCAAGAGACGGATTAAAACCAGTTCATAGGCGTATTTTGTATGCCATGAATGATCTTAACATAAGCTCAAAAAGTGCTTATAAAAAATCAGCGCGTATCGTAGGTGATGTTATAGGTAAGTACCACCCACACGGCGATACTTCAGTTTATGACGCACTTGTAAGAATGGCTCAGCCATTTTCCATGAGAGTTCCAAGTGTCGATGGACAAGGAAACTTTGGCTCAATTGATGGCGATAATGCAGCTGCCATGCGTTATACAGAAGCTAGAATGACAAAATTAGCCGAAGAGCTTTTAAAAGACATAAATAAAGACACGGTTGATTTTGTGCCAAACTATGATGATAGCATGGTCGAACCTGATGTTCTTCCGTCTCGCGTGCCAAACTTACTTTTAAATGGCTCAAGCGGTATCGCCGTTGGTATGGCGACAAATATCCCACCTCACAGCTTAAATGAACTAGTCGATGGACTTTTGTGCGTACTTGAAAATGACGAAGCCACACTTGATGAAGTCATGGAACATATTCAAGGTCCTGATTTTCCAACGGGAGGCATCATTTTTGGTAAAAAAGGCATCATCGAAGCTTATAAAACAGGACGCGGAAGAGTTAAGCTAAGAGCAAAAACTCACATCGAAAAAAAAGGCAACAAAGATATAATCATAATAGACGAATTTCCTTACCAAGTAAACAAAGCTAGATTTATCGAACAAACCGCAAATTTAGTAAAAGATAAACAAATCGAAGGCATCAGCGAAGTAAGAGATGAAAGCGACAGAGACGGCATTAGAGTTGTAATTGAACTTAAACGAGATGCCATGAGTGATATTGTACTAAATCATCTATACAAATCCACTCAACTTGAAGTTACTTTTGGTGTGATTATGCTTGCTATTGACAATAAAGAACCAAAAGTTTTTTCTTTGCTTGAGCTTTTAAATCTATTTTTAAAACATAGAAAAACCGTTATCATTCGCCGAACTATTTTTGAAGTGGAAAAAGCAAAGGCAAGAGCTCACATTTTAGAGGGTTTAAAAATAGCCCAAGAAAATATCGACGAAGTAGTTGCCATCATAAAAGCAAGTTCAGATAGACAAGACGCTTCAAATCAGCTTCAAAGCAAATTTGGTCTTAGTGAAGTCCAAGCTGGTGC
>PDWI01001317.1_pt1 | contig 39285 bp, 40 predicted proteins | sample 1430891 | NCBI WGS metagenome assembly PDWI01 (sample SAMN01162508, study PRJNA174530) | Oral metagenome, whole genome shotgun sequencing project. | biome: Marine environment; feature: Marine mammal; material: Swab sample of the gingival sulcus; isolation source: swab sample of gingival sulcus... | reverse complement strand
GAATGCACTCTGCCTTGGGCTGGAAAAGCCCTGTCGCATTCGAGCGGAAAGTGGCTTAAACGAGCACTTGGGGCGGCACAAAAACGTGACAGGTCCACACCGTTGAAGGCGCAGAAATTACACCACGTCCTCGGACACTAACCCAGGTTTAGAGCGGCCCCGCAATGCAGAGCATTCACCCCCCCTGTCGCCCACACGGGTCAATCAAAAATGAATGTCCGCGCACATTGACCGATCGGCGCGCGAGAATCGGTAGAAAAATGCAACAACCAGGTGTTGACAGTTCTCTTGCAAACGTTCTAAAGACCCCCACGGAACGCAGCAAGCTTGGATACGCCCCTTAATACAGGGTGTCGCAGCCGTAGAAATTAATGGCGTTCAGAGAGTTGGTGAAAGCCAACTGGCCCGGGTAGCTCAGGGGTAGAGCAGTGGATTGAAAATCCTCGTGTCGGTGGTTCGATTCCGCCCCCGGGCACCATTTCTACTGAAAACATTAGATTTTTTCGGTCCAGAGGGGGCAAATGAGGGGGCGAATCGTGCTCGGTGGTTATTGAAACCGTGCGCGCGACCGCAAAGCGCCGGTTGCAACGGCACAGCTTGTCATCCAGTGTTTCGAGGCATAACTAACCCTACTCCACGGCCGGTTCCTGATTCAGCCGGAACAGACGCGTGAGGATTTCATCGTCAGTCAAGATACCGCCGCGCCAGTCATCGCCCCAACCGTAAGCTTCGGCAACGGCTTCGTCCAAGGCGCGGTGGGCGTGGTCGAGCCATGCTGGGCGGGCGTTGTAAAGGTTGGTCAGGGTGCGCTTCTTGAGTTTCTTCGCTGCCTTGTCGTCCTTGGGCAGGATGCGGTCTGGGAAGCCGGGAACAACCTCGGGGGCACGGTCAATGAGGTCGGCTGGGTTCAACCAGTTTTCCCGCAATTCGTTAAGCCGAGCGGCGGCGGCTGCAATCGCCTGTGCATGCGGACTGTCAGCGTAGTCGTCGGCAGGCACGTCAGGCGTCAGGCCATTTGGAAACGGGAACGTTTCAAACACAGTCGCGGGGTTGTATCTCCGCTGGTTCCCAACTCCCATCCGATTTCCAACCAACTCGGTCCAGACTTCGTGGATACGAGAGTGGAGTATGCCGAAGGAAGTGTCGTCATCACGGGCGAAGATAATCATGTTGTTGTCTGGAATTATCGGAAGACGTAGCCACTCGAAAACTCTGTGTTCGGCGGTCATTGGTGTTACCGCGTACCGATTGAGGTGTTTGAGTTTCTTGCGAACATCAGGACGGGGCCAATAAGTGGTCCACCACTCATTGCGCGGGTCAACGTCCCTAGCGGTCGCCCGAACTTCGGATAATAGCCCAAGTTCGGGCTTATCGGAGTCATACAGCGCACGGGCGAGGTATTCGAATGGCAACTCCCAAAGCGCCGCCTGTGCCGCGCTCAGCCCTCTGGGAAAATCTATTAACCAAATATCCCGTCTGCCTGCTACGAGGTCGCTTCCGTTGATCGTTGGGCGCAGAACCTCAGAATTGGGTTTCCCATTCGGGTTCACCGGCGCTGCCAACCACTCGCGTGCGAGGCTACCCGGCACATCGAACGGCCCACTTTTTTGGATGCCGACATAGGCGATGGATGCGTTACCCGGCATTGGTAAAACTGAACTAAGGTCGGTTCCGGTGGTTAAGTTGGCGTTGACAGTCTCTACCGGCTGCCCTTCAAGAAGTACATTGTCTCCCTTGACCTCTGGTGCGCAAAAACAAACGATTGCCACCCTCACCGCCGCACCGTCGACGATCCACGGTTGATCTGGCCACGCTTCGAAAATTGCTAGGTCCGACACAATCCGGCGCATCACCGGTAGGTTCGTATTCTTGGCTATTGAATTTGTGGCGACCAGTCCGACATAGGTCGCTTTCCCTTCCAAAATATGTGCGCGTGCCTTTTCGAACCAGTAGCATACAAGATCAGTGAACCCCGGTAAGCGCCCGGCAAAGGCCGCGCGTATGGCCTCGGTTTCATCAACACCCAACGAGCGCTTCATCAGCTTCGCGCCGAGGAATGGCGGGTTGCCAACAATCGCGTCAACCTTGGGCCATGTCGTTTCGGTTCCGTCTGCGTTCAGGATAGCGTCCCGGCATTCGATGGTCCCCAGTGGACGCAGGATCGGGTTTTTCGAGGCTTGATAGCCGTTGCGGCGCATCCACTGGATTTCTCCGATCCACACCGAAACGCGCGCCAGTTCGGCGGCGTAGGGATTGATCTCGATGCCCTTGACACATTCCGGCCCAACCGTAGGGAATGCGAGGGGCAGGCCCAGCGTTTCAGCCTCCAAATTAACCCGGTGTTCGAGGTCCTTGAGCGACAAAAGCGAGAGATACAGGAAGTTCCCGGACCCGCAGGCTGGGTCGAGCACTCGGAAGGCCCGCAGACGTTCCAGAAAGCCCGCTTGAAGCGCCTCTGCGGCGTTGAGGGCACGTGTCCGCGCTGCGAGTTCCTTGCCCCTCAGAAGCTTGTCTGCGGTCTCCTTGGGGGCGCTATCCAGTAGGTGTTCGATCTTGGCCTTGGTCTCAGCCCATTCCGCCAAAAGCGGACGCACGATGACCGGTTCGACAATCTGCATGATCTTGTCGCGGTCGGTGTAGTGCGCGCCAAGCTGGCTGCGCTTTTTGGGGTCCAGTCCACGTTCAAAAAGCGTGCCGAGGATGGACGGGTCAATGCCTGACCAGTCCATCGCGGCGGCGGCTTGAAGCTCGGCAATGTCGGCGCGTTCGAGGGGCAGTGCGGTGTCGTCGTCGAAAAGCCCGCCGTTAAACCACTCGACCCGTTCAAACCCGACCATGCCGCCGGATTTCATTGCGCCAAAGAGCGACTTCGCGTGTGTTTCGAAATCCTCTGGATGCGCGAGGCAGTGTCCCAGCATACGTTCGAACATCTTGTTGGGCAAAAGCCCTACGTCTTCCGCGAACATGCAGAACACAAGCCGGTTCACGAAATGCGCCACAGTGCGGGCCTCGTGCTTCCTGTCTCGCAGCCGCTGGGCGATGCGTGAGAATTTCTTTGCCGCGTCTTCGGTCAGAACCTGTCGAGTCTTCGCGGGTTTCAGCCGCTCAGGATCAAGGAACGCGTTTCGTAGAATGTCACGCTTTCCGGCATCAAGCAGATCGTCCAGCGTGATCGTGTAGACTTTCTGAACAGTGTTAGTCCAGTTCGTGTGGATCAGAATCTGATCCATATCTGACACGATCAAAAGCGGTGGGTGGTCCAGCGCGACCGAGTAGCGAAGCAACTGATCAAAGGCCGCATCGAGATTCTTGCGCTTGCCTTTGTACTCCCACGCAAAGCAATCCTTGCGCCAGACGTCGGCCCACCCTTCACCGCCCGAAGTCTTCGACGCGCCTTTCTCGAAGGTGAACCACTCACCCTTCGGGTCAGCCGTGGTCGGCTGTTCAATGCCCAGAAGGCGGCATAGGTCGTTGAAATGCGACTGTGAGGCCGAGCGTTCCTTTAGCTCGACCGCCTTCCAGTTTTGGATGAATTCCTGCGGCGTCAATGTCGTACCCTATCACATGCAGGGCACACCTTGCGGCAAGGTAGCATGGTCTTGCGAAGCTCGACTCGGTTGCGCACCGTCCCCTGTTCTTTCTGCCTGTCTACATGACGGATGCACACACCGCCAGATTCGCGTGCACCGGGAATGGGTTAGTGGTGGTTCGCTCTCAATGGCAGGCTTAAACTATCGTCTGAATGCCCGCGAGTGCATTGCTGATCTCGTTAATTGCCTCCGTCAGTTCGTTTGACTGCGCGGTTTGTAGCTTGATCATGCGCGTTGCTTCATCCGCATCCTTTGTCTGGATAACAGTTCGCAGGGTCAGTTCCATCGCCAGACGTGAGGCAAGCTGGTTGGTTTCGTTTGCTTCATGGATAAGGGATGCACCTGAAAGAAGAAATACCCGGAGAGCTTTACATTCCTGCCGAGACAGATCAGCCGCTAAAAGCGGATGAACCCAAAGCGCAATAAACGCAGCAAGAGAAACTTGTTTTAGCATATTCAAAACCCGGGCTTGGGAAGAAACACAAAGCGGGCTGTCACGGGCACCTATACATGACGGCGTCAATCAGCATGTCTCCCAAAAGACTTGTCGCTGTGGTGTCGAGCAAAACAAGATTTGCGCCGCGCGATGCAGCTTGTCGTTTGATCTCGTTGATTGCCCGGTCCTGTGCGAATTTGTTCGCGCCCACCTGTGGGATAAGTCCGATTTCCTGCGCGCCGGTGCAGTTTGGAGTCGAAGCAAAAGAAACCTGTACGGCATCCGGTGACACAGCCGCGTAGCTCACCCCGGTTTGCATTACAGTCGATTGGCATCCTGCGGCAGCAAGACCGAAAATTGGTGCGTATGCGAACCAGCGCATTGTTTTATCTCTTCGGTTCAATACAGAGTATAAGACGCTCGATCTGCCGAGAATTGCAGCGTGTAGGTTACACGACGTCCGTCGGTCGAACTGACGATGCACGTTACGCGGTATCCATCATTGCCTGTCGGCTCCACTGACAACATGCTGTAGCATCCCTTGCCACGTGCGCTGATCATAACGCCCAACGTGTCGCAAATGCCTTGATCACTGCCAGCGCAAGCTGGGTCACTACCTGCCCATGCTGGAAGCGCCGTCGCCGTCACACTCAAAGCGCAAAATGCACCAAATACCATAGCGCAAGTGTGTTTTCGAAAGTCGGTTCTCATGAATACCTACCCCATCTGATTCTTCTCACGACACTATAACCTAGACTACTGAGAATATCTACTTTTAAATAATCCATTTTGAGATTATTGGAACCCCTCGCAAACAGCGGGGGCTCTATGTCGAAGACGTTGCACTCAGAAGGTCAGGTTGCGCTTGTGGCCGCGCTCATCCGCGCGCGGAAGGATGCCGGATTGTCGCAGACAGAATTGGCTGAGCGTCTTCGGTGTCACCAGTCCTTTGTCGCCCGCATTGAAAGTGGTCAACGACGTATCGACGTACCTGAATTGATTATCCTGTGTCGGGCGCTTGGGGTGGACCCGCTGGAAATGTTTCGGGAGGTGGCAGCCGTCACACCGGAAGACGCTCGAATTTGACCAAGCCTGCCGCGAACAAAGTTCGCTCATAGCGAACTTTGTTCTTGAAATGAGTCCGGCGGGGGCCTATATGATTCCTTAGTTGGTCACTGCGGAAGGATAAGTCATCGCATCTTGGGCCTTCGGGCTCGCGGGGGGTTGCACCCCCTACCGCTAGACCGGCCCCACGGCCCCGGTTCCCCTGAGGACACCTGAGGACGAGGGACGGCGAAGCAGAGACCCACGGATGACCTGTGGGTCTCTTGGTACTTTGGTTTGGTCGTCGTTATCCGCGCTTCTTGTTCGGGATGACCCCCTGCCCACGGTGGGCCGGGGAGAACAAGAAGGAAACCAGAAATGGCTTTTGAGACCAATAAACGACGACAGCGACTGAAAAGAACGAAGAAGTGGCCCAAGTGGTTGCGCTCTCCGTTCCTGCTAAGATGGGCGATCCTGATCGGGAAGCTCGTCTACCGCCTCTGGCGGCTCTGGAATGCCCTCTCGGGTGATCCCGGTAGCTAAGTCGCTTCCACTGTATCCTGCACAGAAAGGGGAGCTATATGCTTGCGGAAGCTCTGCGACTGATCCGCGTTTTTCACGATATGAAGCAACAGGAACTGGCTGAACGTCTCGGCTTGTCCAAATCCTATGTGTCCGAGTTAGAGAGCGGAAAGAAGGTGCCGTCGATTGAAGTAATCCAGAAGTATTCAGAAGCCTTCGGCATCCCCGCTTCGTCCATCCTGTTCTTCTCCGAAAGCCTTGAAGACCCGTCGAAATCCAAGCGCGCGAAATCCGCAATAGCTGGCAAGGTCCTGCAATTCCTGAAACTCGTGGAAGGCAGGACCGCAAGTGGCGAAGCGTAAGTACCCACTACGCGACAGCCCGTTTTTCCGGCTGCGCTCCAAGGCAAAGCTGGCCCGTATCATGTTGGTGTCAACGAAAAGCTGAAGCGCTTGTCCGAACTTGAGGGCGGGTACATCAAGTTCCAAAAGCCGAAGAAGAACGGCGAAATGCGGGACATTAGCGCGCCCATTGTTCCATTGAAATCAGCACAGGCACGTATCGCAGATTTGCTGAGCCGCGTTGCTCCGCCAGACTACCTGTTCGCGCCGGTTGAGGGGCGTTCCTATGTGGACAATGCCGCACGCCACATTGGCGCAAGGTCTGTTCGATTGCTCGACATCGAAGACTTCTTTCCAAGCTGTACGATCAACAAGGTAATCTGGTTTTTCCGTTCACGGATGGAGTGTTCGACAGACGTGGCCGTTATATTGGCGCGCATAGTAACGGATGGTGGCGTACTGCCACAGGGCAGCCCATGCAGCCCTATCCTCGCCTATTTTGCCTATATTGACATGTGGGAGGAAATCGAAGCCGAAGTCGTTGCTGCCGGTTGCGTATTGAGTGTCTATGCCGACGACCTGACGATTTCAGGGGACACTGTGCCGGAAGCGCTCATTTGGAACGTCAAGCAAATTCTGCGTCGGCATGATCACCGATATGCGGCACACAAAGAGCGTGCTCGGCGCGACCGACCGTCGGAAATAACCGGGGTCATCCTCACACGTGAAGGCGTGACAGCACCAAACCGGCAACGCCAGAAAATCCACGTCGTTCGAGACGGGCTTAGGATCACAAAATCGGCTGACCAAGCGAAGCGGCTCGAAGCTCAGTTGCGTGGGAGGCTGGCACAGCTCAATCAAATTCGGGCCGGAAATGCCTCAGGACCCAAGGAATAGGCGCGGATTCAAAACTGATTTGGCCTGACGTGATAACAGTCGACGCGGATTTGGAACCTGCGAAGAAGGCGCTAAGCGGGCAAGTCAAAACAGATTGCTCGCGGCGGGTCCCCAATCAACCGACGACGCCCCGCTGTGTTAAATTAACATTAACAATTTGCAGGCTGTTTCAGACACTCGGTTGCCCACGCCCCACCCGGCGTGGGGCGGGTGTACCGGGGTGGGGCCCAGAAAATTCCAGTGATCATCCGGCGGAATGCAGTCAGTCTCCGGGGCGTCGACAGGCTGTTACAGCTACCGCAGGCTTGAGCCTGCTACGCAGGCAAATATCGGCACGCCAAGGGAAAACACCCACGAAACTGCATCCGATCGGGCGAACTTGCTTGCCCGCCTTGCCGACCGTCACCCGAACACCCCGCCCCACATCGAATCCGTTGACCGGGCCAGAGTAGGCGGTAGGGGCACGGCTCAGGTGGGTTCTGGCGCGCGATCATGTTGGTTCGGCGGTCGCCGCACGGGCGCTGACGCGCCCCACTACCACACCGCAAAGCGAACATGCGGGTCGGTGTGGGCGGTTGATGGGTTGGCGAGGTGGTTGGGGGCCGCGTCAGCGGCCCTGTGCCATCCCTTCACGGTGATCCCGCAGAATGCGGAAGACGGATGCGCGCCCAATCTCAAGCTGCTTGGCGATCTCATCTGGTTTGAAACCACGTTCCTTGAGCTTGAGAACTTCTGGCGTCTTTGCGCGGGCGGTTGGCTTGCGGCCTTTGTATTTTCCATCCCGTTTGGCCTTCGCGATGCCATACGCCCTACGTTCCGCCAACCGATCTCGCTCGAATTGAGCAACCGCGCCCATCATTCTGACAAGCAGCATCTGTGTAGGGTCTTCGGGGTCCAGCGGGTTCTTGGATAGGTCAGGCAGAAGCCAAATCACATTGGGGTTTTCGGGGTGTGTTATGGCCGCGTCAGCGGCGGTGAGATCGCGAAAGGCGCGGTCCATCTTTGCCGCACATATACAGATCTTCCGCTCGGGAGTCGCCAGTCTGTTCGCTTTGGCAAGCATGTTCTCAAACACCGGACGTGGACCACGTGTGCTGGCTTCCTCTGGGTTCAAGTTCTCATCGACAACGCCTAGCTCTTTCAGTGTGGCAATCTGGTCTTCCCAACCCGCCGCTTGAGTGACCCGATCTACCGACACGCGGATGTATCCCCATTTTTCCATTTCAGAACACCTTTCAGTATCATACGCCCCATAAAGGCATGATACAGTATCAATAGGATGATTCGCGAGGTTTTTTGATACCATTCCGGGTGCTGTATCACGGTATTTCTGGGGACATACCTATTGGGACGGGTTTCGGGTCGTCTCGCGAGGTCAGCCGCGCTCGGCTGTCGTCGAAAGGCGCAAGCGGGGACGGTCGGGGTAGAAAAGCCGTTCTCGGTCGTGTCGGTTCGCGTCCGCCATCGGACCTGCGGGTATGTTCGAAACGGATCATGTCGGTTCGCGTTGGGGGGCGGTTCAATTCGGGGGTATGACTCCGGCGAACGTGATCGGGGAAAACCGGGCTCGCGCTCGCTGATAACAAAAATCCCAAAGACATCAGTAGGGTCGAGTTGGAAAACCGGAATCCGCTCGTGTCAGAACCAAAATGAGAAGACGTATTGAGTCCCGCGCGACTGAATCTTGCGAAAACCACGATAACGGAGAAAAATCATTGCGCCGTCGCGCGACGGCTACCGTTGGAGCCACCGCGTGGCTTCGCTTTCGTGGCATGCGTGGGCAGCGGGTGGGTAGGTGACCCAGCCTGACCCAGCCTGACCCAGCCTGACCCAGCTTGTGACCCAGAATCTGGGTCAGGAAAAGTTGTTGTGAATCAAACCTCTAACGCCATCTGACCCAGATGACCCAGCTTTTCTTTCAATTTAAGGGGAAGGTAGTAGTGGAAAAGTGGAAACAGGCGGGGAGTAGCGCGCACACTCGCTCAGAACAAGGGTTTGGGCTTCGGGCTGGGTCAACTGGGTCATCCGAGAAAAAACAGCGCAACCATTTGGCAGGAAACAATTTTGTCTGACCCAGCCCCTTGGGTCAGGGCTGGGTCAAGGCTGGGTCAAAATCGCTTCATACCACGAGTGGGCGTTCACCCACGCCCGTAGCGGGCGAGGATGTCTTTCAGATCGTTCAACGCCGGGATAGTCACGTAGCGCTCACGCCCGGACGTCTCTCGTTCCTCGCGCTGATCCTTTGAGCGATCCCAGTGACCCAGATATTCGATCACCTTTTTGTTTTCACCGTGATCTGCATCTTCGCCGAGGAATTTCGTGATCGCGTCCTTCATCTCTTGCGTCAGATTTCCGCGCCCGTCGTTGGTGCAGATCGCCGCGACCATGTGATTACGGGTGACGTTGGTTGGCTCGGTGTCGGACAGATTGTAGTGAAACACGTCGCCATCGGGTGTGCGACCGGACAAGACGCCGCTTTCGAGGGATGAAACCAAGCGTTCGGCGGGTCCGTGCAGCCCCATGCCCGCCTGCTGCCGCAGGCTATCTGTCACAGGCGGATAGCGCAGTGCTTCCCACCCGCCGATGCAGGCTGGGTCCCAGTTCATCAGTTCATGTACCATGGCTGCCAGCCCGCCATTTTCCATCTGGTCGTCGATTGCGCCGAAATAAGCAGCGTCCTTCTTCACGGCATTGGAAGCGGCCAGCACACAGAAGCGACGGGCATCCTCACCGTCAACCGGGACCGTCCACTTGTTGTTGCTGATGAAGACCATGTTGACGTAATTGTTGCGCTCGACAAGGTCCTTGAACTTACCTTCGATCTGCAACGTTTCCGAACTGATCAGGTCCTTGAGCACTCCGCCTTCGGCTTTGTTGCCTCCCCAGAACGCTTCCTCGCATACCAGAAGAATGAGCCCGTCGAGGTGGGCGTTGAAATTGCCGGTGAGATGGCGCATGGCGCTGACCTTGAGGGCGGCTGCGCCGATGGCCTTGCGAATCCAGTCGAAAACTTTTGACTTGCCGGTGCCTTGTTCGCCGATGATCGCCAACGAACTGGGCACCTTGACGCCGGGACGGGCGAATGGGGATGCCAACCACGTCATGACGAAGTTGAACAGGTCCTCGTCACCATCGCAAAGGATGTTTTTGATGTGGTTGCGGAGCATGGACCAGTCGCCCGGTTTCGGGTCGACGGCGAAGCCATTCCAGAGGTTGTAGGCACCGCGATGGGCTGCGGCATCGGCTTTGATCGGGTCAGGTTCGAAGCACGTGTCGAAGTAGGTCGGGCGCCGGCGGGCGTGAAGAAACACTTCGGCTGGCTTGATCTCTTTGACTAAGGACTTCCCCTTGCTGTCCTTGTCCCAGAACTTGGCAGCACGGTTCACGTAGAGCTTGCCAGTCGTTGCTTCACGCCACAGCTTGATCCCCTCACCCTGCGGCTGGCGGATCGCGACCTTGGCTTCACCGTCCAGAACAACGTAGCTGAATCGCGCAACCATACTGCGGTAAATCTGATCGCGGATTTCAAGCTGCATTTTCTTGTAGGCCTTGTCGTCTTTTGGGTCGATTCCGAATTCGCGATACAACTTTGGGGCGTGATCGGGGTTCAGAATGAACCCGTCATCGTCCACCAAGCGTTCATCGAAGACGTCATCCAGAACGTGCGGTACCGGCTCGCGCCCCTGCACCTCACGGCGCGCGGCGGCAACGGGGTCGTGTTCGCGGTCGGCGGTGCGGGCGGTAAGTTGGCGCTCGACGTCCAGAACGGCCTCGGCAACGATCTCGTCGGCATCTGCATTGCTGCGGCCCATTTCGATCAGCATGGCGGTGCAGCTTTCAACCGCTGCGTCCGGGATGATCTGTTTTCCGTCACGTTTTTCGAGGCGTTCGCGCAAGTGCGCGTGGGCTTCGGCTTCGCCCAGCGTTTCCTCGGGAGTGCGCTGGACGAACTTCTCTTCCTCCTGCCCGTCTGCGAACGGTGCCATGAATTCCGGGTCTTCCAGATCGGCGGCGTCCAACTCGCCGGAGTCGATCCACGCAGCCAGATACTCGACAGTGTGGCGACCGGCGCAGCTACCGTGCATGCACTTGATCACCGCGAATTCAGTCTGGCTGTCCTCGGCGTTCATGGCGAAGGTCGCGCCGTCGTCGTCGGGGTCCGTGTGCCCGTCCGCGAACGGGCAGTGAACGTGGAATTTGCCGCCGCTGTTGCTGACCTGCGCCGACGTTTCCAGCCCAGCGGTTTCGCAGATGTCTGCGAGCATCCAGCGCTTGGCATACATGTCATAGAGTGCGGATACGTCGGTTCCGTCTTCCGTCACGACGTCGGGACGACGCTTTGTCGACGCGTCGGACTTTGTTCCGGCTGCGAAAGGGTCGCCCGTCTCGTTGCCCGTGGCATCCACTTCCGGGATATCGGCGAAGCTGATCGGCGGGGCGCGATGGATGATCGTGCGGTGTTCCTTCCCCTTCGCGTGGCGCGGATCGTAGAACAGACGGGAGGCATCGGTTGTTGCCGGATCGGTGGGGATACCCACCAGTTGTGCGACACCCCGCACCTTCGAAGCGAAGACCTTCAGGGCGTCCGCTTGGGTGTTCGCCAGATCGCGCAACGCCACGTCCCCCTCGGCAAGCGGGAAGATGATGCGGAATTTGGGAATGGGGTCATGGCGCAGACGGATCATCCAACCATCCGGAGTCTCGGCGCGCATTTCTTCGACTTCGATGGAGTCCGCGATGTGCGGCGCGACGTTCTTTTTCGTTCGAACGTAATCTTTGATCTGATCCAGCGTTGGTTCTTCGTGCGTCTTGGCGTGGCGGACCACGTCGTCATATACCAGAGCGGTTTCCGTGCTCAGGTGGCTGTGGGTCGTGTGCGCGATGAAGGCGCGCCGGGTAGCTTGAGCGCGCTCTACGGCCTCCTCGAACGTGAAGTGCCCGCTGTCCGCATCTATCACAGCCGCCGCAACCGACGTGACGGATTTCGCCCGGCGATAGGTGTTGCAGTTCGCGAAGTTCGTGCCAGCCCCACTCTTGGTGTCGACCTCGGGGTGACGACTGAAGCCGTGTGCCGGAATACGATCCTTCCGGCTGAAGGCCGCTTTACCGGGGTGCCCTTCGATCAGATCGCCCCACGTTGTGGAGGCACCATTCCATTGATCATCGCGCGTGTTGAACTTCTTCTTTGCCGGGTCGGTGTATTGATACCCACGTGAGACGTGTACAACGGTCTCCATGAGGTCATTCCATTCCGGGCATTCATCGCCGGTCAAGATGGCGTTGTTCCACCACTCATCGCCGTTGACGCCTTTGATCCCCGGCGTCAGCCGGGCGGCTTCAGCATGAAACTCCGTCGCATTATCCGCGAACAGTGCGTACCAGTCTTCGCCGTCTTCCTCTTCCGCCTGCGCGAGGTCCAGAATCTCGCGCGTGACGTCGTCAGGTTCGCCAACCTGCCCAGTGCGTTCATGCTGGCCCTCAACCAGATATGCGCAAACCGCCTCAGGCGAGTTATCTGGGTTCAGGTAGAAGGCGAGCGCTTTTTGATCTTGGTAGTCGTCTTTCTTGGCAGGAAGTGCCATGATTTTGTGTCCTATTTCTAGGGCGGCCAGCTATACCTTTCCCGTTCGCGGAAATTCCGCGTTTTGGGATTCAGCGATGTAGGGCCGCGCGTGTATGTTGAATGGTGTCCGCGAACGGACTTGCGCGTTTGCGGAGTAAATCCCGCGATGCCGCAATCTACTCCGAAAAATTCTTTAGCCAAAAAGGTAACGGGTCATGACCTATTTTGACCGCCACATGTTGTGATGTGTCACAAGATGTGGTAGATTCTGCGAGCGTGATGTTGAAGCATTTGAAAAGGTGGCGGGGACGAAAAACCCGCCGTCTTTCTTTTTTCAGAACAGAAACCAACCATCGTCGACGCATGCGCACACGCGCCGTAGTTCATCGCCGCGCATGGGTAGGTCTCGCTCGGGCGCTGCCTGAATTGCATTAGCAATTACGGCATCTACGTCTTTGACCCCCAGTTGCTTCAAAAGCGCCCGCAGTTCATCTACGTCTCGAACCGTTTCGAGCACCGCAGGTGCGTAGCAGATCACGTCCGCCCGGGAATTCGACGCCGCGCACTGGACCGCTGGACCCGGTTTCGACGCGCTGGGCCTTAGCGTTCACGATGACGGTCATGGGTTCCGCCCCTGCGTTTTTAGCCACGAGCGAAATCCCCTTGGCTCAAGACAACCTTGGCCGCCGTTTCCCCTTCGGGCGCATCCGTCCAGATCACCACACGCCCGCTGACGCGGGCCAGCGGACGATATCCACCCAGTCGCATCGCCAGTCGGAGTGTCCCCGCCGTGTAAAGGTCGCCCAGCGCGGATGCGTCCACTTCCGCATATTCGCCCCCGTCGCGGCGGATTTCACGATAGGTGTGAAAGTCGATCTTGCTGGCGAGGTCGAGCACTGTCGACAGATCGTCAATGCCGTCTGTGTCATTCCACGCAACGATTTCGCAGAACGCTTGTTCGGCTGTCGGGTTTTCACCCGGCATCACGTCGAGAAGTGCCGCGTGAATACGGGCGCGCGTAGCGCGGTTGAAGTTCGGAGTCATTTTCAAGTTTCCTTCATAAGTGCCTCCGCCGGGAAGAGGGTTTCAGTTGGTTCGGGATAGGTGGGTCGGTTCTCTGCGTCTGGTGAGCCGGACGGAGCCACCCCGGCGCGCGTGCGGAGAAAACTCGCACCGGGGCTCTCGACGTCTACCCTGCGCGCAAGCTCGCAGGTCGGCAGGTCAATTGTCATGCTCAGCACCGGAAGGGAGGCGTCCGCCACACACCGGGCATAGGCGATCAATCGCGCACAGAAATGCACGAACGGCAAGTACGTCGATTAGATTGGTATCGTCACCCGCTGACGCGGGCGGCGCTTCTTCTGGTTCCAGCCACGCCAACAACTTCTTGATGCTTGTGCTGGTCAATTCTGCCGCCTTTGTCAGCCGGTCAATCTGTTCAGGGTCGAAATCCTCGGCATACCCCCGAAGATCACGCAGATTCTCGCGGAGCAAGATCAGTGACGAACGTGCTGTCCGATTCCTCAACGTGTTTGGTGGCATGAACAGACCCCCAGATTTTGGACGCGCGCCATGATCTCCGCAACGTCCGTTTCTTCACCCGTGGGCAACGGTTCGTGGGCTTCATCCAGCGCGCCTTGTCGGGCCAAATGCGCTGCCCAGACGGATTTCAGCCGTTCGATCTGTTGAGGCGAGCATGAACTTTCTACCGCGCGCCTATAGCAGGCCTCCAAGGCTTCACTCACTTCCAGCGAAGCCTGAACAATGTCAGCACGAGTCAGGGTGTCAGGGACGCTCTCAGGGGCGCTGACGCGCCCTTGAATGGTCAGGTGGTCGATACGTGCGCGCACCTCAGGACGGGACTCCACCCGGTTGCCGCTGACGCGCAAAGAAAGGTCGCCACCCTTGTACGCGGTCCCGAACGGGATTGTCGCCCGCCATGAATCGCTTTGCTTCAACCCCTTCGCCCGTGCGGCAGCGTAGATTTCGTGGCGAGCGTTCGCCAAAGGCTCGGAGGGATCAGGCAAAGCGGGCATCAAAGCGTTCCGCTACATATGCGGCCTTGCGCTGTTCAAGAATTCCCGCCCGCTGTTGGGTGAGCGCTTCGCCGGGTTTCAGGCTTGCGAGGTATTCCGCTTCCAGTTCCGATTTGCGACTGGCACTGGAAAACTCCAAATTTCGAACCGCCAGATCGTCGCTTTGAATGATGTCGCGCGTCAGCGCGCGCATCTTCGCATGGTCCGACGGATCAACTTCTTCCGTGTTTCCCGTCACGAGGTGGTGAAACACGGAGGGATCGTTGACCAAGCCGTCAACAAGCGCGTTGACCATGATTTGGCTGAGCGCATCCGCGTGAAGAGCGGCTGCGTGGACCCGAAATGCGGATTCAACCTTTTCGAGGCGGGCGCGTTCTCCGGCATGCAGAGAGTCGCGAGTGATGCGAGGGGTGTCAGTCATTTCCTTTGTTCCGTTTTTGAAGGTCCTGTTTAGCCAACTCCCTTTCCATTGCTGGTGTGAACCAAACCTGCTGCCGTAGGACGGGAATCAGTGAAGACAGCCGCCAATACCGACGGGGCCGCCCTCCGTTTGTGCCGGTACGAGTTGTAAAGTGTTGAAGCGCAACGTCCCGGGAAAGTTTGCGGGAAGCATGGTCGCTAAGGCCGCAGATGGCCCGGATGTCGCGCATGCTGATCGTGTGATCGGTCATGCAGTTTCTCGAATTTTGGGATTGCTTGCCGCTCCATTGAGACCGCCCCACCGGGGAAGCGTTGACGCTCACCGAACATCATCCAGCACGCCATATAGGTATCATATACTGACCTAAATGTCAACAAGAAGGCGGTTTCGGTCGCCGGTTAGCGATGCACTACCGTTGCCCCGTGGCAGTCTGAATGCGTTCCACGTCATCCTCACGCAGCCATTCCTCAACCTCGCGAAGGGACCGTGCAAGGCTGTCGCGTCCGGGCTTTTCTGCGGGCAAATCGAGCGCAAGCTTTCGGTCACGTTGTCGTCGCTGGTTTTCGCTCAATTCCCTTTCGAGGCTGGTGACATAGTCAGCCCATCGCTGCATTACGTCCAAGCGTTGCGGTAAAAGCTGTGATCTCAGGTAGGCGGCGTCCTCTGGGCTTTCGACAACATGCTGAATGCACCGCTTCTGCATTTCCTTATCGCAAATCTGGTTGTCGCCACACCAAGTGCCAAAGGTTGCTCGAAACCCGTGTGGCACTGCGTGGCGGCCATCGCGAGCCTTCCAATCGTTTGTCTCAAGCCACTTGCCCCAAGTGTTTCCGGAGATCACACCAGTTTTCCACGCTGTCTCCGATGGAAAGACGTAGTCGGAAGTAGACTTGAAGCGCGCCCGTGCAACTCGCAGAATCTCGACCGATTGATTGGAAAGCGGTGCGGAGAAGCCAACATCTGACTTCATTCGCTCTGGCGGGATGTCCCAAATCTTCTCCTTCCAGTCGACCTCTGCCCACACCATCTTCGTCACGTTGGCGGTACGGGGAAGGTTCAAGAGGTAGAATTTGAACCCGAGATTGGTGACAGTGTTGTCGAGTGCCAGCCACAACTTTGGCATCTGATCCCAAGGCAGCGACGGGTAGTTGGTGTTCTTGCGCTTAACGTGCGGCAGGAGCGCCTTCGTGCTCTTCGAGATGTCTGTAACGCCGGGTAGTACATCTGGGTTGCGTGCCTTTGCGTTGGTCAGAATCTGGTCTATCCGATTGAGCGTCTTGCGGCCTGTGTCCGTTTTCCAGATTGGCCGGAGAATCTCAATGACGTCATTGAGTGTGATCTGCGCAACCGGTTTGTCACCTAGCTTCGGCAATACGTGGGTGTTGATTGGGCTCATCCACCTTCCTGCGCTTCCGCCGCCCTTTAATCCCTCCCTCTTCAATTCGAAATAGGTGTTGGTGGCCTCTCGAAAAGTTTCGGGGCGTAGAACCTTTTTTCGTTCCCCTCGCGGGTCATTACCTTGAGCAACCAGTTTTCGGCAGCGCTCGGCTTCCACACGTGCTTCGGCAAGGGAAATGGTGGGATATGCTCCAAGACCCATCTTGGGCCTTGCGGTATCGCCGGGCGGAGAAGACCAGCGGAACTTCCAGCTTTTTGTGCCCGACGCCTTTACGTCGAGGAAGAGCCCACCACCGTCGTGGTGTTCTCCCTTTTTTGCCGTTCGGCACCGCGCATCTGAAAGCATGTTGATAGGCATATTGGGCTTGTATCACGCAATTTCAGAGGGGGCAATTGAGGGGGCGGATTTAAGCCAGTTGACAAAGAATTCGCAGCGCTAGACTCTTGTAACCATATGATAATCCGCACTTTTGACAAGTTATCTCAATTGTTGTAAGCAGTCAAAGTGGTGCCGCCCCCGGGCACCATTTAACAAGCTGATATGTATATATTTTCTTCTCATGACTGATCCTCGTTTCGGTCAGGTTTGACGCTTTTCTGCGAAGGTTTGACACTTTCGGCCCGCTTTCGGTTCTCTTCTTCCAGTGTGGCCATGGTCTCGCGGTTTTTGTCGGCAAGGTTCGCTGAGCGCGAATAGTGCCGCGCCATGGAAGGTGTTTTCTGTCCCAGAAGGTCGGCGATGCGGCGTTCATCAAGGCCCGCTTCGCGCAAAGTCGTGGCGACCGTGTGCCGCAAGCCCTTGAGGGTCAGGCCTTTTTCAATAAGGCCTTCATTCTCAAGGGCGGTTTTGAAGCGGTGCCAAACAGTCGAAAAGCCGTTGTACGTCCATGCCTCGCCGCGCGAATTGGAAAGGACGGTCTCGGCCTCGTGTTTGGGCATGCGATCAAGCGCGGCCTTCAACGTCGGACTGACCGGAATCGCGACCTCTTCGCCAGTCTTGCCGCGCACGCCCCAGATCGTACCGCCGTCGACCTGATCATTCCGCAATCGTAGGGCGTCGGACGGGTCGAGACCGGTGTTCATCATCAAGGCAAGCGCCACGCGCACATGAGGCTTGGCCTTGCCTAAGACTGTGTCCCGTTCTTCGATGGTCCAGGGGCGGTTGGCATAGGCGCGGTCGCGCGGGCGTCGCTTGGGAATGACGTCTTTGGCGAAGTTGGCGGAGATGAGTCCCTTCGGGATGTTGTAGCGAAATACCTCGCTCAGAAGCGTGCGGACCATGTTCGCCCGCCGCCAGCCGATCTTTTTCGCGGCCTTGTCGTGAATGCCTGCGATCAGCGGTGTGTCGATCACATGGATCGGTGTGTCGCGGATCGGCTCAAGGAAATCAGCGCATTTTCGGTAGTCGCGCCGGGTGGCTTCGGCCAGGTTCTGATAGTGCTCGGTTTCAAAATAGGACTGGATCAACCCGCCAAGCGTCCCAGCCTTTGGGGCTTTGGCCCGCTGCGCCTCTGCAATGGCGCGGATAGTTTCACATTCGGCAAAGAACTCGGCAGAGCCGATAGGCGCTCGGGCAAGGTCAACCTTGTGACCGGTCTCGCGGTGATAGCATCGCTGTTTGCCGTGCCGGTCCTTGAAAATCTTGAACCCTTTGACCCGCACCTGTGTCATCAAAGGCGACCCAGAATGGTTTCGCGTGTGTCCGTGGCAGACCCGGATTTCACATCATCGATCCAGAGATCGAGATCGCGGCGATCCCAAAGTAAGGTGCCCTGCTTCAACTCAACGGGGCGCACGGGGCAAGCCGCTTTGAAATGCTTCACCGGCAACCCGGAATAGCTCGCGGCCTCTGACTGCTTCAGCATGCGCTTGTCGATCACGCTGATATTGAGATTGGTCGTCGCCATGGCCTGGCACCCCCGTCAATTCGCCGCCGAACCCTCGGCCCCTTTGACCTTGGTCGCGTTCTTTTGAAACCGCTCCCAACCGCTCATCGTCAGCATCTTTGTCTTTGATGAAATCTCAACGAACTCGAGCTTCCCGGCGTTCATGAGCGCGCGAATTTGCGCGACGCTCAATCCGACGAGATCACCAAGCTCTTTCGGTGAAAGCAGTTTTTCCTGTGCCAAAACTTTATCCTTTTCACAAGGTAGCGCGAATCGGGTTGAATGCGCTCTTGCGCCATGGTTCGATAATGAAGTACATCATACAACGCTCATTTGTGCGTATAGCATCCATATGAGCGCAGTCGCAAGTGGATTGCTGTCGAAAATGGCGGATCGCCCCTACAACTACCTGAGCGCCCTCGGCGCGCGCGTCGCCATTGCGCGCAACGAGTTGGGCATGTCGCAGTCGAAACTGGCTGAAGCGCTCGGAATTTCGCTACGCGCCTACCAGAGCTATGAGCTGGGCAAGCGCTCGATCCCGGTCGAGGCGCTGTTCGAGATGCACCGCCAGTTCCAGGTGGACCTGAACTGGATCCTCTTGGGTGTCGAGGCCGTCCGGCTGGAGCATGACCTGACCGCGCTGGAAGAATTCGAAGTCGCGCTGGACAAGTACCTGTCGGACAGCGGGACAAAGCTGAAAAGCGAAAAACGCGGGGCTATTGCGGCACGCTGGTACCGATCTTTCCTCGAAGGGAAGGAAATCGCCATGGACGACGTCCACACCTGGATCGAACTGTTGAGAGAGTAAGAATGAACCTGAGGCAATCCGAGGCGTGGCAGCGCCACCAATTGGCAACAACCGAGCGTATGCAAGCTGACATTGGTCGCCTAACTAGACCCGTCATGAGCGTAACCGCGATCTGCTCCCTGACCTATTTGATGACGTGGGGGCCGCTTTGCGTGTTTTGGGAGGCGGGCGATGTGCCTTGGCTACCTCTGCTGGCGGCTGCCTTTTCGGGCCTTATTTTAGCATTGGCCTTTCCGGCCTTCGCCCTTGCCATAGGAATAGAAAGCTATTTCGGTCGCCGCCTGCGTAGTCTTCAGGTTTGTGGATTTCAGAGTCATAAGTGCGATGGTGCCGATTGATGCGGCGCGATAATTTGTAATACGTTTTTATCAGCGCCTTGAATGGGCGCGAGCAAAAGTCAGAGGAATAGTTCTTTTGGGCAATGAGCAATTTAGCCTTTCTTTGAATGCCTTTTCGGTTCTGAAGGCCAGCTTCACATCGAACCATGCTGAGATTTCCGACTTGGTCGAGGATGCTGAGTTCGATGAGCATCATGCCCAAGAGACTATTCAGCGATCTCAGCAAGCCCTGTTGTCCCCGATTGCGCGCCTGGATCAGGAATTAAGTTGGCTCCCAGAGCTCAGTAATACGCAAATCAATGAGATTGGTTCCCTGTTAGAAGCAGGAAAGATAACCGACCTGCGTGAAGCAGTTGCATTTCTGCCCGATTTGCCAAAAGCCAACGTCCTCGCGCATTTGTGTGGCACCAATTCTGCGGATGAAACGCTCCTTCAAGACCTTCTTCGTGCATGGGATGATGTTGACCAACTCAGTCTCTTGCAATTCTTGAATACACAACGCCAAGCGGCTGGCTTCCCACAAGTCGAAAGGAGCCAACTTGCGGCGTCGATCAACGTTCTCGAAAGCACCCATGCGCGAAGCGCTGCGCTGTCCGTCTGGCGATTGGGTGAACCCGGAAAGGTGATGGAGAGCCTGGTTGAGGCGGAGCTCAAGGAGGGTCGCGCAAGCAGAATTTTGGCCGAGTTTGTTCGTGAATACGACATCTTGAGCGAACCCCACTTGGCGAGGATTAGCGAAGCTATTGATCAGCAGATCGAACTTGCCCGTCAGCCGTCATGTCAGCTTGAGGCCGTGACGAGTGAAATCGCTGAGCTCCTGCGGCAGTGGGATGATGTCAACCAGCCCGTTCAAATATTCGAGCAGTTTCAGGGCCATGAAGAAGGGCGGTCCAAGCAAGTCTACGAAAAACTTCGATCACTATGCCTCGAGCTCGCGAACGAAAGAGGCGAATTTCATCACGCAAAGCGGTTGTCCGAGGCTCTGTTGCACACGTTTCCAGAGCTGGAATCCGTTGCTGAGGTGCTCAAGGGTGATGTCGAGGCGCTGGAAAACCTCGATGAACAGCAGAAACAGTTTGCAATACTGGAACCGCTCGTTGCCGCCTGTGAGGCCGCCAAATCACTAGTTCCGAAACTGAAGTCAGCGTTGCAAAGCTCAGGCTTTGCGCCAGCGAGCAGAGGGGCGGTGAAAGAAATCTTCGCAGCATTTGACGCTGCTGCCAAAGCCCCAGGCATTGGTGACACCGCATTCCTCGTTGTGCGAGACTTGGCGCTCTTCGTGAACAATGATCGGAATGACCCTGAAACGGCTTTCAGATTGATCGACGGGCTGATCGCCTACCATGGAGCGAAACCGTCCCAAGATGTGAGTAGTAAACTCGATGAAGAGCGGTCCGTGCTGCATCGTAACTGGAAAATGTCGGAGCTTGAACATCATCGAGGCAACATTGGCGCCATGTCGAAGACTATTGATGAAATGCTGGTTTACGCCAAAGGTAAAGATAGAGCTGAGCTAATTCGGCTTAAATCGGCAATTGATCAAAAGAGAAATGAGCGCATAGGTTGGTGGGTTACAATTGGCGTTGTGATCCTACTGATGGCAATTTTCGGAGGTTGACCGACTTGAAGCGACATTTCTTACAAAGGATTTTTCCATGAATAAGAAAGATACCCCTTTTCGACCCGAACTAGTCGCCCAGCTTTGCGTTGAATACTGGAAGCTTGCGACCGCGACTGAGAAAGCGTTGAGCGTCGTTCTTGCCAGCGATGGAAAGCGCCTAGAGGCGCAGTTGAAATTCTCCAAACGCCAGTTGAATGTGCTCCTCCAAGATCTGGGGCTGCGACTAGTCGACTTTTCAGGTGAGCGTTTCCATCCTGGTTTGGCGGTATCGGTCGATAACCCAGGCGACTTTGAAGAAGATGAAGCACTTGTCGTTGGCAAGACAATAGAACCCACAGTCATGTTGGACATGACTGTAATCCGGCTAGGGCGCGTGATCGTTGCGCCAGTTGAACATGAAGAGGAATAGGCTGTGTATCTAGGTATCGATCTCGGAACATCGAACTCTGCTGTTGTTGGGCATATCGATGGGGCGCTCCGTCTTTTCAAAACTGCCGACGGTACCGATGTATTGCCAAGCGTTATCTACTTGGATAAGCGCGGACATCGGTTCATCGGAAAGACAGCTTATGACCGGTTGCTCTCTGCGCCCAAGAACGTCGCGCACGGCTTCAAGCGCTCCATGGGAACCAAAAACCCAATTTCCCTAGCTGGGGAGACTTGGACCCCGGTTGAGTGCTCGGCTGAAATCATCAAGACGTTGGTAGGGCAGGCCATGACGGAAGCCGGGTCTCAAGAAATTCAAGGCGTGGTCATCACGATCCCTGCTGCTTACGATCAGATGGCCAGCGAAGATACCATTTCCGCAGCACGGATGGCGGGTTTGGACAGGGTGAGCCTTCTCCAAGAGCCAGTTGCAGCGGCATTGGCAGCCATTGCCCACAGCAAACAAAAGGATGGGATCTTCCTGATCTATGATCTCGGAGGCGGAACATTCGACCTTGCGCTGGTGATGAGCACGGCCGGTGTCGTCACAGTTCTGGCGCATGAAGGTGTCAAGATGCTCGGTGGCAGAGACTTCGACAGGATCATATTCGATAGCGTCGTCCGGCCATGGCTTTCGCAGAATTTCAGCCTGCCAGCCAATTTTCAGGCCGACGAGAGATACAAGCACCTTGCAGATGTCAGCAAACACGCTGCTGAAAAGGCAAAGATTCAACTGTCTGCATCCGAAACGGCGTCTATCTTTGCCACTGAAGATGAGGTGCGTGCTAAAGATGAAAACGGCGAAGAGATTTATATCTCCATCGACCTTTCCCGCGATGAGATGACCGAGCTGGTTCGCGACAGGATCGAAGATTCAATTGCTTTGTGCCGGAAGATCATTGCCGCAAACGGCTACAAGAACGAAGATATCTCGAAGATTGTGCCGATCGGCGGGCCTTCGAAGATGCCCATCATCCGGGAGATGCTGGAAGCAGAGCTTGCCATTGCTGTCGATAGCGGACTGGACCCTATGACCGCCGTTGCCACTGGAGCGGCAATATTCGCTGAGAGTCGAGAATGGGAGGGAGACAGTTCCACTCAGAAAACGTCAAAGCACCGGGAAACAGTCACGGGTGACATTAGCCTTTCGTTGGACTTTAAGTCCCGCGTCTCGTCCGAAAGCACAAAGATTCGCGTGAAACCTGCGGGCGATATTCCCAACGGATTCGAACTTGAAATCCTTGATGAAGAGGGTGCATCCTCTGGCCGGATACCGTTGAACGGGCCGCTAAACGTTGGTGTTAGCGTTCGAAAGAACGGCAAGAACCGATACATGGTCAACGTTTTCGATCAGACCGGTAGCAAGGTTGAAAGCGCTTCACGAGAAATCAGTATTACGCGAGCCGAAGCCAGCGCGGCTAGCGTTCCGATGACCTACAACCTAGCGGTGAAAGTTCAACATGGCATGGTTGGGTATGAACGAAACAAGCTGGACATATTGGTCAAGAAGGGCACGGCGCTGCCAGCGCAAGGTCGGCAGAAGTTTCGTTCTGGCAAAACCCTAATTGGCGGGGAAGATGACTTCATTGCGGTAGAGTTCTATGACATGGCAGATGACGTAGACAGCCCGGAGCATAATCTTCACATCGGCAACTTCCGCCTGAACAGTCTAGATGAGTTGGAGCGGGGAGAGCGGATCAACCGCGGCGACGAGTTCATTATTGACTGGAAAATGAGCGACAACGGCACGCTTAGCTTTGCTGTAGAGCTTCCCGCGCTTGGACGGATAATTGACGCTTCAAATCTGTATCGCCACGACGATGGTGGGATAAATTATGAAGGAGAACGGGGCGCTGAGGTCGCGGCAACAATGCTTTCGCGGGTGGAAAGCGATCTGCAAGAGCTTGAGAGTGCGCTGGAACACGATCCTGACCCATCAGGTGGCATTCGGAAACGTATCGAGCGGCAGCATGCGGCACTATCCACTTCGGTGGATGCTGACACCCATCGTTCCGTTGCAGAGGAGGCTCGGAAGCTACGCCAAGACGTTGCTTTGTTGAAGATGTCCCCTGAGAATGAAGAGCGTGTGCTGACAGACGAGGCTTCCAAGGCCGAATTGTCGTTTGACGAATTGAGGGACTTGGCACAGCCCGTCGATGCGGAACGACACGACAAGCTGCTTGTTACGGCACGTCGGTCAATTCGTGAGAAGAATTTCGATTCCGCGCGAAGATCGCTGGGCGAAATGCATGGCATCCGAATGAAAGTATTGGCAGAAACCCCAGATTTCTTGATCGAGATACTGAGATTTCTTGCAAATGAGAGGCATTTGGTCGTTGACGAGGAACTGCACGATCAACATGTCACTGCTGGCGTAGAAGCTGCTAAGTCCGGCGACGTGGATCGGTTGAGATACGTGATTGGTCAAATGATGAACAACAGGGTGTCCACGGGTGCTGATGCGGCTGACATCGTTGAGCTGGCGCATCTTTTGGGCTCATGAATGTGACTTCAAAGACGGAAACGCGGCTCGGTTTTTCCGAGCCGCGCAGCTGCTTGATGATTTCAGTTTTTGCGCCGGTGCTTTGTTGGGTCCACGAGACGATACTTCTGACCCTTCTGCTCTGGCGGCGGGAGAGGTTCATTGCGTGTCACCGTACGTTCAACTCCAGTGCCGCCTCCACGAGGCCCGGTGATTTCATACTGCCCAGAACGCGGCGCTTTTTGACCTGGCTTGAGAAGCTTGTCAGACATGAGACGCCTCCGGTGCTGCAGGGGGGACATTTGCAAAGCGCTTTCCGGTCGCGATCTCGCTGATGCGTCCCTGATTGAGATCGAAGTCTGCTGCAATCCGGTGCTGAAAATCGCCTTTAGCAAGGCGAGCCTTGATGATCGACACCTTTTCTGGTGTCAGTGTCTTGATAGTAGCCATGCGGCGTACTCCTTGGCGCAGGTTAAAACATTTGCCTTGGAGTCCCGAACCGTCTATCCCTTGCTTACCACCACAAGAGTGCTTCGGTCTCCGGAGCCACGACGAAGAGGGTGCGCCTGTATCCTTTCGACGTGTTGTGAAAGCGGGGACGCCTTGCCGGGCGCCCCCGCTAAACTCAGCAGATTGAATCCTCCATCAGCAATGGACGAACCTGTTTCGCGCCAACGAACTGCGAAAGCAGCCTGTAGTTCTGCTTCTCGTGGCGTATGCGGCCTGCGACGATGGCAGGATGAACCTTTGCTTGCCGCGAAAGGGAAATAACGTTCTGCACACTGGGGCTAGAACGCACTGGATGGCCTTCCCACAGCTCCGAGGGGATGAGGGCTTCTTGTGCCCACTCGTCAGCCTCCTGTTCGCGGATATCATCTCGTTCATGGTTCCGCTCACGAAGTTGCAGATCGTCAATGAAGACTTCGCCGTCTCCATTATTGAAGTGCCGCCCCAGGTGGGCCAGTTCATGAAGTAAGCAGAACCAGAAATTATCTAGACGATCATATCGGATCGTCATGCCCACAACTGGAACACTATCCACTGTCCAAAGTGCTGCGCCGTCCAAATAGGTCTTTGGCAGGTGAGAGGCGACAACAAGCGCGATGCCATGCTTGGCAAGTCTTTCCTTGGCGAGCTTTGGACCCTCGTCAAATTCACTCAAGCGGGCCAAGTCACGGAGAAAATCGAGGTCGATTGAGCCTTGTTCATAGACTCCCTCCAGCCCCGCTTTCCGGGCTTTACACAGAATGTGCAAACACCAAGCTTGCAATGCATGAACATCTGTTTTGGCGTTGGCTCGCGCACCTCCGCCTTGGCGAAACAAGGCTTGTGGCAGCGCTTGTTGACCCCCAACGCATGCAACTAGATTCTGCACAATTTCTTCGGTGCGATCCTTGATGTCTGCCGTTTTTTTGATCCAGCCTTGGTTTGCCATTTGTATCACGGGAAAGCGCTCCAAATCGATCCCCGCCGGAGCGGTCGGCAGAGCGCCACCATCTCGTATCAGCACATCGGCCGGAATGCCCAAATGTTTATTCAAAGCTCGGATCATCTTGAGAGTCAGGCTACGTTTTCCGCTTAGAACTTCCGATGCCTTTGCGCGGCTTCCAAAGATTGGGGCCAAGTCGCTCTGATTCATGTCGAGCTGCTGCATGCGAAACTTGATTGCTTCGATTGGATCAGGCGAATCCATTGGAAAGTAACGATCTTCATAGACCTCGATCAGTGTCGCCAACACATCGAACTCATCATCTTCTGCTTCAGAGCGGTCAAGGTCCATAAGCGCTTCCACGCGGGCAAGTGCGGCAGTGTAATCCTGCTCGGAATGAATTGGTCGGATATGATGCTCGTTCATAGTCATACTCCCTCCGCGTCGATTTGATCGTATTCCTCATGAGTGCCGAGGAACCGAACAAACCCAATACCCTTCTCATAGTCGAACCTGATAATCAGTCGATATTTGTTTCCACAAATATTGAAGACCACTCGTCCGCCCTTCAAAATGCTTGCGTTGCGATACTGCGCTTTGACCTCGGCTGGTGTTTTCCAGTTCGCGCGATGCGCTTCTGCCCACCAAACATCCAGCTGCGACTTTGAGTCTGGGAAGCGTTTGGAAAAGGCAATCAACTTCGGTCGAGCAATGATTCTCATCGTCTATCTATTCCAATGTTCCCGCGTCGTCAAGTTATACTTCGCTCCCTATAGGGGAGCATCTATCAGATTCGTGCCTTTGCGGCAAGTTCGGCAGCGAAGGGAGTTTCTTGATCCACTCTTGATGCCGACGTCTACAATGGCGCAAAATACAACCTAAGGGCAACGCTCTGCACCAAGTTTTGAGATGTTTAAGCCGGGAAAGCACTAAATCTCGTTCTGTTTGCCCTTGATCACTTCTTGATCGTCTATGCCGCACGCCCCGTGAACGCGAGATCAGCCAACCTGTAGCATGGCAAATGGCGCAGAACAGCAAACCCGTAGCTTTGCAACACATTCAATGTGTCAGCCCCCGATCCATCTCGACCTCCCGCTCTTCTAGCTCTGTCTCAACCTCTCTTCGGCGGCTTTCACTAATTTCAAGCTGGTCTCGAGTTGCCTGCGCAAATTCCCGTAGTTCGAGCCCTCGCTCAACAAGCCGTGCAACGCAGCCACGGACGCCGTTTGCGATTGAATAAGTACTGACACGCAGGCGGCCAATCCATCCATCTGGCTCTGCATCTTGGTCGTCGAGCGTTTCTCTAACCCGCTCAATTCCTTTGCTGAGACCTCGCAGGCCGTCACCAACCGCTCGACGCAGGCGAGCAAGTCGCGCTCCAAGGCTGTCAGGGGTGTCGTCATCTAATCCTCCTCGATCTTGATGCAGGTCACTGATCTGCCGCCCAGTGTGCAGGTCCGAAGGTGTGTCTTGCTCGGGTCCAGCACAAGCCATGTCCCTTCCTCCTTGTCGATCCGCGTCAGACCCAGCTCCATCATCTCCGAGCTGGTCAGCATCAGCGTCCAAAGCAAGCTCGCGGCCATCATCGAGACGATCCCCACTAAGAACGTCCCCGTGATCAGCCATGGCGAGATCGTCAGCCAGCTCTTGTTCTGTCGCAGAAAGGTGCGGGTATCGCTCTCGATTGTACGCTGCGCGTTGGTCGCAATGCTGTTCAAATCGGTCCTGAAGTTCTCCAGTTGGGATGCCATCGAGGCGGCGTAGTCCTGCCGAATCGTGTCCAGTTCCGCGTTCAATTTCTCGCTCAGCCGGGTCGGCTTGCCAGTCTTCATGGAAAATCTCTCCTTTCAAACGCCAGCACTCGCCGGTGTCGGGGTCTTGGGCGGTGAGGTAGGCTTTGCCTGCGCGTGGGATGTCGAAGCCCGCATCGACGAGTGCGTCGAGCATGCTGGCGCGGTCAATAACGAAACCGACGCTGATCTGATCCTGAATCCACGCATGCAGCTCGTCGCGGCCTTGGGCGCGGGTTGGGGTTTCGATGGTGTCACGGACCTCCTGCGTGCGCTCCAACTCCATCGGATCGGCCCAACCGTGGCGCTGGTTCATCACGTCGCGCAGGCTGTCGAAGGCCTTTTCATAGCCCGGTGGCGCGATGTTCAGGCTCTGTCCCGAGGTCAGCTCCAAGCGCGGCGTACAGAAATGAAGCTCGACACGGTCTTCGTGGGTATGTCGGACCCAAAGCACCTCATATTGCGTCAGGTCCAGCCCCGCGAAGGCCAGCCGCTCGAAGTGGTCCATGACCTCGGTCTGCTGGTCCTCGGTCGGGGCATCTTCGGCGGCAAAGCTGATTACGCCCGCGCGGTAGGTCCACTGGTGGCGGCTGGCGTCGATCAAGGCTTCGATGCGGTCGGGGTTGCCGCGCAGGACCTCCGGTAGAGGGTCGCGGGTGATGGTCTCGGGCTGGCCGTCGGCATCGCGGATCAGGTCGCGGTTGTCATCATAGGCGAGCACCTTGTCCGCAACAAGGTAGCCGACTGGGCCAGCGCCCGCGCCTTTGCCGTTGCGGAAGAACTTGATCAGCATCGGCGCGCGGCCTCGACGATCTGGGCAAGCTGGCGTTCGATGGTCAGCAAGCGGCGGGCAACGGTGAGCGCGTCAAGATCAACGCGGCCCGCTAGCATCGCGCGGTTCAGCCAGCGGGCGATCTGGTTGAGGTTGCCGCCGATCCGCCCGACAGCCAGCACCAGCGCTGGATCAACGCGGGGGATGGGCTTGCGGCGACGTGCTTCGGTGAGGCCAAGCGCCTCCCGCAAGAGGGCCGCAGCGGGCAAGCCAGCAGCCTCGGCCTTGGCGCGCAACTGAGCCTTCTCGGACGCGGTGCAGCGGAAGACGAAGGTCTCGGTCAGCGGGTCTTTGGTGCGGGGTTTGCCCGCGCCGGTGGGGTTCGAAGGGGAGGCTTGCCGCCCCTCGCAAGGTCCCGTGTCAGCAGCGCCAGCGTATGACATGGGTCGCCTTGCTGTTTGCTCTTCGGTGGGATCGGTGCTGGTCATGATCTGAGGCCTGCCGCTTGGATTTGGGCCTCTGTAACCAGCTCTGCGGCCAAGAGTGTGTCTACCTGGCCCGGCGTGATGTGGCGGCAAAGGGGATGCTTCTCGGTCACCCAGTTCGCCAATCCCGCCAGCATCTGGGCTTCCTTGGCCTTCGTCTCTTCGCGGTTCTTGGTGATGTCCTCCACGTTAGCGCGCCAACGCCCCGACCTGAACCAATTGTCCGAGAAACAGACCTTGGACCGAGTGAACCCTGCGCTCTCCGTTGCGTAGACCTTCACAGCCTCTAGCAAGTCCTCGGCCTTCGTCCCGTCGTCCAAGGACGCCCTAATCCGCTCCAGACAGTCCGCCTTCCCGCGCAAACGGTCTGGCGGATACGCAGCCAAAATCTTCTCAGCTTCTTCATCCGCCGCCACCACGCGCTTGCGCGTAGGAGGTTTTAGGATGGTTTTAGGATGGTTTGGGGGCCGTGGTGGCCCCGGCACCCCGGCCACTGTGGCCCCCGCTCCGGGTCCAGTCTGGACGGGGTCCACTGTGGCCCCCGTCTCGATCTCGGGTTCTGCGGTCAGTTCCAGAGCCTCAATGCGAGTCAGATCGATCCGGTACACAACGGTGAAGCCATTCCTGCAGCCGCGCGCGCCAGTCTCGACCAGGATGCCTTCCTTCAGGAACTCCCGGATCGTCCGCTTGACCGTTGTTTCCCCCAATTCGGTATGCCGCTGGATCGTGCCTTTCGAACACCAGATGCCCGACCCATCATCAGAGGCCTTGTCCGCCAAAAACATGATGATCTGCTTGCGCGTCGCACTCCCAAACTTCCGCTCGGCACAAGCGTTTGCCACGCGCCAGCTCATCGGGAGGCCTCAGGAGCAAGGTTTGACAATTCGCCACTAAGTGCTTGATGCGCCGTGGTGGGTTTGACAGATTTTTCGTGACTAACCTGTTGAGCACTCTCAATAAGCTTCGGTTTGAAAATCCTCGTGTCGGTGGTTCGATTCCGCCCCCGGGCACCATTTAACCAACTGAAATGGAAAGATAAAATCACCCATATGCCAATCGGTGGTGGGTATCGTATTTGTCTTGGGTGCCGTATGGGTGCCCATGATCGTGGCAAGATCGAATTTCGTAGTTGCACTACCTGAGCCAGCTTTCCGGGATCAGTTTTTCGCCATCTCTCCACTCAGCAGCTTTGTAAACATGCTCGAAGTCGCCCCAGACCTCTTCTCCTGCGTGATCTAGGACAATTATTTGCATCCTGTTTCCAGCACCATCCATGACACTTGAGAAAGCGTTGAATATCTTTCGAACAGCTCGAATATCTTCGTCCTTCCATTCAAAGTCCTTAGATGAAACCGCGCGATCTACGAGCGCACGAGGGAAATACACTTGACTGGGTTGATCAAATACAAGGAATGACGGAACCGGATGATGTGGTGTCTTCAAAAAGAATACGTGTAGCGCAAGCAGCATTGCAACGTGATAGGCTAGCCAGTTCGCCCCACTTCCTATCTCCCAGAGATAAGCTTCCTTGCCATCATCTACAACTTGAACGGTTAGATCTCGGATCAATAGGCGAATGGGGTTGTTGGGGTTTTCAGCGTCGAGAAACTTAACTAACCTCATCGCCTCGGCATCGACTTCTGAAAGGGCATTACGTTGTCTGCGAGCTATTTGCCCATCAGAAATCCCACTCCGCAATTCCTCTATCCGCTCTTTGAGCGACGTGACTTCTTCACGGAGTGGTCCAGTTTGATCTGCACGGTCGTATACAGTTAGAGCTTGTGTTAGCCTGCCGAGAAAGCGCGAAATGTCTTCGCTTCGTTTTAGTTCTGCATCAACTTCTTCAGAGCGTTTTTCTAGCTCTCGCATTTCTTGGCGAATTTCATTCAATCGCCCAAACTCGGCTTCTGCCGCTGCCCTTTCACGGACCAGTTCTTTGTCCATACGGTCGGACAACATTGGTTGTGAAGATGCTTGGATTTCAACTTTTTCTAGTGCATCGCAAAGGGTTTCTATCTGCCATCGTTGACTTGCTTCAAGTTGTGCCAGAACATCTTGGCCGCTCGGGTCGCCGAGTGTTTTGAGCCAAGTTGAGAGAGAAAGACGATCACGCTGGATACGAAGTGCGTCACCATACTTCTCACTACTCTCAACCAATCGGCGCATTTCGTTCAGGTTGCTACGATGCTTGAAAAGACGCTTGGAAGTATCTGTTTCCTCACGCCTCAAAGCTTCAAGGCGCTGTAGAGCTTGTGACATCCCGCGCAAATTTGGTCTGGCCGCAGCTTCTCGTTGTTCACTTACCGATCTAAGTAGATCGACCGTCTGATTCCAATCTGAGGGAACCTGCTGTTCTGGTGACAACAGCCCAAACTCTTGAGCTCGTCTGAACCACGCACTCACTTCTGCGCGCCACGCGTCAGTTGACCTTGCTTCTGCTGTTAGTCGTGCTTCTTTCCGTCGTAATTCTCTAGACAACTGTTCGATTTCATATCTTGCCAGCAGAATAGCTAATGTGATCGCCCCCAGAACATACGGAAATATGGTTTTCAGCTTCTCTCGATGCTCCGTGGTATCAGCCTTGAAGAAAAGGACATCGGGGTTAGCCACCACGTTTTGGGGCTGAAAAGTGAATGCCATAAGGTCACGGAATGCTGGTCTCGTTTTGGAAGGGTTGTCACTACCCGGCTCAAAGCCAAGACCGGGCAGTCCGGCCATTCGGTCTAGATCGCGCTTCAATAAAGCCCGGTCCTTGTTCTTTCCGGGAATTGCTTGGGGAATTGCGATAGATGATCCTTCCAGTACAAAAAAGTCATCTGTACTTTTCTGGTCGCCCGGTTCTCGCCTCGCAACAAGTAACTGCCCTTGGACAGTTTCCACCACCACCCCAAACCATGCTGAAGTTTTTCGGATGATCCCAACAGGGATGGAACAGCCAGCAGAGCCGAGGCAGTAGTCAACAATTGGAATGATTGCTGATTTCCCTGTTTTCGAGGCTCCTGTAATTACATTGATTTTCCCGGGCTTAAATTCGACTACCCGTGGGGTTTCACCGGATTTTGGCCAAATGATCAGTTTGGAAATTTGAAAATACATCTCACAAGCTCACGTTAAGTGCTCTGACAATCTGGATCGTGTCGAGCTGGGAAAACCAAACTCCTACCTTGTAGGATGCAGGGCCTATTTTCTTAATTCTTTCAGGTACTTTTACCTTGCCAACTAGGTCTGATGACGTCGCTGTGACTGTGGCGTCTTCGTAGTTTATCGAAAGCAGCTTTCTTGAGCTTCCAAGTACGATAGAGTTCAGCGTCAACGGACGCATCGCTAGAGCACGTCCGTGAAGAGCCAAAAGCTCCTCGCGATTGTCGTTCATCTTCTGAACGAATTTTCCCAAACCCGAACTTTCGTAGGTCGAAGCAACGCAGGCTATCGTTTTTGCATGAAAGACCATCGGCAACACTAAGAAGCTCAACGAAAAAGGTGCCGGATCGGCGTTGTTTTGTTGGTGACCTAGGCCAAATTGCCAAAGCGCATATGCTCCCAACGCAGGGTTCTGAGTGACTTCGAGTTCAGAGTAGTTTTGGAGTTCGTCGAGCATTCACTCATCCTCACTCAGAATCGTCTGGTGATTGGGATGCCATCCGACCCCGCTCTGAAGTTCATCTGCTAGTTCATGATACGAGCCCGGAATGAAATGATCAGGCACCTCTTGGCCCGCCAGCTTCGCCTTTGTCCTCAAACACAACCTAAGTAGTTGCCGCCCTTGTGTTTCTTCAGAGTGCGTACCATGGATATCTTCGACCTCGCCCTTGTGTAACTGAAAGAAACGGACCAGCGTGGTGTCCAAGTCGTCCAAGTCGCCCTGTACGATATCGCCTTCTTCAGCCCAGATTGTCTTATCAGCAGACGCCCTAAGGAAGTCCGCTACAGCGCGGGTCTCTTGGTCTTGACCGACATCAATGATCTCCAACTGGCGAACGAAGATCGGACGCTGTGCATGGACACTAGCAACGGCATCTTCTGGAGGCTCCGAGGAGGTAGTTGTCAAGAAGTTTGGCAGGTTTAGGCGAGCTGCGAATAGTTGAATCTCTTTCCGAAAAGAACCTGCGCTTACGGTTCCTTCGTCACCTTTCTTGATTTGTCTATTGGCTTTGTCGCGTGCCGTACCGATAGCGAAACTTGTAAGTCTTTGCTTGGTTTCGTCGCCGTAGGTCGGCCCCCACAAGTCGTCAACGGAACGTTCCGGTCTAGTGTGCACGCTCTCGATTGAAATCCTTGCCAAAAAGTCAGAGAGCTTCCCCTCCTCCAGACCGAGAAACGCTTCGACATGTTTGTTACAATTTGGTTTTCTGGGCAGCGCGTCTCGCTTGGATAAGATCAAACTCTTGATTTTTGAAACACTCTGTTCATCACTCGCAGAATGGATGGCATTTGCGATTTCGCCGGATTGAATTGGTGTAACATAAAGCCGAAACAGGGTGCGATGTAAGTCGACTGCACCGCTTTCGATGTCTGCAATCCAATTTCCGATTGTTTTCCAAAGGTCTTTTGACCAGTCAGCGAGTGCATTGTGTTTGGTCGCGCTTTTAACTTGCTCAAGGATTTTTTCGCCGTTTGAAAAGCGAACGGCGACGTCATCCTCACCTTCCATTACAACTACAGCGTCATCAGGAGAAGTGAGCAAATAGTAGCAGAACCGAGCTTCTTGCTCGGAGTATCCAAGATACTGACCGGCAGCCTTGTGCGTAGAGGGTTTGCTTGCGACGTTCATTTAAACCAAAAAAGTTAAGTTCTCTCAGAACGGTAGCAGGTCGAAATAGGCTTGCACAAGGCTGCAGGTGGAATTCGTCTATTTCAACCCAAAATTGATCGCACCTGCTTTTCTGCCGCCGATCCCTTCACCCATTGCCAAGGAGTGTGCGGCTTCCGTGCCTTTGCCAGTTCCGGATTCGCTTTTGCGTCGCCGACAGCAGCGCGTAGCTTTTCGCGTGCCTCGCGCGGGTCGATCTTGAGTTCTTCGCAGAGGGCTTTAAGCGTGATGATGTCGGGCATGTCGATCTCCTAAGTTTCTGATGCAGATTGATAAGACGAGATCAGCAAGCGTGTCAGGGACAACCCCAGAACGTCTTTAGCTTTTATTGCATTGCTGCTACCACTGGTCTCGACGTGACAGACGCGGTCACGTTGGGGCTTAGAAACCCCTCACGTACTAGGTCGAGAAATCGGCTGAACACCTTTGACCCTATGGTCGGGGTGCCTGTGTTATACAACAGGCCCCGGCTAAAGGCACAGGGACCGTGTACGTGCGGTTTTCTAACACCCCGATCACCAGTCAAACATTGCGAGGGCGCTCGCAGATCGGGGTTGGAATGCAGACCGACGCGATGGCAACATGCCAGATATTGGAACCAAACGTTCTGCTGAAACCTGCTGATGTACTTTCCCACATTGCTGAAACTGAGATTACGCATGGGATATATGGCTGGTGGTTTGATCAATCATTGCCGGAGGTGCCTCGGGGTGGCTGTCGTGAATTTAATGGCAAGCACTTACTCTACATTGGTATTGCACCACCGAAAGACCGACCAACCAGAACAGGCGCGGCCACGCCCGTGAAACGGCGACTGTGGCGCAATCATCTGCGTGGGTCGGTACGCAGTTCCACATTGCGACTATCTCTTGCAGCGTTGCTCAAAGATCGCCTTGGCTTCGAATTCTATCGCGATTCAAGAGGCCGATGTCGCATGGCCAAGGAGCATGAGGAAAAGCTGACAGCTTGGATTGAAGCACATGCGGGCATTTCTGTGGTCCACCATGACACACCATGGCAACTGGAAGAAGCGCTGGTCAGGAATGGCCCACCATTGCCCTTGAACCTGAGTATGTCAGGCCACCCATTCAAACCAACTTTGAGCGCGTTGAGGAGGTCCTTGGGCCGTGACTGATACCACCTGCAACAAATCCCCAGCAGGTAGAGCTAAACGCGTGCGCGGCGGCGTTACATTGAGCCAGCAGCGCCGGAAGCGCCGTTTTCTGCGTAGACCCTGCACGCATCACACCGAGGGTAGCCAGTGGCGCTGGGGTTGCGCCTGACGCAGGCCCCCAATTTTCTTATCGCATTGAGCATAGACCACAATTTACCACAGGAGAATTTAACATGGCAATCGAGGCAACATGGCGCTTCAATGGGCAACGCAAGGTGATCTTGGGCAACTGGCACAGGCTGTGGTGCCTGTTATTCGGCCCCCTGTATTATCTGTTCAAGGGTATGTTCCTATGGTCGATCTTGTCGCTGATCACAGCTAACGGCCTGTGGATTGGCTTTCCCTTGTATAACCGCGCCATTGTCCTTCGCCACTTTCACAAAAAGGGATGGGTTCAAAAGAACGCCATGGACGCTCTAGCCGATGAGTAAACCCACCCACACGCCACCCAAATCGGCGAATGCAGATAGCGCAAAATACGGAACAATTGAAAAGACTCAGATATTTGGTTCCGCCTCACCTCCAACAGCCTGATCAATAGTCCGCGTGTCGATCTCGGGCACGTCTGGCTGCACCTTCTGAGGCGCTGGCACTAGGAGACCACGGGGGGATGGGGGAAGGTTTTTTTAACGGCGCGCGCCTTATGGGCAGGCAAGGGGTCATGCGTATTTCCGAGATTTTCAGCCCCTAGCCGTTTCCAAGAACGTCAAGATCGCCAAGGGCGTCACGCATCATCGTGGCGAACTTAAGGGGTGAAATGCGCCAAAATCATTGATGGCGATGTTGGCGTTCTTGGCGCACTTCATATCCTTCCTGTGGTCATTCTTCGTCTGGTAAGGACAGGAACCAGCCTTTCCCCTTCTTCTTCGACCTGACGCCCAGAGAGCGCCTTGCGCGTTCCAAGGTCTTGGGGGCGATGTCGCGTGCCGCAGCCTCTTTCTCCACCTTGGTTGACGGTTCCGGCCCATTCTTGAGAAACACGCGCAGGAACTGGGTCGCTTCATCCAGTGCCGACATGCGGGGCGGACCATCAGAGGAAATCAGGTCATCGATTGTGATGTCTGACGGCCCCAGCCAATTCAGGGTCGCCCTGCCTCCTTCTTCACCGATAATCTCATAGCTTTGAGTTTGCCCCCGAACAGCGATGTTATGCTTGATGTGGACAACAAGCTTGGTCGAACTGTCGCTCGGATGCTCGCACACTAGAAATGCTGACCTCGCCGCGCCAATCACATCCATAGAGCCACCCCCCTGATAAATGGCCTTGCTGTGTTTTGCCTTTGTCAGGTGCCGGATAATGACGACAGCCGTTTCACCAGCTTCGGCAATGTCTTTCAGGAACGACAAGAGCTGCCGGATCACGTTGGGTTTGTAGATATCCTGTCCAGCCGGAATGTAGGCGAACAGGGGGTCGAGGATCAGCAGGTCTGGTGGTTTGCGCCTCACCTCTCGCATCAGCGCTTGCAGACCTTTTTCGTCCAGAGACAGGAAGTCACCCTGAACCCGAATGCGTGAAGGATCGCCCCCCATCGCATCGATGCGCGGCCTGATCGTATAGGCTGCGTCATCCTCCGCGCTGAGGTAAAGGACGCGACCACGCCCCAGCTTTTGCCCATCGGGTAGCTCCCCGCCTATGCTGACCTGTACGGCCAGTTGCATAGCGAGGAATGATTTACCCACGCCGGGATCACCTTCCATGATGGTGATCATGCTGAACGGGATAAAGGGTTCCCATAGCCACTCGACTTCCTTTGGGTCGATTGTATCCAGACCGACAAATTGCTCCTTTTTCTTCGACGTCATTTGGGATCTCCCACCTTCGCTATAATCGAGTGGATTTCGCGCTCAAGACGCCCAAAATTGTTGCCATGTTTGTCGCGAAAATATGGGCTGGCCCAGATCACACTGGCGATTTCGTCCAACGTCGCTCCGGCCTCGTAAAGCCCAGCCACCATCGCGAAAATCCGATTTGACCTGTCGTGGGCGCGAGCCTCGTCGTGCCTGATGAGCGAACTGGTTGAGGCGTCCAGCTTGCGCCGGTACTTTTTCCATATATCCCACTTTGAATGGGCGTTTGGGTTAAGTTCCTGTCCACGAATACTGACCGTGTATGAGCCTCTCTGGCTGGCCAACAGCTTGGGCCTTTCATCCAGACCTGTTGGATCGAACTTCAAAAGAGGAATGAACGGTTTTCCGTACTCCGGCTTGTGATTGTATGACCCTGGTATCCTCAAGAGCTTATTGGCTGCGCTGCCTCCCTTGTCGCCACCGTGCCGATATGCGAGCGCCTTTGAGTAGGCAGATGCTGTTTCAGGCGTATGAGGGCAGCCCCAGCACCAGAGGGCCTGAGTGCGTCCCGGCGAAGTCTGCCACACGATTGATGGTTCGGGTTTGAATGAAAACGGGTCAGCCTCGTCCACGTCACACCAGCCAAACCAGCAATCATGGAAGACGCTGCTGAGCTTTGTGTTTTTCCGTGTGTAGGTATTGGGGCAGAAGTATTGGTCCCATTCGTTTCGACAGTAAGAGCGCAAAATATCGGCCACGCTCATATTATCATCGACCTGCACGAACTCCTGCACCATTTTGGACCTGCCTTTCTTGCTAAAGCAAAGCGCGGCATAGGTCTTCACACTGTCCCACACCTGTGGTCCCCAGATCGCAAACAGAAATTCGTCCTGTTCCTTGGCGGTGGTCCGATCCGACCAGCCGTCTTGAAAAAGCGAGGGTGTCAAAAAGTTATCGATTTCGAGTGTCATAAGGTTTCCTTTTTTGAGCGTAACTACTCCGTTCGCACGAATGGCGCGGCAGTTTGGTTGCGAGTTTTTTGGGGGAATGGGAGGGCGGTTAGCGCCCTACCGATGCCTAGACCGGCATTTGCATTTGATCTTTGGTGGGTGCATGCCAATCCTCTGCATGTACCATTTGTCAAACTTGTCAGCGTCCCATGTCGTCGGACCACTCCTGCGCGGAAACCGCCCAAGATATTCAAGCTCTTGAAGGTGATCGAAGTCGTTGAGGACGCCCATTTTCTTAAGGCACTTTGGGCAGTAGGTCCGTTTTTGTTGGGATTTCATATTGATCACCTCGCATCTGCGTAGTGCCAATCAGCACGCTCTGCCTTCCGGTGCTCCAACCATTCAGCCACTTCAGCGCTATCCCAACAGACTGTTGCTGGGCTAAGGCGTAACCTGCGAGGAAACGCACCTCTGGCCTCGGCCCTTAACAGCGACGAGTTCGAGAGCATGATTCCAAGGTTCTTGAGATCGTTTCGTGACAGCAATACTGTCGGTTGAATTTGTGTTGCTTCAGCGTTCTTGTGTTCTGGCATTTGGGCCTCCTATGAACTTAGTGAGGCCTCTCATTTATACTGAAAAACTCATTCAGTATCGGGACTTAAATCGTCTATTTCCGTCCTGAACGGTGATTGGCATCGTATTCCGACAGCTTCCAAGTCGCCGAGGATGCGCTTTAGACGTTCGGCTTTCGGAGAATCGCCAGAGACTAGACCTTCAAGATCGGCCATGTCAGCCGACGTCAAAGACAATGCCCCAATGATCTTTCGCAACCAATCTTCGATACTTTTTTTCTCGGTCATTTCTCTTGTGAAATCAGGCGCAAATTCTTTCGCGATTCCAGTTTCGGAAGCAACATCTTGTTCTAGCTGCTTCGTCCATTCGCCTTGAACCTCTTGACCCTGAACCGAGAACAGAGCGCGTTTCATTTTATCTTTCTCAATCCGAAATGCAGCCTCGTAGACCGGGAAGAGCAGCAGGTCATCCTTGATGGATTTCCGTCCACGTGAATTTGGCTCCCCAAGTAGCGCCTCTCGCGCCCGCGCAAGACGTGTTTCGTCTTTTACAGTTGGGTCGTGGTGTGGGTTTGCTTTGATAATTGCAGTTAGCAATATATTTGTTAGGCGATCATTAGATCGCTGCTTTTGTTCACTCCAAGGAAGTTGGGGAAGCAGTAATTTCTTCGACATGTTTTGCCCACCTCACCAGCGCATCACGCTTTTCGTTGAAATACGTGTAGCGATTGTAGGTTGCGCCGACGCCGGACACGACCCCTGATTTGTGGTTGGTCACAGCATCGATCACATGAGGTGCCACGCCTATCTTCGCCATACCTGTGGAGGCGGTGCGCCTGAAATCATGGAAGCGCCAATCAGGTGTGTTTTCCGGCAGCGTCGCCTCGATACGTTCCTTGAGGCGTCCGAACCCAGAAATCGCAGAACGCCCAGTCGTCGTGAATACGAAGTCGCTGTCGAGGAACCTGTGCAGGGAGCGCAGTATTTCCACGGCCTGTGGAGGCAAAGGAACGATATGCAGGCGAGCGTTTTTGACACGGCTCGCCGGAAGTTCCCAAACTCCCTCATCAAGATTGAGTTCAGACCAGCGCATGTCAGACACTTCTGCCCGGCGCTGCCCCGTCATCATCAGCAGCTTGAGGAAAGGACCAAACGGGTAGCCCTCGACGTCACTCTGATCCCATATCGTGCGAATTTCATCATCATTGAGAACACGATCACGAGCAACTTCGCGCGTAGGCGGCCTGAGGAGAGCCACAGGCGATGTTTCGATGTCGCCACGCATAACACACCAGTTCATGAGCTTTTTGATTGCTGAGAGCGCCCGATTTGCACGTGTCGGTGTGCCGTTAGCGATGATGCCGTCCAGCACCTTGCTCACATCCTGCCGTTTGATCTGGTCGATGGGTCGATCCTTCAACCCGTCGAACTTGTGCAGAACACTTTCGGTGCGTTTCCAGACCTTCGTGTTTGGCTTTGCATGAAGCTCAATAAACTTTGGAATCATCTCGCCCAGCGTTTCGACTGATGCCTCAGAAACCTTGGGGGTCTTGTCGAACTCGCCCAATTCGACATCACGGGCGATTTCCATCGCGCGACGTCTGGCGTTGGACCTGTCGCGGTTTGATGCCGCTCCTTTGATAGCATTTACTGCAACAAAGGAGACTGACTATGGGACTGAAACGGACGGACGAATTCCGCCAAGA
>PDWI01003611.1_pt1 | contig 39302 bp, 37 predicted proteins | sample 1430891 | NCBI WGS metagenome assembly PDWI01 (sample SAMN01162508, study PRJNA174530) | Oral metagenome, whole genome shotgun sequencing project. | biome: Marine environment; feature: Marine mammal; material: Swab sample of the gingival sulcus; isolation source: swab sample of gingival sulcus... | reverse complement strand
ATGCTTGACATTACTTGTAGTGCCTTGCGCCTTACGCCTTGATAGGAAAACATTCTGCACACCGACAAAAACAATATCTCGTGACTACACTACCTAGCTATATTACAATAAAAAACCTCGACGGCTGCCGAGGTTTTTGTTTTTACATGAAGAAACCTTTATTTTTTCTTCTCATCCACCAGCTTTTCCCAAAAAGTGGCATTTTTGATGCCTAACTTACGCGGGTCAAAGCTGTAGTGCATCTCACGGCTGGATTTACCTCTTTGAGTTTTTTGTTGGCTCTCATAATCTCTTAAGGCTTTCAAGGCGGGACGACCCATAAAGAAAATCACCAAAATACCAACGATATTCAACCAGGCCATCAAACCAACGCCGACATCACCCATATTCCAAATATACCCCGAGTGATTGAGTGCACCGTAAGCAACCATTGTCATAATCACCACTTTAACCAAGAACATCATGCCGTCACGAACACCTTCCGCTTTGCGCGTCAGATAAGCCGTATTGACTTCGGCGATATAGTAGTACGCCAAAATGGTGGTAAAAGCGAAGAAGAACACGGCAATGGCAACAAAGGTTTGACCAAAATTACCAAACACACTGGAAACCGCCATTTGTGTAAAGGCAGGCGAGTTGATAGTGATATCGGCAGCAACGTGTTGGACAATAAATTGACCGTCTGCCAAAGTACCTTGGATGTTGTATTGCTGGGTAATTAAAATCATTAATGCCGTTGCCGTACAGACAAATAAGGTATCCACATAAACCGAGAAAGCTTGTACCAAACCTTGTTGTGCAGGGTGTTCCACTTCAGCAGCAGAGGCAGCATGTGGCCCGGTACCCTGACCGGCTTCGTTGGAATATACGCCACGTTTTACCCCCCAACCAATCGCCGCCCCAAAACCGGCTTGGGCGGTAAAGGCATCGCCAAAAATTGAACCCAATAACTCAGGCACCAATTGGATATTGGCAAAGACAATAATCAACGCCATAATAATGTAGCCCAAGGCCATAAACGGCACAACGATTTCGGTAAATCTGGCGATACGTTTTACACCGCCAAAGATAATAAAACCTAACACCAGCAAGATTACTGCCAAACCGATTAAACGGTTCATTCCCTGATCACCAAAGGCCGTCGTATCAACCATTTGACCTTCACCAACGACTTGTGTCAGGGCATTTACCACCCCGTTGGCCTGTACACCCGGTAAGAAAACACCACAAGCAACCAATGAAGCAATAGCAAAGATAATAGCATACCATTTTTGTCCCAGGCATTTTTCAAAGTAGTAAGCCGGACCACCACGGTATTGCCCGGTGCGAACACCACGCTCCTTATAAATCTGACCCAGTGTCGATTCCACATAAGCGGTACTGGCGCCTAAAAAGGCAACCACCCACATCCAGAAAACCGCCCCCGGACCACCGAAACCAATGGCTGCCGCAACACCGGCGATATTACCCATACCAACACGCCCCGATAGCGAAACTGCCAGTGCCTGAAAAGAAGAAATCCCCTCGTCACTGGATGAACCGCTAAACAATAAACGCCACATTTCAAAAAAATGCCGCACCTGAGCAAAACGAGTTAGTATCGAATAGAATAACCCGGCGCCTAAACACAAGTAAATCAGCGCATTACTCCAAATAATCCCATTTAGCCAATTAATTGCTTGTTCCATAATATGATTACCTCAACAATAATTAAGACGAATAAAATACCAAATAAATTATACAATATATTATAAATATATAGCTATATAAATTTTATTTATTGTTTATCAACAGACAGTTTATAACCGGGATAATGTAGCATAATTATGACAAAACCAAAACTTTTATTTATCATTTTTAATAAAATTAATTAATTATCTCAATGAATTAATAAGATTTTCCGGAAATAAAAAATAAAATCTAACTTAGTATAACGAGTTGGATTTTTGTAACAATTTCTTCAAAAGAATAGTGTTCGGGATTGCTGATGGTAACATCGGCGGGAATTTTGCGTAACCACGTGAGTTGTCGTTTGGCCAGCTGACGAGTGGCAAAAATACCCCGGTCGCGCATTTCTTGATAAGGGGTATTGCCGGGCTTATTGTTTTTATTGGCCGGTAAATCGGCAAATTTTCCCTCTAAATAATCCCACACCTGGCGATAACCGGCGCAGCGCATAGACGGCAACGTTGGATGCAGCCGGTATTTTTCACGTAAGTCGTTAACCTCATCGACCAAGCCTTGTGCCAGCATTGCAGCAAAACGTTTTTCAATGCGTTGATGTAACCAGCCCCTGTCTTCCGGGAAAAAAGCAATATGGAAAAAGCGATAGGGATTTGCTTGTTTGCCTTGAGCGGCAAATAATTCACTGGGCGGCTTACCAGTTAAACGGGCGATTTCCACAAAGCGTACCAAGCGCTGTGTGTCCTTGCCTTGGATTTGCGCGGCTAATTGAGGATCAATGGCATTTAATTCAGCCAATAATTTTCCGTGTCCATGTTGTTTAATTTCTGCCCGCAACGCATCACGCAACGGTTGATTGGCTGACGGTAAATTGGCAAGTCCCTCGGTGAGCGCTTTGTAATATAAAATCGTGCCGCCAACAACCAGTGGAATATTGCCGCGGGCATTAATTTGTGGCACCAGCCGACGTACATCAGCAACAAATTGTGCCGCCGAATAGCTTTCTTCAGGGGATAAAATATCCATTAAATGATGGGGATATTCAGCCTGTTCAGCAGAGGTAATTTTTGCCGTGCCGATGTTCATCTGGCGATAAATTTGCGCCGAATCCATATTAATCAGTTCAATGGGGAAATACTTGCTTAACCGCATAGCCAAATCGGTTTTCCCTGATGCCGTCGGCCCGGTCACCGCGATAATTAAAGGCTTTTGCCCCGGCATTTACTGACCCCGCAAAAACAGACTATCCAACTGTTCAATCGTTAAACGGGTCCATGTCGGGCGGCCATGATTACATTGGTCACTGCGTTCGGTACGCTCCATATCGCGCAGCAGGGCATCCATTTCAGGCAGTGACAATTTATGATTGGCGCGCACCGCCGCATGACAGGCCATTGTTCCGATAACAGGGTTAATAACCTCATCGCCCGCCCTTTTGCCTTGATAATTCAGCAATTGCTCCAATACCGAAAGAATCAATTGTTCGGCATGACGATTACTGAGAATTGCCGGTATTGCACGCAAAGCGATATGGGTAGGCGAAGTTAAATCCATCACCAAACCCAACTGTTTTAATAAGTCTTGGTCGCGTTCCACCACCTCAACCTGCTCCGGCGATAACTCGATCGATAGCGGCACCAATAATTTTTGCGTCATAATGCTGTTGTCGTGAAAATGACCTTTCATTCGTTCATAGACAATGCGCTCGTGGGCGGCATGCATATCAACAATCACCAAGCCCTGACGGTTTTCCGCTAAAATATAAATACCGTGAATTTGTGCAACCGCCCGCCCAAGCGGGTGAATTTCACCCTCCGTTGTATCAGCGTCGGCTTCACTACGGTTAACGGTTGAGCCGATTTGCTGCCCGGCCTGCAATTTTTCTTTATGGCGTTGCGGTAGCAACTGATACTCTGCCAACGCCCCCTTACCGCTATTTTTCCCGGCAAAATACGGTGGACTCTTTTCATCGGAAAATTGGTAAGGCAATTCCTGCGTTTGCGGTTTTGTCTGTGCAACCGAACGATAATCATCACCGCCCCCTACTGTACCGGTAATGGCGGCCTTATCAATCAAAGTTTGACTTTTAGGTTGTGCCAAGGCGTGGTGCAGTGTTGAGAAAATAAAATCGTGAACCAGCCGTCCCCGGTGAAAACGTACTTCTTGCTTGGCAGGGTGGGCATTGACATCAACTTGCTCGGGTGGTAGTTCGATATGCAATAAAAACACCGGATGCCGCCGCCCGTACAACACATCGGCATAAGCTTGTTTAATGGCATGCACTACTAATCTGTCTTTAATAAAACGTTGATTAACGTAAAAAAACTGTTTATTGGCTTGGCTGGCGGCAATATTGGGGCTGCCCACCCACCCCCACAACCTGATGCCTTGGCGGGTTTCATCGATAAATGTCGTTTGTTCCTCGCTTGAGCCGAAAAAAATCTCCTGCTGGCGGGTGGCTTCGTAATTTTCCGCCCCGGCAGGAAAACGATAAACGTTTTTACCGTTATGTGACAAACTAAACGCCACCGCCGGATAAGCAAAGGCCAGGCGTTTAAACCAATCACTTAAATGGCTGAACTCGGTTTTTTCGGTTTTCAAAAAACGCTTGCGAGCAGGAATATTAAAAAATAAATCCCGCACCGTAATCGTTGTGCCAACAGGGTGGGCGGCCGCCGTCACCGTTTTTTCATTGGTAATTTGGTAAGCACTATCGGCATCAGGTGGGCGAGAAACCACCTGCAGACGACTAACCGCAGCGATGCTGGCCAATGCTTCGCCGCGAAAGCCCATCGTTTGTACATGTTCCAAATCATATAAACTGGCAATTTTGCTGGTAGCGTGACTGGCAAGTGCCAGCGGCAAATCATCGACGGCAATTCCTCCGCCGTTATCGCGCACCACAATCGACTTCATCCCGCCCTGCTCTACTGCCACGTCAATCTTGCTGGCTCCGGCATCCAGACTATTTTCCAGCAGCTCTTTGATAATGGAGGCAGGACGTTCAATCACCTCACCGGCGGCAATTTGATTGACTAAATGATTATCCAGTTGTTTGATGATTGACATTAATTATATCCACACACGGTAAAGCCGATTATTGCTTGTGACTGTGTTGTGCCTCCACGCCGTATTATACTGCATTGTCCATGTCAACACGTCTCATATCGGAAATTAACCGACTTTACCAAACTCACTGATTGATCCGATAAGCGATATCAGAAACGAATTTCCTGAGAAATTTTTTGCAAAATCGCTTTAGCTTCGTCAGTGCTTACCGAAGCGTTATTATGCGAACGAACCACAGCAATTTGCTGGCTGCCTTGATCGGCTAAACCGACAGTGTAGCTATCAATAGTGCGATCAATTTTTTTGATAATCAAACCAACTTTTTTATCGGTAATTTTAGCAAAACTATAAATGCCGTTACGACGGTCTTGACGATCAATGGCGTAACCGGCACGGTCGATAGCAATACCCAACAATGCCCAGGCTTGGTTAAAATCGCTGTTTATCGCCAATACGGGGGTACCATCTGCCAACTGGGAGAATTTGATTGCCCCGGATGTCGCTTTACTGCCCGCATCTTCAGCATTTTTATGCCCGCGCCGATTCAGGTAAAGATTGAGCCGGCGCAGCATTTCCACTTCCAACTCCGGATTACGCGAAGACGCGACCCAGGCAAAATGCGCATCCTCTTTTTTATTACCCGTCCGTTTCTTAACGACTTTACCCTGCAGATTCACTTCTTCTTTAGTGGCACCGTAATGGGTTAAATAGACATAGGTTTTTTTACCGTCATAATCAATACGGGTGCGAAATTTATCGCGCAAGTCACTATCTGTCAGCGGACTCACCACCGTTGACAGCAAACGGCCAATCCCGGTTTTAGGCATCTTGCTCGCTACTTCCAACCAATCGGTTTCCATAATACCAATATTTTTATCAACCCGCGATAAGGCCAAACCGTTATGTAGCCAAAAAGCCTTGGCATTATTAAAAACCACATCGGGGCGTGCCTTAATTTCAACCCACGTGGCATCACCGCGACGATGAATTTTTTCCAAACTCGCCGCTAAATTACCTTTATTACCCTTAGCTCCGCGTTCGTTCTGATAAGTCGATAAATCAACATTATCGGCCCCGGACAATTCAGGAACAGCTAACACATCATCCACACTGGATTGGGTTAAGTCAGGCGGGATTTCCAGCGGATTGGTCACCCGGCTGGTTTTATAACTGGGACGGTTATCGGGCAGCTTGGCCATTAAATCGGTATTAGCACAACCGGCGATAAACAGGGCGGCTAAAATAATACCGGATAATTTTTTATTTATCATAATCTCTCCGTATCAACATCTTATGGTGTTTTTGTTAGGGTAATACCGGCCTGAGAAAGTGCATCTTCAACCTCGGCATAATGGCTTTGGTGCAAGGGCAGCAGCGGCAGACGAATCCTCTCTTCAATCCAGCCCATCCGTGATAACGCCCATTTCACAGGAACCGGATTAGGTTCAACAAACAAGCGATTGTGTAGTGCTTGTAAAGTGTTATCAATGGCTTTGGCTTTAGCAAAGTCGGTTGTCGCTAATCGGCAAACGGCTGCCATCGCTTTGGGGGCAACATTGGCTGTCACCGAAATCGCCCCTGCCGCACCTTCGGCAATAATCTGACAATTAATCGGGTCATCACCACTATAGACGGCAAAGTCTTTCGGACAAGCGGCCAATAATTCGCGACAACGTTCAATGGTACTGGCTTCCTTAATGCCGACAATATGGGGAATCTTGGCTAATTCGAGCACCGTTTCCGGCGCAATATCACTGCAAGTACGCCCCGGCACATTATATAAAATCATCGGCAAATCACAGGCTTCGGCAATTGCTCTAAAATGTGCCAGTAAACAACGTTGATTGGGTTTATTGTAATACGGAGCCACCGATAAGTGCGCCTTTGCCCCCGCGGCCTTTGCCATGTTGGCAAAATAAATCGCTTCTCTGGTTGAATTGGAACCGGTACCCGCCAGTACAGGAATGCGATTATCCGCCGCTTTAACGGCAAACTCAACACACCTAACGTGCTCATCGGCGTTCAACGTTGCCGACTCCCCGGTCGTACCAACAGCAACAATTGCACTGGTACCACTGTCAATATGCCATTCAATTAACCGACGATAAGCCGCCCAGTCAACCGAACCGTCGGCTTGCATTGGCGTGACAATGGCAACGATAGAACCTGTAATCATCATTTTTCCCCTGCTTTATCAAATTTTAGGTGCAATATTACAATTTAGCCATCTAGATTACAAGAAAACTTTACAAAACCGTCCGTTCATATCAATTTTCCACAATGCGGGCACTGGTGCTTGGCCATCTTCTTATTCCTTGCCAAACGATTAAACTGGGTCTGAATGATTTCTTTGGCATCTTCAGCCGACAAATCATATTTTTCTTGTAATTCTTTTAGCTCGGCGTATTCTTTGGGGCTGATAACCCCGTCACGCAAGGCGTTTCTTACCGCCGTACGGAAGCTGCTTTTATTTTGCCGTAGTTGGGCCGAAAAAGCCGAGGCCAAAATACCGGCCGGCAGAGCGACTATGCCGATACCCACCAGCATAATCAAGCCGCCAAATAATTTTCCCAGCGGCGTGATTGGTATCGCATCACCATAGCCGACGGTGGCCAAAGTCACCATTGACCACCACATGGACTTGGGAATACTACCAAAAACTTCAGGCTGTACTTTATGCTCCAACAAATAAATACAACTGGAAGCAATAATCAACACAATGATAAAGACAAATACCACCGAAAAAAAGGCTTTGCTTTCTTTTTTAATGACTTTTAGCAGCATATTCATGGCACTGTTATAGCGGGTCAATTTGAAAATTCGCAACAAGCGAATGACCCGTAAAAAACGCAAATCGATGGCAAACAAAGATAAAATAGGTGGCAAAATGGCTAATAAATCAATCACTGCCATCGGGGTGACGACATATTTCAGGCGAGCTTTATAAGCACGCTGCCCCGTATAGGCTTGAGTATCGGGAGCAGTCCACACACGACACACATATTCCACGCCAAACACCAGCAAAGAAAAGTATTCAATAGCATAAAATACCGGCGAAAACCGGGCTTCCAGTTCGGGCACCGACTCCAACATAATGGAAATTACTGTGACGATAATGGTGGCAATAATAAAAAGGTTGACCCAACGACTGAGCAGATGACGACTGTCATCATCTAAAATGACGGCAATTCTTTTTCGTAAGGAGGGACTGATAGTCGGCATATATGCTACAATTATTCGGTGGCCTCATTATAGCAAAAAATATAGCAAAAAATCCATTACAATAGGAGGATGATATGTTAAAAGTCGGCAAACCGGTTCCCAATTTTACCGGCAAAACCAACCAAGGTGACTGGCAATTAAGCGATTATCTCGGTAAAAAAGTCGTTATTTATTTTTATCCCCGCGATAACACACCGGGCTGTACTACCGAGGGCAAAGACTTTAACACCCATTTGTCGGCATTTCAGCAAAACAATGCGGTGGTCGTTGGAATTTCCAACGATAATTTGGCAAAACACCAAAAATTCAGTGACAAGTTTGCGTTTGCTTTTCCATTAATTGCCGACGAAGATAAAAGCATTTCCGAACTTTTTGGTGTTTATCAGCGGAAAAAATTTATGGGCAAGGAATTTATGGGTATTGTCCGTTCCACTTTTTTGCTTGATGAACAGGGCAATTTAGTGCAGGAATGGCGCAAAGTGAAGGTAAAAAATCACGTTGAGGCGGTGCTGGCGGCACTATAACTCATGCCGACTAACCGTTCCATACGCTTCGCTTTGCATTTCAAACAAACGTGACTGCAAGCGGTCAAATTCAAAGGTGATTTTTTTGCCGGTGTAAATTTCCTCAATCGGTACGGCCGACGACAGCAGCAAAGCAATGCGTTGGTCGTACAATTCGTCAATTAGCAACAAAAACCGGCGGGCGGCGTCTTCCTTAAATTCGTCCAGCACGGGAATATCGGAAACAATCATTACGTGGAATTGTTTGGCCAGCTCAATATAATCCATTTGTGAGCGATAGCCTTCACAAATATCGGCAAAACGGAACCAAATGACCTCCAATGATTTTGCCACAAAGACAATATCGCGCTGATTGACGGTAATGACACCGTTGTGTTCAAGGTGTAAATGTTCGCTTAATTCAGCCGTAATTTGCTGTAATTCTTTTTCCGTTTTGGTATCCAGCGGTGAAAAAAAGCGTTGATGCCGCCGCAGACACATACGGCGAAAGTCCTGTCCATCGGCTATTTCGTGAATAACACAAGCCGATTTGAGCAAGTCAATGGCCGGCAAGAAGCGCGCCCGTTGCAGACCGTCTTTATACAAATCATCGGGTGGAATATTAGTGGTTGTGACCAGCAACACACCGTTGTCAATCAAACTTTTTAATAAACCGTACAACAACATCGCATCGGTAATATCGGTAACCATAAACTCATCCAGACACAACAAACGATATTTATCGGCAAAAGTTTTGGCAATTAACGTCAGTGGATTTTTTTGCTCTTTAATACCTTTCAATTCATCGTGAATCTCTTTCATAAAATGATGAAAATGCAGACGCTTGACAGGGTAAGGCATATTATCGCAAAACATATCCATTAAAAAGGTTTTACCACGTCCAACGCTGCCAAATAAATACAGTCCCTTGACGGTGGGCGCTGAGGCAGCAGGCGCACTAAAAAAACGTGATAACAATCCCGATGCTCTTTTATCGGGCGCAGCCGTTGTTGTCAACTCATCCTCGATACGTGCAAATTGTTCGACGATGGCCAGCTGTGCCGGGTCGGGCCGGTAACCGGCTTTGGCAATACAATTTTCATAAATGCTTTGCCACTTGTGTAATTGTTTTGTCATACCAGTATGAATTTTTTAGTCATTAACGGTAATAAATTATATCGTAAACATAACACAGTCACGTCACTGTAATATAGTAAGTGTAATATGTTAAGCAGTAGTCAATACGAGATGGTGAGCATTCATCGCCTCCGGCATCGCCGCTAGCATCGCATCGTTTGCAATCGCACCGCATTCAGAATGGCCAGTAACGCCACCCCGACATCGGCAAATACCGCACCCCACATATTAGCCATTCCCATAGCGCCAAGTATCAGCACCAAACCTTTCATAGCGAAAGCCAAACCAATATTTTGCCAAATAACACGCCGGGTCGCATGGCCTATACGAATAGCCGCGGCGATTTTTGATAATTCATCGCTTTGTATCACCACATCAGCGGTTTCAATCGCCACATCACTGCCCAAGCCCCCCATGGCCAAACCGACATCGGCAGCCGCCAATACCGGCGCATCGTTAATACCGTCGCCAACAAAAGCCACCACGCTATCAGGTTGTTGTTTTAGTCGTTCAACAGCGTTGAGTTTATCCTCGGGCTGTAAATCTCCCGACGCCTTATCCAACCCTAATTCATCGGCAACACTTTGCGTAATACTGTCTTTGTCGCCCGATAACATCACCAATTGTTTGATACCCAGGCTCCGCAACTCGGCAATCGCCGTTTTTGCATCGGGTTTTAGCTCATCAGCTATGCTTACGTAGCCGATAAACCGGCCATCTAAGGCCACCATAACCACACTGCTAACCAGGTGTCCGACATCAGGGGTATCAATAGCAAACTGTTGCATCAACTGTTGGTTACCTGCCAGTAGCACCTGACCGTTTAAGATTCCCGTCAAGCCTTTGCCGGCGATTTCTTTGACTGCTTTGACTGCAGGCAAACTGTTGTCATGCGGATATTGTAAAATGGCTTTGGCAATGGGGTGATTCGACTGACGCTCCAAGGCCATTAAATTAGTCATCAACGTTTTTTCGTCCATAGCGATATCCCCGGCAACCACGATGTCTTGAATGGTGAATGTGCCTTGGGTGACGGTACCCGTTTTATCCATGGCAATACGGTTGATTTTTGCCAATTGGTCAAGAAACATCGCCCCTTTTAATAATAAACCGTTTTTTGATGCCATACCAAGACCGCCAAAATAACCCAGCGGAATGGAAATCACCAAGGCACAGGGGCAAGAAATCACCAAGAAAATCAATGCCCGATAAAACCAGTCGCTAAAAACATAATCATTGACAAACAATGCAGGTAACAAACAAATCAGCACTGCCAAACCCGTCACTATCGGGGTATAGATTTTTGCCAGTTTTCGTACCAGCAACTCGGTTTTTGATTTGCGATTTGATGCCTCTTGCACCAAGGATAAAATGCGGGCAATAGAGCTGTTATGAAAGCCTTTTTTAACCTGCACCTCAACGACACTTTGCAAATTAATCATCCCCGCCATGACCGTTTGACCACGATAACGACTTTGTGGCCGGCTTTCTCCGGTCAGTGCAGCAGTGTCCAATTCAGCCTTTTCCGACAATAACACACCGTCTAACGGGATACTTTCTCCTACTTTAACCTGAATGGTTTCATCAATGACCACCGCTTCAGGATTAATCACCATATATTCCCGATGACGCCAGACACGGGCAATCTTCGGACGAATATCTAACAATGCCTTGATATTATTTCTGGCCGATTTTACCGCCTGTCCCTGCAACCATTCGCCAACACTATAAAACAACATCACGGCAACCCCTTCAGGGTATTCACCAATGGCAAAAGCGCCTAAGGTGGCCACCGTCATCAAGCTGAATTCATTAAAATAATCCCCCTCTTTAAAGGCTGAAAGCGATGACAACAAAACGGGATAAGCAACGGGCATATAGGCCGCCGCATACCAGACAAACACCGGTACACCGCTAAAAAAAGAAAATTTAAAAAGGTAGGTAAACGTTAAGCCGAATAATAACAGGGTAAAGCTAATCAGCGGCGGCAAATAGGCAGGCAAACGGGCAAAAGGGTCATTAACTTGGGTGTGGGCACAACAGCCGCCGTCCTCGTCATCATCGCCGCTGCTCAGGCTGCAAGAGCCACCGCTATCCGTATGGCATGCCTCTGAACATTGCGCCTGGCCGGCACTGTCACAAGCAGCATCGGTATTTTTGCTATGTTGATGAGGCGTATGCGATTTTGCACAACAACACGTCATTTTTCCACAAGCATCGTAAGTATGAGTATGTTTTTTCATTATTGATTATCTTCTTCTTTAAGTGTGAATAATAGCGCTTCTCATCATAACAAAAAGCAGTGAATATTACCAAGTGATAAAATCATTTCCTCTATTTAAAAATCAATCAAGATGCGATACAATGACGCGGGCATATCCAGCCCCATATAATCTTGGTAGATATATATATATTTATAAAATTAATGAGGACAACATAATGAAAAAAATCATCCCCGTTTTATTAGCCGCCGTTATCGGTAGTGCCGTCGCCGGTGATGCAGCCAAACCCGCTATTATTTTTGATATGGGTGGTAAATTCGATAAATCATTCAACCAATCGGCCTATGAAGGAGCAGAACGCTTTAAAAAAGCCACCGGCATAAAATATAATGAACTGGAAGTCACTAACGAAGGACAGCGCGAACAATTTCAACGCAAATTAGCTCAACGTAAAAATAACCCGATTGTGGTTACCGGTTTCGCACAAGCACCACCGCTGGCCAAAACGGCAAAAGCTTTCCCGGCAACCAACTTTGTTATTGTTGATGCCGTTGTTGAGGCGCCAAATGTGCGCTCTATTGTTTTCCGTGAGCAGGAGGGTAGTTTTCTGGTCGGTGCGTTGGCCGCCATGAAATCAAAGTCAGGCGTGATTGGTTTTGTTGGTGGTATGGATATTCCGCTGATTAATAAATTTGGCTGCGGATATGTACAGGGAGCAAAATATATCAACCCGAACATTAAAGTTATTCAAAATATGACCGGTTCAACGCCCGAGGCGTGGAATAACCCAACCAAAGGGGGTGAATTAACCAAAGCTCAGGTCGATAATAAAGCCGATGTAATCTACGCGGCAGCGGGCAACACCGGAAACGGTGTTTACCAGGCCGCCAAAGACGCCGGTGTTTATGCCATCGGCGTGGATAGTAACCAAAACCACTTGCACCCCGGTACCATGTTGACTTCTATGGTCAAACGTGTTGATGTGGCTGTCGAGAAAGCTTTTAAAGACGGCGCTTCCGGGGAAAAATTCGCCACCGGCGTGCAATCACTGGGGTTAAAAGAAAATGGTGTTGATTGGGCTTTGGATAAGTACAATCGGGATTTGGTTACAGCGGAAATGGAAGCCAAAATAAAAGACATTCGTGCCGCCATTATCAAAGGTGATATTAAGGTTCACGACTATTCCACCGATAATCAATGCCCTGTTAAATAACGATGGGCTAATCGCAACCAGAAGGTCAGCTACGCAACTTTAGCTGGCCTTTTTGTTGTTAATCAGCCATTGATGTAGAACGCGCTATCTTTTAGGAAATCAAAATGACTCCATCTTTGCAAACGCCTGTGCCTTCGGGAGACTGTGCCGTTAAACTCAGCGGCATCAACAAACGGTTTGGTGATGTTTGGGCAAACCGCGATATTAACCTCGCCATCAAAAAAGGCACGATTCACGGCATTGTCGGGGAAAATGGGGCAGGCAAGTCAACACTGATGTCGATTTTATTCGGTTTCTACGAAGCCGACAGTGGCAGCATTTTGATTAACGGTCAACCTGTAGTGATTAAACATTCCGATCAAGCTATTGCTCTTGGCATCGGTATGGTACATCAACATTTTATGTTGGTAGAAACCCTCTCGGTGCTGGAAAATATTGTCTTGGGAGCGGAGGCAAGCTGGTCACTGCACCAGTCACTGTCACCGGCACGCAAAAAACTCAATGATATTACCGAACAGTACGGCTTATCGGTTGACCTAGATGCCACTGTCGGTGATTTACCGGTTGGCTTGCAACAACGGGTCGAAATTTTAAAATCCCTCTATCGCGACGCCGATATTTTGATTTTAGATGAGCCGACCGGTGTATTAACACCACAAGAAGCCAACCAACTGTTTGCCATCCTTGGTAGTTTACGCCGGCAAGGCAAAACCATCGTCCTGATTACCCATAAACTGGGAGAAATTATGAGCATTACCGATAATGTTTCGGTGATGCGGCGCGGCGCTATGGTTGCTCACCGGGAAACCGCCCGTACCACACCGGCGGAGCTTGCCGAGCTGATGGTTGGCCGTCCGGTGCTGCTTGATGTGGATAAATCACCTGCCGTGCCGGCTGAAATCAAGTTATCCGTCAAGGGGTTAAATCTCAGAGATGCGCGCGGCGTGCAGCTACTCAACGATATTAATTTTGACTTACGGGCCGGTGAAATTTTAGGCATTGCCGGTGTATCGGGAAACGGACAGTCTCAATTATTGGAAGTCTTGGCCGGCATGCGGGCAGCAACTTCCGGCGAGGTTCATATTTGTACTAAAAGCGTTGATAAAACCTTTGCCGGCAAAGCCCTGCCCGACCCGAAAGTGATGCGGCAGTTAGGTCTCAGCCATATTCCCGAAGACCGTCTCAGCCAGGGATTGGTAAAAACATTTTCCATGCAAGAAGCCGCTATCTTGGGCTACAGCTGGGATAAATCATTGGGCAGGGGCATCCGTTTGGAGCCGCACAAAGTGGCACAACATGCAGAAAAACTTATCAAGGCCTTTGATGTCCGCCCGCCCAATCCCAAACTGAAAACCGCCAATATGTCAGGTGGTAATCAACAAAAACTGATTATTGCCAGAGAAATGCAGGATTTACCCGAGATTTTTTTGGTCGGTCAGCCAACCCGCGGCGTCGATATTGGGGCGATTGAAAATATTTACAAAGCCATTATCAAAGCCCGCGACCAAGGTACGGCTATTTTATTGGTATCGGTGGAACTGGACGAAATTATGGCCTTATCCGACCGCATTATGGTGATGAACCAAGGCCGCATTGTTGGTATTGTTGATGCCAAAGACACCAATGCCAATGAACTTGGTTTGATGATGGCCGGTGAACAAAAAGCAGGGGCAGCACAATGAGCAAAAAAATGAAAAATAATGAATTACCGTGGGGCATCTCGGTTATTGTCGTACCCATTGTACAGTTGCTTTTAGCATTGTTGGTCAGCTCGTTCATTGTCTTATTGGTCGGGGAAAACCCGCTGGATGCACTGAAATATTTAGTACGTGGTTCGGTTGGCTCGCCGGAGGCATTGTCCTATACGCTATACTACACCACCAACCTGATTTTCACCGGCCTGGCGGTGGCAGTTGCCGCCCACGCGGGATTGTTTAATATCGGTGGCGAGGGACAAGTTTATCTGGGCGGATTAGGCGTCGCTTTGATTATGTTGGCCTTTGACAGCGTCCTGCCGTTTTGGGCTATTTTACCCTTGGTTATTGTCGGCGGCGCACTAATGGGGGCATTTTGGGCGTGGATTCCCGGCTATTTGGAAGCCAAACGCGGGGCACACGTTGTCGTTACCACCATTATGCTCAATTACATCGCATCGGCTTTGATGAATTACTTGATTATTAAATACTTAATGCCCGGAGGAATGTATTTGGACGGTACGCGTCCCTTTGCCGACAGTGCCGTAATGCCGAAATTTTATGAAATTTTTTCGGCGCTGCCCAACTCTTTGTTTAACCCGTCAATTCTTTTGGCACTGGCCGCTGCCTATGCCGTGTGGTTCTTATTATGGCGTACTCGTTTGGGCTATGCTATTCGTACCGTTGGGCAAAACCCCGGTGCGGCTCGTTATGCCGGTATTCCGCACAAACGCATTATCATCATCACTATGATGATTTCCGGTGCTTTAGCAGGGATGATGGCGGTCAACGAAGTTTACGGGGCGCAAGGGCGACTCACGCAAAATTTCACCAATGGCTACGGTTTTATCGGCATTGCCGTGGCGCTGATGGGGCGTAACCACCCGGTAGGGGTTTTATTTGCCGCCTTTTTATTCGGCGCCTTGTTCCAAGGCGGCTCGGAATTACAATTCGATATGGACAACCTTTCCAAAGAAATGGTACTGGTTATTCAGGGCTTGGTTGTCTTTTTTACCGCCGCCCTTGACCAATTATTACGCCGGCCGCTGGAACGCTGGTATAGCGGGCGTGTTATTCGCAGCAACCAAGGTTTGGAAAATACACAGGAGGCATCAAAATGTTAGAACAAATTTGGCATGCCTTTGCCAGCTGGGCAACACTGGACTCGGGTATTCGTTATGCCACTCCGCTGATTTTTGCAGCCATGGCGGGCGTCCTTTCGGAACGTTCAGGTATCGTTGATATCGGACTGGAGGGAAAAATGCTGGCTTCCGCCTTTGCCGCCGCCGCCGCAGCGGCCGTCTCGGGTTCGGCATTTATCGGGTTGTTTGCCGCCATCGCAACGGCGGTGGTACTAAGTATGGTACACGGTATCGCCACCATTATTTACAACGGTGATCATATTATTTCAGGGCTGGCCATTAATTTCTTTGCCTCGGGGATGACGATTACGCTGGGACACGCTTGGTTTAAGCAAGGTGGACAAACACCGTCACTGGGAGATAACCAGCGTTTTACTCCGATAGAACTGCCCTTTGCCCAAGAACTCAAGGCCAACGTTCCGGTATTCGGGGATTTTTATGCCGATGTGCTGTCGGGACATTCGGCTTTGGTTTATTTGGCTTTTGTCGTGGTCTTTATCGTCGCCTTTATTTTATACCGCACGACCTTTGGTTTGCGTTTACGTGCGGTCGGTGAAGAACCCGGTGCCGTTGATTCAGCCGGTATTTCCGTCAGGAAGATGCGTTTTAAGGCTCTGATTTTAGTCGGTATTTTAAGCGGATTGGGCGGCGCTTATTTTTCTATGTCACAGAACGCTCATTTTGGACGTGAAATGACAGCAGGTGCAGGTTATATCGCCCTTGCAGCGGTCATTACCGGCAAATGGCAACCGTTTGGCACGTTTTTGGCGTGTTTGTTGTTTGGTGTGCTGACCGCCTTAGAAGGACGTATGTCAGTCGTTGAGGGTGTACCGACACAGGTATTCACTGCCCTGCCCTACCTGATTACGGTTATTTTACTGGCAGGCTTTATCGGCAAATCCATCCCGCCAAAAGCCGTCGGTAAACCGTATGTCAAAGAACGGTAGAATTGGCAGAAGACTTAGGTCGTGTATTCATCTCTATAGCACACAGGCATGCATAAGCAACTATTACAGTTTGGGATTTATTTTTGACTTTTCATTAAATATCGTTCATCGTGCTGCCTGATTTACGGAGATAAATTAACCGTATTTATCGTTTGCTCTTCCCGTCACTACGGTCTTTAGTTATCCAGACAACAACATTAATTATATTTAACATTTTCATAAAAAAATTAAATATACAGAGATGCATTTGACCCGACCAGGCAAAGCCAGCTACAATCAAAGCCGGTTACAAATGGATGTGTAACCGCTCAGTGTAATACCGCTTTTATCGGTATTGTCTTTTGGTATATTTTTAAAGGAGTAATTTAAAATGAAAGAGTTAACTGTAAATGAAATGAGTATGGTTAGTGGTGGATTTGATTTTGGATGTGATTTTGCATCGCCTACTGATGTGATAGGTGGTTTTACTACTTTAGGTGCAGGAGGAGGTGCTGCATTTGGGACGAGCTCCGCAGCAGCAGGTACAACAGCAGCTATGGGCACAGGCAGTGCTTGGGGTGCGGCCATAGGATTAGCAGCTTGGGGAGGCTATAATATTGGTACTGGTATTAATAATGCTTTTGGTCGGTGTGATTAATTACTAACTGTAAATTTTAAAACTTGGCTCCTTAACTCTTATAGTCAAGGAGCTGACTTTAGGGTGGTTTATGGAAATTTTAAAAATTATTCATAGTATATTGATATGGATATTTGTAATTTCAGGCTTATTGGGGTATTTTTACGACAAAAATAAGGAAAAAAAAATTCCTGTTTTAAATCGGTTACTTGATTATTCACATAACCGGATTCAATGCATCTCTATAGCACGCAGGCATGCATAAGCAACTATTACAGTTTGGGATTTATTTTTGATTTTTCATTAAATATCGTTCATCTTGCTGCCTGATTTACGAAGATAAATTAACCGTATTTATCGTCTGCTCTTCCCGTCACTACGGTCTTTAGTTACCCAAACAACCACATTAATTATATTTAACATTTTTATAGAAAAATTAAATATACAGAGATGCATTTGACCCGACCAGGCAAAGCCAGCTACAATCAAAGCCGGTTACAAATGGATGTGTAACCGCTGAGTTTATGCCGCTTTCATGGTATTATTTTTTTTTTAATTTTTTTTAGGAGTAACTTAAAATGAAAGAGTTGAGCAAAAATGAAGTCAGTAGGGTTTCTGGTGGATGGGGAATGGGGATAGCGATTGCTCCATATCCTCCTCTCTCACCTTCCGGATGGTCTCAACCCTACTTATCATCTGACAGTTGGAGTGACTTTTCTGATAGATGGAGTTGGTTTAGATAGTGGCCGGCGTCATACCACACAGCCAAGGTTCTTAAAATATAAAGAGCAGGTTTTTGGCTGTTTCGTCAAAACTTTAAAATAGGGTTGGTTGATTTCAACCCTATTTTTTTATGCTGTCTTTTGGGAGGAGGTCAGTAATCTTCTAAATATTATTCTTTTTAATTTTTTATTAAATATCGTTCATCGTGCTGCCTGATTTACGGAGATAAATTAACCGTATTTATCGTCTGCTCTTCCCGTCACTATGGTCTTTAGTTACCCAAACAACCACATTAATTATATTTAACATTTTTATAAAAAAATTAAATATACAGAGATGCATTTGACCCGACCAGGCAAGGCCAGCTACAATCAAAGCCGGTTACAAATGGATGTGTAACCGCTCAGTGTAATACCGCTTTCATGGTATTATTTTTTTTAAATTTTTCTTCAGGAGTAACTTAAAATGAAAGAGTTAAGCAAAAACGAAGTGGAGATGGTTTCCGGTGCACTAAGCCTTTGCGATTTTATGCAATGGCTGTGTCTGCCTCGTAACAAGCCATACCTCCCTTTTGATCCTCCGATACGCTTCATTCCTGAGCCGCCACCGGATCCTACGTAATATAAATGTGCTCACTACATAATAAAAACTAAGGAGTTTATCAGAGTTCTTTATAAAAGTTTAAAAACGGGGCTGAAACGCCCTGTTTTTCGGTTATTTTCTTAATCTCCTAAGCCGGTTCGATAATATACCACAGCCAAACCCAGAAATTACGGTCAAAGTGCAAAAAAATGTTATGGCTTTTTCAATATTCTTTTGGATGTTTTTATTAAATCTTATTCATTATCTTGCCCAATTAAACCAGATAAATCAATTGTATTTATTGTCCATCAGCCCCATTATCACCGTTTCCAGCCACCCAACAAAGTACTATTAATGGCGCTTAATTTTAGCGTAAAAAATATTAAACATAAGCAAGTTTGTTTGACCTGATCAGGCAATGCCAGCTACAATCAAAGCCAGTTACAAATGATTTGTAACCATCAGTCAATACCGCTTTTATCAGGTATTGTTTTTTTTAGCATATTTTACAGGAGTAATTAAAATGCAAGAATTAACTTTAAATGAAATCGATATGGTCGCTGGCGGTATTAGCCCCTGTGATATTATGAGATGGCTTCGGCAAAATTGTAATCCTAAGAAACCATATCGGAATCCCTTAGACCCATACCGATTCATACCTCGAATTCGGTATTAAAGCAGCCCCATTGGCTGTGCAGCTAAGGGGCTCTTTCTGGCGTGTTTTACAAACCTTAAAAATAGGGCTGAAATAAGCCCTATTTTGGCAACGTCTTCTTGTTCTCCTAAACCAGTTCGATGATATACCAAAGCCAAACTCGGAATTGATCGAGAAAAGTGCAACAAAGTTTTACGGCTTTTTTCAATATTCTTTTGGATTTTTTTTATTAAATCTTATTCATTATCTTGTTCAATTAAAACAGATAAATCAATTGTATTTATTGTCCATCAGCCCCGTTATCACCGTTTCCAGCCACCCAACAAAGTACTATTAACGGCGCTTAATTTTAGCGTAAAAAATATTAAACATAAGCAAGTTTGTTTGACCTGATCAGGCAAGGCCAGCTACAATCAAAGCCGGTTACAAATGATTTGTAACCATCAGTCAATACCGCTTTTAATTGGGTATTGTTTTTTTAGTATATTTACAGGAGTAATTAAAATGCAAGAATTAACTTTAAATGAAATCAATATGGTTGCCGGAGGCAAGTGCACATGGTTGGGCGCTGCTAGATGGGGTATTAGAGGAGCTAAAGTTGGTCGTCTCTTTGGTCCTTGGGGTATCGCTGCTGGCATCGGCGCTGGTCTCGGCTTTTATGGCGCTACCTGCCGGAATAGACGAAAAAAGTAGTTTACCGGTAATCTAATTGTAGTTTATTAGCAATATCCAATCATAAACACATTGTGTTTATGATTGGATGAATGTAAATAAACAGAGTAAAGATGAAAAACTTAGTACTTTTTTCGGTGTATTTTATCATTATGTTCTTGTTCACCTACTATTATGAGCACAATTTACTTAAATCCTTCCTAGGTTCGCTGGTTGCCTCTGCTATTTTTATTTTGTTATATTATTTTGTCCTTAACAGAAAATAGTCCCGTTATCCTGTCAACTAGTCTCAAGTCAGTTTACCGGCACACGCAATTGCGTTACTGGTCTATCGCCCTTGATGGAGTAATAAAAAACAAGGTGAAAAATTGCAGTATAACGGGGCTATAAGAAATGAGTGCCAATTGCTGCTTTTTGGATTCCTGTTTTTAGTTTTTTTATTAAATATTATTCATTATCTTGTTCAATTAACAAAGGTAAATAAAGGTAAATCAACTGTATTTACTGCCTGTTTTATTGGTCGCTACCGGATTCTGCCACCCAATACAACAACATTAACTGTGTTTCACATTGATTGTAGAAAAATTAAATATCGAAAAACAGATTTGACCTGACTGTTTAACACCAGCTACACTCAGGCCGGTTACAAATGATTTGTCATAAACGAGTCAATACCGGCATTTACGTTATTGTTTTTTTACATATTTTAGGAGTAATTATAATGAAAGAATTAACTGTCAATGAGATAAATAAGGTTACCGGAGGAAAATGCTCATGGTATGACTGTAGCAGAATAGCCGTTAAGGTCATTTTTGAAGTTGGTTTATTGCCCGGTGGGCGAACCGGTACCGGTTATATACTTTAACCAGCAATGCCTTCTGTTAGTCTCGCTTGCAAACTATATTGACCAGCGGGTTTGTGGTTTATTCCGGCAACTCGGTTGTAAAACGTATCATATTTATAATCGGTAGGGGAGTGATGAAAAATTTAATGCTTGACTCTATTTACCGTTTGCTTCGCTATTTTCTTAATTTACCTGCTATAACGAGCATAACAAACCCAACTCTATCAAGGAGCTGCTAGTTGTTTCCACAACCTACTTTGTGCTGCTCTTTAGTTTTGTGTTAATAAATTTTAATAAAAACAATGTCTTTATTCCGCCAACAAGTCCTAAATCAGCAAGCCAATAAACTGTTTGGTGAAGTCATTTTAATTCGCCCACTGTCGTTTGCTCTGCTCACGACAGCCTTGGCGGTTATTGTGGCGGTAGTCATTATCTTTTTGTTGTACGGCAAGTACGGGCGGCGGGAAACGGTCAACGGTTATTTATCGCCCGATAAAGGTTTGGTGAATGTCTATGCGCCGTATTTAGGCATTGTCGAACGGATGCCAATCAGAGAAGGACAAACCGTAAAAAAAGGTGAAGTGCTGTATCATGTTTCCACCGATTTTCGTATGTCGGAGCACTTTTCCAATAATGAAAAATTATTACGCTACTTAAAAGAAGAAAAAAACAATCTACAACAAACAATCACCTTGGAAAAAACCCGTTTTAACGAAGAACAAGAAACGCTGACCAATCAGTTAAGGCAGCTGAAAAAAGAAATCGCGCAAATCAATCAGCAGATTAAAACCGCTAAGCAAGAGTTACAACTGGCGGAAAAACTGTGGAAAAAGTATCAACGACTACGCAAAAACAACCTGGTGGTTGAGTCGGCACTGACCCAACAGCACTACAACTATCTTGCTAAGCGTTCTGCCGTGCAAAATATTAAACAACTCCTGGTCAGCAAAACCACCGACTTACAAACTACCAATCTGCAACTGGAACAACTGCCGACGCGGCGCAATATCCGCTTACAAGAACTGCAAAGCCAGCAATTGACCTTGGCCGAACGACTGACCAACACCAGTAGCGAACGCGGCTATGATATTATCTCGCCCATTGACGGCAAAGTCAGTACCGTTATTGCCAAACGCGGGCAAAAAATTGATTTAAACACACCGCTGTTAACCATTCTGCCTGAAGATAGCATACTGCAGGCGGAGTTGTTTTTACCCTCCCGATCCATCGGTTTTACCGAAGTTGGGCAGACGGTACTGATGCGCTACGAGGCTTTTCCCTACCAGCGCTACGGGTTGGCCAACGGTACCATTGAGGAAATATCAAAAACCGTCATTAATCCGCGGGAAGTTCGTTTGGCTATTGGGACGGATGAACCGGTCTATCGGGTAAAAGTAAAACTTGATAAACAATCTATGCTTGCCAATGGCAAGCCGATTTTTCTGCAACCGGGTATGCGCTTGTCCGCTGATATTCTTTTGGAAAAACGCAGTTTATTTGAATGGCTGCTAGAGCCAATTTACAGCCTAAGAGGACGACTTTAATTGACCAATCCCATTCACCTGCTTAACTTTTCATTTCGTCCCAGGCTTCCCGTCATTTTGCAAACTGAGGTTGCCGAGTGCGGCTTGACCTGCTTGGCGATGATTGCCAACTTTCATGGTCATCACTTTGACTTAAACGGGCTGCGCCAGAAATTCTATCTCTCCAGTAAAGGCAGCACCTTGGGCGACTTAATGACTATGGCTGACGAATTAAAATTCGTCAGCAGGCCGCTGAAATTGGAATTAGATCACCTCAAGGAGCTAAAAACACCGGCTATTCTGCACTGGGACCTAAACCATTTTGTTGTTCTAAAACAAGTCACGGAAAAACATATTATTATCCATGACCCGGCAGTGGGTGAGCGAAAATTGACCTTGGCAGAGACTTCCAATCACTTCACGGGCATTGCCCTGGAACTGCGCAAGTCAGAGGATTTCAGCAAACAGGAAAACACCAAAAAAGCCAAGCTGTCGGATTTTTGGTCACGTATTATCGGATTAAAACGAGTTCTATTCCAAGTTTTTGTTTTATCTTTAATTTTACAATTATTTTCACTGGCTTCACCGTTTTATACACAAATTATTGTCGATGATGTTGTCGTCAGTGGGGATACCGGTTTGTTGGTTATTCTGGCATTAGGCTTTGGATTATTAACAGTTACACAAACCGCTGTAACGTTTTTGCGAAAATTAGTCATTTTGTACCTCAGTACACAAATTGATATACAAATGCGTTCCAATCTATTCAGACACCTGTTAAAACTGCCGATGAATTATTTTGAAAGCCGACATCTGGGGGATGTCGTTTCTCGTTTCGGCTCATTGGACAGCATTGAAGAACTAATGACAACGGGGGTCGTAACCACCGTTATCGACGGAATCATGTCTATTGGCCTGTTAACGATGATGTTTATTTACAGCCCGACTTTGGCTTTTATCGTTGTTGGCGCTTCACTATCTTATTTGTTTATTCGCCTGCTGGCCTACCCAAGGTACAAACAGCTTAATGCCGAAAATATCATCATTGCTGCCAAAGAAAGCACCAACTTTATGGAATCCATTCGCGGCATACAAAGTATTAAATTATTTGCCCATGAAATGCAGCGCCTGACCCTGTGGCAAAATTACTATGCCAACTCGCTTAACGCAGAGCTGCGAGTGGACAAATTGGATATGGTCTATGAAGTCATCAACTCACTGTTATTCGGTATTGAAAATATCGTGGTGATTTATCTGGCGGCAACCATGGTCATGGACGGCAATATGTCGGTGGGTATGTTATTTGCTTTTATGTCATACAAGCGGCAATTCTCCGGTTCGGTGTCATCGCTGATTGGTAAATACATCGAATTTAGAATGCTGTCTATCCATTTGGAGCGGCTGGGTGATATCGTTTTAACCGATGAAGAAGAAGTAAAAACCACTTTTTTTGATACCGGTAAACTGACAGGAGAAGTTAACATCGAAAACTTAAGTTTTCGCTATGCCGATAATGAACAGCCAGTTTTCCAAAACCTCAATTTAACCATCAAAGCAAAAACTTCGGTTGCCATTGTCGGTGCCTCGGGTTGTGGAAAAACCACCTTGATGAAGACCATACTGGGATTGCTAACACCCGAAAGTGGCAAAATCAGCATTGACGGCATCGACATTAAAACCATTGGGTTGAGAAATTATCGCGACTGTATAGGCACGGTTATGCAAGACGACCAACTCTTGTCAGGCAGTATCCGCGAAAATATTTGTTTTTTTGCCGAGGTCGATACGGAGGAAAACATTATTACAGCAGCAAAACTTGCAGCAATCCACGATGATATCATGGCCATGCCGATGGGCTATCAAACATTGATTGGTGATATGGGCAGCAGTTTATCCGGTGGACAAAAACAACGCTTGCTTTTAGCACGGGCGTTGTATAAAAAACCAAAAATTCTGTTTTTAGATGAGGCTACCTCACACCTGGATGTGCACCTCGAAAAACAAATTAATGATATTATCAGCCAAATTAGCATCACCCGGGTCATTATCGCGCATCGCCCGCAAACCATTGCGATGGCAGACGAAATTTACTACTTACAATCCGGTCAAATCGTTAAAGACAGGCAATTAAACGGTTGACTCCCTTTTTTCCTGTAAACCCCAAAATATTTGCATCATTAATATTTACGGAACTTCCTGTAGCTTTTTCAATTATCGGTGGTAGAATAGCCCCCTTTGCAAAACACTTCTTTTGATTATGCGAATTGGTATCTTACGTTGTGATAAAGTACGTTCCACGCTCAGTGCTGAATTTGGCGAATATCCACATATGATTGAGCAAGCATTTACGGCGCTAAATAACACCCTGTCCTTTCAAACTTATTGTGTTGACGAAGGACAGCTGCCTGAATGTACCGATGAATGCGATGCCTACATTATTACCGGCAGCCGCCACAGTGTCTTTGACCCCGATGAATTATGGATTAATCCGCTACGAGATTTTATCGTCCGCTTGCACAAAGCTAAAATTAAAACCGTTGCCATTTGTTTTGGGCACCAGTTGATGGCAGAGGCAATGGGCGGAAAAGTCGAACGTGCCGATAATGGCTGGCAAATCGGTGTACACGAAACCACTATTGCACAGCAAAAAACATTTATGCAGCCTTATATGGCAAGCCTTTATGTTATCATGATGTGCGAAGACCAAATCCAAACCTTACCCGAATCAGCAACGGTTCTGGCAACCAGTCAAGACTGTCAATATATGATGCTGCAATATGACAATCACTTTCTCAGCATCCAGGCACATCCGGAATTTTCCTTGGATTTTGCCAAAGCTCTACTCAATATTTGTCAAGACGAATTACCTGCCAAACGCCTGGAAAAAGGTTTGTCTTCACTCAGTGAAGACAAAATTAACAATGAGTTAATCTTTCGTTGGTTTTTGAATTTCTTAACGGCATCGGACGATGCCGGTGATAATACGGGTGATGAAACGGCCAAGACCAATACCGCAAACTGACTCGACAGTTGATGAACAGTCGCTTTCCCTGCCCGTTATGTGATGATCAGGAAAGCACATTCTATTTCACTGATTCCAAGAATTATCAACATACCTACCATCGTTGCCGACACTGTGACCTGGTTTTTGTTATCCCTGCCTGCCGGCTGGACCGTGAGGCTGAAAAAGCCCGTTATGAAATGCACCATAACGATAACAGTGACGATTACGTTCGTTTTTTATCACGCTTGGCCAAACCTACCCTACAATATTTACCCCCGCATTCCCACGGTCTGGATTTCGGCAGCGGGAAAAGCCAGGCCATGGCAGACTTATTTCGGCGAGCGGGGCACCAATGTGACTGTTATGACCTTTTTTATTATGCCGATACCACCCTGTTACAACGCCAATACGATTTCATCCTTGCCAGCGAAGTGATTGAGCACCTTTACCAGCCCAAAATGGTGTTTGAGCAGTGGCTGTCTTTACTGAAAACAAATGGGATTTTGGCCATTATGACAGGGTTTCGCCCCGCCGATAAGGACTTCCCCAACTGGTGGTATAAGAACGATCCCACCCACGTCAGTTTATTTTCAAGCAAGACGTTTGCTTATCTGCAAACAACCTACCAATTACAGCGGTTATGCACTGAAAAAAATATCGTCCTGTTTAAGCAGTCGTAAAACCGGATAACCACCGCCGGAAGGCACGCCCGGGAACAAGGGTTAGTCAATGTTACGACAAAGAGTGATTCAGATGATAATAACGCCCTTGCTTGGCAATTAATTCCCGATGCCTGCCCTGTTCGACAATTTTTCCCTGCTCAAGGACAACAATGCGGTCGGCATTTTGCACCGTTGACAGGCGATGGGCTATGACAATAGCGGTTCTGTCATGCATTAATTCATCCAGTGCCATTTGTACCTTATGCTCGGATTCGCTGTCCAGTGCTGATGTTGCCTCATCTAAAATAATAATCGGTGACTCTTTGTAAATGGCCCGGGCAATGGCCAGACGCTGCTTTTGCCCACCGGATAAGCGTTGCCCGGACTCACCAATAAACGTCTCATAACCCGACTCCAAAGCCAAAATAAAATCCTCGGCATGAGCAAGCCGGGCGGCACGTTTAACCCTCTGCATATCAATCTCTGCATCGGCTTGCCCGTAGGCAATATTATGCGTAACACTATCGTCAAACAAGACAATGTCTTGATTAACAAAGGCAATTTGCTTGCGTAACACCGCTAAATCCATATCGGCAATATTCATGCCATCCAAAGTAATCCGGCCGCTGCGAATATCATAAAACCGCGGAATAAGCGATGCCAGCGAGGACTTTCCGCTACCCGAGGCACCGACCAAAGCCACCGTTTCCCCGGCTCGAATACATAAATTAAAATCACTTAAAATCGGTTCTTCATCATAGCCAAACTCCACGTGCTGAAAATTTAACTCGCCGGCAAAAGCCGGTAATTTTGCCGCAGATTGACGGGCAGAATACCCTTGTTCCGTCTTTTCATCAAGAAAATCAAAAATACTGTGACAGGCGGCCAAACCACGCTGAATCACTTCGTTAACCCGCATTAAGCGTTTAATCGTATTAGGCAAAAAACCAACCATCATAATATATAACACAAAGTCACCCGGTGTTAAAAAGCCTTGCTGCGCCTCTTTTGCCATTATCCAAATAATAAAACAAATAACAACGGTGATTAGCAACTCCATCACCGGCGCACTGGTCGAAGAAACGATTTCACTTTTGATGGAGGAATGGCGTATCTGCCGAGTGGTATAGGCAAAACGTTCAATCTCACGAGCGTGTCCGGCGTAAACCTTAACAATTTTATGTCCTTTGACGTTCTCATCCAGAATATGGTTCATTTCCCCCATGCTGCCCTGAATACGTTCTGCCAACTTTCTTAAGCGCTTACTGATCATTTTCACCAATAAGCTAATCATCGGTACCAGGGCAAAAATCAGTAATGTCAGCTGCCAATTTAAATAAAACAAATAAACCAACAAAACCACGGCCAAAACCCCTTCGCGCACCAAAACAATCACTGCATCGGTTGCCGTATCCACCACTTGTAAAACGTCATAATTGAATTTTGACAAGGTTTTCCCCGTACTGACACGGTCAAAATAACGCGCCGGCAGGCGTTGCAATTTAGCAAACATATCCTGACGTAAATGTAAAACAATGTCACTGGAGACACGCCGCATCGTATAATTACTGATAAAAAACATCACGCCACGAAAAATCGTCGTCAGAAAAATAATCACCAGGGTCATATTTATTTCACCCATATCTTTTTCCACGAATCCTTCGTTAATGATGTCTTTGAACTTTGACATATAAAAGGCATTGGTCGCAGAACAGGCACCGGTAGCAATCACCATCACCAAGGCATAAAACCAGTGCGGTTTTATGTAGGTCAGTAAACGTCTGTATAAAATCATTCCTTCTACTCTTAACATTGTATTAACTAATTGCGTTATTATTGATTTTATGTTTTAAAAAATGGCAGCACTTTGGCAAGGAAACTCAAAGCACCCGTCCTGTACGTCATATGCATACGAGGAAGCTCAAACAGATTATCCCCACAATGACAGTGGCCTTTTTTCACGGTAGTCGCAGTTAAATAGGTCTTTTTAACGATGCTCTCTATTTCTGTACTATATTTCCCGTAAGGATAACAAAAATCGACAACGTCCCTATTGAAAATCTCTTCTATCATTGCTTTAGATTGAACAATTTCTAACTTCGCGGTTGTTTTATCAACCCGATTCAAATCAACGTGATTTACCGTATGTGAACCAATATCCAGACCATCATCTAACCATTGTTTTACCTCATCAACCGTCATTAACGCCGCTCTTGGAATGCCTTTGTTTTCATCCCACTGATTATAAGAACCCACTTTAGCGGAAACCAAATAACAGGTTGCTCCAAAACGGTATTTTTTAAGGGTGGGAGCAGCATTAATTAAATTATTTTGATAACCATCGTCAAAGGTTATGCCGACAACTTTCCCGTGCTTCTCTCCTTTAAGATATGGCAATAAGTCCCGCATACTCAAGCCCTGATACCCCAAATGATGCAGAATCGACATGTGTTTATTAAAACGTTCAGGAGAAACAAACAGGTTTTTCAGGCGTTTATTTGTCGTCGCAGCAATGCAATGATACATCAAAATAGGTATGCTGCATTTATTCATTTCTTATCCTCTTATCTCAATATATCCTGTAATTTTTTCTTAACGGCAGTTTCAGTATAGAAAGTAACCAAATCTTTTTGTCCGCAGGCTATTAACCGTTTTGATAACTCGGGGAAAGACCACAAATCCAGCATATTTTCCGTCAGCTCACAAAGATTACCCGAGCCGAATAATAAGCCGTTTTTACCATGTCTGATAATCTGTGACGGGCCGTCAGTATCGCTGGCGATAACAGGTGTCGCATATTGAAAAGCCTCTAAAATTACGCGACCAAAAGATTCCCGAGTGGACGGTAATAATAATACGTCAATGTCGTTGAAGAACGCTTTTACATCGGCAATCCAACCACAAAATGTCACTTTGTCCTGCAAGTTTTTAGTTTTTACCGCTAAAGCCAATGCTTTTTTACAGGCTCCATCTCCGGCAATTAACAACCTAAAACGGACAGATTGATGGCGCGCACTGATTTCCGCCAAAGCATCGATAGCAAGCGCTATATTTTTTTCCTCGCTCAGTCTGCTTAATATGCCAAATACAAATTCAGGCGCTCTGCTTTCTTTAACCGTTGCACGAACAGCTAACGAGTTAATACCGTCCGGTAAAAAACAAGGAATATTACTCAGTTTTCCCTGATAGCCTGATTGTCGGAACCGATCCACCAAGCGTTGATTTACACAAATAATCTGTTCAAACGAATGCATTCGCTTTGTACAACCGTGACAAATACCTATTGTTCTTACTTTATTTTTTTGATTAAAGGAAAAAAACCGCCGCCACAAATTGATTAAACTATGGCTCCTGCCATTATGACTCAGTAAATACACGGGTTGATAGCGTTCGATAAGCTGTCGCAAGTATAAGGCGGAAAAGACATCAAAATAATTCTTAATATCTATAAATTCTATATGACAATTAATGTTATCCAGCTGTTCTTTGTCGCAAAAGTTTTTGGGTATGATACAAACGACCTGATACCCCAGTTCGGAAAATAATTTGCTGTAGGCGACAAACATTGACTCAATCCCACCACGTTGGACTGAGTGTAAAAAGTTAAATACTGTTTTGCGTGCAGACATCATGAATTTTTATATAGGCTGTTCGGTGTTTATAGGGTGTTGATTTATGGGCTTCGCGGCTTACTCCAGATAGTTTGCCGCAGTAAGCAGGCAAGACAACGAGAATATCATATCAGTCTCTGATAATTCCCGATATATTTTTTCTCTTTTATCACTGATCATTGCTGTAAACAAAATCACTTCAGGTATTTATGCCTTAACGCCTTTAACTTATCGCCCCATAACCGACGTTGCTTAATTAGCCCATAAAGAGGATGCCGGTTACGGCCATTTGTTTTCTTTGCAACTGGATAGTTAATATCACTGTCCGCTCCACTGGGCGGTGTCAGTGGCGGATAAACCGACAGCCCCTTGTTATTATCCGTCAGCCAGTAGCGAAAAAAATTATCTACAGGGCAAAAAACAGCGTGCGTTTGCGTATAATGCCAAAAAGCCTCAGCCCCCTGACGCGACCAAATAATCCCTGTGGTTGTCATGGGAAAATAATGTGCTTTATAGAGAATATGCGAGGCAAACCGCCTAAGTAACGTACTGATTTTGTGCTTATTTGCTCCTATATTCATCAAATACCAGCTGATAGCCTGGTTTTCCGTATATCGTAGTATTTCCGTTACACTGGCTAACAGTGTGTCAGGTGCGGTCATATCATCTTCCAACACCATCGCATAATCGGCATCGCTTGCCAAAAAGCGTTCAACACAGGCAACGTGACTAAAATAACAGCCCAATTCTCCACCTTTTAATCCTCTGCCCATGTAGGAAACACTGGCTTTTTCGTCGTATTCTTTAATATCAGCCACCTGTATATTGCGCCCGTCAAAAGCCGGAACCCGCTCAAAACTGACGCCGGCGGCTTGCAGCTGTTGACTGGCCTGACATAAACGCTCCGTACTATCGTCTAAGTTAATTAAATAAGTTTTTATCTTCATCGAATCATTCCTTGACCGGCAAAAACACTATCCACACCGGATTCTGTGTGTACAGCACCAGCTAACGCAGAATAAAAAACAACAATCATTAAAGCATAAAACATCATCCCCGAATTATGGGCAAAAAAGTTTTGCGTGAGACAATAAGTCACCACCAAAAAAACATGCAACATCCCTAGGTGACTGATTAGTCGCACATCGGCTTTCTCATGATGGCGATATTTGGCAAAAACCCACAAGGGGATAGCTAAAAACAGTATAAAAATGATAAAGCCAACCATCCCCCGCACCGATAACTCTTCTAAAAACTGATTATGGGTATGCAGTTTTGTTTTGTGTAGATTAGCGATGACCCTTTTATCTTTTTCTTGTGCCTGACGAGCAGTCTTAATACCTTTTTTCCCCCAGCCCAGGACAGGTTTTTCCTGCCAGGCATAAACGGCACTCTTCCATAGTTCTAAGCGCCTACCAACAGAGGTGTTTTTGGCCGCCCCCCCATAATACATTTGTACTTCATGATAGGCTTGATAAACACGCTTTGGCAGCTTGGGATTGGTAACAAAAAAACCTGCCACAACGGCACCGGTTAATAAAGCGATTAATGTCCCCTTAGCCGTTATTTTTTTTCGATAGAAACAGAGCAACATAAGCGCTAACAACGGCAAACACAGCCAGCCCCCTCGTGAAGCCGATAAAAAACTGGCAAAAATGCCCAGTACCGACCCCAATAAACTGAATAATAAAATAATACGTTTCTTTGCATAAAGCGCATAACTACCGATAAATACACTAAACAACCCCAAACTCATGGCAATATCGCCACCTTGAATTGCTAACATCTTATAAAAAGCACGTCCAATGGACAAGTAATACACCTGGTAAATGGCCACGCAGCCGGCAACAATGGCCGCCAGGTTGATAGCAATCAACAAAACGTCTGTCTGCGGGGGATAACGTAACAATAGCAACAACACTAAACTAAAGGCAATAAGCCTTGACGGCTTATCTAAAAAACTGGCACTCTCCTGGTGATAAATGTAGAAAAAAACGGATATACCAAAAAAAAGTAGAAAACCGATAATCATTTTTCCGTAATCTTGCCGGCATGAGGCCACAGAAACCTCAAAGCGTTGGGCAAAAACGAGGTCATAAAAATAATAGATTAACGCGGTAATTGCCAGCAAACTCAAGGGAATGGCATAACTACTTCTGGAAACTAAGAACACCGTAATACTCAGAAACAGCAGAGTATTTATCCATACCCTCATGAATTTTTCTTTCTTGGCCGACAGCATTATTCTTTTTGCCCCCTTCTGTTTAAGTCATACAACACAACGTATTTATTAAACGTATATTGTGCAAACAGAGATGAATATAAAAAGCCCTTACCGCCAAGCAAAAAACGCCCTTCAATAATAAACGTTTTAACAAATGCCCAAAAACTGTGCCCTATGATTGAAAAAATATTTGTTTTTTTATGATGACTGTGTTTTTCTTCCGCCCATATAATGGCATACTTGACACGCTTATTTAGCCAATGACTGTAATCGAAAGCCGTATGATGATTTAAGTAGCCCTGTAGTGACAACGTTTTACTTGCCCGGCTGATATCAAGCGATTCGTGCACATTATTATCGTTATAGGTAAAATGGTTAGGATATAAACGCCAATAAGTTTTGAGTGGCAAAATCCATTTGGGATTATCAATACAATATCGCCCGATGTAGTCAATACGGCGAAAACCATAAACTTTATCACCGGGTTTATCTTTACTTACCGATAAAATACTTTCTTTTAACTCCGGGCTGACTGCTTCATCCGCATCAAGTGCTAAAATCCAATCTCCTCTGGCATAGCTTTGTGCCAATTGCTTTTGTTTGCCAAAACCCTGCCAATCGGTATTAACAAACCACTTTGCTCCATACTTCTCAGCAACGCTTTTTGATTCATCGTTACTGCCACTGTCTAAAACGATAATCTCATCCACCCAATCGGCAACGGCAGGTAAAGAAATTTGTAAATTTTCCACCTCATCTTTCACAATCATTACCACACTGATGCTATAAGGCCGGTGTTGTTGACCGGCCAATGGGGTCTGTTCATTGTTGTTCATTGCCAATACTCCGCAATCCACGGGGCGGGGAGAATATGCCGGTACCATTTGCCGCCCCCGCCTTTAATGGCATCGGGCGGATTGACCTCGCCGTGAAAAATAATGATTTTCGCCTCTTTGGGGCAGTGCGGCGGTTGCCATAAGGACAAAGGAAAAGGTTTTAGACAGTGATATTTATAACTTTTACACCAGGTTTTGTCCCAGTATGCCAAATGCCCGTAATGCTCATCAATAAACCACGATAAATACGCCTGTTCGTTGCGAAAACGTTGACGAATGTCAGCAAAATGTTCCCTGAAATAGGGCAAAACATCGGGGTATGCCCCCAATTTAAAGCGATATACAGAGGTGTTTCCGGTAATTCGCCACGGACGTTTCCAATCGTGAATCACTAAAAACTCTCCCGGGCAGGTAAAAAAAGCATCAATGTTGGCAGTAATCACCACGTCGAGGTCTAAAAACAAGGCTTGACCTTGTAAACCATATAAATCAGGCTCAAAAGTCGACAGTTTATTCCAGCCCCGCTCAGGGCTGCCTGCGGGTAAATCCAGCGGCGGAATATCAACGCACTGAACTTTATCGTCAATGCCCTGTCGGTCATCGGTTAAACACACCATTTCAAACGGCAAGGTCAAATTTCTGCTGACCATATTGTATAGGCGGTTAACGTACTCTGCTCCGTACTTATTGCCCCATTTCATACAGAGGATAATATTTTTCAAATCAATGTATGTCTTTCATTATTCGGGTTGGCGGCCAGTATAGGTCAAATCTTCACTATTGTCTAGGTGTTCGGGCATACTGTCATGCGAGACACCACGAACCTGTCCACGAATGGTCTGGCAAATGAATTCATCACTGATTTTTTGCCGATCCATCGCCAGCAAATAGGTATGACTTTCCCCGACACTGACAATCACCTTATTTGATAAAAACGGGGCCAGCAAGTTTAAAACCTGTTGCCGGTTGAGTCCCGTACAATTAATTAATTGTGAGAGTTTAACCACCCCCTTGCCCTGTTCAAAATGCTCAATGATAATATGTAGCAGGCGATTAGCAAAATATTCCTGCTCGGCTGGATTGAGTTGTTTGCTGTTATAAGCGCGCAGTAATGCCGGATACTGACTAAAATAAGCGACCAAGCCACCGGATAAAAATAACAACCACAAAATATCCAGCCAAAGCAATAGAATAATCATTCCGGCAAAACTACTGTAAATCAGTGAATAATTATGGCTGCCGGCAATTAAAGCAGTAAAGCCGGCAGTCAAAGGCAGCCACAACAGCGCACAAAACAACCCGCCTGAAAAAGCCGCCCGAAAACGTACTTGAGTATTAATCACACTGCTGTAAACCACAGCAAGTACCGACGCCGTCAGTATAACCGATAATAAACGCTTACCCCACATAAGCAGTGAAACAATAATGGCGTTCCCCTCCCCTTCGGGTTGCACCAACTTCTGATAAAAGAATACGTTACCTGCAATCACCAAAGCCCCGACAAGCACCGTTAGCATTAAGGCGCCAAGATAGCTAATCAGTTGTTTTTTGCTACTGCGTAACTGATGAATATGCCAAATTTGATTAAGGGCCACTTCAATTTTTCTAAACAGTGTAAAAATACTGTAAAACAGAAATAGCATCCCGACGCCGCCAAGCAACCCGGTTTGAGCATTGTTGACAAATTGCAATAAATATTGGCCAACTTCTTTACCCGAATCTCCCATAGGTGCGAGCATCTCCATAAGAATTTTTTGCAAAAAAGTATCAATGCCAAAAGATTTTAACAAAGTAAATAAAACCGCTAACAAAGGGACAATGGCGAGCAGGCTGCCGTAAGTCAGCGAAGTGGCAAACAGTTTGATTTGTGACCGGTTAATTATCCGCAAAACGGCAATCAACACGCGCAAAACCTTTTCCCAAACTGTCGGGGTTGACGCTTGCCAAATGCGATGTTCGAGCTTTTGTAATGGTGTCATTGCCTAAGGCTCATCCTTGCGTTCAAATTCACCTTCAATAATATGATTGTCACTTGAGGCATTATCGTAAGAATTTCTATCGAAGGATGATGATTGATGTCTGTAGACGTGAAAGTTAGCGCGCATGATTTTATCAGCATTTTTCCGCATGACAGCAACAAAACGCTCGCGTACGGCGGGGATTAAACCCAAAAAACCAATGATATCGGTTAAAAAGCCGGGCGTAATTAACAATACACCACAAATAAGCAAAACCAGCGCTTCCAGCATTGTTTGTGACGGCTCACTTTGTAAAGTTTGTAATTTACCGATAACAAAACCCCACTGCTGCCTCAGTTGCCAGGAACCCAGTAACGCCGTGGCAATAATAATGAGGAATGTCGGCCAAAAGCCGATAAGCCCACCCACCTTGGCAATCAATATCACCTCAATGGTAGTAACCACGACCATAATGAAGAATAACCGCATAGAGAAGCCCCGACTAACGCATCAATTAAAATCGTCATTATAGCATTAGGTGATGAAAAAAGATAAAGTTGGCCTAATGATATTGCAAAATCCTTACTGAAATGAGAAAATGTCCGGGTCTTTAAACAAAATAATTATCATTACTTAAGAGGTATAGCAGATGAGCGACGCAATCGGGCTCTTTTACGGCACAACCACAGGTGCAACGGAAAATGTGGCCAAATTAATTGTTCAGGAAGCGGAAAAACGTGGTGTGGCGATTGATGATTACGACGTCAGCCAATTGGACAGCATAGAAGAGCTAACGTCTTACGACAAGCTGATTTTAGGTACTTCAACATGGTATTACGGCGAACACCAAGGTGATTGGGAAGACATGTTGGACCGCATTCCCGAAGACCACGATTTTAGCACTACAACGGTTGCCTTATTCGGTTTGGGCGACCAAGAAGGTTATCCCGAATGGTTCTTGGACGCCATGGGAATGATTGCCGATGAATTCAGAGCCCGCGGGGCCAATATTATCGGCGAGTGGCCCACCGAGGGCTACGAGTTTGATGCGTCCAAAGCCCTGATTGATGAGGACCACTTCGTTGGTTTGGCGATTGATGACGATTGCCAGCCCAAACTGACCAATAAACGCATCACCCAGTGGGTAGAACAGATTTTACCGGTTTTTCAATCACTATAGGAAGCTCCGCAAAATGTGCAGTTTGTGTAAAGAACAAGGAATAGCACCACAGCCAATTTTTGACCTATCAATTAGATAGGCGAAAATGGCGAGGAGCCCCACCACTCCCGAGTGGTCGGATAAACGCATGACGCAGTTATTTGCTGAAAGGGGTATTTTTCGGGGTTTCCTATAGAAAAAAAACACGGTCCTCCCTTAAAAAGAGAGACAGCTCTTGCAGACGCCTTCAAGGCGTCTCTACACCGTACGGGAGCAAAACAATTGGTGTTAATTTATCTTCAATCCGCCCTTCAATCCGCCCTTCAATCCGCCTTGCCAATGACAAGGCGGGAGCCGTTTTTCTGTAAGGTTAGCTGATGACGTTACTTTGCGCTTCCAACGCCGCAATGCGTTTTTCCAGCGGCGGATGCGTGGCAAATAATCCGCCAAAGGCCGTGATACCAAAGGCCGCCATTTGGTCCGGCAGCGCCATCTGGACGCCGCCTTCCTGCATACGTTTTAAGGCACGCAGGGCATTGGCCATACTTTGCGTTGACGTCAAAGCCGCGCCACCTCGGTCAGCGTGATACTCTCGATGGCGTGAAAACCACATCACCACCATAGAAGCGAGCACACCAAGCACCACCTGCATTAACATAGAAATCATAAAGTATGAAGCCCCGGCGCTTTGTCCATCGCGGCTGTTGCTGCTCACCACCTGAGCCACAATGCGGGCAAAGAAATAGACAAAGGTATTGAGCACACCCTGCAACAAGGTTGAAGTCACCATATCACCGTTATTGACGTGTGACATTTCGTGCCCAATTACCGCCTCGACTTCATCACGGTTCATAATCTGCAACAGTCCGGTGCTTACTGCGACCAGAGAATTATTCTTACTGGCACCGGTGGCAAAAGCATTCGGGGCATCGCTGTGAAAAATCCCAACCGCCGGCATTTTAATGCCTAACTCCCCCGACATACGCTCGACCGTCTTATAAATCCACGCCTCGGTTTGATTTTGCGGTTGTTCGATGAGTTGTACGCCCATGCGGCGTTTTGCCATCGTTTTGCTCATCAGCAAAGAGATAAACGACCCGGCAAAACCCATCACTGCCGAAACAATAAACAAACTGGTTAAATTTAACCCGTTTGCCGCCAGTACCGGCTCCAGTCCCAGTACTTTAACGACCACCGCCAACATTGCCATAATGGCAATATTGGTGGTGATTAAAAGAGAAATTGCTTTCATTGTACCCTCGTTTTTATTGATATTACCTGCTTAAGTGTAGCCTAAAATAGGCTTTTCAAGTGTTATAGTGAAGTAATTAAAAACCGTTACTGTGTTATGCCGTCTCGCCGTATTACCTGTACTGTCTTCAACGATGTGCCTTGTATCAATTTTTTAATTCGCTTCACTGTACAAGATGGTGATAAAAACGTCAGTAAGACAAAAGCAGTCAAAATCGATTATTCCGTTTTATTGACTGCCAAATTCAACAGAATAGGTTATAATGGCATTCATCTTTTTATCACTAACCATTTCAGAGGTATTTTTATGTTTGCACAACAATTTAAGAAAATGCAATCGCAAGATGGCTTTATTGCCGCCCTAGACCAAAGCGGAGGCAGCACTCCTAAGGCACTAAAAATCTACGGAGTTAACGAAAGTGAATACAACGGTGACGAAGAGATGTTTACCAAAGTCCATGAAATGCGTTCTCGCATCATCACCAACAGCAGCTTTACCGGTGAGCGTGTTATCGGCGCTATTTTATTTGAAAATACACTGGACAGAACGATTCAGGGCAAACCAACAGCGGATTTTTTATGGCAGGAAAAACACATTGTGCCTTTCTTAAAAGTTGACCAGGGTTTGGCTGACGAAGAGAATAATGTACAGTTAATGAAACCTATGCCGGCACTTGATGCACTGTTGGCAAAAGCGAAAAAACAGGCTGTTTTTGGTACCAAAATGCGCTCCGTCATTAAAGCCGCCAATGCAGCCGGCATCAAAGCCGTGGTGGAACAACAGTTTGCCGTTGGTAAACAGATTATCGCGGCGGGATTGGTACCGATTATCGAGCCGGAAGTCGATATTCATGCCCCCGATAAAGCCGCCGCTGAGACCATGCTGAAAGCGGAAATTTTAGCACAATTGGATAACTTATCGGACAGCCAAGACGTGATGCTGAAATTAACCTTACCGGATGTCGATAATTTTTATAAGGAACTGGTCGAACATCCCCGCGTGGTCCGCGTGGTCGCTTTATCCGGTGGTTATAGCCGCGCCAAAGCCAACGAAAAATTAAGCCGTAATCATGGCATTATCGCCAGTTTTTCTCGGGCACTAAGTGAAGGTTTATCGGCTCAGCAGAGCGATGCCGAATTTACCGCCATGCTGGATAGCTCTATTGCCGGTATTTATGAGGCCTCCTGCACTTAATATATGGCAGTAGTATAAACGAATTAAACCCCGCCAGGCAGCGGGGTTTTTTATGCGGGAAAAGGCGGTTACCGGGATAAAGACTTATACAGCTTATCCAAAACCCCGTTAACAAATTTGTGACTGTCATCACTGGCAAATTTTTTAGCAATCACAATGGCCTCGTTAATGGCCACTTTGGGCGGGGTGCCGCTGTTATTCAGCTCATAGGCGGCAACCAGTAAAATGGCATGTTCAACGATATCCAACTGAACCAGCGGACGATTAATTAACGGGGTAAGCTGTACATCAAAATTATCACCAAATTCGGCAATGCCCTCAATGATTTCGTTAAAAAAGAAAGTATCATAGTCTTTATGTGCTTCACGCTGTGCGACCTGTCGGGCAATATCGGCATAATCATCACCGGTGAGCAAATGCTGATAGACGGCTTGCATGGCGAAACGCCGGGCTCTGGCACGCGCCACATTGGCCTGCTGAGCCACTGAACGTTTTTTATTCGGTTGTTTGTCTTTATGTGTCATACGTTACGATTACCTGACGGAAATGGTCGGGGCATTATACCGCAAAGCCGGCTGATACGGGATAAAAAATTAGCAAGGCCGCAAACCGTGACCACTGAACAAATGATGACATAACCAGCGCAGCTGTTTTTACGTTACCGCACTACTTGCCTTTCTTTTTGGCAAATGGCAGATGCTCTTTCGTTAAAATAAAATCAATACGCCGCTCGTCCAATGAGACATTGCTGACGATAATATCGACTTTATCCCCGGCCTTATACACTTTACGACTGCGTTCTCCTGCTAAAATACGGCGTTGCTCGTCAAAGTTAAAATAATCACCGTCTAAGGTGCTGATATGTATCAGGCCATCGACAAATTGCCCGTCCAGCGTGGCAAACAAACCGAAATTCGTCACCGTTGAAATCGTTGCGGCAAATTGCTGCCCCACT
>PDWI01001661.1_pt1 | contig 39346 bp, 35 predicted proteins | sample 1430891 | NCBI WGS metagenome assembly PDWI01 (sample SAMN01162508, study PRJNA174530) | Oral metagenome, whole genome shotgun sequencing project. | biome: Marine environment; feature: Marine mammal; material: Swab sample of the gingival sulcus; isolation source: swab sample of gingival sulcus... | reverse complement strand
ATCCTCCGTGAATTTACGTTGTTTCCTAATTCGATTGACTGCTGTTTTCATTGCTTCTTTAATTATTTTAGCGGTCAACCTATTTCAGGGACGTACATTGTTAAACTGCTAATCGTTAATTTTTGATTTATCGCTGTAAAGAGGTGTCGCCCCTACGGGGCTTTGGGGGGAAGAGGGGGCATTACTGTTACAAAGGTTTCGCCCCTACGGGGCTTACCGGCTGTTGGCTGTTAGCTGTTAGCTGTTAGCCTTTAGCTTGGGTTAATGGCAACGTTCACAAAACGTTATCACCCAACTTCGCTCTTCCGACTTCGGTCTTCCGTCCCTATAATTATTCCATTACCACATTACCACATTACCACATTATCACATTACCGCATTATTACATTTAAAAAAAGTATAATAATATGATTTCCAAATAATTACTAATTGCTAATTGAAAAAAGGTGTCTTAGCTGTTAGCCTTTGGCTTGTTTTAGCGGCAACGTTCGCAAAAAATCGACTTCCAACTTCCCTCTTCCTTCTTCGGTCTCCCGACTTCGGTCTTCCGACTTCATTACCACATCGCCGCATTGTCACATTTAAAACAATGATAATAATATGATTTCCAAATAATTACTAATTGCTAATTGAAAAAAGGTGCCGCCCCTCCGGGGCTTACCGACTGTTGGCTGTTAGCTGTTAGCCTTTAGCTTGGTGTTAATGGCAACGTTCACAAAAAGTTGCTCCCCGTCTCCCATCTTTGGTCTTCCGACTTCCGTCTTCGGTCTTCCGTCCCTATAATTATTCCATTACCACATTACCACATTACCACATTACCACATTATCACATTACCGCATTATCACATTACCACATTATCACATTACCACATTATCACATTACCACATTATCACATTACCGCATTTAAAACAAGGATAATAATATGATTTCCAAACAATTACTAATTATTAATTCCTAATTGAAAAAAGGTGCCATCCCTACGGGGTTCTATGGTTTCTTGGAAAGGTGGATTAATCTTCTGCGAGACGTTCGTTGGCAGCTTCTGGGTCGAAGAAATCGGGGTCGTAGTCTGGCCCCAAGAACTCGATGGTGCCTTCATAGTCCATGTGGTCGGGGTTGTCCAACACTTCAAGGATCTCAATAAAGCCTTCGACGCCGCCACAGCCTTCCGGGGGACAGTTCCCTTCACCATCGAGGACGCGAGGATAAGTAGTTCCCTCTTCTGCCGGCTTGCGGGTTTCCAGGATGATCTCATGGGCCCAGTTGTCTTTAAAGTCGTAGTTGTAGATGATCTTATCCTTATCCAATTCCAGCAAATCGGATAATTTTATGTGCTTATATTCGATGCAGGAATACTCTTCATCAAGGAGTTCTGCGGTGGGAGCATAGAAGGTAGTCTCTTTGACAAAACGGTGTTGGCGTCTATTGCTCCAGCCCATGGTTTTTTGGAGAACCAAGTGAAAGTCGGCAAGGGAAATGTCTGAAGGTACTTCAATTTGTCTCCAGATCACAGGGTCAAGATTCAGTAGGGAGACATCGACTTGAAAGATTTCTGCACTCATGATAGCGTTACAACAGGATAGTTTTTGTGATATAATTTAACTTGCAACAGAGCGATTGCCAATCCGTTGCGGGGATAAAAGTAGAGATTTTTTAGTGTTCTGCAAACAGTTTGTTCCTCTTCTGTTCAAATTCTGCTTTATTTTGTGTTATGGGGGTTTGGGAGCGTGGGATTTATGGGGTTAACTTTTTCGGATTCTTTCTGGGTTCTCCTTGAGAAATTGAGCCCACCCCGCTCTTTTCTTATCTTTTAAGGTGGTTTTCCCATCCTGGTTTGCATGGCATATTGCCACTGCCAGGGCATCGGTAATATCCAACTTTGCGGGGCTTCCTTGTAGCTTCAATAGGTTGATTACCATGCTGGCCACCTGCTCTTTGGAGCTTCTCCCATTGCCGGTAACCGCTTGTTTAATCCGTAAGGGTTGGTATTCAAAGACGGGGATAGCGCGTTTGATAGCTGCAATGATGGCGGCCCCCTGTGCCCGTCCGAGCTTAAGCATTGCTTGGGCATCCTCTCCGTAGAAGGGACCCTCAATGGCCATTTCGTCGGGGAGGTATTTCATAAGGATGGTGGTTATTTCATTGAAGATCGTTTCCAACTTCTGCCACGGATCTCTTACACTTTTGATATTGAGTACGCCCATATCGATCACCTCCAGTTTTTTCCCTGTTTTTTTGATGATACCCCAACCCATATATCGGGTTCCCGGGTCAATTCCAAGAATAATCTTTTCTGGTTTACCTGTCTGTACCATGGGAGAGTAGGGTTTGGGCAATGGCTAAATCCTTCGGAGTGGTAAGTTTGATATTGGTAGGGGAGCCTTCTGTCAGTGCAATGGTGTACCCTGCTTGCTCTACCACTGTTGCATCGTCGGTGAAGAGCGGGGAGAATGGCTGTTCGTAGGCCTTTTTGAGGATTGCCGTTTGAAATACTTGTGGGGTCTGGACGATTCGGATCTTTTCTCTGTCCAAGGGGGTGCTTATGGCGGTTTCCTGGATCAGTCGTATGGATTCGGTGAGCTTGATCACCGGGATGGCCGCTTCTCTCTCTGCTGCCAATGCATAGCTGTTGGCGATGGTTTTTTGGTCAACCAAGGGGCGCGCTCCGTCATGGACCCCTACGAGTCCCTCGCCTTCTATCTGGGAGAGGGCATTTTTTACAGAAAAGAAGCGCTCTTTGCCTCCCTCTATGACGTGATGAGGGATGGAGAAAGATTCTTGAATGCAGTATGTTTTCCAAAAATCCATGTAAGCGCCCGGCAGGGTCACCAGGATCTTCATGGTATGGTCGTACCGGTGAAAGGCCTCTATGGAGTGCATGAGTACCGGTTTTCCCGCCAGGGGCATAAACTGCTTGGGGCGTTCCGTTCCCATTCGTTTCCCTACTCCTCCCGCCACGATGATGACATATCGCTGCTTCATTCCCGTGAGCGTTGTCATATAATCAGCATGGCGTCTCCATAGGTGAAGAATCGAAATTTCTTTTTAACGGCCTCTTTGTACGCTTTCATCACGAAATCATAACCTCCGAAGGCACTTACCATCATTAACATGGAGCTCATGGGTAGATGCAAATTGGTAATCATGGCATTGGCTACGCTAAACTCATAGGGGGGGAAGATGAATTTATTCGTCCATCCATCGTATGGCTTTAGTTTTCCTGCAATGGTCGTAGCGCTTTCAATGGCTTTCATACTGGTGGTACCAATGGCGCAGACCTTATGTTTATGATCCTTTGCCGTGTTAACTTTTAGCGCTGTAGATTCAGGAATAAACATCTCCTCCGAGTCTGTTTTATGTTTGGAGAGATCTTCCACGTCAATGTCACGGAAGTTTCCTAGTCCCACGTGTAGGGTAACCTCTGCAAAATTAATTCCTTTGATCTCAAGTCGTTTCATGAGCTCGCGAGAGAAGTGAAGCCCTGCGGTAGGTGCGGCTACAGCCCCTTCATGTTTGGCATAAATGGTCTGATAACGATCATTATCTTCCGGTTTGATACCGCGAATTTGCTGAATCTCTTCCGGAATGGGCGTTTGTCCTAAACGGGTAATAGTCTCTTTGAAATTTTCGTAAGAACCATCAAATAAGAAGCGCAGGGTACGTCCACGTGAAGTAGTGTTGTCGATGACCTCCGCCACAAGCGCATCATCCTCTCCAAAATAGAGCTTGTTGCCGATGCGGATCTTTCGGGCAGGATCCACTAATACGTCCCAAAGTCGTGTCTCACGGTTCAATTCCCGTAAAAGAAATACCTTGATTTTTGCGCCCGTTTTCTCTTTTTCTCCTTCCAACAGTGCAGGAAACACTTTGGTATTATTTAACACAAAGACATCCCCATCGTCAAAGTAATCCAATATATCTTTAAACATTCGATATTCAATGGTTTGTGTTTCACGGTGAAGCACCATCAGCTTAGATTCATCCCGGTGTTTAGGGGGATCGGAAGCAATAAGTTCTTGAGGAAGGGTGTACTTGAACTGTGATAATTTCATAGATAAATGAGCTGTTCGTTTCGCAAAAAGAGATGCAAAGATAATACAATCAAATGCTTAAATCAAGTGGATAGTGTCAATTAATAAGATTGTCCCTCCTTCTACTGTTGCTTTATTCTTTGGGTATTAACCCTCCTTCTTCTGGGGCTCCTCTCTTTTTCTTTTGAGCGCATCAGCCTTAAAGGATTCTAAATCCATGGCCTCTTCCAGGTGAAAATCGCCAATTCGTGTACGTTGTAAAGAAGACATAAATGCCCCTGAATCAAGGGCCTTTCCAAAGTCACGTACTACCCCTCTGATATAGGTTCCTTTGGAGCAGACAATCCTAAACCAGACCACGGGAAATAGAATTTTGGTGATTTCAAATTCGGTGATGGTGATGGTGCGTGGTTTAATTGCTACCTGGTCTTCTGTCCCCTTTCGGGCGTGTTTATAGAGCCTCTTTCCCTCAACCCTTACGGCAGAATAGATGGGCGGTAATTGTTGCTGCTCTCCGATAAATGCCCGGGCTGTTTCATAAATCTTTTCATGGGAGATATGATTTGTGTCGTGGCTCCCAGAGTGAGGGTGCCGATGTACTCCTTCTCTTGGGCCTGAAACTCCTCAATGCGTTTGGTGAATTTGCCGCTGCACAGAATGATCAACCCTGTGGCCAATGGATCCAGTGTGCCGGCATGACCCAATTTTACCTTTTTGATCTTCCAGTTGTGGCGAATAAAAAGCCGGATGTTATTGATTACATCAAAGGAGGTCCATGTGAAGGGTTTATGGATGAGGAGAACCTCTCCTTCTGTGAAGTTGTAGGGGCGTTGAAGATTTTCCATAAGAGGGGCTTGCCGCAAGATTTAGATGAAGAAATGAGCGATAATGGCTGCACCTCCAACCAGGGCACAGTAGAGCGCAAACCAGATTAATTTTCCCTTTTTGACCAATTTGAGCATCCAGGTACAGGCGACCAGCCCGGTGATAAATGCTGCCAGAGAGCCGATTATTAGGGGTGTTGTGCCTACCGAAGAGGCCGCCATCTCCCCGCTTATAAGGTCTAAAAAATTCTCCCCTATGATGGGGAGCAGCACCATCAGGAAGGAGAATTGGGCTACCTCATCCCGTCTGTTTCCCAGCAATAATCCGGTGGAGATGGTGGCTCCTGAGCGAGATATTCCGGGAAGAACGGCAATGGCTTGTGCCATTCCCATGAGAAATGCGTGACCATAGGAGGGGGACTTCTCCCGCTCTTTGGCGTAATAAGTAAACGCAAGCAACAGGGCGGTAACCAGTAGCATGGCTCCCACCAAGAGTACATTCCCGGTGAATAACCCTTTGATCGTATCTTTAAAAAGCACGCCGATAATCCCCACAGGAACCATTGAGATGACGATCTTTAGTGCATACTGCGTCTCTTCGTTATAGCGGAATTTGAAGATTCCTTCCAGCAGATGTAGAATCTCTTTGCGGAAAACAATGATCGTGCTCAGTACAGTGGCTCCGTGTACCGCCACGGAGAACATCAGGCTTTCCTTTGCCTCAATGCCTAATAGAGCTTTCCCTAACTCCAGATGACCACTGCTGCTGACCGGTAAAAATTCAGTGAGTCCCTGAATAATTCCCAGAATGAGTGCCTCTATCCAAGTCATAATGGTGTTGTTCGGTTATTTTTTTGATCTCCACATGATGGCCACGATCTCGGTGACAAAACCGGCAAGAATAAGGATGGGGGCGATGGTGATACGCATGGTGCTGAACATGGCTTTATTGAAGACCTGGGGATCATCACTACCTCCCCCAATCATAAGCAAAAAACCCAACCCAATGAGCAAAATCCCGATGAGCATGATACGGTAATTTTCCCGTCCAAAGGTTAGTTTAACCTTTGGATTCTCTTTCTCTTTTTGTGCGTTTTTATGTTGCATGGTTTAGTCGTATAATTTCTCTTTTTGTGCGTTTAGGTATTTGTTTACGGCGATGACCGTGGAGATAACCGTGATCATCAATCCCACAAGGACGATGATGGCGGCCAGGTACAACAGGTGATATCGGTTTCCTGTTTCCCATGCTTCCGGGAATCTATTGTACACCTCGGTAAGCAGCAGCGTAATGAGTATCAGGCTGAGCAGCGAAGAGGCCACCCCCTGCAAAATCCCCGTTTTGATAAAGGGACGCCGTATAAATCTTCGGGTGGCACCAATGAGGTACATGGTACGGATCAAAAATCTTCCGGCGTATATGGATAGTCTTATGGTGTTGTGAATCAGTATGATAGATATTAGTAGCAAGAGGGCAGAAAAGCCTAGAATCACGAGGGTGATCTTCTCAATATTATCTTGAATCTTTCCCACCAGGGATCGTTGGTATTTTACCTCTGCAATGATGGGGTCTTTTTTGAAGGTCTCAGCGAGCATTTGCAGGCTGTCAGGGTGGGCGTAGTCCACACTGGGGTACAGGTCGAGGGTTGTGGGGAGGGGGTTGTATCCCAAAAAGGCGATGAAGTCCTCACCCAGCTCTTCCTGAAGGTCTTTGGCAGCCTCCTCTTTGCTGATAAACGTGGCGGAGCGAATGTAGGGCGTGGCCTCCAGCTGCCGTTTAAAGGCCAGTGTCTTTCCCGGATCTGTTTCGTTTTTGATGGTTAGCGTGATGATGATGTGCTCCTTGGCGTAGCGGACAATGGTTTCGGCATGAATGATTAAGGTTCCCAGAATGCCCAGAAGAAAGAGTACCAGTGTGATGCTAATCACTGTAGAGATATGCGCAGATCGCAGACGTCTTCGGTTGTATTTCTCTTCATGCTGTGCCATAATCCTTCGTTGGAGGGGCTAAATTAATACAATTTTTTGTTTCCTATGGGCTTGTGAGAAGCAATCCTTTGTTTAATAAAAATCTCTCACTACCTTCGCCGCGATTTCTTCGAGTCAGGGTGCGATTCCCTACCGGCGGTGATAGTCCGCTAATCCCTTTGAAGGGACCTGTCCGGTGAAATTCCGGAACCGACCGTATAGTCTGGATGGGAGAAGAATATGAGCGTTGATATATGTGGGGGTGAGAACCTCTTTCTGCTTCCACATGATGGCCTCTTTTTTCCTTACCGCCTCGAAGTTCTTCGGGGTTTTATGATGCTCCGAGGGGATTTGTTTTTAACAGTTTTTAGTAAAAGAGCATGATGAAAAGTATTCGCATTTTGTGGTTGTTATTGAGTCTTTGGGCCAGTGTTAGCCTTTTTGCACAAGAAACCCTTTCCGGGGTGGTCTCTGATTATGCCGGCGGAACGCCTGTGGCAGGGGCACATCTCGTCTATCGGAACACTCAGGAGGGTACGGTTTCCGGGATGGATGGTTCCTTCGCGTTACCCGCCCCCTCTTCACCCGATACGCTGATCTGTTCCTTTACCGGATATGAAACCTTGAGCGTGCCTGTTGTTCCGGGAGAGAAATTGCTTCACCTTGTTTTGAAGCCCTCCGACATCGGTCTCTCCGGGGTTCAGGTTATTGCTTCTACCGGAGTACAGACGGAGCAGGGGTTTTCCATGGCGCGTATTGAGGCTTCGGCCATCCAACAACGGTTGGGTGATAAACCTTTTCCCGAGGCTATGGGAGCGGTGTCGGGGGTTTATGCTGCACGTACAGGAGGTGGGGCCGGGGATGCTAAACTGAATATCCGCGGTTTTCGCCAGGATAATATTGCTCTTCTGCTTAATGGTATTCCCGTTTCCGGGGTGGAGGATGGGCTGGTATTTTGGAACAACTGGCTTGGCTTAGCTGATGTTACACAGTCCGTACAGGTGCAAAAAGGAGTCTGCCCCTCCTCTTTTGGGGTTAATGCCATTGGTGGAGCCGTAAATATTATTACTAATGGTCCTCATGCCCCTCAGGGAGGAGCCATAAGAAGCTTTTTTACCTCTTATGGGTACCGGAAAACCTCTTTCTCCTGGAATAGTGGGAAGATGAAGAGTGGATATGCCGTCTCTCTTATGGGTTCGGCATTTGGTGGAGAGGGCTATGTGGAGGGAACCCGCTCCTCGGGTTATGGCTATTTCTTTTCCATATCTAAAAATGTGGCCAATAAAGATCATCTTTTGGTCTTTACTGCCATGGGTAGTCCTGAGCGTCATGGCCAAAGAAATGTACCCCTTACGCTTTCGGAAATAAATCAATATGGGCATCGCTACAATAGGGAGTGGGGAAGTTATAACGGGAAGGAGAATAGGCTGTCTGAGAATTTTTACCATAAGCCATACTTTACGCTGAATCATTATTGGAACATCTCCGAAAAGGCTTTTGTCGCCACCTCCTTTTATTATAGTCCGGGTAAAGGAGGCGGTAAGTGGTCTGAACGCTTTGGTACCTCTCCCTCTATTTCCCTTTATAAAAATGGTAGTGGACAGATTGATTGGCCCGCAATTTATGCGCTTAACCAAACCCATGAGGAGCTTTATGTCACTCCAGAAGGGGAGGAGGTATCCCACTTTTCCAAAATCGTTCAGACCACTTTTCATGCCAATCACCAGTGGGCAGGTATGCTCTCGGCATTGGATTATCAGCTCAATGACCGATGGTCGCTGAAGGGAGGGCTCCACCATCGCTATTTTAAGTCTTCTCTCTATGAAACTGTGGAAGATCTCCTTGGAGGTGAGTTCTTTATCGAAGACTATGCCTGGTCTCTTCGGGGGATAGATGGCCGCAGTGTATTGAAGCATGTGGGAGATACCATCAGGGTGAATAGCGGTTCTTATATCCATTTTTTGAATGGATACCTCCAAGCCAAGTATCATCATAACGGGTTTGTCGCATTTTTATCAGGCTCCGTGAGTAGAAATCGTTATCAGCGTTATGACTTTTATCATTACCGTTCGGGGGAACATTGGAGCAAACCTGTCTTTCTTTGGGGGGGGGATGTGCGATTAGGGATGAGTAAACGTTTTTTGGATGCACATCATTTTTATGTGAATGGGGGGATGTTTTTTAAAGTACCCTATTTTAAGTACGTATTTGGAAACTATACAAACCAGGTTTCTGAGGGAATTAGCAATGAGAAGATCTATACGGTTGAAGCAGGGTATCAGTATGCTTATCGGCATTTGGGCATACAGGTAAATGCCTATTTTACGATATGGAACGATCGTTTATTTTTGGCCAATGAATATAATCAATTCCTGGACCCTGTGATGATTAAGGGGTTGGATGCCCGTCATCGTGGACTGGAGATGGAGGCCTCTTATCGCCTGCCCGGTGTGTTACGAGTGGGGGTTTTTAGCAGTGTGGGAGATTGGAAGTGGGTCAATGATGTGGTAGCAAATAGCTACAACAATGCGCATGTGGTGGTGGATACCATTCGTGTCTTTGCCGATGGCCTTTATGTGGGTGATGCACCCATGTGGCAACTGGGGGGCTATGCCGAGTGTGTGTTGTTTGATTTCCTGACCGTGCGGGGAGAGGTGCGTCACTATGATCGTCTCTATGCCGGTTTTGATCCCGTGAGACGTAGTCATCCTCAGGATCGAACTCAAGCGTGGCAATTGCCTTCTTATACGTTGGTGGATCTGCACCTTTCGGGAGTGTTTACTCTCTTTGGCCAACCGGCGCGTGTACACTTGGCCATTTTGAATCTCTTCAACAAAGAATACCTGTTGCGAGGTGTGGATGGTATGGATCATACGGCAAGCTCCTTTGCCGGATTCCCGGGGTTTGGGCAGACAGCCTCTGTGGGATTAACGCTCCGTTTCTAACGCTTTTGAACGGAAAAAGGGCTATTCTTAGCTCCACGGAGCTGAGAATGGTTGCAATTCGTTGGAAGAAAGGGGAAAATGGCGTATGAAATTACATGAAAATCGTATCTTTGCCGCTGCAAAATAGATTGTCTAATGGAGGAGAACCTCTGGGAGTGACCATCTTCAGGACGAAAAAACTATAAACTTCGCTGATTTCTACAGCAAACAAAGAGTTTATATTTTTAAGATAGTGCGGAAGAGGACATGCCAGGGGGGTGCTTCAAATTAAAAGAGTGAAATGATGGATTATAAGATTAAAGATATAGCCCTGGCTGATTGGGGGCGCAAAGAGATAGCCATTGCGGAAAAAGAGATGCCGGGATTGATGGCGCTTCGTGAGAAATTTGGGGCATCAAAACCGTTAAAGGGAGCCCGTATCACGGGATCTTTACACATGACCATACAAACGGCCGTTCTTATCGAGACCCTCGTGGAACTTGGAGCTCAAGTGCGTTGGGCCAGTTGTAATATCTTTTCTACCCAGGATCACGCCGCAGCGGCTATTGCGGAGCGTGGCGTTCCCGTGTTTGCCTGGAAAGGAGAGACGTTGGAGGAGTATTGGTGGTGTACAAAAATGGCATTGAGTTTCCCGGATGGGAAAGGACCCCAAATTATTGTGGATGACGGAGGCGATGCAACTCTTTTGATTCACAAGGGTTATGCCGCGGAAGAGAATGCATCGGTACTTGATGTGGCTCCGGCCAATCGTGAAGAGGCTGCAATTCTTGGTCTTCTTAAGGAGACCCTTCAGGAGGATCATGGCAAGTGGCATCGTACGGTGGAAGCTCTCAAGGGTGTTTCCGAGGAGACGACCACCGGAGTCCACCGCCTCTACCAGATGATGGAAGAGGGGGCGTTGCTCTGTCCGGCTATCAATGTAAATGATTCGGTAACCAAGTCCAAATTTGATAATCTTTACGGCTGTCGTGAGTCTTTGGCAGATGGTATTAAACGTGCTACTGATGTGATGATTGCCGGAAAGGTTGTGGTGGTGCTGGGCTATGGCGATGTGGGCAAGGGATGCGCCCATAGCATGAGAAGCTATGGTGCCCGTGTTATCGTAACGGAGATAGACCCTATTTGTGCTCTCCAGGCGGCAATGGAAGGCTTTGAGGTGACAACCGTTGAAGAGGCACTTCCCGAAGGAAATATCTTTGTGACCTGTACCGGGAATAAGGATGTGATCCGAAAAGAACACCTCTTAAACATGCGTGATGAAGCCATCGTTTGTAATATCGGTCACTTTGACAATGAAATACAGGTGGATGCTTTGAATGAAACTACCGGTGTAGAGCGAATTACGGTGAAACCACAGGTGGATAAGTATGTGCTTCCCAGTGGAAATACGCTCTATATCCTGGCAGAGGGTCGTCTTGTAAACCTGGGCTGTGCCACCGGCCATCCCTCGTTCGTGATGAGTAACTCCTTTACCAATCAGACGTTGGCTCAAATTGAACTGTGGACAAAGGAGCATGAAAATAGGGTTTATCGCTTGCCCAAACAGTTGGATGAAGAGGTTGCCCGCCTGCACCTTCCTCAAATTGGTGTAAAGCTAACCACCCTTACCCAAGAGCAAGCCGATTATATTGGGGTACCACAGAACGGCCCCTTTAAACCGGAACACTATCGGTATTAAGGGAAGATGGAATGGGGGATTGGCCAAGGGGCCAATCCTCAATCTTTAAGGGGTTAGTTGTAGATTCGAATATACCTTCCGGTGAAGTTGGTTTGGTAGGTTTTTAAAGGCTTCTCCGCCGGACCCTCAATGGGGAATCCGTCGGTGAGAATAAATCGGCTGCCGCACTTGCTGCACACCCCAATGCTTGACCAGGGTTCCACCTCGATGAGGGCTTCGTCTTCAAAGGGTTCCAAAGGACACGCCTGATCGTAGGCATAAAAGTCGGTCTCTGTGGCGTGGTAAATAATTAAGCCCTTGTATCCGTGCAGCGAGTCGATGTAGGATCCGGTGATCACATTCAAGTCCTGGTAAGAGGGGAGATACAGATCTATCTCCAAATTGACTTTGATTTCCGGGATATAATTTGGATCATTGCCACGGCACCCCATAAAGAGCAAGGGAACCACAAGGAGAAGGAACAGGGAGATAGGGTATCGCATCAGTATCATTATTTTCTACAAAAATAGGGGAATATTTCGTGCAAAATGCATTGGAATAGCTTTTGTAGCAAAACCAACGTTTTTCTTTGGTGATTTGTTGTGTGCAAAAAATCCGGGAGGGGCAACAAAAATGGAATAAAGAGCGTTTATGAAATATGATGAGACGCGATAAGGCTTGGGTTGTCATGGGAATGATCGTACTCTCCACGATGCTGTTCTCCTGTAAGGTGAGTGAAGAGTCAAAACTGGCGAAAAAAGAGGAAAAGGCTCTCGCACGCGAGAAAAGAGAGGATAAACGGAGAATAAAGAAGCTTCGTAGGGCTCATTTTAAGCGTCAAACGAAAGAGACTAAGGCCATGATGAGACGGACGCGGAGAGAATCGAAGAAATTGAACCGCCTTCGTGGCCATTAGTGGTTTAGTGTCTACTCTTAACGTTAGGGCTTTTGGGTAGCGTTTGTACAGAAAGCCCGAATTTGAGGCTTGCGAAGGCTGAAATAGGGGCGTTTACCAGGGTAAATGACCATTTGGAAGAGAGGCGTAACGAAGAAGTCGGATTTTATAGACAGCCTCTATTTAGCCGTCAATTTGTCGGGCTTGTGGATCCACCTTTTAATTTTTTTTTACCTTTACGCGGTTACAAACACATTGATTCATGGATATAGGTGAATTGTTACCTATCTTATTAGGTATCTTATGGGTGGTATTAGTACCCATTTTGAAAGCGCGGAAACAACAGAAGGTGCGGTCTCGTGCTGTTGCGACAGAGTCTCAAGATAGCAATTCTTCGGAGCGTGATGCTGCTGTTGGGGATCTTATTTCGGAACTTTTTGAGTTTCCTGAAGAGAAAATTTCTACTCCTGTTGAGGGGGAAGACGAGGCTATTTTATCGCCTCGGGTACATGAAGAGATTTCGGTAAATCAGTTTGCCCAGAAGGAAGGTGTCAGTGTGTTTGACAAGGAGGAAAGTCCTAATATTCCGTCGTTTTCATTGGGTAAGCAGGGAAGCTATCCCGGTGCCTTAAGAGGAGATATTAAGGGCAATTTAAGGCAGGCTATGATCTTTTCAGAGATCTTGAGAAGACCCTATGCAGATTAGCAGAGGAGTGTGATTTTTTGGTGAGAAGAATTTTTTTTTGGAGAGTTGCTGTTTTTCTTCTTAACTTTACTGCCTTTAAGCGCGAAATAAATGTTTATCTAACATAAAACTGTATGGTATGTTGAAAAAGTTACTCTTAACCCTGGGGATTTTACTTCTTATGGGTGTAATGGTTTTTGCTCAGGATGGTACGCTGAAAGGGGTGATCATTGATGCAGACACAAAAGAACCTATCCCGTTTGCTAACGTCGTAGTGCTGGTTGATGGGATTCAGAAGGGCGGTGGCTCAACTGATTTTGATGGTAATTATACAATTAAGCCGATTGTACCCGGTCGTTATGATGTGAAAGCGACATCTGTAGGGTATCAGCCGCAACAGTTCAACGGTGTGATTATCTCGGCGGATAAGATCACTTACCAGAACTTTGAGTTTTCCAGCACTGCAGTGAACCTGGATGTGGTGGAGATTAAAGAGTATGCGGTACCACTTATCTCCAAGGATAAAACCCAGTCAGGGGGTACCATGACTTCAGAAGAGATCGCCAAGATGCCGAACAAGTCTGCCGGTGCCGTGGCAACCACTGTGGGAGGGGTATTCTCTCGTGATGGTGAGGTCGGATCGCTTCGTGGTCAGCGTTCTTCCGGTACGGTTTACTACATTGATGGTATTCGTGTGACAGGAAACTCGAACCTTCCTGAATCTGCCATTGATCAGGTGAGCGTAGTTCTTGGAGGGGTTCCCGCTCAGTATGGAGATGCTACCGGTGGTATCATTTCTGTGACAACCAAGGGACCCAGCCGTACCTTTGGTATGGGATTGGAAGCTAGAACGTCTCAATTTTTGGATGCTTACGGATATAACTATGTGGGACTTAACGTGAATGGTCCTCTGTTGAAGTCGAAGGATAATGGAGTCGCGTTGATCGGCTATTTCCTCTCCGGTGATGCGGTATATCGCCAAGACTCTCGTCCCACCGCTAAAGGTATTTATGTAGCTAAGGATGAATATCTTGATTATCTGAAAGAGAACCCTTTCCGTCCTTCCGGAAATGGTTTTGGTGCTTATTATAACTCGTTCTTTACCCGCGAAGACAATTTGGTGCATGTAAAAAGAACACCCAATACCAACTCCATGGGTGCTAACCTTCAGGGAAAGTTGGACTTTAAAACAGGTCCTAATATTAACCTGACCATGGGAGGGAACTACTCTTTCTCCACAGGAAGAGGGTTTAGCTTTTATAACTCCATGTTTAATGCGGAAAGAAACGGGGTCTATAAAAACCAGACGTGGCGTGTTTTTGGTCGCTTTACACAGCGTTTCCCCACGGATAACGAGGATGCCAAGATAAAGAACATCTATTATACGATTCAGGCTGACTACACCAAGGTGGATAATAAGTGGTTTGACGAACGTCATCGTGATGACCTGTTCCGCTATGGTTACGTAGGAAAATTCGATACCTACACGGTGAACTCTTACGAGATAGGCTATGACTCCATAATGGGCGTTGTGGCAAATATTCATAATGGTTTTAGGGATACGCTTGTAGATTATTCCTGGTCGGATATTAACCCTGTATTGTCCAATTATACCAAAGCTTATTATAGTTTGTACGATGAGGTGGCGCAGAATTATCAGAACCTTGATCAGATCGTATTGGGACAGGGGTTGATTAACGGGATGACTCCCAAGAGCGTTTATAACCTGTTCGGTAATGTGGGTACTCCCCAATCCGGTTATGGAATTTCCGACAACCGAAAGTTTAGTGTGAGCCTCAAAGCTTCTGCCGATATTGGGAATCATGCCATCAATTTTGGATTCCAATATGAACAGCGTCGTAACGGAGGTTATAGCTATGGTCCTATTGGTTTCTGGACGGTGATGCGTGGTTTGACCAATGCCCATATCGAGCAGATTGACGTGTTGAACCCCATTGCTGTTTATCGTGATGGAATCTTCCAGGATACCATTAATTATAACCGTATTTATGATGCCGGTTCTCAGCGTGTTTTTGATAAGAACCTTCGTCAACGCCTTGGCCTTGATATAACTGGTACCGATTACATTGATATTGACTCATATGATCCTGTGAACTATACCATCTCTTATTATGATAGTGAAGGGAATCGAAAGACCGGACAGCTCGATGGTCCTCTTGATGTGAGTATGTTTAGTGCTGAGGAGATGCTTAACAACGGTAACTCTTTGGCCGGATGGAGAGGTTATGACCATTCAGGAAATAAACTGGGGTATAACCCAAGTTTTGCTGATTTCTTTACCGCTACTGATGAGAATGGAAATTATACGCGTCCGGTGGGATTTTTCCAGCCCATTTATATGGCCGGTTATGTACAGGATGTGTTCTCGTTCCGTGATCTTATATTTAATATAGGTGTACGTGTGGATCGTTTTGATGCGAACCAGATGGTGATGAAAGATCCTTATCTGCTCTATAGAGCACGTACCGTGGAAGAGGTGACTAATCTTGGTGCTCATCCCGGTAACATTGGTGGTGATTACGTGGTGTATGTGGATGATGCGAAGAATCCTACCGCCATCACCGGATACCGTAGCGGTAAGGTGTGGTATAATGCAGAAGGACTTGAGGTACAAGACCCTGAATCTGTATTAGATGCCGGATCAGGGGTGAACCCCTATTTGGTGGATCCTAACCAGGATCAGGTTACAGTGGATGCCTTTGAGGACTATGATCCTCAGATTAATGTGATGCCTCGTATCTCTTTCTCATTCCCCATTTCTGATGAGGCGCTTTTCTTTGCGCATTACGACATCTTGACGCAGCGTCCTACCTCTGCCGCAGTGAACTCTCCCACGAGTTACTTGTTCCTCGCTTCCAGAGCTAGCCCCACCATTAACAACCCCAATCTTAAGACAGAGAAGACCATTGACTATGAGCTTGGTTTCCAACAGAAGTTGAACCAGTCTAGCTCTCTCTCAATCTCTGCCTTCTATCGTGAGATTCGTGATCAGATTCAGATATTCCGCTATACTGCGGCATATCCCAAGACCTATTATTCATTTGCAAACTTAGATTTTGGTACGGTGAAGGGTTTAACCATTACGTATGACTTGCGTCGTACTAATAATGCTCGTGTACGTGCTGCTTACACATTGCAGTTTGCCCGTGGTACCGGATCGGATCCTTATGCTTCTGCAGCTCTTGTGACTTCCGGACAGCCTAACCTTCGTACCTTGAGTCCCCAAAATAACGACCGTCGTCATGCGATCAATTTGATGCTTGACTACCACTGGGGTGAAGGAAAGCGATATAATGGTCCTCGCACTGAGCGTGAAAAGGCTGATGGAACCATCAAGACCATCAACTGGCTTGAGAACTTTGGAGCGAACTTGACCATTACCGGTGGTTCGGGTACGCCTTATACTAAGTCTTCCAAGATCTATCCTCTCGGCGGTTCGCGTGTGATTAAGGGATCGATCAACGGTTCACGTCTGCCCGCACAGTTCCGCATGGACTTAAGGATAGATAAGGATTTTAGGTTTGAAAGAAAGAATGGGAAAGGAGCTAATTATCTCAACGTTTATTTACAGGTGTTGAATGTATTGGATACTGAGAATGTGATGGGCGTTTATCCTGCTACCGGTAACCCCGATGATGATGGATATCTCGCCGCTTCAGAATTCGAGAGTCAGATAAACCAACAGCTTGATCCTGAGGCTTATATATTGCTTTATGGCTTGCGTGTGGATAATCCTGGTAATTATAGTTCTCCTCGTCGTATACGTTTGGGGGTAAGCTATAACTTCTAAGGTTGGAGAATAATTAGTAACGAATATTGAAAGGAAAAAACAGATACATTATGAAAAATATACTCAATGCTTTATTTATTCTTCTCCTCTGCCTTGGTTTAACTGCTACTGTCAATGCAGAGGAGGTGAAAGGGCTTAAGAAGAAGAGGTCTCAGGTGAAAGCCTCCGCTGCCGGATGTTTGCCCGGTGCGGGCTTTAAGTACCTTGACGTGAACAATGTGCGTTGCCGTGTTAATACGGGTGGTGATATGTGGTGGGATTTTGATAATCCGCAATATGAGATTCCTCGTGGTTCAAAGAAAACCTCCATGTTCTCTGCCAGCCTCTGGATTGGAGGGGTGGATGTGAATGATCAGCTTAAACTTGCTGCCCTTCGTTATCGTCAAGGGCCTACCGGAGGAGGGGGTAATGACTTTTGGCCCGGCCCTCTGACCATTGATGGAACGGCGGCTGTTTCGGAAGATGTTTGTGCCGAATATGATAAGCTTTTCCCCATGAGACGTGAATGGGTGGATGAATTTCTTGCATGGTGGGATGACAAAGAGAGTTTCCCGGATTATACCATTCCCTCAGAAATTCTTAATTGGCCTGCCCATGGTGATGTGTCAAAAGGCCAAAGCTACTACCTTGCTCCATTTTATGATAACAATGGTGATGGGGAGTATAACCCTTCACAGGGAGATTATCCCTACTACGATATAAGTAATGAGCTTTGTCCCAATAACTTTGCAGGTGACCCCGACTGGAGGCCTACGCCAACTGCTGAAGCAGAATTCTATTATGGTGGCCAGTTGGATGCCTGGAAATATGGAATCCTTGCAGACCAAGTTATTAAGGGTGACCAAACGTTGTGGTGGGTCTTTAACGATAAAGGAAATATCCATACGGAGACTTATGGAGACCCCATCGGTTTTGAGATTCGTGCCCAAGCCTTTGCGTTTGCTACCAACGACGAGATTAACAACATGACCTTCTACTCTTATGAGATTATTAACCGCTCTACCTATCGTTTGAGAGATACTTACTTCTCCCAGTGGGTGGATACGGATTTGGGATTTCCCCGTGATGATTATGTGGGATGTGATGTGATGAGAGGGCTTGGTTACTGCTATAATGGTAAGCCGGAAGATGGTTCCGGACAGTATAATGCTTACGGCTCGCAACCTCCTGCCATTGGTGTGGACTTCTTCCAGGGTCCCTATATGGATTCTGATGGTTATGATAACCCCGCTTATATCAATGCGGTGGATAGTGTACTTGGACCTTCGTTTGGTGGTAACTGTGACATCGTTACACAGAATGGAACCATTCAGTATATGGAGTATTATCCCGATAGCTCGAAGTCTTCATTGGAAGGAGATTATTTCCTTGTGCGTTCTGAAGCGATCAATGGGGTGAACTTTGGAAATGGTATTGTGGATGATGAGCGTTTCGGTATGCGACGTTTTGTATACCACAATAATACGGGTTCGGGAGTACCTCCCTATATGACCGATCCTAACTATGCCCCTGAGTATTATAACTTCTTGCGTGGTATTTGGAAAGACAATACCAAGATGCTTTATGGTGGTAACGCACACGAGTCTTCCGGAGCTTATGGTCCTGAGTGTGACTTCATGTTCCCGGGTGTTTCTGATATCTGTGATTGGGGAACGGGTGGTATTCCTCCTGCCGGACCGAAGAATTGGACTGAGGAGACCGCGAACAATCCGCCTGAAGACCGTCGTTTTATGCAATCTGCAGGGCCCTTTACCCTTGAGCCCGGTCAAGTGAACTACATTACGGTGGGTATCCCTTGGGCAAAAGCCGGTTCCGGTGGCCCCTGGGCTTCTGTTCAGGCATTGCGGGTAGTGGATGATAAGTGTCAGGCTCTCTTTGATAATTGCTTTGCTGTAATTCAGGGACCCAACGCTCCTGACCTCACCTTCCGTGAACTGGAGAACGAGTTTATCGTCTATATTACCAACCGTAAAACCAATGATCTTGGTAATAACTTTAATGAGTCTTATACTGAGATTGATCCCGCCATTGAGGCTACAAACCGTGCTAAGGGAACCAATTACGATCCCTATTATCGCTTCCAGGGATATCAAATCTTCCAATTGGCCAATGCCGAAGCTTCCATTGCCGATATCAATGATCCTGATGTGGTACGCCTTATCTATCAATGTGATATTAAGGATGGCGTAACCCAGTTGGTGAATCATAACTATAACCAAAGCCTGGGGGCTAACGTGCCTGTGGAGATGGTGAATGGAAGTGATGAAGGTGTTACGCATTCGTTCCGTTTGAAACAGGATGCCTTCACCGGGGAGCCCTTCGTGAATCATAAGAAATATTACTTTGTGGCACTCTCCTATGGTTATAATGAGTATATGAAGTATTCTGCGGATCCTTCTATGCAGGAGCCGGGTGTGATTGGCTTGGATGGCCAAAAGTTGCCCTATCTTGCCGGTCGTAAGAATATTCGCGTCTATACAGCTATTCCTCATAAAATTGTGGGTGGTATCGTCGCTAAAGCAGGTTATGGTGATCAGCCTGCTATTACACGGATACAAGGACATGGTAATGGAAGAAACTTCTTGGAAATTAGCGATGAAGCGATCGCTGCTATGGGAACCCTTCCTCCTGTGGATACCATCTGGAATTATGGAGAGGATACGACCTTTAGGCTTACTTCCTACGATGATGAAGGATATCCGATGATTAAAGAGCTGGAGTATAAACCCAATCACGGCCCCATAAATGTGACGGTTATTGATCCGTTGAATGTACAGCCGGGGAATTTTGAGATTCGCTTTGATAGCCTCTATTGGTATGTGAAACATAATGTAAGTGGCGACCTTGCTCTTCCTGCTGATGAAGATACCTTGGGATTTGCCGTGGCTAAGTGGCATCTTTATGACCTGGATGCTGATATAGTTTATGATTCTGATGAGACCATCGCTGTAGATAATGAGCAGCTGTTCCTTGATTTAGGAATCTCTGTAAACATCGAGCAGTGTTACTTCCCTGGTCCGTTTAAAGTGGGTAAAATTGATGAAAACATCAATGTTTATCATACGCCAGAGGCAAGTAATGGCTTTATAGGCGCTGATGTACTCTATGCGGATAGCTCCAGAAGGTGGCTTGGTGGTGTAGCTGATGTAGATAATAGTGGTCCCTGGAACTGGATTCGTTCCGGAACTACCGGTGATCCGGATGTTACGGCAAATAACGACTGGAATGTGGTGTTTAGTAATGGTACTGCTAAAGGAAATCCCTATTGGGATGCTGACGGACATTTTGAGAAGTTAGTGGGTGGTACCTGGGCTCCTTACTTCATGTGTGCTATGCAAGATCAAGACGAGATGGGACCGGTATACTCTTTGCTGACGAAGGGTGATATTGGAAATATGAAAGACCTTCACAGTGTGGACATTGTCTTTACCAGCGATAAGTCCAAGTGGACACGTTGTCCGGTGGTAGAGATGAGTTATGATCATGGTTTGGCACAGGGAGGTGCTCGTTACTTAAACTTGCGTAAAGCCCAATCGGTAGATAAGGATGGTAATCCTGCTCCGGAAGGAAGTGGTGTGAGTAAGAATCCTGAGGATCCAAACTATATCAGTGAAACAGGAATGGGATGGTTCCCCGGATATGCTTATGACCTGGAGACTGGTGAGCGTTTGAATATGGTCTTTGGAGAGGATTCCTGGCTGGTAGGTGAGAATGGTCGTGATATGCTGTTCAACCCCACTTCCAACTATTATACACCGCTCCTTAACCCTTCCAATCCTGATCCGGCACACGTTCTCTTTGGCGGAAAGCACTATGTGTACGTTTTCGGACATACCGATCTGTATCCCGTGCAGCCACAGTATAATTCGCCTGCTTATGATGCCGGTGCATGGTTCGTAAATACCATTGGTCCCTACACCTCTATTGCTACTAAGAAGATGTGGGCTTCTGCCATGTGGACAGGGATTCCCATGGCCATAGAGGGAGAAGAGTGGTTATCCAACGATGCCCGTGTGAGACTTCGTGTTACACAGCCTTATGCTCGTTTTTACAGCCTTGAGATGCCTCAGGACTCCACGGCAGTGGATACGTTGAATCGTAACTATCCGGTATATCGCTTCTCCACAGAGACTCTCGAAACAGAGAGAAATGTTGTAGAGGTGGCTAAGTCGGATCTGGATCTGATCAATGTGGTTCCCAACCCGTATTATGCCTATAGCTCCTATGAGGTTAACCAGCTTGATAACCGTGTTAAGATTGTTAATCTTCCTCGAAAGTGTACGGTCTCAATTTATAATGTAAGTGGTACCCTTATTCGTCAGTTTACCAAAGACGAAGAGGTAACCTCAATCGACTGGGATCTTAAAAACCATGCAGGTATTCCTGTTTCCGGTGGTGTTTATATTATTCATGTGAATGCTCCCGGTATTGGAGAGAAAACAGTTAAGTGGTTTGGTGCACTTCGTCCAATTGACCTTAATGCGTTTTAATCATTGATGGATAAAAGAATTGAGAATTTAAAAAATAGGAAAAAATGAAAAATAATTATAGAAATCTTATTGCATATTTACTCATCGGCTTTCTTTTAGTCCCATCGATGGTTGCGTTTGCGGGGAATAAGGATCGTTCCGGTGAGGCAGGAGCCTCGGAGCTTTTGATCAATCCTTGGGCTAAGAGTTCCGGATGGGGAGGAGCCAATGTGGCTTCTGTCCGGGGGCTTGAAGCCTCTTTTGTGAACGTGGCAGGTGTTGCTTTTACCAAAGGAACGCAGATAGGTTTAACGCATACACAATGGCTTGTGGGAACTGATGTGAAGGTGATTGCTGCTGGTTTCAGCCAAAAAGTGACGGAGACAGGACGTCTTGCTTTGAGTATCATGAATATGAGCTTTGGAAGTGTGGATATCACCACTCCTGATAACCCCGGAGGAAGCATTGGAACGTATAGCCCCAATTACTTTATTATTGGGCTCTCTTATGCGAATATCTTCTCCAACAGTATCTATGGAGGAATGACCATCAAGCTGATCTCTGAAACTATTTCGGATATGTCTGCCACTGGTTTTGCTATCGATGCCGGTATCCAGTATGTAACAGGTGTAAAGGAGAATATGAAGTTTGGAATTACCCTTAAAAACTGGGGAACTTCTATGAGCTATGGGGGAGATGGTCTCTCTATTCGTACCGTCCTTCCCGGTCAGGATGACCAGTTTACAGTGGAGCAACGTTCTGCGTCCTATGAGCTTCCTTCTCAGTTGTTGATAGGGGGTGCCTATGATATCCTGTTTAATGGAGATTATACGCTTACGGTGTCTGGAACATTCGTCTCTAATGCCTTCTCTAAGGATCAGATTGTTGGCGGTCTTGAGTTCTCCTTTAAGAACTTACTTACCATTCGTGGTGGATATACCTATGAAGCAGATATTACTACCTCCAAGCGGACTACGGTGTATACCGGCCCGAGTTTTGGTGCTTCCATCAATATTCCTTTCGGTAAGGAGAAGGCCTCTGGCGTTGCCATTGACTACTCTTATCGTGATACCAATCCTTGGAAAGGAATTCACAGTATAGGTATTGTATTGGATATGTAGTCTTTAGTATTACGTAGTAATAAAAAATTATATCTTTGCAAAAAGGACCCTTCGTGTGAGGGTCTTTTTTGTCGTTTTAGCTCAAATTATAGAAGACCTTTTTAGATATGGGAGATTTAAAATATTATACGCAGGAGGGACTGGATAAGCTGAAGGCAGAATTAGATCACCTTACCAAGGTGGAGCGTCCTGAGATTTCTCTTCAGATTGCCGAAGCTCGTGATAAGGGAGATCTTTCGGAGAATGCGGAATATGATGCGGCAAAGGAGGCTCAAGGCCTCTTGGAGATGAAGATATCCAAACTTCAGGAGGTGATTCGGAACGCAAGAATTATTGATGAATCTAAACTTGATAATTCCAAAGTACTTATACTGTCGAAAGTGAAGATAAAAAACCTTAATAACCAGGCAATGATGGAGTATACTCTTGTTCCGGAGAGTGAGGCTGATCTTAAAAGAGGGAAGATATCCGTGAACTCTCCCATTGCTAAGGGGCTTTTGGGAAAAAAAGCCGGAGAGGTTGCTGAGATTAAAGTTCCGGCCGGAGTGATTCCTTTTGAGATTATTGAAATATCACGTTGATTTTAAATACTGTATTGTCCTATGGCTTCCATATTCACCAAAATTGTTAAAGGAGAGATTCCTTGTTATAAAATTGCTGAAGAGGAGCATTACCTTGCTTTTCTGGATATTAACCCGTTGTCTAAAGGGCATACTTTAGTGATTCCTAAGCGAGAGGTTGACTATCTATTTGATTTGACCGATGAAGAGCTGTCCGGATTGATGCTTTTTGCTAAACGTGTTGCCAAAGCCATTGATGCTGCTATCCCGTGCGAGCGGGTGGGTATTGCTGTTTTGGGGCTGGAAGTTCCCCATGCTCATATGCATTTGGTTCCCATTAATGGAATCTATGATATTGATTTCTCCAAGCCAAAGTTAACGTTGGAACAGGAGGAGTTCTTGCAAATTGTCCGACAAATTCAAGCGCACTTCTAGCGAAGAAGAGAGGCTAAGTTATTTTCTCCTGTGCTCTTTTCATAAGGAGAGGAATCTTCTAAGATAACCGGTGTTATTTTATGATGGCTTGTTCGTAAGGTTTGAGGTTATTGATGAAGAGAAAATCGGATTTTCTTGTGGAGAGATGATCTTTTTTATGCCCTCTATTGTATGCCTCGCTGGGAGTAGCCTTTTTTATTGCCATACGAGTTTGTGGTTTAGGAATGGAGCCTCCCTTTGAATCGTCACTTTTTCTGGATATCTTATGGGGTGGTAGTGGCAAAATATATTAATTTCGTACCACATTGGTGGTGTGTTTATGCTCAACCAGTTGATGTATATTTAGTTAAAATCTTTGAAGGGAAAAATATGGACAAGATAGACAAAAGATATACGGCTTACATAGATATCTTACATGAAGAGTTAATGCCGGCTATGGGATGTACGGAGCCCATTGCGATAGCTTATGCCGCAGCAATGGCAAGAAAAGTCTTAGGACATATCCCTGATAGTGTTGAGGTTGAAGTTAGCCAAAACATTATAAAGAATGTTAAAAGTGTGGTGGTTCCTAATACGGGAGGACTTAGGGGGATTGCAGCAGCAGCTGTGGCCGGAATTATTGCCGGGGATGCGGATAAGGTGCTTGAGGTTATATCAGCGGTTACGAAAGAGGAGCAACGTGAAATTAACCACTATCTTGAAACGAGAGAAGTCTCGGTTTTACCTGCTCAAAGTGATTTGATCTTTGATCTTATTGTAAGACTTTATCGTGGTGATGAGAGCGCATCTGTGCAGATCTCACATTATCATAATAATATTGTCAACATTACCAAAAATGGTGAGACGCTCTTACGTAATCAGCCGTGTGATGATGTTGGCGTGAAGTCGTTGACGGATCGATCCATAATGAATGTTAAGGATATCCTGGATTTTGCTGAAACGGTAGATATTGATGAGGTGAAGGAGGTATTGCAGCGTCAGATTGATTACAATACAGCCATTTCAAATGAAGGAATAACGCATGATTGGGGGGCTAACGTTGGTTCGACGATTCTTAAGAGTTGGGGCAGTGATGATGTAAAGGTGCGTGCTAAAGCGATGGCAGCGGCCGGTTCAGATGCTCGTATGAGTGGATGTGAGTTACCTGTGATGATTGTTTCTGGTAGTGGTAACCAGGGAATTACCGCTTCAATTCCTGTGATAGAGTATGCAAAAGAGTTGAAAGTTGACGAAGAAACGCTTTACAGGGCTTTATTGGTCTCTAATTTGGTCACTGTACATCAAAAGACCGGTATTGGAAAGTTGTCGGCCTATTGTGGTGCTATTTCTGCCGGTGTTGGAGCTGGAGCAGGTATTACATGGCTTTGTGGTGGTGGTTTTGAAGAGGTCGCCCATACTATTGTCAATGCTCTTGCTATTGTCTCCGGAATTATTTGCGATGGAGCGAAACCCTCATGTGCAGGAAAAATCGCCGCTGCAGTTGATGCCGGGATACTAGGTTACCAGATGTATAAAAATGGACAGCAGTTTTATGGCGGGGATGGAATCGTTCGAAAAGGGGTTGAAAATACCATTAAAAACATAGGACGGCTTGGCAGTGTTGGAATGCGAGAAACGGACAAGGAGATCATTCGCCTTATGTTAGATGATAACAACTCTTAGCATTGGTAATGTGCTATTTGACGTTGTTCTTCTTGCACTCTTTCCCCTCTTCCCTAAAAAAATCACCAACATAGGGAAACCCTGTTGGTGATTTTTTTTAAGGGAAAAAGTTTTCTTAATAGCTGGTCTCAAACTGTTTTAGAAACCGGAGATCGTTTTCGAAAAAGAGACGCAAGTCATTAATTTGGTATTTGAGCATGGTGATGCGTTCAATGCCCATACCAAAGGCAAAACCGGCGTATTTCTCCGGATCGATGCCGCAGTTCTTCAGCACGTTGGGGTCGACCATTCCGCAGCCCAAGATCTCCACCCAACCGGTATGCTTGCAGATATTGCACCCTTTTGTATGACAGATCATACAACTTACATCCATCTCGGCAGAGGGCTCCGTAAAGGGGAAGTAGCTTGGGCGCAGACGGATATCGGTCTCTTCTCCAAACATCTCCTTGGCAAAATGGAGTAGGGTCTGTTTAAGGTCGGCAAAAGAGACCTTCTCTGCTACGTAGAGACCTTCAACTTGGTGGAAGATACAGTGTGCCCGTGCAGAGATGGCTTCGTTTCGGAAGACTCTTCCCGGAAAAATCATTCGGATGGGTGGGGGCGTCTGCTCCATGATACGAACTTGTACCGAAGAGGTGTGGGTTCGCAAGGCGATATCAGGGTCTTTATCAATAAAGAAGGTGTCCTGCATGTCGCGGGCCGGATGTTCTTGAGGGAAGTTCAGGGCCGTAAAGTTATGGAAGTCGTCCTCAATTTCAGGACCTTCTGCCACGGTGAATCCAATACGGCTAAAGATATCGATGATTTCGTTGCGTACAATGGATAAGGGGTGGCGGGATCCTGCATTGTTCCAATCTACAGGACGTGTGAGATCCATGGACTTTCCTTCCTTTTCCTCTTGGCTCTCCAGTTGGGCCTTAAATGTTTCAATGCGCTGCTGGGCTCTCTCCTTTAGGGTGTTAATGAGTGCGCCCATCTCCCTTTTTTCCGCATTGGGAATGGTTCTAAAATCATTGAATAGGGAAGGGATCAATCCTTTTTTGGAAAGATATTTTAGTCGAAACTCCTCCATTTGAGCTTCTGTATCGGCCTTAAAGGCTTCGATTTCTTGGATGAGGATTTCTATCTTTTCTTTCATCTCAGGGGAAAATTATTCAATGATTCGTGCTTTCATGGTAACCGCTTTGTGGGGCTTATCCATTCGTCCGGTCTCTACGGCCGCAATTTTATCCAGTACGTCGAAACCTTCAACAAGCTCTCCGAAAACGGTATAGCCTCCATCGAGGTGAGGGGCTCCTCCCAGCGTGGTGTAGACCTCTATTTGTGCTTTGTCGAAGGGTTTTCCCATCCGCTGTCCCAGCATCTGAAGCTCTCCCTCAGAGAATTTCCGTCCATCCACAATATAGAACTGGGATCCGGAGGAGCGTTTTTCGGGATTCACTTGGTCTCCCTTCCGGGCTGCGGCTAACGCACCACGCTTATGCATCACTCCGGGGATAATCTCTGCCTCAATGGTATAGCCGGCATCCTTCATCCCGCCGTTATGACCTCCTCCTTGTATCATAAACTCTTTGATGATCCGGTGAAACTCCGATTGGTCATAGAATCCCTCTTTGACCAGTTTGATGAAGTTGTCACGATGGATGGGGGTTTCGTTATAGAGTTCCACCACCATTTTTCCCATGGACGTGGTAATTTCAACTTTGGTTCGTTTCTCTTCTTGTGCCTGGGTTGTCATGATGAAACTCATTATAAGGAATAGAAAAAATAGGGATTTGCTTTTCATCTTATTTTATTCTTTTTATGGTCATTTTAACGTCCTTTACCGGGCGGTCTGCAGCACCGGTTTGCACCGCTGCAATCTTGTCAATTACATCAAGGCCTTCTACCACCTCCCCGAAAACGGTATATTGTCCATCAAGGTGCGGAATTCCTCCCACAGTGGTGTATGCTTCGCGTACCTCGGGAGAGATCTTCCAGTCTGTATCTGAAAACATCTTATCCAACTCCGGCTCTAAGGCAATGATTTTGGCATTGAGCTCTTCCATCTTATTCTCCGTTTTGAGCCTTTGAAGCTCTTGGGCAAATGCGGTGTTGGTAGAATCTTGGATGAAACGGCTAAAAGCAGCCCGTCGTGCTTGGGCTTTACGATGTTGTTCAAAGTTATCCAACTCCTCATTGGTATAAACCTGGCCTTGTGCAATGTAGAATTGTGATCCAGAGCTTTTTCGTTCGGGGTTGATGTTATCTCCGGTACGTGCAGCAGCCAAGACGCCCTTCTTATGGAAGAACTGGGGAAGGATCTCTGCATCAATTTGATAGCCGGGACCGCCATTGCCCAAACTCTTTTCAGGAGCGGCCTCCTTTGAATCCGGGTCACCACCCTGAATCATAAAATCCTTGATCACACGATGAAAAAGAAGATCGTTGTAAAATCCTTCATCTACTAACTTGAGCATATTCTCCTTATGGAGGGGAGTCTCGTCATAAAGTTTGACCTTCATATCTCCATATTCGGTGGATATGAGCAATAGGTCACTGTGGTTATTTTGGCTACAGGCGGCAAACATCATTAGGGCGCCAACAAAGATCATAAGTTTTTTCAAAGCGTATTGTTTTTTAGTGAAAGACTTTTTTTGCACGGCAAAGGTAGTGATTGTTTCCATAAGATGTTCTTTGGCCTTGTCACATTATGGGGTAGGCCTTTTTTTCTTAGGGTTCTCTCGGTTGTAGCAACTGCGGCATAATGGTTCATAACTGTCTGTTTCCCCAAGCATTACTAATTTTTTGCTGGGAATGGTGCGGTGGGAGTACTGGGCCAGGTTGCCACATCGCACACAGATGGCGTGCACCTTATCTACGAACTCGGCTGAGGCTATTAGTCCCGGCATGGGACCAAACGGTTTTCCCGTGTAGTCCATATCCAAACCTGCGCAGATGACCCGTACCCCATTGTTGGCAAGTCGGTTACAAATGTCAATGAGTTCCATGTCAAAAAACTGGGCTTCATCAATGCCCACCACATCCACATCGTTGGCGTAGAGCAATATTTGTGAGGAGGACTCAACGGGGGTGGATTTGATAGCTTTTTCGTCGTGAGAAACCACCTTTTCCAAGTCGTAACGGGTATCCATGACCGGTTTGAAGATCTCTACCTTTAACTTGGCGATTCTGGCCCGGTTCAGGCGGCGAATCAACTCTTCCGTTTTGCCTGAAAACATGGAGCCACAGACCACCTCAATCCACCCCATTCGGGGGTTGGCGTTATTTATGTGTTCATAAAACATTTGCGTGTTCTGATCTTTTATACCTTTAAGGCCTATTTTGAGAAACAAAAGTAACAAAACTTCGTTGCGTATTAAAAAAGAGAGTGATGGATAGGAAAATTGTTCAGCAAGTGATACGGGAAACCCTTGAGGCGGTCAATGACCAGGTGAAGATGATTACCGAACAGAAAGGGAAGGTCCCTTGGATAGAGATTGATATTACCAAAGATTATCTGCGTACGCTCTATGAGAATATCCTGGTGTTGGAACGTTATAATGGTGTGGAACAGGAAGAGCAGGAGGCTTTGTCTCAGGAAGCAGCCCCGGGATTGGTCGATGAAGGCGAGACTATATCCTTTGGCGAGGTTAAGGACCCCCCCACGGAAGTTTTGGTAACAGCGACGGAGGAAGAGATGGGCGTGGAAACGGTGAGGGAGGAGGCAAAGAGAGAGCCGGAAGTGAGTGAAGAGAAGGAGGAACATGTCGTGGTATCACCGGAACCCGAACCTGAGGGAGCAAAGGCGGAGGAACTGCCGGAAGAGAAACCGGTAGTGACGAGGGAGACGGTCGCAGTACGTGAGGAGGTGGAGCTTCCATTGGAAACGGAGGAGACCCCGAAGCCGGAGAAGGAGGATCTTTTCAGCCTTCCTGAACAGGAGGAGCGGCCTGCACCGAAAGAGGCTTCACCGGCACCGGAGGAGGCTGTGGCTGTAACGCCCCCGGCGGACCGGGAGGATCTTCCCTCGGAAGCCGAAGAGGGACACGTCACCACCCTTGCCGATAAGCTGAAGACGGATACCAAATCATTGGGAGAAACCATCCTCAATGGGGAGAAGACCCTGGGAGAGGACATGGGGAAAAAACCCATCGGAACGTTGAAGTCTGCCATTGGAATCAATGATAAGTTCCGTTTTGTGAATGAACTCTTCGACGGGGTATTAAAGTCGTACAATGAAGCCATTACGGTGTTGGACGGTGCTTCTGATTTGCAGGATGCCCGGTCGATACTGGATCGGCAAAAGGAGAAGTATGCCTGGGACCCCGGCAATGAAGCCTTTGGGACCTTAAAGGATTTTGTGGAACGAAAGTTTACCCTATAACGTTTGTAAAAAGAGTATTAATAGCTGCTGACTATGCCTCAACTCTATCTTGTGCCAACCCCGGTGGGGAATCTTGAAGACATGACCTTTCGAGCTGTGCGCTTGCTGAAGGAGGTGGATCTGATTCTTGCAGAGGATACCCGGGTTACGGGAAAGTTGCTGCGTCATTTCGAAATTGCAACGCCGATGCAGTCGTATCATCAGTTTAACGAGCATAAGGTGGTCAGTGCGCTTGTCCAACAATTGGAGGAAGGAGCCGTGATGGCGTTGGTGACCGATGCGGGCACACCCGGGATCTCGGATCCCGGATTTTTGTTGGTTCGCGCGTGCAGTGAGCGAGGAGTCGCAGTCTCCTGTCTGCCGGGTGCGACGGCCTTTGTGCCGGCGTTGGTAAACTCAGCCATCCCGAGTAATCGTTTTTTCTTCGAGGGATTTCTACCCCATAAAAAGGGGAGAAGGAGTCGAATTGAGCAGCTGGCCTCCCTCCCTCATACCCTCGTGCTGTACGAAAGCCCTTACCGCTTGCTAAAGTGCTTGGAACAGATGGCAGAGGTCTTTGGCCCCGGCCGGAGAGCATGCGTCTGCCGGGAAATATCAAAAGTCTATGAGGAGTCGTTGCGGGGAACCTTAGCAGAACTGGCCGCACACTATACGGCCAATCCACCCAAAGGGGAGATCGTCATCGTTGTGGAAGGGTACGATCCAAAGGCGGAAACGCCTCATGATAATCACGATCATTGAGTTCTTTCCGTCGTTTCTGAAGTGCGTGTGAACCTTGTTCCTAAAAGCACTATCTTTGTCCCCTTAGGAGTTCATAGCAGAGGCTATAAAAAAATTGATAGTTTTCTTTCAGGCACTAACCATGAAGAGGATTAAGAACCAACAACTGTTTTTTATTGTGATCGTCGTGTTGATGCTGTTGCCTCTGGCTCAACAGGTGACGGGTTTTCCTCGGATTGCTAAGTTGAAAGGCTACTTTGTCGAGGCGAAGAAACCGCAGTTAAAAGTCCAGCATGTCTGGGATGGCAGCTATCAGGATAGCTTGAATAGCTATATCGAAGATCACATTGGCTTTCGTCCCCTGTTGGTGCGTTTGCATAATACCGTTGACTATTATCTGTACCATAAGATTAATGCTAACAACGTGATTTTGGGAAAGGATGACTATGCCTTTGAAGAGGGGTATATCCATGCAACACTGGGGCGAGATTTTATCGGTGAAGATACGATTTCGGCCATTACGGCCAAAGCACGGGTAATCCAGGACTGTTTGCAAGAAAAAGGGATTATCTTCCTGGTTGTTTTTGCTCCGGGAAAAGCCACCTTTTTTCCGGATCGCATTCCCGATGCCTATCATCCGGATAGCGTCACTACCACCAACCTTGAAGTGTATCGGAAGAAGATGCTTGACAAAAAGGTTAACTTGGTGGATTTCAACAAATGGTTTGTGGAGATGAAAGATACTTCTTCTTATCCGCTTTATCCTCAATATGGTATTCACTGGAGCCATTATGGGATGCTTTTGGCATTGGATTCGTTAACGCATTACTTAGAGGCCGGAAGAGCCATTGATATGCCGGAGATGAGTTGGTCTGAGGTTGAGGTGTCTAAACGGTTGCGGCATACGGATTACGATCTTGGAGAGGCGCTTAATCTATTGTGGCAGCTTCCTACCTATGGAGCGGCCTATCCCCGCGTCGTTTTTGAGAAAGAAGAGGGGAAGGAGAAGCCCTCTCTCCTTGCTGCAAGCGACTCGTTCTTTTGGAATTGGTACGGAACGGGTTTTACCGATCGTTTTTTTTCCAGAACAGACTTCCTTTACTACTTTAACCAATACTACAGTTCTTCTTTTTCCGGCTCAAAGTCCATCTCGGAACTTTCGCTGCTCCCCTTTGTAGAAGCCCATGATGTTGTGATGGTGATGGCTACCGATGGGAACCTGAAGACCTTTGCCTTTGGTTTTATTGATAAACTCTACGAAGCGATCATTAAGATTGAGAGCAAGCCTCTCTCTTTTACCTGGAGTGATCCCCGCTATACCACTGCCGTGGCTCCGGGAGAGTTTTCCATACGGAAGGGAACTCCGTGGCAGACCACCTTTTTACGGTGCGATACCTTAAATCTTAAATCCAATACTTCCTATCGTCTTCTTTATGAGGCGAAAGGATATAAGTTCCTTCAAATGGATTTGTATCCCTACGAAGTTGTTCCGCGGCATGTGAACACGAATGTCTCCGGGGATACTTATCAAACTTTTCGATGGGATTTTAAAACAGACCAAAACCCCGGCGCGGCTCAGCTTCGCGTGTACATCGACTATGCCACCTCGTTTGGAGAGGAGAGTTTCATTAGAAATGTTAGATTACAAGAATTACCATGAAAAATAGATTGAAGAGCCTGAAAAATCATCTTTCGTCATTATCCGTTGCCATAATTCTCCTCGTATCTGTGGTCATGACGCTCAATTTTGCGGTGTGGGATACCAAGTTGGGTGTGATTCAAAGTGATGTGGTCGGTTATTACTCATACCTTCCGGCATCCCTGATTTTTCACGACCTTCAGTTTGGGTTTTTGGAAGATCATAAAGAAGATATGGAGGGCAAGTTATGGTATCGGGAGACCGCTGACCATGTTCGTTTCATTCAATATACCTCGGGGGTGGCTATTTGCTATCTTCCCTCATTTCTGACGGCACACTTGTTAGCTCCCTCGTTAGGCTACCGAGCCAATGGATATACCCTTCCCTATGAGATGGCGATCCAATGGAATTCAATACTCTTCCTGCTTCTATCCCTGATTTTTTTTCGAAAACTCTTGAAAAAATATTTTCCCGATCCTGTGGTAGCCATTACACTCATTGTGGTGGTGTTGGGAACCAACTTGATTTATTATGCCACCAGGGAGGGTCCCGTTTCCCATCTGTATAGTTTTACCTTTATCACCCTTTTTCTGTGGTTTCTTTCCAAATGGATCGAGGAGAGACGATGGAGAGATGCTCTTATCCTGGGGTTTGTAACGGGGATGGTGATTCTGATACGCCCTACAAATATCATTATTGTGTTGCTCTTTGGGTTATGGGGAGTGCGTCGTTGGACAGACCTTCGGGAGCGGCTTTTATTCCTTCTAAAGAACTGGTACTTCCTATTGGTTATGGTGGTGGTCGCTTTCATGGTATGGGTTCCTCAGTTCCTTTATTGGCACTCCTTTTCGGGGCAATGGTTTTTTAATTCCTATATCGGTGAAGGTGCTTTTTTCTGGGATGATCCGCAGATTATCAACATCCTGTTCAGCTATCGAAAAGGGTGGTTGCTCTATACGCCTATGATGGTTCTCTCGTTTGTAGGGCTTCCTTTCCTTTACAAAGTACATAAGCAGTTGTTTTGGCCGATACTCATTCTTTTGGTGCTTATTATTTATCTTCTTGCCTCTTGGTGTTTTTGGTGGTATGGGGGTAGCTATGGGGGTAGGCCCTTCGTTGATTTCTACGCCCTTTTCGCGTTTCCCATTGCCGCTTTTCTACATGTGATGTTTCAAAAATACCGCAGAGCCATTCCCACTCTTCTGGTTCTGGGCGTACTTGTCTATCATAATTTCTTTCAAATTCAACAGTATTCTCATATGGCAATTCATTGGATCTCCATGACGAAAGAGGCCTATTGGGACTCTTTTGGGCGGAAATGGCCATCACGTGAATTTTTCGATATGTTAGAGTATCCTGATTATGAGTCGGTTAGAGCAAGAGTTGCCGAGAAACAACGTAAAAAGCATAAATAAAAAGGAGCGCTATGAAACTGATTATCCAGATACCGTGTTATAATGAAGAAGCGACCCTTAAGCTCTCCCTTGATCAACTCCCCAAGAGCATAAAGGGGTTTGATAAGGTTGAGGTCTTGATTATTGATGATGGTAGTACCGACAATACGGTGAAGGTGGCCAAAGAGTGGGGAGTGGATCATATTGTCTCGTTCACCAGAAACAGGGGCCTTGCCAGGGGATATATGGCCGGGCTAGAAGCTTGCCTGAAGATGGGGGCAGATGTGATTGTAAATACGGATGCGGATAATCAATACAATGCGAAGGATATAGAGAAACTATGCCAACCAATCCTTCAGGGAGAGGCTGATTTGGTGGTCGGAGAACGCCCCATAAATAGTATCGAACACTTCTCTTTTGTGAAGAAAAAACTCCAAAATCTTGGATCCTGGGTAGTGCGGAAAGTGTCAAGAACGGATATCCCCGATGCCCCCTCCGGATTTCGGGCGGTCTCCCGGGAGGCGGCGTACCATCTCAATGTTTTCAATGATTACACCTATACGTTGGAGACTATTATTCAGGCGGGGCGGAAGAATATGGCCATCACCTCGGTTCCCATAGGGGTCAATGAAGATCTTCGCCCCTCGCGGCTTTTCAGTAGTATGAGGGCTTACATAAAACGCTCTGTTATTACGATCTTCCGTATCGGAATTATTTATGACCCCACGCGCTTCTTCTCCTGGATGGGGATTGTGGGTTTTCTTTTGGGCTTTATCCTTGGGGTTCGTTGGGTCGTTCTCTTCTTTATCGATCCGGGTAGAACGCATGTCCCAAGCCTGGTCCTCTCATCAATTCTTATTATCCTTGGAATTCTTATCATTATAATGGCTACGCTTGCCGACCTCATCTCCGTAAATCGTAAGATATTGGAAGAGAACCAAGCCCGATTGCGTAGAATGGAACATGAGCGGTTACATAAAAAGGAGTAATTTCGCACGGCGAATTGTCACGGAATAAATCCGACCTTATGTTATGTTCAAAAGGATACCCCGAAATATTAGACTGTTGATATCTTTGTTGTTGAGTGCAACTATTCTCTTTTTGATCTATCGCAACATGGATATTCCCCAGATAGCTGGTGTTATCCGCCGGGTTGATCCTATGCTTTTTTTGCTCTTTCTGCTGCTCTTTATCCCCCAGTTATTCATTGCCTCATTGCGCTGGAATCTCATGACTCTCCACATTGGGAAGGTGAAGAGTCCGTTGATCTCTTCCTGGCATCAGGTGATCGGAAGCTATAGTGCGAACCTGATTATCCCGGGTAAGATGGGGGAGATTGTGCGGCTGCCTTGGATGCAGAAATATCAAACCCATTGTCCTGTGTTGATCCTCGTATTTATGGAGAAGTTACTGGATATCTTCTCGGTGGTACTGCTCATGATGGGTGCATGGGTTTATGTGTGTGCCCACACCGGCACCAATACCTCTGCTCATAACGGGGGATTGCTCCTTGGCCTTGTTATGATGACCGCCATGGTCTTGACCTTTATTTTCCGCAAAAGAACGTTTAGCCTTATCGCACGTCTTTTTCCCAAATGGGTAGGACGACAAAAAGAGGAGAGTATTTATGTGCGAATAAAACAGTCGCTGGAGTACTTGAAAGATGAACTGCTCCCTTTTATCGCTTTATCTGTTGGTTTATGGTTTGTACAACTCTTAGAATTTTACGTGATCTTCAGAATGTTTGGGGTCGATCCCGGCTTGTTTGAGGTAATGTTTGGTTGTTCTCTGGCTCTTTTGGCAGGGGCTATTCCCATATCCGTTGCCGGCGTTGGGCCGAGGGATGCGGTGATCATTAGTTATTTTAGCAACTGGGCCGGAAATGAGACCTTGGCCGCTATTGGGATTATCACCATTCTTCGTATTGTCATCCCTGCCTTGCTTGGCTTGCCTTCTTTCTTTTTACAAAGTAAACAATAAGCCATGAAGACTCTTTCGTCCACTTATCTGTATAAGCATCTTAAATTCCATATACCGAGAATATTATCTCAACTTGATCGGGATTTTGATTCTCCCACTTTCGGTAGTTTCGACCGCAATTATTGGCACTATAAGATTCGGGATTTTAGCTCGATGATCCTCCAGCAAGGTGCCCTGATTCTTCAGGCAATTCAGCATTTTGAACATCCTGAGAATCCCTGGTTTCGAAATCCCAATGTGGCGCGGTGGCAGGAGGGAGCCATAACATTTTGGTGTGGTGAGCAGTTAAAAAATGGTAGCTTCAATGAGTATTACCCCTACGAGTCGGGTTATCCTCCTACGGCCTTTAGCCTTTATGCCGTTGTTTTGCTGGTAAAGGCGATGGATCAAGAACCCTCTCCGATAGTTAAGTCTCATATCCAAAAGGCCGTACAGTGGCTTCTTCGTCATCCGGAAGAGGAGGCCTTGAATCAAGAAGCCGCCGGATTGGCCTCTCTGGTGTTAGCCTCCCAAATTCCCGACATTGTGGTGGATGCGGCAAAACTGGAGGATCGTTTGAGTCGGTTCTATGCCCGGCAGACAGAAGAGGGATGGTTTCCCGAATATGGTGGACCTGACATGGGATACCTCACCGTTACCATCGACTGCCTTTGGGATATTTATGAGGCTTCCCTCGATGAAAGGGCCTTGAACGCTATAGAGAAGGCAGTGGCCTTTCTTGCGACCATGGTATCGGTCTCCGATGAAACACCGGTGATGATAAATTCCCGGAACACCGATTACCTTGTGCCTTATGGTATCACGCGGTATGCTGAACAAAGTCCCTTGGCCGCTTCGCTCTTAGAGTCGATGTTAAAGGGAATGGAGAAAGCGGATCACTATATACATCGTACGGATGACCGGTACGCCTGCCATTATGTGGGACAATCCTTTTTTCGAACCCTGCTCCATCTCGACAAGGTGACCGATAAGCGCATTCCCCTGCCCAAGGAACAATCCACTAATCACTATTTTAAAATGGCCGGTATCTTGGTTGTGCATACGCCCGAAGAGCGTTCTCTTTTTCTCTATCTGCGCAAAGGGGGTATCCTTAATGTATTTGATCATAAGGGGATTGTTAATGCGGATTTTGGTTGGAGACACCTGCTGGGAAACAATAAATTGGCAGTAACGCATTGGTTAGATCCTGCCTATTCGCTGTCGATGGACGACCGGATATGGAGTGTCTCCGGAAAGATGACGGCTCATGGCTGGATGAAGTCCTCCCCATTGCGGCATATGGGATTGCGTATCCTGAGTAAAACCTTTGGGAACAGGCTGATCCCTCTTCTTAAAAGGCTAATGATCTTTGGGAATAGCCAGGTAGATATTCAATTTCATCGGCAGATAGAGATCTGCGATGGAGGTGTTATACGGATAGTGGATACGTTCTCAGGGAAAGCATTGGATACCCAAAGGTTGTTTCCGGCACCCCATTATAGTCTTCGTCATGTGGCTTCTGCGGGACTTTGTGTGCCGGAAGAGCGTTTGCAATGCCCTATGTATGAAAAGAGGGAAGAGGATAGTGGGGGAAATAGTACCTTTATCTTTGAAATTAAAGGATAATCCCCATGTCGCAGCAGAAACTTCAACAAGTTATAGATAAAGGACTTTGTACGCGATGTGGTACCTGTGTGGGGTTATCCCGAGGAAAGATCACCTTTAAGGACAAGACGGGTGCTTATCTGCCCACCATTCATCAGAACTTATCTCAGGAGGAGGCCTCTCGTATATGGCTTGGTTGTAGTGGAAAAGAGGTGCATTGGCCGGAAATTACGAAAGGAACTTTCCCTGAGAATGAGTATGTGCACCCCTACCTTGGTGCTTATCGTGAGTTGAACATTGGTTATGCTACCGATTTTGCCGTGCGAAGAGCTGCCGGTTCTGCCGGAGTGATTACCGCTACGCTTCTGTTTCTTCTGGAGAAGGGCCTTATCGACGGTGCCGTGGTGCTGGGGATGGACGAAAAGGAACCTTGGCATAATAGACCTTACATTGCCACCACCAAGACGGAGATTCTAAAGGCAGCACAGTCAAAATATACAATTAGTAGCAACAATGAACTTCTGGAGGAGATGGAACAATTTGAAGGGAATTTAGCGTATGTCGGGCTTCCTTGTCAGGTTCACAGTATTCGGAAACTACAACTCGCCCACGACCCGTCGGTAAGAAATGTGGCTTACGTCATTGCTCCCTATTGTGGCTTAAACCTTCACTTTTCCAGTATCTCCAGTTTCCTAAGAGCCCATGGTGCCAAGGATTATACGCAAATCAGGGAACTAAAATTTCGAGAAGGGGAGTGGCCGGGATATATGCGAATAACCATGAAAGATGGTCGTGTGATGAAACTTCGAAAGTTCTTTGCCAACTACTTGATCCCCTTTCACATGATGAAACGCTGTTGGTATTGTATGGATGGAAGCAATGAATTCGCCGATATTTCGGTGGGCGATGCCTGGGCTCCGGTCTATGAAGAGCGGGGAAAGGGATTCTCCATTGTGGTGAGCCGTTCACAAAAAGGTACCACACTGTTGCACGAGATGGAGAGGGAGAAGCGCATCACGCTTATTCCTCAAACAGAAGAGGAGGCCGTGAAGATGCATTCTCACATGTTTGATAATAAAAAACGTGGAGCCTTTATTCGCATTCATCGCCGTAGATATAAGCCGGATTATCAATTAGAAGATCCGGGTAATATTAATTTTAAACGAAGGCTCTTTGAAGGGGTGCTCCAACTGATATATACCCTTCTCCGTACGAAAATAATGACCTGGATAGTTGACAAACTCCCTTCGGAGTGGGTGGGGCGAACCTTTGACCGCTTTAAGGTTTTCTGGAAAAAACGCACCTATCGGATAAAAAGAGAAAAACTGTAGACGCTATTTATAACTTTCTAAAAATTCGTCTGCTGACATTATCGGTAACAACGATTGACGAAAATCTTTTGCGTTTCTTGTAATAATAATATCACAGTTTGAGGCTGTCGCACTAAAGTATTGCAAAGCATCTTCAAAATCAGAAAATCCTGAATTTAACGCTTTTTCAACAATATGTTCATCTACAATACTGATTTCGCTAATAACTTAAACTTACGCAATTTTTCTATTGCTGATTGAGAATTCTCGTACTTTGATAACAAATAATTAACGGTAACAAACGAAATAGGCGAAACAACCATTTTCAATTTATTTTTATCTGATAATGTTGCTATTTTTGCAATAGGTTTATAATAAGGGTGCCTTTCGCCTAAAAAATCTAACACTATATTCGTGTCTATAAAAATCCGTTTCATTTGTATTTTTCCATTAAAAAGTCTGAATATTCATTTTTATAGTCCAAATTATTTGGCAAAGATTTCCCTGTTGAAATACTTTTAACAAAAGGAGATATCTCAAACTCTGATTTACTTTCGTTAATTGTTAATGCTTGTAGATAACTCTCTATAAGACGAGACAAACTTACTTTTTTGTTACGAGCATAAATCTTGGCATTTTCAATAACCCTCTGATTTAATTTTAATGTCAGTTTCGTATCCATAATATTATCAAATCATTGATACGGACGAAACTAAATAAAAAATACGCATAAACAAAAATCACCTAAATTTACTTTTTAGACGATTTGTTTTTATGTACTTGTGTGTTAATATGAAGATTTATGATATTCCCAATCTACCGTAAATGCGTTCTTCTTACAATATTCGACTTTATCGCCGTACTTATCATACTTATTTATTTTATTACTATCAAAGGCATCTACTTCTGTATATCCAATTATGTTTCCATATCTGTCGTATGTGTTAGTTTTGGAATTGTCAAAAGCATCTTACTTATAAGTATAATTCTGTGCAAATAATTGTGTAGTAACCCAAAGTCCTACAACAATTAATAGCGTTTTTAAAATTTTCATTTTTCTTGTTTTTGCTTAGTCAACCCTTAAAAAAACTTTATTCGTCATATAATCAATATGATAATGTTGATAAATGGTGGTAGTGTTCCAATTAGTGTGTCTGGGGAGCTCTCCTTCTCAATTTAGTTTTGCGTTACAAAGTTATATTTTTTTCTTTTTCCTGATCTGATAAATTCTCCTTACGGATTAGAGAGGTTTTTGTCAAGGCTCCCGACCTTAGGGAGGGACTTGTATA
>PDWI01001767.1_pt1 | contig 39362 bp, 30 predicted proteins | sample 1430891 | NCBI WGS metagenome assembly PDWI01 (sample SAMN01162508, study PRJNA174530) | Oral metagenome, whole genome shotgun sequencing project. | biome: Marine environment; feature: Marine mammal; material: Swab sample of the gingival sulcus; isolation source: swab sample of gingival sulcus... | reverse complement strand
GCACGGAAAACAAAACGTCCGATACGTCCGAAGCCATTGATACCTACTTTAATCATTGTCTTTCTAATTTTTTATTTATAAAATATGAATTTCTAATTCCTTAAAATCAAAAACTTGGAGTTCTCCTCCAAAATCTCCACAAATTTAATGAAATAATTCTATATAGTCAAACTTATCCCTAGCTTTTTCCTTGAAAAAGTAAATTTTCTAATTAAATTAGAGGATTATAAGTCATTGTATAAAGCTATATTACACCTCTTCCTTATACAGAGAAGATGTAAGAAAGCAAATCTATAAGCACTTGCGAAGAAGTGGCAGTTCCGTCGACTCCTTTACTAAGGGCATCACTCATTCGGATTTGATGAATGATATTAAAAGTTGCCATAATGGAATAATTCTGAAGCCCGAGCAAATAATCATTAACTTGATAAGGACTAATCTTTAGCGTAGTCGCAATCGTCCGCTCATCTCTCTGAGCAAGATAATAGACTGCAAGCAAATTAGTAAAATAATTAAAGAGAAGCGGAAGAACTGCCTGTACGGGATATTTGCTTTCATTCTTAGAGAAATACTTAGCTATCTTAAAAGCTTTTGCCACATCACGACTAACAACGGCTTGGCGTAGCTCAAAATTATTGTATTCTTTACTAATCCCAATATACAGCTCAATATCATCAGTTGTCAGTTCTCGCTTACCCTTGGGAAAAGCAATAGCCAACTTATCAAGTTCCGTCGCAATTTGCTCCAAGCTCGTCCCCGTATGCTCTCCCATTATTTGAGCCGTCTTAGGACTTATCCCAAAATGCTGAGAGCGACACATCTGAATAATCGTATCAACAAGTTTGTATTCCTTAATGAGCGGACTTTCAAAATTTACAGCAAGTTCTATTAGTTTCTTAAAGAAGGCTTTACGTTTATCAACGGGCTTTTTATAACAAATTACAAGCGTCGTACTCTGGGGAAATTCAGATAAATAAGGTAATAATTTCTCTAAATCCTTACACATCTGAGCTTCTTTCACTATAACAAGCACACGTTCGCCCAGCATTGGGAAACGCATTGCGTCAGCCACAAGGTCTTGAGCTGTAACATCTGCTCCATAAGAAATTGTTAGATTAAAAGCTTCTTCGTCTTCAGGGATGACACGTTCGGCAAAGAGTGTCGCCAGTTTATCAATTAAATAAGGCTCTTCCCCATATAAAAAATACAAGGGTTTTAAGTCTTTCTTAACAATCTGTGTTGCAATTTCTTGATAACTTATCATAATGATTTCCAACTCTGAATACTCTTTGCTCGACTAAAGTCTCGTACAAAGATAACTTTTTTATAAGAATTACGCTTTCCCAACGAAAGGGAAAGAAATCCCTACTCTATCAAATTAACGTATCATTTAAAGCCAAGGAACATCTCTTTTAGAACCATACTATATAGTATTAGATTAAAAACTATATAGTTTCAGTGCAAATACTATATAGTTTTAGAGCGAAAACTATATAGTTTTGGATTACTTACTATATAGTATTAAAATAAAAGCGACGCTCGTTCAATTTAAGAAAGCTTCTTATAGCATATCATAGTTAGGTTTTACGCATTCTTTGACCTATTCTATACATTATTATATATGTACAGAAAGAGGGCGTGCCGATTTGGACACGCCCTAGTTTTCTACTTGTTTTGAATAAAGTCTAAATGGATTTATTTATACCAAAGCTTTTCCATAGCATAGAATTTATCTTCTTTAGCCGAACGCATCCAAACCTTAGCATCATCCCAATAACTAGGAAATCCTCCGTCAATAGAACCAATAAATATAGCTTTGATAGAATGTAAGCCTTTTTTTAGAGCCTTACTGCTATCGTGGCGACTAAACTTCTTTACCTCACCTGCATTATCAATGAGTTTCACGCCGTCAATCCATAGTTCTTCATTGTTCGTTGAGAAGAAATAAACACCGTCTTCAGGAACTTCAAAATAACCTTCTGCAATACTTGCGTTATAATCAATATCTTGAGCATTATTCCCCATTCCATTGATTTTCATCTCAGCGAAGCTATTAACTTGCTTTTCTTCCCAATTCTTTACAGCATCAAGCTCCTTTGCACTGCCATATTTCCCCTTGCTAAACCAAAGCTTTAAGCCTTCTTTTAGCTCTTCAGCCTTAAGTTCTGATGCAGGAGCAAACTCTTGCTTTTCAAAAATGATTGTTCTGATAGCACTTAACTTACCACTAGGAAGCACCGTTGCAACCTTGACTTTAGCATTTTTATCAATCTGAATAGGCTCTGTATAGACTTTAGAAGAAGCCGTTGGCTCTGTACCGTCCAAGGTATAAACCATAGTCATAGGACGAGTGGTCTTAAGCACTAATGAATCCTTATCGTTGAAAGCCACAAAGTTGCAAGAACCATTTGGCTGTTCAGGAAGAGGAATGTGGTAGTTAATACCGAAAGCATCTAAACGAACATAAGCATTATTCAAGCGACGAGAGAAGTCTGCAAAATCCTTTTGCTTTTGAGTAGTCCAAGTTAATTCGGCAAGAGCAATGACACGTGGATAAGCACGATATTCATATAGCTTAGCACTATAGAGATATTCACCCCATAGGTTTGCCTGAGCCCCAAGAATATGATGACGTTTGTCTTCAGCTATATCTTTGGGAACAGGATAATAACTATAGGTCTTCTCAAGAGGAGCGTAGCCAAAGATTGCTACAGGCTCAATCTTTGAATCGCCTTGGTAGTGGTCAATGTACAAACCTCCGTCTCCAGGGGTCATAATCACATCGTGCCCCATATTGGCAGATTGAATACCTCCAGCTTCACCTCGCCAAGACATTACAGTCGCCGAAGGAGCAAGTCCTCCCTCTAATATCTCGTCCCAACCGATAAGCTTTTTGCCGTGCTTAGCTAATATATCTTGAGCTCTGCGGATAACGTAACTTTGCAATTCGTGTTCATCTTTCAAGCCTTCGTCTTTGATACGTTTCTGACAACGAGGACATTGCTTCCAACGAACCTTAGGACATTCGTCTCCTCCAATGTGGAAGTATTCTCCAGGGAAAAGCGGAGCAACCTCATCAATAACATCAGAAATAAATTCAAAAAACTTATCATTACCTGCACAATAAACGTCGTCTTCTACCCCCCATATATTACGCAATTCATACTCTTTACCTGATTGCGTCTTAGGGTTACAAGCTAACTCAGGATAAGCCTTAATTGCAGACATTGAATGACCAGGCATTTCAATCTCAGGAATAATTGTGATAAATCGCTCACTAGCATAAGCAACTAATTCCTTAATCTCTTCTTGAGTGTAGAAGCCTCCGTACTCCGTTCCGTCGCCTTCGATACGCTTACTACCAACTTCCGTTAAGCGTGGGTACTTCTTAATCTCAATACGCCAACCTTGGTCTTCTGTTAAATGCCAATGTAAACGATTGATTTTGAAAAGAGCAAGCACATCAATCTGACGCTTCATCTCCTCTACGGTTAGGAAATGACGGCAAACATCAATGAGCATACCACGATAAGCAAATGCAGGTTCATCTTTAATCGTAAGGCTTGGCACTTGCCACAGAACGCTATCTACTAATTTCTGACTTTCAATCTCAGCAGGAAGCAACTGCATAAGAGATTGCATTCCATAGAACAAACCTTGAGCAGTCTGCCCTACTACTTGGATACCTTCTGTCGTTACGTTTAGCTTATAACCTTCGCTCTTCAATCCTAGACTCGGGTCAATACTAAGCCTAATCTGAGCATCTGCCTTATCTAAACTAACAGGAAACTTAAAACCCGTTGAACGACGTATCTTAGTAGCAAAAAACTCTGCAATTGTTTTAGCCTCATCGCCTAAAGCACAAACAGATACATCTTTCTCCAGCTTAAAATCTCCTGTACTCTGAACTAATTCCATTGGTAGAGGAATAATGTTTATCCCCTTGTCGTAACTAGGTGTTATTTGCTCTTTAGAAGTGCAAGCTCCTAGCATTAGTCCACAGATTAGTAAAGAACTTAAAATTGTTTTCTTCATTTAGTATATTATTATTTATATTTATTACCAAGCAAAAATTGGATATTCGTTCATCAGAGCATTGACTTCCTCTCTAACCTCTTTGATAACTGCCTCATCTTCAGGAGCAGAAAGCACTCGGTCAATCATTGCCACAATTTTATCCATTTCAGTTTCCTTAACTCCTCTAGTCGTAATAGCAGGTGTTCCAACGCGAATACCTGATGTTTGGAAAGCCGAACGACTATCAAATGGCACCATATTCTTATTAACCGTAATGTCTGCAAGAACGAGTGCTTTCTCTGCAACCTTACCTGTTAATTCTGGAAATTTAGGACGCAAATCAATAAGCATACTGTGATTGTCCGTACCTCCAGAAATAATCTTATAACCACGTGTAACGAAAGCTTCAGCCATTGCAGAAGCATTCTTTTTTACCTGTTCTTGATAAAGCTTAAATTCAGGTTTAAGAGCTTCACCGAAGGCAACAGCCTTAGCTGCAATTACGTGTTCTAGTGGACCTCCTTGAACCCCTGGAAAAACGGCAGAATCTAATAAAGCAGACATCTTCTTAATGATTCCTTTTGGCGTTGTTTTACCCCAAGGATTATCAAAGTCTTTGCCCATCATAATAATACCACCACGAGGTCCTCTGAGGGTTTTATGAGTTGTACTCGTTACAATATGAGCATATTTAACAGGATTATCCAGTAAGCCTGCCGCAATCAAACCTGCAGGGTGAGCCATATCAATAAGTAGAATCGCACCTACCTTATCGGCAATCTCACGCATACGCTTATAATCCCATTCACGAGAATAAGCAGAGCCTCCGCCAATAATCAATTTAGGTTTATGTTCAAGGGCTTTAGCTTCCATATCGTCATAATCGACACGTCCATCTTCCTCCTTCACATTATACTCAATAGGGCGATAAAGAATACCAGAACTATTGACAAGTGAGCCGTGAGAAAGGTGTCCTCCGTGTGCTAGGTTTAGCCCCATAAATACATCTCCAGGGTTAAGACAAGCAAGCAATACCGCCATATTTGCTTGAGCACCAGAGTGTGGTTGCACGTTTGCCCATTCAGCTCCGAAGAGTTCTTTCAAGCGGTCAATAGCAATCTGTTCGGACTTATCAACGACTTCACAGCCTCCATAATAGCGACGTGTAGGATAGCCTTCTGCATACTTATTAGTCATACAGCTACCCATAGCTTTCATCACGTCATCACTAACAAAATTCTCTGAAGCAATCAATTCAACACCTTTGACTTGTCTTTGGTGTTCTTCCTCAATGAGGTTGAAAATTACAGTATCTCTCATAACAATATCTGAATTAAATTTATAATTAAACCCTTGAAAGGTCTCTATATCTTTATCCAAAAGCAAAGATAATAATCTTTTCGTATTAGCAATAAGCTTTTGAAAGCTTTTTTTTATAAACTACTAGCTTGATATAGCTATCATTAAAATAAATCAAGCATAGAGCCGAAGAAAATAGCTTATAGAACTCTGATATTTCAAAATTAAAATTATTTAGTTCTCTAAATTAACTCTTATTTCTTTGGGGATAGCTTTTCATTTCACTCCCTTGTGAAAAACTTTTCACTGCGGAGTGTAATTTATTTCACCACGGAGTGAAAACTCATAATTCACAAGCTCCTTAAACTCTTAATTCTTCATTAAGGAGATTTAGAAAAATGAAACAGTTTAGTAAGTATTTAGCCCTCGTGCTAATGAGTATGGTCTTAGTATCTTCTTGTGGCAAGAAGGACGAACCAAAGAAACCCGAGCCAACGCCTGCTCCAATACCTGAAAAGCCCAAACCAAAGCCCGAGAAACCTGAAAAACCCGAGAAACCACAGGACTTGAGCAAATTTAACGCCTTGGCATTCGTTGCAGAATACGATGTTAATAAGGCGGGAACAGGTTTTATGGCACACCACAACTTTTCGACTTCGAAAGAGTATGCCAAATGGCAAGATTGGAATCCCGGACTTTTCACTTGGGACGAGGCGAAGGCATTGTTCAAAAAAGACTTCTTAAAGGATTACGTTCTTCCTTCAAAAGAGCAATGGTACTCAATCATTAAGAATGACAACATTTTCTTTAAGGAAGAGCATAGCAAGGTTTCTGTAGAGGAGAAAAACATTGTCATTGGCAATGAGCCTAAGCAAACTTATCAAAGTGAGTTCATCACTAAGTCTTTTTCTGTGATGACGGGTTCTGGATATGTAACTTATGCCATCCGTTTCAAGGGAACTAAATGGGAAAGTGCTTGGGCTTATTATCTTGGAAATAAAGGTCAATCAGTGAGAATTCGTTGTCTTGGAGGCTTAAAAGGCAGTGACAAAACTTTGGAAGAAATTGCAACTCCTGCTTTCTTTGAAGATAAGTCAAAGAAGTTTGTTACACGTATTTTCCCTTTTTATGGCTTTCGCCACAAAGTTTCTATCTACAAAGGCGGCAAAGAAAGCTACTATTGGTCGTCTACGCCCGAAAGCAAAATTGATGCGTACTTCGCCAACTTCAACAGTAAGAGGTCGTTCATAACGTTCCACGAACATCAGTACGGCCTTGCTGTCCGTCCATTTAAAAAGACGCTGTAAAAGAAGGAAATATTTGAGTTAAAAGTTTGAGATATGTAAATGCAAAATTTGAGACGTCTCAATCGCTCGGTTGAGACGTCTCAATTTGTTGATTGAGATATCTCAATTTTTAGCCCCACTTAAGCCCCCTATTTTAATTAAGAATTAGATTTGGGGCTTTCTTGTTTCTAAGAGGGTAAAGTATTATCTTTGCGTGGGTAATAAATTGAGAAAGTTTGTTTAGCTTTTAGTAATTTGATAAAAGGCTTGGTAGCTTAGTTGAATAGAGCGTCAGATTCCGGTTCTGAAGGTCGTGGGTTTGAGTCCCACTCAAGCCACTAGTAGAAATATGGGAAATGTAAGGGTTGATAAATGGTTGTGGTCGGTACGTGTCTTTAAGACTCGCTCTCTGGCTACTGATGCTTGTAAGAAACATCGAGTATCTATCAATGGAGCATTAGCCAAACCTGCTAGAGAAGTGAAAGTTGGCGATGTAATAGCCGTTCGTAAGCCTCCGATGGAATATCAATTTCGCGTTTTAGCTTTGCTTAATAGCCGTGTCGGAGCTAAGTTAGTTCCCGAATATATGGAAAACATTACGCCACCTGAACAATACGAAATACTACGTTTACAAAAACTATCTGGTTTCATTGATAGAGCAAAAGGACTAGGACGTCCAACTAAAAAAGATAGACGAAGTTTAGATGAATTCGCCGAAAGCTTGCCTTCGGACTTAGAACTCTTTGACTGGGACGAAGAATGGGATTAGGCTAAAGCAAGCTCTTCGCAATCGTAATAGCTTGCTTGATTCGGTCTGGAATACCAATGCCGTCACGCAAATTACCTGCTAGGATTAGTCCCTCATAGACTTCCTCTGCCCTATTAACTTCTCTAAAAATATCTTCCATATAAATGCCATATTGAGGAATAGCTTTCTCATAACGGAAGATTGCTTTTATATCAGGTCTTTGCTTTAAGTCTAAGAAACTTTCCAATCGCTCAAATAAGATATTGTAAAGCTCTTCATCAGAATAACTAAGCAGTTCGGCTTTGCGTAAGCCTCCCATAAAAGCAGAAAGCAACATTCCGCCTTTAGGCGTACGCCCCGAGAAAGTGGCAGATACGTTTAATACCCCCAAAACATCTCGCTCTTCACAAGAAGGGACTAGCCCTCCAAAGCCGTGAAAATTGATATTAGGAGCATCTTTATAAGCCAAAGCAATCTGAATGACAGGAGCATAAACCAGTTGCTCAACGGCATCGTAAAAAGCTTTATCTAGGAATGGAAATAGATTTTTAAGCTCATAAGCAGGAACTGTAGAAATAACATAAGCACTTTGTAGCTCAAGCTCTTCTTCTTGAAGTTTTACTCTAGTAAGCCAAGAGTTTGCCTTTTGCTTGCTAACGGATTGAATATCTGCTCCGAGCATCATATCCTCTTCGCCGAGCAAAGCACTTAAGCTTTCAATTAGCCTAGATAAACCTCCTTTGACAGAAAAAATCTCTTTGCTAGGCTTAGGGTAACCAGCTCTTGGTTTTTCTTTCATCTTCGCTATTGCTCCACGAATAAAACTTCCGTGTTTAGCCTCTAAATCATAAAGCTTGGGCAAAGCAAAGCGACTGACTAGCTTTGAAGCATCACCTGCATAAATCCCTCCAATGAAAGGGTCAACGGCATAATAGTAATAAGATTTACCTAAGCGACGAATAACCAAGTCTTTTAAGCTCTCGTTAGGGTCTTTGCCTTTAGCACGAAAAGGCTCGCCTAGAATACGAAATTTATCCGACCAAGAAAAAAGGCTTGTCGTAAAGGCTGACTTAGCACCTGAAGGCATCTCGTGAAAACGTCCCCCTTTTAGAATAAAACGCTTCTTCGCATCTTGATTAGCTATTTGGAATAAGTCGTCTTTATCTGGGAATAAGTTCATCAAGTCATAGACTTCTTCCCTTGAGATAATGCCTGAATTAGGTCCTGCTTCGTAAGTAAAGCCGTCAGAATTGTAAGTCCTAATCTGCCCACCAAGCCTATCCTTACATTCCAAGAGCTTAACAGACTTTCCAAACTTTTTGAGGTAAGCAGCCAAAGTAAGCCCTGTCAAACCTCCCCCAATGACAACAACATCACAGCGTTCTTGCTTCATAATAAAGTTATTTTTTCCAAAAATGAGGTGTAAAAATACCGATAAAAGTAAAAATCTCTAGACGACCCGCAAGCATTAAGAAAGACATCACCCATTTAGTTAAATCGCCTGCCCCTGCAGTATTATAAATGAATGCCCCAATCCCAGGTCCTGAATTACTTGTAGCAGTACAACTAAGACTTAAACCCGAAATGAATGTATGTCCGTCAAGCGTAAGAATTACGCCTCCTAGAATGATTAAAAGAGAATAACAAACGGCAAAAGCCAAAACTTGATGTACAACGCTGACAGATAAAGCTCTCTTGTTAATCAAAACAGGAGTCAGCAAATGAGGGTGTATTTGCTTTCTAAACTCGTTGTATAAGTTCTTCATAAGGACGACAAAACGAGAAATCTTCAAGCCTCCTGACGTAGAACCAGCACAACCATTGACATACATCAATAGTAGGGCTAAAAACCAAAAGAAAGGTTTCCACTCGGTAATATCTGCAGTCAAATAACCTGTACTCGTACCAAAGCTTATAACTTGAAAAAGCGTACGTCTAATCGTCTCCTCAATGGTAGCATAAGTATCCTGTGTATAGAGCCAAATAGCAGTAATCAAAACCATTGAGAAGATGAAGATATTGTACCAATGGAACTCTTCATCTTTAAGCAGATTAGAGCTTCGTCCCGTTACAAAGAAATAAACAAGCGTTAGATTCAAACCTCCGAGGTACATAAAAGTCGTTAAGACATATTCCACGTAAGGAGAATTAAAACTTGCGATGCCGTCATTCCTTGTAGAAAAACCCCCTGTAGAAAGACAAGTTAAGCCGTGGCAGACGGACTCAAATAGATTCAAAGGTCCTAACCATAGAAGGCAGATAAGCAATGCCGTCTCAAGTATATAAACAAAGCTCAAACGCTTAGCCACATCTGTAATACGAGGTAGGAAGCGATCGTTTGTGATACCTGTGGACTCTGCGTGAAAGAGCTGACTAGCTCCCCCTCCAAAGATTGGGATTAGAGCTACCGTAAAGACAACAATACCAACCCCTCCCTGCCACTGCATTAGACTTCTAAAGAAAAGAATACTATGAGGCAAATGCTCTACCTCCGCAAGAATAGTAGCTCCCGTCGTCGTAAAGCCCGAGACACATTCAAAGAAAGCATTCACAAGCTGAGGCGTTGCTCCACTAAGCTTCATCGGAATCATCGCAATAATTGATAAGACAAGCCAAGTACCACTAACGGCAAGCATACCTTCACGACGGCTAGTCCTCCTCGTCTTCAAATCTTTGCCGAACCAAAGAAGTCCAATTCCAAGCAAAAGGAAGACAAGACTGACAACAATAAATGGGAACAAACTCTCGTGATAAATCCCTGCTACTCCTAGACAAAGCAACATCATCACAACCTCAATAAGACAAATCTGTCCTATAACTCTTGCTACAAATTGAAAATTTATAGAATGCACTTGACTTATTTATTTGAATACTTGACGAAGCTTATTTATCGTCAAATCGTGATAAAAAATAATCATATGGTCGTAAGGCTCAATAACAGTATCGCCACTAATCATATAAGCAACACCATTTCGGAGCATTCCGCCACAGGTAACATTCTTTGGTAATTTAATATCCTTAAGACTTTTGCCAATCAAAGGAGAATTACGCTCCACTTCTAGTTCCGCAATCTCTGCGTTATTAAGGAGCGATAGGCATACAATTGAATTTGTTTTCTCGCCAAGAAGCATTCTGTAAATATGTCCTGCAGCTAATAACTTCTTATTGATTAAGGTACCAATATCAAGGCGATAAGCTAAGGGAATGTAATCAATATTCTCTTCCTTTGCAATCGTTTTAAAGACTTTATAACGCTTTGCAGCTAGACAAGCCAAGACGTTCGTCTCCGAATTTTCAGTCAAAGCAATGAAGACTTGAGCGTCCTCCAAACCAACTTCTTGCAAAAGCTGCGGGTCTCTCCCGTCTCCTTGATAAATAGAAACATTTGGAGGGAACTGTTGCGATAGCTTAAGAGATTTATCTTTATCCTGTTCAATAACGCAAACTTCAATATGCTCTGGGATTCGTTTAATAGTCTGACGAGCCACACGACTAGCCCCCATTATAACGACTTTCTTGACCTCTGGCTTAAGCTTCCCTGCGAGCTTGCGAACTCTATCCACTTCCTTAGATAAACAAGTGAAGAAAACCAAATCATTTGCTTGAACGAAAGTATCTCCATTAGGAATAAGCGTATCTAAGTCTCGTTTTATCGCAACAAGATGACAAAACTTCGTTCCATTAACCTCAAAAGAAGCCTGTAAATCACTAAGCTTTTGCCCTACAATCTCCGCATTATCACGCACTTTTACCCCAATCAGCACAATCGCTCCATTAAATAGCTCAACGTACTGTCTAGCCCAAGGGTTTAATGTCGTAGAAGCAATCTCTTGCCCTGCGAGGTCTTCGGGATAAATTAAGCCATCGACTCCCATATCTTCACAGATACTCGTATATTCAGGCTCTAAGTATTCGTGCGTATTTACACGTGCAATCGTCTTCTTTGCCCCTACTTTTTTCGCCATAGTACAGGCAACTAAGTTCGTAGAGCCTTCAGGCGTTACAGAAACAAATAGGTCTGCATTTCCGACAGAAGCCTTTTCTAAATCTTCTAACAAAACAGGATTAGCCTCTAGTGTAAGAGCCTCTATGCGTCCTTTAATCTTCTCAAGCTTTTTCTCACTACTATCAAGAAGCGTAATATCTTGCTCTTCATAAGCCAACATAGCGGCTAAGTGCGTACCGACTTCACCTGCTCCTGCTATAACAATTTTCATCTATCTTGTATATCTTTTTCTATCCTTATTTACTTATCAAAAAAACCGACGTCCCTTTTAGTGGAAACCGACGTCGGTTTTAGTAAAAAGAGACGTCCCTTTTTCTCTTCAGAAGGGATATCCCTTTTGGCTGAAACGGATATCCCTTTTTAAGCATTCCAAAGTACCTTAGCTACTTGATAGAGATTTTCATTATCTATCTTGCAGTAAACTTTCTGTTCCTCTGGAGTTCCGTGAGGAATAAACTCATCAGGGAAACCAAGCCTTTTAAGCTTATTCGTGTAGTTATTATCCAATAGATATTCTGCAACAGCTGAACCCAAGCCCCCATTCAAAGTTCCCTCTTCAATAGTTATAAGCTTAACGCCTCGCTGAAGAATATCATCAAGCAGAGCGTAATCTAAAGGCTTAGCAAAGACCATATCAATATGCCCAACTGCCATTCCTTCGGCACGAAGACGCTCTACGACTTTTGCCACTTCCATTCCAATAGTCCCTAAGCTTAAGAAGAATAATTTATCACTATCAACCAAGAGGCGAGCCTTAGCATAAGGCAATAGCTCAAAGTCCTTTTGCCAATCTACAAGTTCTCCCTTTCCCCTTGGATAACGAATAGCGATAGCTCCATTCCAAGACTTATAAGCAGAATACATCTGATTACGAAGCTCTATCTCATTCATTGGAGCGACAATAGTCATATTAGGGATTGTTCTAAGATAAGCAATATCAAAAGCTCCATTATGCGTAGCTCCGTCTTCTCCAACAAGCCCAGCTCTATCTAGGCAAAAAATCACTTTGCTCCCCTGTAAAGCCACGTCGTGTATGAGTTGGTCATAAGCCCTCTGCATAAAAGTAGAATAGATATTGCAGAAAGGAATAAGTCCCGCTGTCGCCAAACCTGAAGAAAAAGTAACTGCGTGTCCTTCGGCAATACCAACATCATAAACTTTATGAGGCTTAAGCTCCATTAGGATATTCATTGAGCAACCTGTAGGCATTGCAGGCGTTACCCCAACGATACGTTCATCTAGTTCTGTTAATTCTACCAAAGTATGCCCAAAGACATCTTGAAACTTTGGAGCTTCATTTGAGTTTACACCGACTTTACGGACTCCTGTATTAAGGTCAAACTTCCCTGGGGCGTGCCAAATGGTAGGTTCTTCCTCTGCGTGAATGTAGCCCTTGCCTTTGACTGTGCTAATATGCAAAAGCCTAGGTCCTTTGATACGCTTCAACTCACGTAGAACTTGAACCATACGCAAGACATCATTGCCGTCAACAGGTCCAAAGTAACGAACACTAAAGCTATCAAATATATTATTGTAACCCGAGACAACGCTCTTCAGTTTATTATGGAGAGTCTGCCAAATGTTACGCTGTTTATCATCAATGATTTTCAACTTACGCAGCCCCTTATAGACATCACGTCGGACAGTATTATAAGTGCGATTGGTAAGAAGATTTACCATATACTTATTCAGTCCTCCCACGTTCTTGTCTATTGACATATTGTTATCATTCAGAATAATCAATAAGTCATTGGGGTTAGATGAAGCATTATTCAGTCCTTCAAAAGCGAGACCTCCTGTCAAAGCTCCGTCTCCGATAAAAGCAATCACTCTTCTATCGTTATTCTGCACCTTATTAGCAACGGCAAGCCCTAAAGCTGCTGAAATAGAGTTTGATGCGTGTCCTGCCACAAAGACATCGTGTTCACTCTCCGTTGGCGTAGGGAAACCTGATAGCCCATTCCATTTACGCAAAGTATCAAAATCTTTACGTCTCCCTGTCAAAAGCTTATGAATGTAAGATTGATGCCCCACGTCCCAAACAATTTGATCCTTAGGACTATCATAGACATAATGCATCGCTACAGTCGCCTCCACAACGCCAAGATTAGAGCCTAAATGCCCTGGATTGACCGAAAGAGCATTCAAGAGATATAATCTTAATTCTTTGCAGAGGGCAGGTAACTGCTCTTCACTTAGTCGTTTTAGGTCTATAGGAGCGTTAATCTGCGACAACAAAGGATATTTAACTTCCTCTTGACCTATTACATCTAACATTTGATGATAAATAATTAGGTTTCTAAAAGGAAATGCTTACCTCTTAGATAATAAATAAGTGATAAGTTCGTCTTGCTTTAGCGTTACTTGTTCGCCAAGCTCCATATTCTTAATCGTCAAGCTATTGTTCTTACGCTCATCTTCACCTAGCAAGACCACAAATGGGATATTATGACTATTTGCATACGAAAGTTGCTTCTTCATCTTAGCTTCGTCTGGATACAGCTCAACCCTTATACCATTTTGTCTTAATTCTGCAATGATTGGCAATAAGACATCATTGCTCTCTTCTCCAAAGTTTACACACATTACTTCTGTTCCAATCTGTGCAAAGTTCTTGGGGAATAAGTCCAAAGCTATCATTACATCATAGATACGATCTGCACCAAAAGAGATGCCAACGCCACTCATATCTTTTAGCCCAAAGATACCTGTCAAATCATCATAGCGACCTCCTCCTGAAATACTTCCAATAGCTACATCACGAGCCTTAACCTCTAGGATAGCTCCCGTATAATAAGATAAACCTCTAGCTAAGCTTAAATCAATAGTTACAGGATTAGTCATTGGAATATGCTTAAGGCGTTCAGTGATATAAGCTAATTCCTCAATTCCCTTCATTCCTTGTTCACTATTAGCAAGGATTTCTCTAAGTTGAGTGAGTTTTTCTTCATTCGTTCCTTCAAGCATTAGAATAGGTTCAAGACGCTCTACATCTTCTACAGCAAAGCCCTTGCTGATAAGTTCGTCCTTAACCTTATCTAGTCCTATCTTGTCAAGCTTATCTATAGCGACGGTAATATCAATAAGACGCTCTTCCTGTCCAATAACTTCCGCAATACCCGCTAATATCTTGCGGTTATTTAGCAAAATGTCAGTCTGAACACCTAATTTTACAAAAACATCATTGATAATCTGCAAAAGCTCAACCTCATTAAGCAAGGACTTAGAACCAATAACGTCTGCATCACATTGATAAAACTCACGATAACGCCCTTTTTGAGGTCTATCAGCACGCCAAACAGGTTGTATCTGAAAACGCTTAAAAGGAAAGGTTAATTCATTACGATTCATCACTACGTAACGAGCAAATGGTACAGTCAGGTCATAACGTAAGCCCTTTTCACAAATTTTAGTTGAAAGAACATTTACTTCTCTATCCAATAGCTGCTTATCATCAACACCTTTAAGATAATCTCCTGAATTTAGAACCTTAAAAAGGAGACGATCGCCCTCATCTCCATATTTACCAAGCAAAGTGCTTAGCTGCTCCATTGCAGGCGTCTCAATCTGTTGAAATCCATAGCTATGGTAAACAGACTTGATTGTGTCAAAAATATAATTTCTTCTAGCCAATTCTACAGGACCGAAGTCCCTCATTCCCTTAGGAAGTGTTGGTTTCTGCATTTTTCTTTCTATTTCTATGCACTAATGTGCTTTACGTTTTAATATATAAAAGGTATGAGCCAAAGGATTACGTTCATCTGCCTCTACCTTACTTTCTTTTTCTATCTCCCATTCAGTCCAATCAAACTCAGGAAAAAAAACAGTAGCTTCGGGATATGTTCCCTCAACTACACTTAAATAAAGACGCTCAACCATTGGAAGTAAAGCCGTATAAATCTGCCCTCCTCCAATAACGAAAACTTCTTCTTCGCCCTCAAGCTTGGCAAGAGCCTCATCAATACTTCTATAAACCTCTGCTCCTTCTATTTGATTAAGCGAAGTGCTAATGACTACATTGCGACGATTAGGCAAAGCTCCTTTAGGAAGGGATTCAAAAGTTTTTCGTCCCATAAGGATTGTATGTCCTGTCGTCAGCACCTTAAATCGTTTCAAATCAGCAGGCAAATGCCATAAGAGGTCATTATTCACTCCTATGGCACGGTCTGAGGACATTGCGACTATGATTGATAAGTTCTTCAACTTTTTAGTAATTAAACCGAAACTTTCCCCGCAATATGTGGCATAGGGTTATAACCTTCCAAGACAAAGTCTTCAAAAGTCAATTCTTCCAAGCTTTTAACTCTGGGATTAAGGCTCATTTTTGGCAAAGCTCTTGGACTTCGTTTAAGTTGTTCTTCGACTTGCTCCAAATGATTTAAGTAAATATGTACATCGCCAAAAGTATGTACAAACTCACCAAGCTCTAAGCCTGTCAAATGTGCAATAATGTACAACAATAGAGCATAAGAAGCTATATTAAAAGGTACACCTAAAAAGACATCTGCACTACGTTGGTAAAGCTGAAGGTTTAGCTTGCCGTTTGCTACATTAAACTGCATCAAACAATGACAAGGAGCGAGAGCCATATCGTCTAGCTGAGCAACATTCCAAGCAGAAACGAGCATTCTACGACTATTAGGATTTGTCTTAATCTCATCAATCACCCATTGTATCTGATCAATATAACCTCCCTTATAGTCATCCCAAGCACGCCATTGCTTACCATAAACAGGACCTAAATCTCCATTTTCGTCTGCCCATTCATTCCAAATACGAACACTATGTTCTTGAAGATAAGCGATATTAGTATCGCCCTTCAAGAACCATAGCAATTCGTAAATAATGCTCTTTAAGTGCAACTTCTTCGTCGTCAAAAGAGGGAAACCTTCGGATAAATCAAAACGCATTTGATAACCAAAAGTGCTAATCGTACCCGTTCCTGTACGATCGTCCTTTCTGACACCATTCTCCCTTATATGTCGCAATAAATCTAAATACTGTTTCATTCGTGCTTTAATTACAGGACACAAAGGTAAGAATAAATATAGAGAAATCTATCTTTCTCGCTGAAGAATCATTGCTGTACGTGCAGGAAGATATAGTTTCACAGGACACAAATCACTTCCCTCACATTGGCAGTCAGGAGCAGAACTATGTTTAATAGATAAATCATTCAGTCCATAACCTCCAAAACGCTCTTCGTCAGTGTCTAAAACAACTTTATAGTCGCCTTTAGGCATATAAACAGTGTAATCCGTATAAGACGTTGTCGGAGCAAAGTTAAAGATAAACACCTTATCCCCTCTACCATAAGCAAGAACTTGATCATCCTCGTGCAGGTAGTACTGTCTTAGTTCATCACTCATTGCAGATTTCTCCTTCTTAACAAAGCTAAGCATAGCTTCATCAAAAGCCTGCAAATCGTGATAAAGCAAATCTTTATTATCTGCTAAGCTCCACTGCCTACGAGCATAATTGTGAGACCAACCATTCTCTAGTCTTGGGAAATCAATCCATTCAGGGTGCCCAAACTCATTACCCATAAAGTTAAGATAACCTCCTATCATTGTTGTAGCAGTAGCAAGGCGTATCATCTTATGGAGAGCAATAGCTCTATCAATCTCTAAGTTTCTATCCTTGCGAGCCATATGCCAATACATATTAGCATCTGCCAAACGGAACATTAAAGTCTTATCTCCAACCAAAGCTTGATCGTGAGATTCGGCATAACTTATTGTTAATTCATCACGACGACGATTCGTTAGTTCATACCAAATACTACCAACTCTCCAAGCTTCATCAGGTAAATCTTTTGCAAGCTTAGTCCAATAGTCAGGGATATTCATCGCCAAGCGATAGTCAAAGCCAAAACCTCCGTCTTCAATAGGAAGAGCCAAACCTGGCATACCACTTACTTCTTCAGCAATAGTAATAGCATTAGGCTTTAGCGTATGAATAAGCTTATTGGCTAGGGTTAGATAAACCATTGCATCGGCATCTTGATGACCATTGAAATAGTCTGAATAAGATGTAAAAGTTGTACCAACTCCGTGATTGAAATAAAGCATACTTGACACGCCATCAAAGCGATAGCCATCAAAATTAAATTCTTCCAACCAATAACGACAATTAGACAACAGGAACTGCATCACGTTGCAACGGCCATAGTCAAAGCAAAGCGAATCCCACTGAGGATGCTCTCCTCTAGCTCCTTCGTGGAAGTATAAATTCCTAGTACCATCATAACGAGCTAAGCCCTCTACTTCATTCTTAACGGCGTGACTATGAACCAAATCCATTATAACAAGTAAACCTAGACCGTGTGCTTCATCAATTAAAGCCTTCAAATCCTCTGGCGTACCAAAGCGACTTGAAGGTGCAAAAAAGTTTGAAACGTGATAACCGAAAGAACCATAATAAGGATGCTCTTGTATCGCCATTAACTGGATAGCATTATAGCCCAATTTAGCCACACGAGGCAATACATTCTCTCTAAAATCATTATAAGTATTAACCTTAGCCTCCTCCGAAGACATACCAACGTGGCACTCATAGATTAAGAGTTTGTCCTTTTTGTCTAAGACTGGGGCTTCGTGCTTAAACTCAAAAGCTCCTTTAGGTTCCCAAACTTGAGCAGAGAAAATTCCTGTTTTCTCATCTTGAACTACACGATGAGACCAAGCAGGCAAACGCTCTCCACTACCGTCAGCCCAAACCACAAAAAGGCGATAATAGTCTCCGTGCTCAAGAGCTGAAGGAGCTAACTTTAATTCCCAATCGCCATAATCATCAATACGTTTAAGTCGATAAACTCCTTGATGTTGCCAATCATTGAAAGAACCTACTAGATAAACCCTTTCTGCCCCAGGTAAGAAATCTCTAATAACCCAAGAGCCGTCGTCATCTCGATGTAATCCATAATAAAAATGCCCTTTAGCAAATTCTGTCAAGGCAATTTCGCCTCCTTGAGTAATCGCTTTTTCTCTAATGCGTGTAAACTCCATTCTTTTCTGAATACGAGCTTCGTATGGCTTCAGCCACGGATCATTTTCTGTCAATCTAATCATACGATTTTGCACTTTTATAATACCCTCCCCTACCCTAAGGACAGCACACTCTTCAGTTAGCTGTTATAATGGCAGGTTTTAATTCTTTCGCTAAGATACAAAAAACTCAGAAATCCCAAAATTTTTTCTCAAAAATTTAGTTTACATAGCTCTATATATCCATAAAAACATATAACCTAACGAAAATACAACCTTCAAAACCTAATTTCTCCTATTTGCCTAGACATTTCTTTAAGAAAGCGTGTTCCGATTTGTGGTATTTGAATTAGTTTGGAAAGTATGTGGGAATAGTCAAAAAAGTTTTCCCAAAAACTTTTTCAACTTACACGGAAAACTTTTCAATATTTCTGGGAAGATTTTTTTTAACAAAATCCAATCATCATATAACACTGACTATCAAATGCTTAATAAATCATCCTATATCTGTTCCAATTTGTGGTATTTTCTAAATTAAACAAACTCTCTATCCTAGAAAACCTGAGATGAAATTTAAGAAAAAAAAAGACTAATTTGCACAACAAATCGGAACTCTATTGATAAAAATGTTTAGATTAGCAGATAAAATCTTATCTTTGCAAAAGTTTAGTTAAGTATTAAGTTTAACAATTAGATAAACCTATGGTAAAAAACTACAAGAACATATATATGATTAAAACATTCAAACCAACTAGACTTATTGCTCTAGCTCTAATCCTTGGAGCAATCACATCCTGCTATCAGTTTGACCCTATTGATAGTAAAGAGCGAATGATTCACACTCTAAAAAACAAAGGTGTAAAACCTCCTCATCAAGGAGGAGATAAACCAAGCCCAATTCCTATACCGACACCAACGCCAGAAAACCCAGACAAACCAACAAATGAGTTCATAGAATATCATTTTAGTTTTGATACTTGGAAGCAAGTGCCTGATAAACCCTATTACGTTCCTCTTAATATGGAGACGGATAATCCTGCTCATTCTTATTGGGTTTCAGCAAGCAATAATGGTTATACCAACTTTACAAATGATTTAAGTAAGTATCCTGTTCTTGAACTTAAAGAGGCTTACAAAAATTCAGGAGTAGAACTTATCAGTCGTCCTCCTATTGGCACTTTTGCTGCTTTTAGCCCTAAGCTTATTGCAGGAGCTTTGTATTCTGGGCATATCGTCGGCAATAACAAAAATCAAAATCCTGTTCGCTTTGGTCAGAAATGGACAGCAGAACCACTAAAATTAACTTTTCATTATAAATATAAAGCAGGAGAAGAAGCAATAGGAGGATTAGAAGGTAAAGATCAAGCTTCGGTCAATGCTATTCTTTATGACGTTACCTATGACGAAGCCTATTTAGACAAGCATTCGGTCAAAGGAGATAGTCGTTTTGTACTGCAAGCCTATTCAAAGCTTGAGGAGTCAGTCGATTGGAAAGAAATAACTATCCAATTTGAAGAGAAAAAGAAAACGACACTTGACTTTGATAAAAGAAAGTATCGTTTAGCTATTATCTTCTCGTCAAGTGCTAGAGGAGATGAATATATAGGAGCATTAGGCAGTACGCTCTGCATTGACGAATTAACCCTTGTTTGCAAGAATAAACAAGCCGAAAAACCTTCCGAAGAAAAGCCTAAAGAAGAACAAATTGAGCAAACTCATTTTAGCTTTGATGAGTGGACGAAAGTGCCTGATATGAAAGGAACTTTTTATACACCAATACTAAATGAAGAGGAAAACCCAAAGGAGAGCTATTGGACTTCTGAGAGTAATTTCCTTTTTGATGAGAAAGGAGGCAATTATAGTTATCCCCTTCAAGAGCTAAAAGAAGCTAAGCAAGGTTCTGGTATTCACCTTATCAGTCGTGGAAGTTATCCTAAACTCCCATACATCTTCATTGCGGGAGAGATACATACTGGTTATGTAGAGCCTACTCGCTTTGGACGAGATTGGGAAAAAGGAGAACCCACAAGTCTCAAATTTCATTATAAATATAAGTCTGGTCCTGAGAGAAAAAGCTACATTTACGGAGGTTTAGAGGGGAAAGATAAAGGACTTGTTAGAGCTTTACTCTATGAAGTAACAGATGATGAAAACTATTATCTTAATAAGGAAGAACTAAAAAAAGAAGATAACGACCGCATTATTCTTGAAATTTATCAAGAGCTTGGTGAAGAAGATTGGGGGAAAGAGGTTAGCCTTGATTTTAATGTCAAAAATGAGGAACGTTATAAGACTTTAGACTTTCAAAATAAGAAATATCGTTTAGCAATTATCTTCACTTCAAGTTATAAAAGCTTTGAAGATAAAGGAATTTGGGATAGTACTTTGCAGATTGATGAACTAACAATTTATTCTAAAAAGAAATAAAACGATAATGAGAACACTTTATATATTGGTATTATTAGCTCTCTCTACAAGTAGCCTATCAGCTCAGTTTAGCCTTAAAGAAATCTATCAAAAGATTGTTTGGCAAGCATTTGCAGGCTTAAACCTCGGAGCAACAAGTCCTATTCCTACACCTGAAGGCGTAAAAGAAGTTTACGCTTGGTATCCAAATACTAACCCCTCTGCAGGAATAACGGGTATCTATCACTTTGACAAAAGGAGACAGCACGGTTTAGGCATTTCCGTACAAGTAGAGCGTAAAAGTTTCAAAGCAACGACACGCCTAGAAAACCTAAAAGCAGGTTCTGAAAACTCTTCAGATGAAACAATATCAGGAAATCAACGTACTGCTTTTGAAGGTCGCTATCTAAGCTTACCGATATTTTATAACGTTAGTTTAGCCAAGCATCATATCAATCTGTATCTTGGCTCTTATGTTTCATTGCTTCTAGGGTCAGACTTTAATATCATACTAGATAGCGAACCTAATTCGCTTGATGAGAATAGCTTTCAGCGTGTTAATCTTACGGATTATACGCGTCCAATGGAAGTAGGTCTCCTCTTTGGAAGTGATTTCTTTTTCACTGATTATATCGGAGCAACTTTTCGCTTTAATGCAGGTTTGACAAGTGCAACAAAAAACGATTTTAGAAAAATAGGTTTCCCCCTACATAATCTATACGCATTTATTGGTGTTACTTATCGTTTTCACTAAGGAAAAGATAGGCAAGTCTTTGGATATTAAGAAAAAAATCTTGATATTTGTACGAAATCTGAGAAATAGTATTTTGATTAAATTATAAGATAAGTTTAAAATGAACAAAAGCCCATTACAAATAGCTCGTGGCAAGTATGCCCCAAAGCTACCAAAGGCTCTACAAGGCGACGTTAAGGTTGTTCTTGGAGACAAGACTGAGAGTGTTAGAGACCAAGAAGCGATTAAGGAATTATTCCCTAATACTTACGGACTTCCTACGCTTAAATTTGAAGTAAATAACGGACAATCAGAAGAACAAAAGCCAATCAACGTTGGGGTTATTCTTTCTGGAGGTCAAGCTCCTGGAGGACACAATGTAATCTCTGGTATCTTTGACGGCGTAAAGAAAATCCACAAAGACGGCAAAGTATATGGTTTCCTTATGGGACCTGACGGCTTGGTTAAGCACAACTACATCGAACTAACAAGCGAAATTATTGACGAATACCGCAATACAGGAGGTTTTGATATTATTGGTTCTGGTCGTACTAAGCTAGAAGAAGTAGAGCAGTTTGACAAAGGACTTGAAATTATCAAGAAACTATCTATCAACGCTCTTGTAATCATCGGAGGTGATGACTCTAATACTAATGCTGCTGTGCTTGCAGAGTACTACAAGTCTATCAACGCTCCTGTACAAGTAATCGGCTGTCCTAAGACTATTGACGGCGACTTGAAGAACGAACAAATCGAAACTTCGTTCGGCTTCGATACTGCAACTAAGGTTTACAGCGAAGTGATTGGTAATATCCAACGCGACTGTAACTCTGCTCGTAAGTACTGGCACTTCATTAAGCTAATGGGTCGCTCAGCTTCTCACATTGCTCTTGAATGTGCATTGCAAGTTCAACCTAACATCGCAATCGTTTCGGAAGAAGTTGAAGCGAAGAATATGTCTCTTGACGACGTAGTTACTTACATTGCGGAAATCGTAGCTAAGCGTGCTGCTAAGGGTGAAAACTTCGGTACTGTACTTATCCCTGAAGGTTTGATTGAGTTCGTTCCTGCAATGAAGGCTCTTATCGCAGAACTTAACGACTTCTTGGCTCACAACGAAGAAGAGTTCAAAGCTGTTCCAAGCAACGAACAACGTGAGTACATCATCTCTAAGCTAAGTGCAGACAACTCTAAGCTATATGCTAGCCTGCCTGTAACTGTAGCTCGTCAGCTTTCTCTTGACCGAGATCCACACGGCAACGTACAAGTTTCTCTAATTGAAACAGAAAAGCTTCTTGGAGAAATGGTTGGTACTAAGCTTGCTCAATGGAAAGCAGAAGGTAAGTATGTAGGTAAGTTCTCTCCACTTTCTCACTTCTTTGGTTATGAAGGACGTTGTGCTACGCCTTCTAACTTTGATGCAGACTATTGCTACGCTCTTGGACGCACAGCTTCTTGCCTAATCAGTGCTGGTGTTACAGGTTATATGAGCTCGGTTCAGAACCTAACAGCTCCTGCAGAAGAATGGATTGCGGGCGGTATCCCAACAACAATGATGATGAATATGGAGCGTCGCCACGGAGAAATGAAACCAGTTATCCAAAAAGCTCTTGTTGAACTAGAAGGTAAGCCATTCCAATACTTCGCAAGCAAGCGTCAGGAGTGGGCAGAAAACACTTGCTACATTTACCCAGGTCCTATCCAATACTTCGGAGCATCTGAACTTTGCGACCAACCAAGTGAAACGCTTAAGCTTGAACAAGCAAAGTAAAACTATAACACAAGACTAGATTAAGTAGTCTCAATAGTTACAATAATAGAGGGTATGTTATAAAAATGGCATACCCTCTTTCTTTGTCTTAAGTTAGTTTTATTTGAGTCATTATAAGTCTAAAGAAAAAGCTATATCAGTTCCTACAAAAAGGGACGTCCCTTTTCTCCAAAACCGACTTCCCTTTTTACTGAAACCGACGTCGGTTTTGTTTGGAACTGACGTCGGTCTAAAAAGAAAGCCACGTCGGTTCTTTCGCCAAGTCCTATCTCTTGAAAAATCTCTCTTAATCCGAACCATAAATAAGTAGTAAAACAGCGTGTGTACCAAAATGCAAATTTGACACACACGCTGTATTTATCTTTGGTAAGACGAAGACTTTACGGAGCTAATCGCTCAATCTTCCACGTACTATCTTTGCTGTCTTCTTGCTCGGTATAGAGAAATCTATCGTGCAAACGGCTATCACGTCCCTGCCAAAATTCAATACGATTAGGCGTAAAAGCCCAACCGCCCCACGATTCAGGACGAGGCACTTTGCGACCAATATAGCGTAAGCTTTCGGTAGCAAATTTGACCATTATCCATTCTCTCGCAGGAATGGGACGGCTCTGTGGCGAAACCCTCGCCCCTACCTTACTCTTATATGGCCGAACATCAAAATAAGCATCACTCTCTTCTGGAGAAAGTCTTGCTAACGTTCCCTCAAGATGTATTTGACGCTCTAGTTCGTGCCATAGAAAAGTAATGGCAACGTTGGGATTCTCTGCGATTTGTTGTCCTTTACGACTTTCATAGTTACTATAGAAAACAAGTTTGCTGTCCTTGACTTCTTTGAGCAGAACCGTTCGCATACTTGGTTTACCCTCAAGAGTTGCCGTCGCAACAAGCATTGCTGTTGGTTCATTAACCTTGAGCGAAACGGCTTCTTCAATCCATTTGCTCAATAAATCTATCGGATTATTTGGTAAATCCTTACGACTAAGACTACGAGACGAATACTCTCGCCTAACGCCTTGTAAATTCAAATTTGCCATAGTTTCTTTATTCTTTTCCTGATGCTTGAACGTTTTCTTCTATAAAATAAGGAGACAAGCGAATACTATCATCTCGGCTAAAAGCCCCACTCTTCATCAGTCTCCGCCACGATGTGAGCGAAACTCCTTGATTAAGTAAGCTATTGATTGCCTTAACTTGTTGCCAACTTAAGTAAGGGTGTCGTGGAATTTCACCAGCTTTTAGTGTCCTTAATTTATATTGCTTCGGAGCAGTCCGAACGGCAAACCAAGGCTTCAATGCAAGGAATTTATCAGCGTCCATTCCATAAACCTCTTGCAGTTGATAAACCGAATAATAACCGCCAAGTATTTTCCTTAAAGAAAGGATACGATGAGCATAAGACTTCCCAATCCCTGGAACACGGATAAGCGTCAAAGAATCTACAGTATTTAAGTCTAAAACTTGCCTCTTTCTGAACTTTCGTATACGAGCACGCTGTAACCTCTTCGGAGGACCTACATAATTATTAGCCTTAAAGATTGTATCTAATAAAGTCTTTGAGCTATCATTTTCAAGAACTTCATTATTAAGCGTAGCTTGTGCCTTTGGCGAAAACATCAGCAAAAGCAATACTCCAAAGGATAGTAAAAGAAAAATCATTATCAGAACTTTCTCCGTCCGTGAGATGAATACATTTCGCTTTTTCATTCCTACTAGTTATTTCCTTTCTCAACGATACGCTCCACTTTTCCGTCTTTCAGCACAAGCATACGGTCAGCTCTTTCGGCAAGTTCTTGGTCGTGCGTAACGACGACAAAACTTTGATTATAACGCTCTCTTAGGTCAAAAAAGACTTGATGCAAGACTTCTTTATTCTCGCTATCTAAGCTCCCCGAAGGTTCATCGGCAAAAATTAGCTTTGGTTCATTCATCAAAGCACGAGCAACGGCTACACGTTGGCATTCGCCCCCAGACATTTCTGACGGACGATGATTCGCTCGCTCTAGTAGTCCAAGCTGTTTCAGGAATTCTTTTGCTCGCTCTTGAGCTTCTTTCTTATTCTTTCCGCCAATCAGAGCAGGAAGTAGCACGTTCTCTAAAGCTGTAAACTCTGGTAATAGCTGATGACTTTGGAAGACAAAGGCAAGCGACTGATTACGCAGTTTGGCGGTAGCCTGCTCTTTCAATCCCTGCACCTCTACGCCGTCAATAGTAAGGCTCCCCCCCTTATCTGCTTGAGCGAGCGTACCAAGGATTTGAAGCAGTGTCGTTTTCCCCGCACCACTTGAACCAACAATAGAAAGGATTTCTCCCTCATAAACCTCAAGGTCAATCCCCTTCAGCACCTCAAGAGAACCGAAAGTCTTATGTATATTACTTGCTTTAAGTACGCTCTTACGCTCCATAAATAAGCTGTTTTTGAGTGAAATTTAGAAAAGTCTAAGACTTCTTTTTGATATTCTGAATAACATAAGCCGAGAGATGACAGCCAAAAATTGCAGGCATATACGAGACCGTCCCTGCCGTTGAGCGTTTACACTGCTCGCCACTTATTTCAATGATTGCCTCATCATCTCTTAGTTCGCTAGAGAAAACAACAGGCACGCCTTTCTTAACGCCCAACTTACGCAAACGCTTACGTAAGGCTCTTGCGAGATTACAATTATAGCTTTTGCTGATGTCTGCTACCTGAACCGAACTTGCATCTTGCTTTGCTCCTGCTCCCATTGAAGAAATAATTGGCAAATTACGCTCCACACTTAGGGCAATAAGGTAAACTTTTGGACTAAGCGAGTCAATTGCATCAATCACAAAATCATAGTTCTCCCTATCCAAAAGCTCAACCATATTCTCATCTTTGAGAAACTTCTCAATCACCTCTAGCTCAATCGCAGGATTGATGTCTCGCAATCGCTGAGCCAAAGCCGAAGCTTTAGTTATGCCAATCGTACTATGCAAAGCAATAAGCTGTCGGTTAATGTTAGAAGGCTGAACCTTATCAGCATCTACAATCGTAAGCTTACCGATACCTGCACGAGCAAGCATTTCAGCAGCATAGCCCCCTACTCCTCCTAATCCAACGACAAGAACGTGTGCCTCTCTAAATTCAGCCACACGTTCCGCCCCATAAAGTAATTCAGTGCGTTCGCACCAATTATTATCCATTCGTTTATTCTAAGTAATAATTAAAAACTAATCATTAAAATGCACCCTCACTTCAACAAATCTAATTCTTAATTATTAACTCTTAATTTTTAATTATTTAATTCCTCTTTTGTCCAAAGCTCTCTGATACTTTTGAGCATTGCTCAAGTGGTCTGAGTATTTTGAAGCAAAGTTGTGATGTCCCGAAAAGTCCTCCTTAGCACACATATAAATATAATTATGTTCCTCTGCATTCAGCACATAATCAATCGTGCTTGGCTTAGGCGTATGGATAGGACCAGGGGGAATACCCGCCACTTTATACGTATTATAAGGAGAGTCTATTTCTAAATGTCTCTTCAAAATACGACGCAATTCAAAGTCCTTTGACGCAAATTTAACCGTAGGGTCGCTCTGCAACATATAGCCCTTTCGGTAGCGATTAAGATACAAGCCTGCGATACAGCTGTATTCGTCTTTCTTACTAGACTCTGCCTCTACAATAGATGCTAGAGCAACCGCCTCTTGCTTAGTAATCCCCAAACTATCTAATTTTGTTAAACGCTCTTTTGTCCAAAAATCCATATAAGACTTATGAAAAGTCTTAATCAAATCACGTGGACTAATCGTCCAAAGCACCGCATAACGCCCTTGCAAGAACAAACCTCTAAGGCTCTCTCTTGTCTCGCCTAATTCTGTAAGAAAAGTTTGATTTTGGAAAAGAGCCTTAAGCGAATCTTCTTTCAGCATAAGACTTTGACTAAGAAAATGCGTCAGTTCTTCCTCTGTTCTGAGGTAACCAACATTAAAAATTACCGAATCTTGCTGAGCTGAAGCTAACTTCTCAACCATTTGAACGGTTGTCATCTCAGGCGTAATAGCATAGCGTCCAAGCTTTAATTTTTTATCTAGCTTATAATAAAGTTCGGCATATTTAAGCAAATTAGGATAATTAGGTGCAATCTTCAGGTCAATCTGTTTGTACAACTTATCCATATCCGCCGTATCTGTAACGTAGATATAGACCTGTTCCGTATTGCGTCCGACAGGCGAATGATACGCTGTATAGGCTTTATAAACATAATACCCTCCAACAGCCAAAACAAGCAATACCAATATAAGTATCGCTTTTCTTAGCGGATTACTTCTTTTCTTTGGGCGTCCATAGTTCGGTCTATTAAGACGTTGATAATCTGACACATTATGTTTTCTAGCCATAAGCTTTTTTCTTTCCTTTCTTTCGTTTACACAATCACTTCAGACAAATATAATAATAATCCTGCAAGCTAACTAATATGAAGCTAAATCAAGATTTTCCAAATACTAGAATGTATATCTCAAGAACTTACACTTTAACTTTTTTTCTATAAACTTCTGTCTTTTAATATCAAAGTCCTTCTGTCTTTTATGGTGTTTTTCATCAAATTCAATTACTAATTTTAATTCTGGAATATACCAATCAACCTTATACTCACCAACAGAATACTGCGAAATAATTTCATAACCTTCAAATAAATTTTCAACAATAGTTTGACCGAACTCAAATTCAGGTCTAACAAAACGTATTTGCTTTAATTCTGAATTAGGATATTCCTTCTGATATATTTGTACAGCCTTATCCATAGTGGCTTTGGATAATTGGTTAGCTGACAACACTAATTCCAAAGCTTTTTTTTCTTTTCCCTCACTAAATATACGCCTCCCTACGGAAACCTTAGTATTTATCGACTCTTCTTTCCATTTTTTTTCATCTTTTGCTAATTTACTCTTTAAATTCTTTTCACCCTTTATTAGCTTAAAATCATCATAGTAATCTACAAAGGTACTCATACCCATTGACCTCAAATTCTTCAAAATCTCCTCTAAAGATTTGTGTTCGTAAGCAATTTCACTCTTTTTAGCCATAACCTATTTCTTTTGATTAAACTTCTACGACAAAGATAAAGAAAGTGGCGAAAAAAAATAATCAAGAAAAAAGCTTATATTTGCAGAGTGGAATCCACATCTATTTTATTTATATTAAATACAAGATTTATTATGAGAAAAAGTAATTTAAGCTTTAGACCAGAGCTACTTAAAACAAGCATTATGTACTGCACACAAGAGCGTTGTTCAAGGAAGTCGAAGTGCTTACACTACCTTGCTTATCAGCATTCCGAACCTTTTGCTTCAGCTCTTTTCAGAGACCCTCGCAATCAGCAAAAAGGCTTGGATTGTGGCGACTTCTTAAGCAATGAAGTGCAACGTTTCGGGCGAGGTTTTCGCCGTGCCTTAGACTTAATTCCCAAAGGACAAACCCGTAATTTTAGAGATGATATAATGATGCTCTTTAATTGTGGACAAACGCAGTTTTATAATTATGTCAATGGACTAAAATTGCTCAATCTTGATGAAGAAAAAGAGCTAGCCTCTATCTTTCTAAAGTATGGCGTTAGGATTAAGCCGATATGCGATGTTTACGAAGAGGTTTATAACATAAGCTAATGAGCTAACCCCCAAAAATAGAAATAGAAAGGAGATAACTTTTGATAGTTGTCTCCTTTCTTATTTTTTCAACCCTCGGCATCAATTTTGATTTCACACCGTCGTGAAATAGATTTCATTCCGCTGTGAAAAGTTTTTCATAAGGGAATGTAATTTATTTCATAGCGGAGTGAAAAGAGGAAGGCTTAGCTGAAGAAGTAGCGAGGGAGAACTAAACGAAAACCTTTACCTCTGAAACTAACTTTGTCTGCATCTATGGACTCAACGAAAACGTGATAATTCCTCGTCTTATAGCCGTCTAAATGATAACAGTTAAGCTTTATATCAGTATAAATCCCTTGCTCAAGAAGAGGGAAGTTCTCAATAAAAATACGTTTAGTACCTGCCGAAGGGTGAGCAGAAGACATCAGCCAAAGTCCACGCCCTTTGACTTGAGCTACGAGAGGTGTCGCAAGCTCTGGATAAGGACTACTAGATGTGGTTGAATAAAAGCCAATAGTTTGAGGAAGCTCCCTCGCCTTAACGAAGACTTTAAGCGTATGAACTTGCCCCTTGTCATCAGTTGTCTTAATGATAGCATCCCCCTCATACTTCGGATACAGCTCAATGATATTCGTATTAGCATTCCACTTATAAGTAAGGCATTCTTGCGGGTCTTCAAGCTCAAGATGTACGTCTTTCCCTCCGCCACTAAGCGTAACGAACTGAGCAATATCCTTAGGACTGAGCGTAATCTCTTTGTGGCTAAAACTCAAATTAGGGGGAACGACGGAAATACTAAGGCGTTTGCTAAAGTTATGTGAGTGAATCGTGGCATAGGTTTCGCCCTCGTACAAACCTGTTATTTTGAGTGTATCTTGACTAATCTTTAGAGATGCGATATTAGGATTGGCAATGGAAGCCGTATATTTACCATTACCTCCCAAAAGCAAGATACGACGCAAAGTCTCCGTATTGATGTCAATATGCTTAAAGTCCTCTTGACCAATCTTTAGCTCTGGCATATCCTTATCGTCTTGCGAATTGCAAGCGAAGAGACTACTAATCAAGAGCAGCAAAATACTTATTTTGAACTTCATCTTATTGGATAATTAGTTTATAATCTAAATGCCAAGAATGCGTTTCGTCTTCCTCAATAATAACCTCAAGACAATGTCTGCCAGTCTTGGGGAAAGTCAAAGTCTTGCCTTGAGGTTTCAGTTCCTCTCCGTCAAATAGGTAAGTAATCTTGGCGTTTTTATTATAAAGATTAACAAAATAGAGCTGTATCGTTTGAGAACAAGCTCCAAACTCATCTATAGTACGAATATAAGGAATACGCTCTAAGTCATCTCGCCCATAGCTGTAATCCGTCGTTGTTACCGACTTAGGAGTGGTAAATTCAGAGTAATTATTCCCCTTATGACAACGCACTTCTACTTGATATTGCGTATTTGGTTCTAAATCTGTAAAAGTATAGAACGGCTTATCTACCTTTATTAAATCTCCGCCATTGAGCCTAATATCCCAAGACATTCCCTCAACTAAGCCCTTATTCCATTGAACTTCAAGCTCACGCTGATGCTTTTCAATCACAAGGTCTTGAGGCGTTGATAAGGTAACTTGCCCACTACCGTCCGAAGTTTTGACCAAAACAACATCGTCAATATAGATATAACCGCCGTTTGGTACTGTCTTTACTCCGAAACTAATCCCAAGATATTCTGCTCCTGCTGGTACGGTAAACTCTACAACTTCTTGCTTCCACTCGGTGCTTAGATGAGCAATTTTATCTTCCATAGGGTTAGAAACTTTAGCACCTAAATCTGTACGCCAAGCAATAGAAGGGTAAACATTATTCTGAACTTTATCCGCCCTCAACCAATAAGAGAGGCGATAGCTCTGCCCTTCCTCTACTTTGACGTATTCCCATACATTTTTACCAATCTTTGGGTTTAAAACATAATTGGAAATAGAACCAGAATAGGCATAGAACATCATACACCATTGTCCCTCGTGAGGGTTAATGTTTGTTGCTTTTGTTGCCGAACTAATCTCAAACGACCAGTTTTCTGCCTTTTTGTTATTATCCCTAAGCTCTTCAAAGCTGGGATTCTTAATCAAGTTATCAGGCGACTGAGCTTGAAGCATTTGCACAGCAAAGAGCATTAGTCCCAAGAACAATAGCCTTCTACAATATAGATTTATATTCATCTTATTCTTTATCTTTCTATTCATAAATCTTTAATTAGGAATAAAGGCATCTGTAGAAATACCGAAAGGCTTGCCGAGACGCTCCCCTACTTCGTAGAGCGAACCTTTGGTCTTTTTGTCAGCAAGCAAGCGTTCTGTTTCCCAAAGCCCCTTATCTGCAAGCAAATCATCAATCATCGCTTTTAGCTCTTCTCTTGTAAAATAAGGCGTGCCGTCAGGCTTCTCTGTAAACTGAAGAGCGTAAATCAGCCCAATAGCTTGCGAAATAAAAGGAAAAGCATTCGGAGCATCTTCCTGTAAGTTCGCAAATGTATTCACTCCTAAAAGGAGATACATTGCCTTGACAGCTAAAGCACGGCTTAACTCTGCTCGGATAATGGCAACTTTGCCGTCCAAAGCTTCATAGTCATAATTGAATAAGTCTAAACGCCCTTGTACTAGCGTGGCATTGATTTTCTGCATACAGTCTCTAAGAAGTGGCTGACCGTCGCCTTGAAGTTCCTTTGCCCAATAAGTAAAGTAACCATAAGCCAAATCCCAATGATGCTCAAGAGCAGTATAATTCTTCCCTTGCAACTGCACCAAATTCTCGTGATTACTCCTTAGTTCTTTATTTTCTAAAGTTGCTTTAGCAGTATGTACATTAAAAAGTTGGTCTAAATAAATAGAACCCATTAACCCATAACGAAAAACTTCTGCCACAACCAAACCTTTATCATTAGCGAAAGCAATGTTAGCATCTCCTATACTTAAACCAATAAAACCTGAATGTCCTCTTGAGATAGGTGTGTTACGAATCTCAAAAGCATTCTTGCCAAATCCACTCAAAGCCTTTGTTTCCTCAATATAAGCTTGAAAATCTTGAAGAATAGTCTCTCTCTTCCCCTCAAACCTAGGCGACACAGCAATAAAACTATAAGGGGCATAACCTTTATAGCCGTCTTGATAGTAATACTTAAAATCAGTATAGACATTTTCACTACTTAATCTTGCCTCTTTGATATAGCTACTATAGAGCGTAGTTAGAGACTTATCGATAAGCTTTATAGAATGCAAATCAACAGAAGAGCTACCGTGCCGAGAGAACTTATAAGTTGGTTCAGGTAGTATCGGACGCATAAAAGCTGAATCTACCGTAACACCCTCTCGCTTATCACAAGCAAATAAACTGAGTATTAAAAGGAAAAATATAAAATACTTGTTCATCTTCTAAAAAATTAGGGTAATACAACATATTCACAGAAGGGATAACGCAAAGGATTTATTCCCCTTTCATTTTGCACTTGTTCATTCTCAATAGGTTCAATAACGTAAAGTCCGTCATTACTCTTAGCCTGAATACTTACCTTAACTTCCGTTCCCATTTCTGCGACACCATTCAGACTTACAAATAAAGGATAACCTGATTTCGCCTTAAACTCAAGCGTGTATACTTCATTATTAGTTAGAGTATGTGCCAAGCCCTCTTGTGTACTTTTCGTACCAATACGTTTATATTGTCCTGTCTCGGGGTCAATATATCGGATAAGTATGCGAGAAGAGGTTTCGCCTCCCTTAGGAATGATAACGCCTCGTTTGTCTTTCTCAATAAAAAGACAAGAAAGCTTTACATCATAAGTACGTTCCTCTTTCGGAGCTTCTGCCTTAGGGTAAAGGAAATCTTGAAGATCTTTATTAGGATCGCAGGTTGTAGGTTTAGGGTCTCCTGCCTCTTTTTCTGGTTTATCAATCCCTTGCCAAGGAAAAAGCTCAGCATAATTTTCGTCAGGCGTATCCTCAAAATTACAATGACAAGCCGTAATAATACCAAGCAATAGTAGTAATCCTAAGCTAATTATATAATATCTTTTATCCATTTGTCTTAGATTTATCGTCCCATATTTCAGCAACATAATTTAGTTCAAGCCCCTCGGGATATAGATGTTTACTTTCAACAAACTCCTTTCTTATGCGAGGGTCATAGACACGCACAAGTTCGGCAACAAACTTATCTCCCACACGCTTGAAGTCTCTAAACCGCAAAGTCTTATTAAAGATTATCCCAGGTTGGAAGCTTATGCCTTGCTCCGTGCCAACATAACCAGAACCAAGAGCTTCATAAGCGTTCTTGCTTAGGACAATTACATCTTTATTCCGATTATACAAGAAGAGATAATAACGTTTGGCATAGGTTTCATTAACATAAGCTTTATTCGTTTTTCCTGCGTGTCCTTCTAGGTTCTTGACGTAGACATCACTACGATAGTATTCTTTTTCTCCAAAGCGAATACGTATCTGAGGGTTAATCATTCTCTCAAAGAAGAGGCGATTAGCTTTTGATTTAGTAAAGACATCGTCCCAAGTTTCCTCAGCACTTAATCGTTCTAAACGGATATATTCGTGTCCTTGATTGCTATAAGTCGTAGTAGTAAAGAGCAAATTTCCCTTCATATCCTGCCCTTGATAAACAAAGTTTGAAGTTCCTTGAAAGCGTTCATTGACCAAACTATGCAAATCTGTATAGCTATCAAAACTAAGGGTCGTTGTCGTGCTTTGCGTAATGCTGTAGCTACTCTTGAATATATCCTTTGCCTCTTTGTCCTGATACTCTGCAAGTACATCAAGTCCCCCCGAAGGCTTGAACTTTAGCAAGAAGAAATGACCGCCATAGCCCAAGCGATTTCTATAATCAAAGTCGCCAATCGTCCGCTTTACCGAAGTAAAAAGCATAGAGTCGCAACGAGAGAAATAAGTCATCTTCCAACCATTAGGAGCAGATGTTAGCAAAGTGCTTAAGTCTTGAACTGAGCTTTGATAACGAGCTTTAGGAGACTCTTCAAAAGCATTCTTTTGCTGGCAAGATACTAGCCCTCCCAAAGTAAGTAAAAGCAAGACTAAGCAAGCTGTTAACTTATTCATTTGCATCATCATATTTTTGGTATTCATAGAGTCTATTGAGTGTATATCTTCTTAAAGCATCTAGCTCAATCTTATGCGTTTTAGCTAGATATTCTTTCATAAAGGCAAGCTTATCATCAATAATTTTGCGAGCCTTCTCATTGGCTTCCTTATCTCTTTTGTAGCCTTCTTCATCTTCTACGTATAAGCTTTTATCAACGTATAAATTTGTCCTCAGCGCGGTCTTAAGCTCCACAGAAGTTGCAAGTAAATACATACTAAAAGAATCTGCCAAATCATCATCAACAGAACGCATTGCATAAGGAGTTAAGAAACCTTCCAAATTAGCATATCTTGTGATACCAAAGCGTTTAACACGTTTTACATTCTCAAGGGCAGAAACAAGCCACTCATCTGAACTGATATAGTTCTTACGAGAGAATTTGACAAAAGCCTTATAATCGTAAGCTTTAAGGTCAATCAAACGCTGAGCAAACTGATGAAGCAAAGAACGGTATAGAATAAAGAAGTCATCCTTCTTCTTTGGGTCAAAGTCGTTTACATTATAGATATAAAATTCTATCGCAGTCTCTTTATGTGCTGTAATAATCTCTAAACCCGAAGCATTTAATCCACGACCTCCGAAGAGTCGAATAACAAGAGGGGCTTTCCCCTTCAAGAAGTTCGGACTAAAGACTTCGTTCATCTCGCAGAGATCTAGCCAAAGATATTTAATAGCTTTAAGTATCGTCTGAGCCTTGTCCAAGCGAGGGGGATAAGCAAATGTGCCAAGCTCTTTAGCCTGTTCTTCCCACTTATAGACGACATCAATATTATAAGGCTGAGTAAAATGCTTATCAATATAAGCTCTCAAGACTTTCTCCTCTTGCGTTAGCTCTACAGACTTATCAACTTGCTTAGGCATCAGCTCATCACTCTTGCTACAAGAAAGAGCAAACAAGGAGCAAAGGAGCAAAGTCGTCAACGCTTTTAATACATTTATATAACTTAATTTCATCATATCTCTCAATAATTTAATTAGACCAATGAGCAGAACCTTTATCTACTCGTGGATTAGCCTCCAAACCTCTATTGATTGCCTCGGCAGGTATCTGCAAAAGTTTACGAGGGTCTTCCTTACGCAAAGGCGAATACAGAGGGTTAGAACTCTTACGATTCACAGGCAAGTAGAAGCGACGAATGTCAAACCAACGCAAGCCTTCTTCATAAAACTCCTTCTGCCTTAGCTCTGTGGTAATCCGAACTAATGCAAGCTGTTTAATTGTCAGTCCATAGAATGGCGTATAAAGGCTGTAATTCTTAGCCGAAGTTGAGAGGAGCATCGTTCTATCAGGCACTGTAATATCATACTTTGTCTTGAGATACAAAGTCATATCTGCAAGCGATTTATCATAATTCTTCTGCATAGCATACGCCTCCATTCTATTGAGTAACACCTCATCAGTAGTAAACAAAACATTCGTTACATAGAGGTCTCTCGGACGCAAGCTCGTATTATCTAATATCATTGAACGTTCATCAAACTTAGCTATATACCAACCATTTCTTATCGGAGCAGGCGACTTAGTAAAGAGATAAGTCATCCTAAGATTTAATTTCTTTAATGGCTCACTATTCGTCAGTCCTTGTTTATTGAAGATTTTATCTACTACATCAAAAGTTGGAGCGAACTTTTGAATTGGCAAATCCCTCTTGATGCGAGACTCTGTCGTGAGTAACATCAAATTTGCAGGTTCATCTTTAGTAAGATACGAGTGAAAAAGATTTGCTGTATTAAAGCTATATGCTCTTTGATATTTTGACCAAGAGCGTAACAAAGGAGCTGTGTCATAGCCCAAAACATAATTAGCATATTTCACGACCAGCGACCATTCGCCCTTGTAGAGGTAAAAGCGTGAAGCGAAAGCGTAAGCAGCTTTTTTGTTAAAATGGAACTTTGGACTTTGATAATAGCTATCATCAACCAAAGTAATCCCAAGCTTTAGGTCTTCTTCAATTTTATTATAAACCTCTGCTACAGTACCACGCTTATAATCAACAAGTGCATTCTTTTCGGGCTTCGTTAGATATGGAATACCCAAATCTGACGTATTCGCACCACGATAAGGCTCAGCCCATATATTGACAAGCATAAAATGCAGATAAGCACGCAAGAGAAAAGCCTCGCCATACAGAGCTTTCACACGAGGAGTCTTATCATAAGTCTTCAGCAGTTCAAGAGCCTTATTAACTTGAGCAATACCTCGGTAGCAAGCATTCCAATAGTGCAAAGGCGTGTCCAAATCCTCTTGGTCGTAATCCTCCCAAAAGTACATCGCCTCATTCAAACGAAAATGTTCGCCGTGCATACGTTCACCAACATTATCCGTGCGAGCTTCAAGGAAAGGAGCATAACTAGCCATTGGGTATGCCCCTGTAATCAGTTCAGCAATCTTTTCCTCTTTATCAATGTTGATGTCATAGTTTGAATCGGGATTAACATCAAGAAAATTACACGAAGGGAGCAAAAAGAAAAGACTTAGGGATAAAAGAAAATTGAGTCTAGGAGTTTGCTCTAGTTTCTTCCCGATGAAACTAGAGTTTCTTCCCGATGAAACTAGAGTTTCTTCCCGATGAAACTGGAGTTTCTTCCTTGAGAAACTAAGCGTCTTTAGGCTAAAAATTTTTAAGCCCTCGTATATAGATGATAAATACTTCATTAGAAACCTAAACTAAGCGTTAATGTATATTGCTGAGGAGTGGGTAGTGATACGCCTCCTGACTTGTAATATTCAGGGTCTTGTCCTCGCAATTTCTTATCAGAATAAATCAAGAAAGGATTTGTTACGTTAAACTTAACCGCAAGCTTCTCCAAAGCAATCTTCTTACACAAGTCTTTATCCAAACGATAAGCCAACGAAATGTTCTTCAGACGAACGAAACTTCCGTCAGCAACACGCACCTGAGAATAGTTGTAAGTGTTGTATGCCTTCGTGATATTCTCACGTCCAATACGACGGATTAGGTCTTGCGAAGGAATAACGGGCACGTCTGTCTTCAGCTCATCAAGAGGATTAAGCCAACGATTATAGTATTCGCCTGAGAAAACGTTTAAGTCCTTAAATTCAGGGTCAAAAGTCGGATTCAAACGAATTTTATTTCCTGCTTGCATCGTAATAAAGCAAGAAAAATCCCAATTCTTATAACGAAGCGTATTAGAGAAACCGCCTGTGATATTTGGTTCTATCGAGCCATTATAAATTAGATAAGTCTTGCTATACTCTGTATCTAGGAAGTCTGCCCCAACAATAGAGGAGTTAGCTGTCAAGTTCTGAGGGTAAAGTCCAAAATTGAACGTTGGCAAGCCCTCCGTATTCAAGCCTTGGAAGTTGAACGAAAAGAGCGAACCCTTTGGAAAACCAAGGATATTACCTCTCCCTTGCCCTGCGACCATATCAAATGTATTAGGTGTATTGAGCAAACGTGTAATCTTTTGATTCATATAACTGAAGGTTAGCCCTGATGTCCACGAGAAGTCTTTCGTCTTGATTAACTTGCCCTGCAAACTAAGTTCTACCCCACGTGTACGCATATCTCCGAAGTTAGCATACTTATAATACTGTCCGCCAACGCCTGAAGTCCTGACAAGGTCAATCAAATCAAAGGCATTACGCTGATAGACATCAAGCGTCGCCGTAAGGTCATTATTCAAGAAACCAAGCTCTAAGCCAATGTTTAGCTCATACATCTTTTCCCAAGTGAGGTCTCTATTCTCTAGGTGAAGGATTTTCAAGATATTTTCTCTATCCTTAAAGTCAGGGCGAGGCATAATGCCATTGACGAAAACCGCCTGTGAGTTAATCGCCTCTTCATTCATCTTCGCCGTTAGTCCATAGCTCGCACGTAGAGCAAAGCGACTGAAATAGTCCACATCTTTCAGAAAGTCTTCTCTGTCAATATTCCATTTTCCTCCGATATTCCACGTAGGTAGCCACTTAGCTCGTGAAGCACTACCCGAAGCATTTGAACCTTCTACGTTGAAGACTAAGTTCGCAATGTACTTACCCTCATAACCATAAGTAGCACTCGTAGAGAAAGTAATCCCTCTATCATAGCGTTTGTTTAAGCCGAAGTAGGATTTGCCTTCATTGATAAGTTTCTCAAAAACTAGCGGATTCGTAAAGATTTGATTGCCCTTGTCGTACTGAATGCCATAGCCTTGGAAAGGTGTTATTTCTCTTTCGGCAGAGCGAATTTCTGTGAAAGCAAAAAGCTTAATATCGTGTTCATCTAAGCGTTTGTGATAGTCAGCAGAGAAACGCCCCAAGATAGAACGCAGACTTGTCTCCGTCTTATTGAAAATCCCTCCGTGCGTTAGAGCAACTTGTGGTTGAGTAAGTAGAGCATTATTGTCTCTAAGCAGATAAAAATTCTCCTCACGTACCAAAGCATTTTCATTAGCTCGCCAAGCTCCAATGACGTTAGAGCCTTCCTTGATATAGTGGGCAGTAGAAGTCTTCGCCTGACGAAGAGCAACAAGAGCTTTTAGCTCAAGCCCCTTAATAGGTTTGTAAGTGATTTCATTCTGTACCTTAAAGTCAAGGACATCAATATCCATATAGTTATTCTCGTACTCGTTTAGGATATTAAACTTTGCCCAATTGTTTCGGTAGTATTCGTAGTTACCATTTTCATCATAAGGGCTAAGCGTACGGCTTGTTCCGAGTGCATAAGAGAAAGGATTGATGTCAAAGTCTCGCTCAAAGCCTCCAAGAATAGTATTTTTCTTCTGAGGTATTGTACCTGTTGCCTTCTGACTACGCATATTGCCCTCTACCATTAGACGGGATTTTAGCTTAGGATTGATAAAGAAGTCTGTCTTTAGCTTAGCAGTAAAACGATTAACCTTATCCGTAAGCGTCCAACCTGAATCATTGTACCACGCAAGAGAAGCATAGCTAGCCGTCTTCTTTGAGCCTGAAGAGAAGCTAAGGCTATGATTCATAACTGGGTTAAGTGTAAATAATTCCTTGAACCAATTGGTATTTGCTCTGCCTCGCTTAGCTAAGAAGTTGGCACGAGCTTCGGCTGTGTTTGGCAAAAGGAAATTACCCGTCTTAGGATTAAGCATCGTAATATCGTGATACATTTGATAATAGACACCTGAGCGACGCCCATACAAAGCTTGCTCCATTGAGAAATATCCCTTACGAGCCATTTCTTCATAAATATCTATTGTCTGCTCTGAATTCAGCAAATCAAAATGCTTGTAGCTAGGTCTCTGACGAATACTCCCTTCAAAGTTGTAATTGATACGCAGAGGGCTATCTCTACGAGCCGACTTAGTGGATACAACGATAACGCCGTTCAAGGCTCTTGCCCCATAAACAGAAGTAGCCGATGCGTCTTTCA
>PDWI01001314.1_pt1 | contig 39362 bp, 35 predicted proteins | sample 1430891 | NCBI WGS metagenome assembly PDWI01 (sample SAMN01162508, study PRJNA174530) | Oral metagenome, whole genome shotgun sequencing project. | biome: Marine environment; feature: Marine mammal; material: Swab sample of the gingival sulcus; isolation source: swab sample of gingival sulcus... | reverse complement strand
AACTTTGGTGATACGGTAACTTACGTCCTCTACCTTAACTATACTACCCAGTTTTACGCCGGGATTTTCAGAAATACCGGTGATTTTTACCTGATTGACAGCTATGGCTTTACGTTGTTTATCTACCAGTTTATCCAGACGGCTCTGCACCTGTCTATCGTTAAAGGTCGCATGCTGGAACTGGGTTTCTTTGGCGAATATTTGATCGGATTTATCCGCTACAAAGCCATTAAACCCGTTGAGACCAACGGCAACATCAGATGTGGATTTCACCTGAACCTGATCGGTCAAATAATCGTTACTGAAAATTTTATATTTCTGAGACTGTGGCATTAAACTCAATTGGTATTCTTTTAAATCAATCCCATAAGTCAATGCAACTTCTTCACTGTCCGGTTCACCAAAAATCAGTTTGACACCGTCATAATAAAACCATTCACCGTATTGAGTAGCCAAACGTCTGGCATAAGCGTAAGAACTCTCATGGTGTTGTACCGAATAATCTATGGTGACATCGTCCTGCGGACGGATATCAACACTCAATTTGGACGAATCATAGCCCTCAAATGTTTTACCTATAATGTCTGACAAAGACACTTCGTTATGAGACATATAATGATAACCGTCTTCAGCCAGAAAAGATGGGCTTTGAGCGGTGATTACTATTTCATCGCCATTGCTCGCCTCATGCCCTTTGATTGTTTTTACCTGAGTTACCACCCCTTTAAATTGTAGTACCTTGTAAGTCCCAAACCCTTCCATAGATTGGATTTCGAGGGTAATGGTTTCTCCAAGAAATTTTTTGCTTTGATCTCCCAGCGATGCGGTCATGTCTTCCAGGGCATCCATACGACATACGACTTTCAATATATGATGATTGTCTATTTGTTGATGCAGCATGATATTCTTAAACGTTGGGATTGGTAATTCACCTATAAAAAGATCTGTAGTAGTTTGTAATGCCATAATGTATTTTAGAGTTTTTTAAAACTGTACCATCGTCAACTAAAAAACCAATTCAGGAAGATGGTTTAACTTGTATGCTTTTAATATTCTGATAAAGATACTCAAACGCTCTCAACCATTCCAATCAAGGAGTGGTCATAAGGTTTTCCTCTTATAATTCTTTATCGTTAGTTATGCCTTATCAGCCCAATTATTGACAAACGTCGTGTCTTTAACCTTGACTTCTTTAGCTGAAATGACTATTCTCGTTTTCAAAGGATTATCATTGACCGCATCAAAATCTTCATCGTAATTCAGGCAATACGCCTCTTTGAATTTGATGGTTTTAAGACCGGACATATTATCTCTTTTGTAAAAAACAATCTCACCGTCTTTAGTCATGTTAGGTGAAATCATCCACTCTAAAAAATCAGTTTTATTGGTGGATTCTATAACAACAGTAATCTGTCCTCCTTTGGGTCTCTGAGATGGTTTACCGGTACTATCTGCACCCTGTTGGAAAGAGAAAGAACAAGATAATACGTTCATGGTATCATCTTCTATAATCATTTGTGATAAAAATGACATAATAAATATTTTTAGGTGTTCTTGTAGAAAAAAAGGAGTACATAAAATACTCCTTTTTTTATTTTAATCCGGAGATATTAGGTACTTATTATACCCACTCATTAACGTGTTCTCCACTACCCATAGAGATTACTCTTGCTGAAATAACAAAAGATTCAGACATTGGGTTTTTGTTTTTAGAATCAAAATCCTCAAGATATTTAACCATATAACCTTCGGTGAATTTTAATTCTTTAGCAGTAGCTTCTGTATCTCTTTTAAAGAATACAATAGAACCATCTCTTCTTTCAAAGTTATTGAACATCCAGTCTGATAAGCTGGTGTCTGCAGTAGATTCAACAGTGATTTTGATTTTTCCACCTCTGGTGATAGATGATGGTCTTCCTGTTGCATCAGTTTCTTGATGTAATTCATAAGAACAAGATAACACGTTGTATTCGTGTCCTCCTACTTTTAATTTAGCCTTAAATGACATAATAAAAAAATTAAAAAATTAATAAAAAAGATATTTATATATAAATGTATTTATTTACGCGACGAATGTATGAATTTTTTTTTTACTGTTAAAAACATTTTTTATAGCAGTGTCTAAGTTAAAATACAATTGATTTTAGAATAGAAATCAGACTTTTTTGATGACAAAGGGAAAAACAGACGTGGCGTGTTTTTCCAGAAATAACAGCAAATTATTTTTTACAAAATCCCACTCAACCTCATCTATTTGTTTGGACTTATTGACAGTCAATTCAATATCTATACAATTAATCATCCCTTTATTCAACGATAAATCAATTGTGTAACTGTTTTTGATGTCGACATTTTCAATTTTATCCCCGAAAAACTCAAAACAAACGGACTTCAGATCTTCTTTGGTGACTATTCTGTCTCTCGACAGTAAACTTCTACGGTAAGCCAGTAAACGTTCATCCATATTTAAAGCATCCCGCCCACTATGTGAGGATGTTAACAAAAAACTACTCTTTTGCTCCAGCCCGATTGTTTTATAGTTGTTTAATTCTGTACCGTATTTAATATTATTGGCAAAACTCCCATCTGTACTCCAATACTCAACCATAAGCGTGTCTTTTTTCTCATAGGGCGTTACAGACACATAATTAATCTCTGTGTATTGATGGGTTTTAGCTTCTATTAATTTGTTTTCTAAAATAGAAATAATCTGATTCAACTTTCTCAGGTTATTCTGTAAGAAGGAATTATTCAAGTAAGAAAACGAAGCACTCTCACTTCTCAATAATTCAATCAAGTGACTGATATAGTCTTTGGCTTTCCTGTTATCAACTTTTGCAATATTATCAGTCTTTAGCACATAAGTCCCTTTCTTGTTACTGGCATTAGAGATATTACGACTCAGCAAATTGTATTTCTTCCCATTGATACTGGTAATGGACTTAATATCCAAAAACAGATTTTGCGTTCTTATAGGGACTATATTGACAAACTCTTTCAATTGGTATGAAAACTCCTCAGCTTTTCTGTTGACCGCCGGAAACGAATTCAGACTGCAATATATATTCTCTAAAATAGATTTGTTGATAATGTTAGAAAAAACAACTTTAAGCCAAACCGTATTTTCATCTATTTTGGCCCTGTTCTTTTCATCTATGTTTTTGAACTCCTCAGGTAATTCGGGTTTGACCTTGATGTTTTCTTTTAAGGTGATATAATGCCTTTTGTAATTGTTTCTTATTTCCGTGACAATATTGGCAGACTTTAACGATTCCTCCCTCAACATGGATGACAACATTTCTTCATTATCAATATTGTCGTTGTAAAATCCTACATTGGTTTGTATGAGTTTATCACCACTATACCATTTAGCTAATTTCAGATGATGGAAGAACAAATCAGTCGCAGTCATGTCCTGTAATTCAAAGTAAAAAGACGTGTCGCTGAAATCCAGATTACTCCCTTTTGTTGTGATTCCTATATATAATGTAGAATCTTCTATAAAATCATCATTGGTTTTTATTAAACCAACTTTATTCTTCACTTCTTCCAGTTCCAGTACTGTATTGGCAAAAGCTAAATATTTCACATCAGCTTGAACTATTTTAAAGTCCTGTACCGGTGAAAAAAATACATCTTTGACATTTTCTTTTACCGAAGCTTTCTTTTTTAAGGAAAACAAAACTTCCGGTTTAAGAACAATACCGTCTTCCGAAGGTTCTGTTTTTATGACGCAATGAGCCGGTCTGGGGCCAAAGACCGCTTCCGGAGTCATTAATTGAATTATTTTTTCCGTGACACGGGTTTGGGATTCACTGATTTTGTCTGATAAATGTTCTATTTCCACAGCACATGCACTCAACAAAAGTGAAATCACAGGGTCAAAAGACATTTCAATTTCATTGGCGGGAACACCCCAAATTGTTCCTGCTGTTTTTAGCATTCTATTTTTTATTTGCTCTCTGGTTTCAGCCATCTTATATGTTTTTTTAATACGACAAAGGACCTATATAGAAAATATCCTGATAATAAAAATCCTCATTAGTTTTTCTGATCTTTCCTTTGATTCTGATAATCACCTTTTTCTTAACAAGAATGTTTTGTTTTGAATAAATTAATTCCTCTTGCCTGATTTTAACATCCACAGAAATATCAGACAATCTTTTTTCGTGAGATTTCAATGATGTTGACAAAGATTCAATAATTCTATTCCTTATTCTATTGGTACTGGATAAATTATCAAAATCAATATCCCAAATCGCACATCCAAACGTTTCATCAAAACTACATTCACCAAAATAAGTTGTGTTGATTAAATGAATATTGAATATTATCGACTCCTTTAGTCCACACTTGTCAAATTCCCTGTTTTTTAAAAATTTTTCAGCATCAATGGGTAAAGTAAGAAACTTTTTATACATTTTTTTATTTTTACAGACCAAAAGTAAATAAAATAAGTTTAACACTTAATAATTTCCCAAAAGATATACGCAACAACTTTAATTTTAGCAAGTATTTAACAACCTTAATATGGGTGTATTAAGACTAAAACTATATTCAAAAACAAACGTTTTAACATGCTTTAAATCATTAGCTTAAGCATTGTATGTAAGCATTTCAAAAGGGTATGTTGAAACTTAAATTTTAGAATTATTAACAATATATAATCTTTTTATGTTTTTAACACCTGAGAATCCATAACATTTTTTTATATTTTTGCGGATTGAATAATAATACATCATATATGAAAAGAATAATTACATTATCACTATTACTTTTAAGCATTTCATTTATGTCAGCTCAAACAGACGTAATAGAAAGCTATATTATCGAAGATGACACAGAAAACCCTGTTGCATCAGCTAAAGTTTCTATAGAAGAACTCGGCTTATCCACATTTACCAATGACAAAGGGTATTTCTCTTTCAAAACAAACTTACCCCAAGGCAATTATCTGATTTCAGTATATAAAGACGGTTATGACTCCAAGGTGTTTTTGATTCAAAAACGAGCCGGTATTAAAATAAATCTCAAAGAAGTAAGAATAAATGTCGATAAAAAAGAGGCTAAACGCAGAAGAATAGCCGCTAAAAAGAAAGCCAAGGAAGAAAGGGAAAAAGCCAGAATTGCAGATGCAAAGATTAAAGAAGCTCAACAAAAGTTGCGGGAGAGAGAAAAAGAACTCGAAAAACAAAAACAAAAACTTCTGAAACACAATACTGTAATCGTTGAATATGACAGTATTGTAGAAGTAGAAGATGATCCTGTGGTAGAACAACCCATAGAGGAAGAAGAAGTTATTACAGAAGTTCAAAAGAAATATGCCAGTATTCTGGGTGTTGATCCTACCATTCTGACCAATAAAGAATTGTATAATTTTATTGACAGTTGGATGGGAACGCCCTATTTATTTGGTGGAGAAACCAGAGAGGGTATTGACTGTTCTGCTTTTACACAGCGATTGTTTATAAAAGCCTATGATAAAATGTATTTGGAAAGAATGGCCAGTAAACAATTCTCCTCCAGCTATACTGACCTGTTCAGAAATCTGGACAATCTGGAAGAAGGGGATTTATTGTTTTTTGGAAAAGACGAATTCAATATTACACACGTAGGGGTTTATTTACATAACAATAAATTTGTCCACTCTACATCAAGTACAGTAGACGGTAAACCCGGAGTTAAAATCAGTAATATTACAGATCCTTTTTGGTCAAGTAGAGTTATTGCGGCAGGTAGAAGAAGTTATAAACAAATAGAAGACTAAGTAAGTTGAAACAAAACTTTACAGATAAAATAGTCGAAGAATTAAACACTGTTTACGAAAACATCAAAGCAGAATCACTGATTATAGAACTGCAAAAAGCAGGTGCTATAGAAGATGAATTCGTGATTCACAATAAGAGTTCCTTTAAGAGAGGATACAGAAGAGATGTTTTGGCCCAAAAGCAATTAGACGATTCTAAACTTTTATTAGAGCTTTCAAGGGATGGGATATATGACTCTTTACCCGAAGGTGTTTTTCATAAAAACAATGAAAATCAAAACACCTCGTACAATTACAAGAGACAGCAAAAGAAGAAAGAGGAAGAAAACAGTCGATTATTCTTTAGTCCTATAGAAAATGAATTGTTTGGTCAATCCATCAAAGTAGAGAAAAACGAACAAAAACTTCTCGAAGATTTCTATAATACAAATAATGATTTTGTCTTGAAGTTTTGGAATTTAGATAATCACAGGAATAACAAGTACATTCTGAAAATGATTAAGTTATTACCACATTGTCATAAAATATCAGGAGATCTCAATCTGATCAGGCTTTCCCTACAAAAGATATTAAACAATGAGGTGCAGATTACTAAATCTTTCAGAAACCTTGACATTAAACCAAAGAAAGGAAAAGAGGTTTTAGGGGTAAATACAATAACCAAAACGCCTAAATTAAATGTTGCAGTTCCTTTTATAGAAGTGGGCATAGGACCGGTCTCAATAGATTATTTTAAGAAAAATCATGAGATTATTATGGATTTTCTAAAGATTTTTTACAACTATTTCTTACCTTTGGAACTCCAAGTGGAAACTAAATTTTTCAGTAATGATAAAGAAAAACTCAAATTAAATAAAAATAATGCTCCGATTTTGGGAGTTTCAACAAGAATATAAACGTTATGGGAACAAACGGATTGTTACAAGGAGGTATGTTAAAAACTAGTGTGATATTTTTTATAATAGGGACATTTATTATTTTAATAGTAAGTGACATACGTAAATTATTTACTAAAGATAAAAAGAAAGCAATCATTTATATACTGATTGTTTTAGCAACATTTGCATTGATTGGTCTATTGAGTTACTCTAAAGTGTTAAATAACTCTGTATTGGGTAACTATATTGGGTTTCAAGTACTCTTTCTGATTATAGGAGGTGTTCACCTATGGGTTATGAGAACGTTCTTTAAGGATTTAAGTAAGAAGAAATCCGGTTTTTTCAATGAGTTCTTTTTTACCTTAGCCATACTGATAATCGGTTTAATAGCATTTTTCAATGTGACTAAAATATTTAAGCCCTCTTATAGTTTTGTGTTTCTCTCGTCATCTCTAACATTTATGATTCCCGTATTGTTTTATAAGATGTATGAGTTTGCACTATTAATACCTGTAAAGGTTTATAAACAATGGCTGTATCCCGTAGAGCAAAACATTAAAGATCCTACGGCTGAAGAATTAAAGAATCCTTTGGTAATTAGTTTTGAGTTTACCAAAAAGGGGCTTAGCGATGAAGAAATAACAAACTTCAGAGTTAAAGCCCCTGAAAATTTAGAATTTTCAAAACTATTTTATTTCTTTTTGAATGACTATAATGAGAGACATCCGGAAAATGAGATCGAATATTTAAACGATGACAGAACCCCTCAAAAATGGGTTTTTTATAGAAAAGCTACTTTTTTCAGGCCAATAAAATATATTAATTTTTCAAAAACGGTTATCGCTAATAACCTTAGAGAAGACGACGTTGTTATTTGCGTAAGAACCTAAATATAATATCTATGAAACCAAAGAATATAAAAGAGCGAAGAAATAATTTTTTAAAGTTTTTAGCCCTCTTCATCCTTACCATGATAGTGGTGATTGCGGCTGTGTTTTTCACTTTCAAGACACCTGTAAAAGAAAATCAGATTCTTAGGAACGAAGCCGAAAGGATAAGACTGGAGATGAAATTTCAGGACAGGTTTGCTGATAGAATGAATAATGTAAAGAAACTAATAGATTCATTGGATACCCCTGGTGCACCAACGGAATACTTAAATGTATTGATTGGAAAAGATTTGGCTGATATGCAGAAAGCGATACCAAAAGACTCTGCCTACAGGTACGATATGTATAGTAATGTTGTAAAGCTTTATGTAGATATACAGGATATGAAAGGTAAACTCAGAGAGCTTAAAGATGCTGAAAGTACAATTGAGGAGTATAAAGAAGCACTCGAAAAATCCAGAGAAGAGTTTAAACAATTAGAACGGGATTTATTGATTGCCCGAAACAGCCGAAGATAATAACAATACAATGTTCTGTATAACAGAATCTTTATTAAAATATAACGGAACTAAACCGTTTGTTTATAAAGAATTATGTTGACCTAAATTTTGTTTAATCGTTTGTTGAGTTATTCTGATTGACGCTATTATAATCTTTTTCAATTTAACAATAAATTTGTTTTCCCAACCTTTTTTAAACGTTTAAAGTATTGTTTATTAATTAAATAGGTATACTTTCTTTTAAACAAAATATTAATTGTTATTTTTATACCTCATATCTAACATCTGAAACTATGGGTCTATTCAAAAATTTATTTTCTAAAGAAAAAAAAGAAAGTCTCGATAAAGGCTTGGAAAAGTCTAAAACGTCTTTCTTTGATAAATTAACCAAAGCTGTTGCCGGAAAATCCAAAGTAGATGATGATGTGCTGGATAATTTGGAAGAGGTACTCGTAACTTCTGATGTAGGTGTGCAAACCACACTTAAAATTATAGACCGTATTGAAGTCAGAGTGGCTCGTGACAAATACCTGAACACTAACGAACTACACCGTATTTTACGTGAAGAAATTGCCGGTTTACTGTCTGAAACCCATACAGAGGATGCAGAACAATACGCCATTCCTGCCGGTAAGAAACCTTATGTCATGTTGATTGTAGGAGTCAACGGTGTGGGTAAAACAACCACTATAGGTAAACTTGCTCATCAATTTAAAAATATGGGTAAGAAAGTTGTACTTGGTGCGGCTGATACCTTTAGAGCCGCTGCTATTGATCAATTACAAATCTGGGCTGATCGTGTTGATATTCCTATTGTCAAGCAAAAAATGGGTAGTGACCCGGCCTCAGTGGCTTTTGATACTTTACAATCAGCTGTGGCACAAGATGCCGATGTTGTACTTATAGACACTGCCGGACGTTTACACAATAAGGTCAATCTGATGAATGAACTCACAAAAATCAAAAAAGTGATGCAAAAAGTCATTCCGGATGCCCCTCATGATGTATTATTGGTTTTAGACGGCTCTACAGGGCAAAACGCCTTTGAACAAGCCAAACAATTCACCAAAGCCACTGAAGTAACGGCACTGGCTGTGACCAAACTGGATGGTACTGCCAAGGGTGGTGTGGTCATCGGTATTTCCGATCAATTCCAAATTCCGGTAAAATATATTGGCGTTGGGGAGAAAGTTGAAGATCTGCAGGTGTTTAACAAGATGGAGTTTGTCGATTCGTTTTTCAACATTAATTCTTAATGTAGTATCAGGAACCAAAACCAGACATCCAACACCCATAACACAGGCGTAGCTTCTACCCAAAACGAGGTATAGTATTTATCGTTATCAGGACTGACGTTATACAAAAACAATATGACCAGTATAAAAACACCCAGTTCTGATAAGATGCCATAGCTCAATAGATGAGACATTGGAAAAATCAGCATAAAAAACAGCAGCATCAACAGCATACCTACCTGCTTACTACGCTCCACTCCTGTTTTTTGGGGTAAAGTCATCAAATCCTGAGTGTCCGACCAATAATCTCTGATGTCAAACGGAATGGTTACAGCTATGATAAATACAAACCGCTGAACAAATTCAACCAAGAAATCAAAACTTGTGTAATGCTTATACAAGGGTATCGCCACAGTCATCAGTGTCCATGCTAATGCAATAACAAATATTTTGAGTTGTGGTATCTGACGTAATGTATGCCATTGGTTTTTAACCCTGACCACTGGAACGGCATAAGCCACAGTCAATAATCCCACTGGAATTAATAATAATCTTTGGTAGAAGTGCAGCTCTTTTAAAACCAACAAAATACCCCCAAAAGAAAGTATCATAAAAAGAATAGACCAGGTATTCTCTACATCAAATTGAAAACGATTGTTAGACCAACGAATAAAATGATAGCCCAACAGGGTGCTTAAAAATGTTGTGAGTAACACCGGAACATCAAGTGGCAGAACAAAATAAACATAACTGACAGCCGTCAAAGCAGTAGTCGCTAAAGCAACGTGTATATATTGATTGATATAAAATTGAAAGACTTGTCTCATACACTTCTACAGCTGTTCATTTATTGTTTTTAAAAACATTGTATTCAAATCATTCTTAGACTGTCCGGTAAGCCTTTATACATTGTCTTAGATCTATTACTGCGGCTTGATGCTTCAAATATATTGCTTTATACGCTAATTGATGGTGAGCAGCCTTTTTTTCTCATTGCCAAATTCGTCAATTACCGTTATAACATGTAAACCTACTTCGGGAATAACGGCCAACTCATGATAATCTTCAGTAGCTTTGATAAATTCTTCATCCAGATACCAAAAAACTGTTGCATCGGGGTTTGAATGGGCTAATTTTAACACCACAGGTTTTAATTCTCCGTCCACATCTTTAGTCAATGATACCTGAGATTGAAATTCTGTAGGGAATAAAAAATCCATCTTTTCTTTCTCCAACATTTGACAATCAGCTCTGAAATGAGGTAAAGTCCTGTAATCAGGATGGTTTTGGCTATAATAATACGCCATCAAGGGTGGCAAACGAAACCAGGTTTTAGTTACAATACGGTCTATACTTTCACATTGGGTATTGACCTGATACTGTTCGTTTTGATCCAGATGGACTTCTAAATGATAAGGACAAACCCCTCCTTTGACACCGTTTTTAGGAATGAGTTTTTTGACAGACGGACATATAGGCAAAGCCAGATAACCACTTTTTTTACAAATCTCAGCTTCAACTAAATCTTCATAAGGTTCTAGAAACCAATGGGATTTCGGCAAGACATCAAATACCTGAAACATCAGTGGGGAAGCACTACCTGCACCGGTAAGCCCGGTTCTCCCCTCCCCGTCTGAATTGCCAACCCATACACCTACTACATATTTTGGCGTTACCCCTATTGCCCAGGCATCTTTATTACCAAAACTCGTACCTGTTTTCCAGGCTATTTTTTGAGATGATTTGTAAAAATGCCAGGATTGTTCATCACCCGGACGGTTGACTTCTGTCAATGTGTTGAGCGTAGTAAAAACCGATCCGGCATCAATACCACTGTGATTGGATTTAACAGCTCCAAAATCAACTTTGTCAGACAAGTCGTAAGACGGATTGACAAATTCATCTTTATAATACTTATGCCCCAAATTTTCAAAGTGATTGACTATACCGGCATAACCGGCATAAACCTTACATAAATCCCAAAGATTGGCTTCACTACCGCCTAAAATCAAAGATAAGCCATAGTGATCTGATGATCTGTTGATATGCTTAATGTGATACTGTTCCAATTCATCTCTGAACTTTGGCAGACCATAGTCACGTAACAGCCTGACTGCCGGAATATTCAGCGAGCGAGTCAAAGCATCATTGGCAGGTACTGCACCATCAAACGTTAAATCATAATTGTTAGGTGAATAACCGGCTATTTGCGTAGGAACATCTGTGACGAGTTGCGTAGGTAACAAATCCCCTGATTGCAACATATGGGCGTATAATAAAGGCTTTAATGTACTACCTGTACTACGCGGAGCTATAATATTATTGACGTCTTTTTCATGACGGACACTCGTAGGACTATTGCCTACATAAACGAGCACTTGTCTGGTGTCAACATCTAAAACCAAAACCGCGATATTGTAAACCTCATTTTGCTTTTGAATCTCATAGTGACTTTTGACCAATGTATTGACTTGATTTTGAAGGTGCTTGTCGATAGAGGTTTGTAACCTTTGACCTTTATAATTTATACTGACGTCCTGTACTAAATGAGGCGCTAAAGCCGGTAAACGATAAGGTTTTTGTGGTAAGTCTTCGGCAATAGCAAGCTCATAGGTCATTTGGTCTATGATATTTTTCTTGTAGAGTTTTTTGAGTAATCTGTTCCGCTTTTCTTTTAATTCCCGCTGATTTTTACCGGGGTATATTAAGCTGGGGGCATTGGGCAATACAGCCAATGTAGCCGTCTCTGCCCAGGACAATTGATGAGGTTGCAATCCAAAATACCGCCAAGCCGCCATTTCTAATCCTATAACATTACTTCCAAACGGCGCATGAGACGCATACAATCTTAAAATATTCTTTTTAGAATACCCAAATTCCAATCTTGTTGCGAGAATAAGCTCTATAAATTTCTCAGCATATGTACGTCGTTTATGTTTTCTTGACAACCGGATAACCTGTTGTGTCAATGTACTGCCGCCCCGAACTATTTTCCCAGCCTTGATGTTTTCAACCGTAGCCTTAACCATAGACACAGGATTAAACCCAAAATGCCAGTAGAAATATGCATCTTCAAATTGTAAAATACAATGTTTAAATTTTTCCGGTACAGTATCAATCTCCGGAAAACGCCATTGACCATCTTCGGCTATAACAGCGCCTAACAATTCATTGTTGCGCGCTGTTACAACCGTTGAGGTGGGGTCTTTAAAAAGCGGTCGCGGTAAACTAAAATAATACACAATCAGCAAAACGACCATAATTATGGTCGTTTTTTTATGGTTGACGATATACGTCTTTAATTGCTGCATATTAAGTTAGAGTCTATCGGCGTATGCATAAAACAGCCCGGTTTATTTAACTATTTCAATCCATTGACCTTTGGTGCGCACCAAATAATCATGATCATACATGGCCTCACACTGGACACCGGGTAAGTAATAATCACCCTGATATGAAGCGTTTAACAATACTCTGAACGTTTTGGCCTCACGTTTACCCAAACTAAAATAATAACTGATACGGGCATCTCTGATGTCTGTATAATCGACTTCAGCGGTTTCTGTACTGTCACCATAATCTGTAAATCTGGTATTTACAATTTCCCAACCCGAAGGCAGATACTGGGTTAAAGCTACATTTTCCACCTTGTCATCAGAAGTGTTCTTGACATGTATTTCAGCGACAAAATTAGTACCTTGTGTCAATTGACCAATGTTGATTGGTTCGCCGTCTTTGGTCATATATTTCACATTAGCTTCCAGATTTTTTTGAATGACTTTCTCCTGACCTACCGGTAAAACGCCAGCATTAAAAATCCTGACATAAACTACCCCTTTATTTTTGTTGGTGATTTGCAAGGTGTTATTTTGTCGTACCTCATCCCATGAGGTCGTCCATAGAGCTTTAGGCGTTGTAATAGATTTTTTACTGCCATTAAAATCATAAGACACCTCAATACCGGTATCATTACCGTTTTTCAAGGCATATTTTGACATCGCCAATAAGGCATAAGCCGTAGTCTGCGTGCTCATCCATTGATCACTTGAAAGTTTTTCTGCAATAGTTTGCGCCAATTTGATGGCTTTTGTCTCATCATCTAACAATATATAGGTTTCTAACCCCATAGCTTTATCACGTATTTCTGAGCCGTAATAATGCTTGTAATAACGAGACTGCTCTCTTTTTAATGTTTTTAATACAGCGAGTGCAATAGAACGTTTACCAATCATGGCATAAGCCGATGCCAATCGCATTTTGGCTTCGTTAGAAATACCTTTAGTTTCGCGTAATCTGTTCATGGACGCCAAATCAGGGCTGTTAGCTAAACTCAACGTATATAAACGGTAGGCTTGTGCCAAATCATTACCTGAGTAAGACGATGAAGTGTAGCGCCACTGTCTGGCCGCTTGTTTTTGATAAGAAATCCACTTGTCTTTAAACCCAACCGGAAGTGCATAACCTTTTTTCTCTGCTTCTATCATAAAATGACCGGCATATGAGGTTCCCCAGTCATCCTCATAAGAATTACCTTGCCAATAAGACAATCCACCACTTGATTTTTGAAAACCATATAAACGCTTTATCGTGGCTTTTATATTTCTTTCAATCTTTTGTCTGCGCTCTGCCGGTAAATCAAAAATTTCCTGAAAGTACAATTGTGGAAAAGCACTCGATGTGGTTTGCTCTACACAACCGTGTGGATACTGAATGAGGTACTGTAAGCGTTTGGTAAAATTAATCGGTGGCAGCGTTGACAATTCCAGAGTAGCCTTATTGGTTCCCTTTGTTCCAAAACTGCTAAAATCAATCCTGCCGTTGTCATTAGACTTTACAATCAAATCATGCGTTTCAACCGTTACCGGGTTCGGATTCAACACATCTATTTCTACCTTATAAGAAGCCTTTTCTCTACCGGAAGTAGCCTGTAAGGCAATATGACCGATGCCTTTGAAATCATTGACCTTCAACTTAAAGTACAGCATCTTCTCGTCCGGTTGACTGAATGATATACTTTGCGTTTTATCCCCAACAATCGTATAGGATTTATTGGGTTCTAAACTCACCTTGACTTTTTTCACCTTCGGTGTCATAGCAAATACCGTGACCGGTAAGGTGACTGTTTCCTGAGGTGTGATTTTACGCGGTAAAGAAGCTAAAATCATCACAGGTTTACGTACAAAGACTGATTTTTCGGCACTACCATAAGCGCCTTTTTTTGTATTACTGGCGACTACCATAGCTCTTACTGCACCTACATACTGCGGAATTTCAATCTGATGTTTTGCAGTGCCATTGGCTTTTAATTGGAATGGCCCTATAAATTTAACCATAGGTTTAAAACGATTGGCTTTTTTGTTTTTATTGGCTAATCCTGATTCATCCCCACCAATACTTAAAATCTGATTAATTCTTCCTCCGTAAGCCCCTATGACATCGTCAAAAATATCCCAGGTTTTGACCCCCAGTGATTGTTTGGCGTAAAATGTATTCCAGGCATTAGGGGTTTTAAAACGGGTTAAATCCAATAGTCCTTCATCGACTAATGCGATGGTATAGGTCATTGGTTTGCCGTTTTTTTCTTTGACTTTAATATCTATTTTAGTTTCCGGTCTCACTTCATCTGACATGGTCAATTGTGGTTCTAATTGGGTAGCCGGATTTTTAACTGACACCGGAACTGAGCCATACATACGTATAGGCAAGTCATTGACTGTCTGGCTATGCGGTTGTATCAATGATATATTCACAAATACATTAGGGGCATAATACGCCGGTACCGGACAACTGAATGTGGTTTGTTTATCCTTTGTTTCTACCCAGAAATAATCTAAAACTTCTGTCCCATTCTCTATGGTTATCAAAGCCCGGCTACCTTTGGACGAAGGAAATTTCACTTCAATCTTATCATTGACATTATAGACTTCTTTATCAGTTGTAAAGACCAGCATAGTAGCATTGGATTTATCCTGATTGGAGCGTTTTTTACCGTACCATGAAGGCCAATCAAAATAAACGACACTGGACGTCGTATGTCCGGATGATCTATCTTTAACTTTAATCAAGTAGCGTCCCCAATCACTTTTATCGATATTTAGTTTGAAACTGCCTTTCCCCGATGCACCGGTATTAACTGGAATGCTTTCATAGGTTTCATGGTATTCTCTACCATCATAGGAATAAAGACCGTCTTCAGAATTATTCCACCACCAACGCCATGACAATTTATAAACATCAACTTCCAGTTTATTGGCAATTCCTTTACCATCTTCATTGACTGACACGACATTGAAAGTATAATCTTCATCGGTAAATAAATAGTTTGAAGACTGTTGTTCTTCAGCAGGATTGAGACCTACATAAGACGTATATGGTGACACCTTTTGAGTAAAGACATCAGTACTGAAATCACCGGCATTTTCATAAACTTTGGTTATAAAACTCGCTTGTAACATTCCGGGAGCTCTACTGTCCAATTTAGGCTTGATTGAGAAACTGGTTTCTCCCTGATTGTCTAAATGTCCTTCTAACACTTTGAATTCTTCAGCGCCGAATGCTCGGGTTACATCATCAAAATTGTATTGATTAAAACCATCAAACACGGTTTTGGTTGGGTAAAATTTAGCATTGACATCCAGTTTGAGGTCTTTGGCAATAGCACCGTGTAACCATTTCACTTCAATATCACCTCTGATATTTTGATTGGCTTTAGCTATTTTCCCTCTAGTATTAACCTTGATTTTTAGACGGTTAGGCTTGATGGTTTCTACCTTTAAAACCTTGTTGAAACTTGCCCCACCGACAACTACCCGCAATTTCCAGTTACCGGTCAAAGCATCCTGACCTGTCGTTGGTGCGTAAGTATAGACATTGTCTGTATTTTTCAATCTGGTAGCGCGGTCTATGAGTTTGCCTTGTGGATTATACAGTTCAAATTTGACAGGGTGTTTATCCGGCAACGGATTGTTTTTGTCATTTAACACAAAGGTCAGGTACATAGTGTCTCCGGGACGCCATACGCCGCGTTCACCATAGATATAACCTTGTATACCTTTTTGCAACTTCTCACCGGATACGTCAAACTTACTCATAGATAAAGCTTTACCATCATTCATTTTGACATAAGTTGTGTTTACACCATCTGAAGCTACGGCAAAAAAAGCGTTTTCATGATCATTAAATTCGGCTATACCCTCTGCATTAGTTTTAGCCGAAATGAGTGGTTGACGTTGTAAATTGTACAATTCTACTTTTACCCCTTGTACGGGTTTAGTCGTCAATAAATCTGTAACAGCAACAAATGTGGTATTATTATTGCCTTTTTTGACAATAACACCAAGATTTGTGGCCAAAATATTTGTGCTTATAGTTCTTTCGGCATAGTATGAATCTGTACACGGATCGTCACTTTCTTCCCAATAATAATCATAATAGTCATCGTAATCAGAGCCTTCAGTATCATATTCTCCGGTGTCAATATCTTTTTTACCGTATGTTATGGTTTGGTCAGATTCCTCATCTTCACATGAGTAATTGGCATAAGCTTTATTGATAGACAACTTTACCCGGTACATCGCCCCTTCTTCTACCCTTACCAAATCTGCAAGATCTATAGCAAAAGCATTAGGCTTATCCAATTCTAAACCACGATTGGTCAGATTGACCGTATATTTTGCCACCGGACGTCCCACATAGCGTATTTTACCTTGGTTATTGAGATCGTTCTGTTGTAAAAATTGCAAAATATTGTTTTTGTAAATTTTGTAAACGGTGGCATCTACAGCTTTGAGATTGACAGCTTTAAAATTGATTTTCAGATTACTCGAATTTGGAAGAATAGATCCACTACTGATAAAGCTGACCTCTGGTTTCAGAGATTCAAAATACAATTCATGTAACACGTCTTCTTTCATCGTAATACCATCGACATTTTTTATACCCTTAAAAATTTCAATTTCAATTTTATCTTTAATCGTTGATTTAGGATAAATGGATACCACGTTGTTACTGATTTTATAAGTGTAAGAATGTTCTTCTTCACCTGCAAACTGGATGAGACCTTTGAGGTTCTGATCGGGTTTCAGGGGATCCGAAAAACTGATGTCTATTTGTTGTTTATCGCCTTCAATAACACTGATATCCATAATTGCAAAAGTCTTCTTGCCTATAATAAGGATTTCGTCACCTCCCTCTGAAGTTGATTGTACAGGTTTACCATCCCATTGCACCAACAGTTCTTTATCGTCATCCAACCGCTTGATACTATCTATTTTAAAATGGATTCTTGAGGCTAACGCACCCATGTCATCAAATGTTACCGGCTGCTTCTTTCCGCCATACGTCACAGTCAGTATTTGAGACAATTTATCGGTTTCAAGGACATCACTGGCGTTGATAAAACCATTGACATAATTCCAGTTTTTATCATAAGACATTGGTGCATCTACAGTTACCGTAAACAAGAGCTCTTTGGTCTTGGCAGTCATGGTAAAGTCTTTGAGATTTTTGTCAATATCGTTATACAATTTTGATAAATGCAGGGTGAGTTTATAGGTGCTGTTACTTTTCAGTTTCTCACTCGGTGTAAAAATTATGGTATTCTGCTCCAGACTAATGGTTCCGGGGACACGAGGCTTAATCGTTAAAACGTCATCGGAAACAGATGTCACATCTACAGGTTCGTTTAAAAAGAATTTAAAATCCGAAGTCACAGAAATACGACTATCGGGGATGCCGGAGAGATAAGATGCATAAGCATTTACATCACTTTCTTTTTTATGATTGGTATTACAGGCATTTAAACCTACCAATACCACAGCAATAATAAAATAATAAACTATTTTCACACGAAATAAATTTGAATTAAACATATGGTTTTAAGTATTTTTATTTAATTTAGTTAAAGAAATTATTTACAAATTTTTTTGAGTAGTTCCCCTAAAAGACACGTTGTCTTTTAATGATTTTAATTGACGCATAGCAATCATAAGCATTAACATAATTATCATGTACTTGATAAAAATTTACATAGTTTTTTCATAAGACCGCATGGTCTATTTTACTTGTCAAAAACAGTGTTAAAAATAAGGTATATTTTTCAATTCAGGTAACTTTTTATTTAAAGTTTTCAACTGTTTACAAACTGTTCTAATACGGCTATGCGTTTTTCGATAGGCGGGTGTGTGGTAAACAGATTATCCCAGGAAAAGCCATGAGCAGAAGGTTTAGGATTATCGATAAAAAGCTGAGCGACATCCCGGTTTTCAAGAGCTTCAATGGCAGGATCATTGGCGATTTTTCGTAAAGCAGATGCCAAAGCCATAGGATTTTTAGTCATTTCAGCAGATCCGGCATCAGCCATATATTCCCGCGAACGTGAAATACCAAAACGCATCAATATGGATAAAAAGTAAGCTATAGCACTAATAACAACTGCTATTAAAATAACCGCAGCAGAACCTCTGCCATCACTGCTACGACCGCCAAAACGCAAAGATCTGAATACACTTTCGGCAATAAAGGCAAATATTCCCACAAAAATAATAGAGATGACCAACAACTGTACGTCTTTATTGATGATATGGGTGAGTTCATGTGCCATCACACTCTCCAATTCATCGTCATCCAACTTATCTATAATTCCCTGAGATAATGTCACAGCATATTGAGACGGTTTCAAACCGCTGGCATAGGCATTTAAAGAGGAGTCATTAATCACAAATAGTTTGGGCATGGGCATACCTTGCGCTATACACAGGTTTTCCAGCAGATTATACACCCGTTTATTTGTCCGCCTATCCAGAGATTTAGCGCCGGTAGCGAATTGTATCATCTTACTGTTAAAAAACCATGCTACAGCAAACCATATACTTACCCCTATCAATACCCAGGGTAGTATCATCAAAAATCCTTGATTGGTTTGTTGAAAACCCTTACCACCTATAAAAAATATAAATGCATATACCATAGCCAATAGCAATATAGGAAATGCTATCAGTAACAAAACAGAATTGAAATTGTTTCTATTAATCTGGCTTTGTATGCCTACATATTGCATTAGAATTTAATTTCCGGTGGTTCCTGCATTGATTCACGTCTTTCAGCCAAATCAAATAAGACTTCTCTTTTAAAGTTGTAATTTTTAGCAATCACATTAGACGGGAAACTCTCTACTGCCGTATTGTACTCTGTAGTTGCTCCATTAAAAAATCTTCTGGAAGCAGCCAGTTTGTTTTCAATATCACTCAATTCCTCCTGTAACTGCATAAAGTTTTGATTAGCTTTAAGGTCAGGATAGTTTTCCACAGCTATTTTCAAACCCTGAAGTCCAGACACTAACTTTTGCTCCGCAACAATCTTTTCTTCAATTGTTCCGGCATTCATCGCAGCAGAACGGGCACGGGTAATTTCAGTCAACAATTCTTTTTCATGTGACGCATAACCCTTAACTGTATCTACCAATTGCGGCACTAAATCATGGCGCTGACGCAGTTGAACATCAATATCTGCAAAAGCATTTTCACGACGGTTACGTAAAGCTACCAGACGATTGTATAAAATAACCGCATACATAGCTATGACAACAGCTAAAACTAAAATAATTAATAAAAATGGCATAATCTTATAACTTTGATTTTTAACAAATATATGTTTTTTTGTTCAGATAGCAGTATTTTAAACAATAATACTAACCCCTTCCCCGGTCATATTATCAGCATCGTCCCAGTAATAATCAATACGTCCCAGATTAATACCGGCAAAACCCACCTGATTGATTAACATATTCTTGCCTTTTCTGTTTTTAGTAACCGTAGGTTTTTTTAAGAATGTGTGGGTATGTCCCCCTATGATTAAATCGATATTTTCTGTTTGGGATGCCAATTTTAAATCTGATATAATATCTTCAGACTTGTAGCTGTAACCCAAATGGGACAGACAAATGACTAAATCACAGTGTTCCTCTTCCTTTAATAATCTGCTCATATCCTGAGCAATCCCTACAGGATCCAAATATTTTGTTTCCTTGGATAAGGCTTTGTTAACCAAACCTTCCAATTTGATTCCCAATCCAAAAACACCTATACGTATACCTGCTTTTTCATAGATCTTATAAGGCTTTACTTTACCGTCCAGAACTGTGTTTTTGAAATCATAATTAGCAGATAAAAAATCAAATGTAGCATGAGGCAATTGTGCATCCAACCCATCTACGCCATTATCAAAATCGTGATTGCCTATTGTCGCTGCATCGTATTTCATCATACTCATCAATTTGATTTCCAGCTCGCCTTTAAAATAATTGAAATAAGGAGTACCTTGAAAAATATCGCCGGCATCAAATAATAAAGTATTAGGATTTTCTGCTCTGATCTGCTTAATCAGTGTTGCTCTACGTGCGACTCCGCCACGGTTGGCATGACGCTTGTCAGTTAAAGGAAAGGGGTCTATTCTGCTGTGCACATCATTGGTGTGAAGAATAGTCAAATGTTTTCTAAATGACTTCTTAAAACCCATGATTGACAAACTTCCTGCGCCTATCAATCCGCAAGCAGCTCCGGTTTTTATAATAAAATCTCTGCGTTTCATTTAAATATTTTTTAGTGTCGTATTACGCGTTTGTCCAAAGCGACTTTTATAGTATCAATCTCGTTTAATTCATCCAATAAAGCATTTCTTATTTTATAATTCAATGGATAGACATTGATTGCTTTTTGAAAGAAATTCATACGGTCACCCCCATTGAGTAAATAATCATTGGTTAATACCATATACGTCTTATTTTTATCTAAAGCCCGTCCATTGATTAAAACTTTTCTCACCTGATTACCATCAAAAACGACTTTGAGTTGTTTTGATACCGGGTGTGGCTTGCCTTCAATTGCTAAATAGTCTAAAAGTTCACGAACAGCTTTGTAATCCAGTTCGGCAACAACGAGAAGATTTTCAAAAGGCATAACCTGAAAAGCATCATTAACCCGAACCTTACCTTTGTTTATTGACGCCCGCAATCCGCCGATGTTCAATAGCGTAAAATCAATAGACCTTGAAGACGATTCAGAAAATTTCTCCTGAGCTCTTTTTTGACATAAATCCGCCATAAAATTACCCAATAAGGTTTCATCACCTTCCCTGGTGTTAATCATGGTTACGGGTGCAAAAGCAATGATGGCATTCATCTCACCCTCAAGACTGTCGCGGTAGGGAGTTATATAGGATTCTAATGAAGAGTCACTTTTAAGCGTTTTATCTATTGCAATCTGCTTACCTTCTATTCTTTTGAGTGTCAGGCTTTCCTGAGAAAAGCGCTTACAGCTACTCAAACTAATAAGCATGACTACAGTTAGTTTTATGAAAACTTTATAGTTTAATAATCGGTTACTTGTCATGTTGCTGTGAAATAAATTTATATTTTTGGAACGTTGGCTGAGTAAAGTTGTAAAATTAAAGGTTTTCATGGGAATTCAAAGTTATTTTATTGAAAAAAAGATTAAAAAGTTGATCAGTCGTGAGCAATCTTTGCAGGTGAAAGAGCTGTCAAAAATCAACAAAGTTGCCATACTTATTGATGATACAGTGACTTTTGATGACCGTCAATTTAAAACCTTAATAAAATTGATGCCATTGAAATCTGACAGTTTCAGTATGTTAGCCATAACGCATAAAAAAACTGACGATCAGAAGCCGTGGAATCATTACATCTTACGAATCAATGAAATCAATATGTTTGGTTCTATCAAGTCTGACAGTTTTCAGGCATTTATCAAAGAAGACTACGATCTTCTGATTGATTACACAGATGAGACAAAAAGGATTACCCGACTTGTGGCAGCCCAAATCAAAGCTAAACTCAAAGCCGGTTTCGGTAGTAACAGTCATGAGTTTTACAATATTATATTAAATGTAAAACCTGACGATGTAGAAGCATTTAACCGGGAACTGGTCAGGTATTTAACAATATTAAAAGTCATTTAAATATGTCAAAATTCACAGGAACAGGTGTTGCCGTAATCACGCCATTCAAAAAAGATAAATCTATTGATTATGATGCCCTTACTTCGATCATTAATCACTTGATTAACAAAGGCGTAGATTATCTTGTATGTTTGGGTTCAACCGGAGAGAAAGTAACCTTAAACAAGGCTGAACAAGTGGCTGTAGCGTCACACTTTATCAAGGTAAACGCAGGAAGATTACCATTGGTTCTGGGAGTTGGCGGTAATAACACAACCCAAGTCGTTCAGGAGATTGAATCAATGGATTTACAAGGGTTTGATGCTATTTTATCAGTAACTCCTTCATATAACAAACCTTCACAAGAAGGACTTTACCAACATTTTAAAGCAATAGCCGAAGTCAGTCCTGTTCCCGTTATTTTATACAATGTTCCCGGTAGAACAGGTGTAAACATGTTACCTCCTGTTGTCATCCGCTTAGCAAAGGATTTTGATAATATCATAGGTGTTAAGGAGGCTTCAGGGCATTTGTCACAGGCTCTTGAACTTCTGAGAAAAGCACCGGAGGGCTTTCATGTAATTTCCGGAGAAGATTTACTGGCTGTGCCAATGGTTTTAGCCGGTGGTTCAGGTGTGATTTCTGTTATGGCACAAGGCTTACCGGAAAAATTTTCAAGCATGATTACCAAGAGCTTGGAAGGTAAAAACAAAGAAGCCCATGCCCTGCTCTATGAGATGATGCCTTGTATCGACTATATTTTTGAAGAAGGCAATCCTGCAGGAATCAAGGCTATGATGGCATTACAGGGTTTGTGTAAGAATGAATTACGCTTACCTTTGACGCCTGTAAGTAAAATACTGGAAGAAAGAATAAACCAATTTATACTAACTTAATACTATTAACAATGTTATCCAAACGAATTGAAAAAGCGCTAAACGACCAAATTAAATACGAATCTGAATCTTCACAGATTTATTTATCCATGGCATCTTGGGCAGAGACTAACGGTTTTGAAGGTGTAGCAGAATTCATGTTTGCACAGGCAGACGAAGAACGCATGCACATGCTCAAATTACTTCATTATATCAATGAGCGAGGCGGTCATGCAACTGTAACTGCTTTGAGTAAACCACCCACAAACTTTGTTACAGTCAAAGAAATGTTTGAAGAGCTTTTGCAGCATGAAATCAAAGTATCAGAACTTATTAATAATCTGGTTGACATAGCTTTAGAGGAAAAAGACTATGCCACACACAACTTTTTACAATGGTATGTTGCTGAACAAATAGAAGAAGAAGCGACGGCCAGAACTATTTTGGACAAAATCAACCTGATAGGTGACGAGAAAAGTGGTTTTTACATCTTTGACAAGGATATTAAGTCATTGATAGGTGGTATCAAATAGTTGATTTACCACTAAGAGACATTAACAAACATTTAGTACGGTTTCACAACCGGTTGATATACATTTGCCTGATTATAAAAGGAATTAAAAATATTAGTACTTTTGCAAAATGCTAAAAAATAAAATAATTATCACGTTTGTAGCCATGAGTTTCGTATTGAGCTCTTGTGGTGAATTTACCAAAACACTTAATAAAGGAACTACACCAGAGCAATATGATTTGGCCACCAAGCTTTATGAAAGCAGAAAATACAATAAGGCCATCCAATTATTTGAAAAAATATTGCCTTATTACCAAGGGAAGCCTCAGATGGAACGCATCCAGTATATGATGGCTAAATCTAAGTTTGAGACTAAACTCTATCTTGAATCTGCTTATTATTTTGAACGTTTTACCAAGAACTATACTAAAAGTACAAAAAGAGAAGATGCTTTATTTATGGCAGCTTTGAGTTATTACCTTTCTACCCCCAGGTCAAGTCTGGATCAAAGCGAAACACAAACGGCAATCAACGCTTTTCAGAAGTATATCAACAGCTACCCCAATGCAGAACGGGTAAAAGATGCTAATGCTTACATCAAAGAAATGTTGGATCGTTTGGAACGCAAAGAATATGATATTGCTTACCAGTATTATCATACCGGAAAATATAAAGCAGCTATTGTAGCATTTGACAACTTTCTTTCTGATAATCTCGGTACCTCTTACAAAGAAGATGCACTATTTTATAAATCTAAAGCAGCATTTGATCTAGCTCATAACTCTGTATTAAAGAAAAAAGAAAAACGGATAAAAGATGCTTTGGCAACTTTGGATCGTTTAGAGTACAACTTCTCTGAAACTAAGTACAAAGCCGACATCGAAAAGATGAGAAAAAAACTGAATAATGAACTCAAAGAATTAAAAAATAATAACTCATAATCATATGGACTACAAGGAAATCAACGCCCCAAAAACTACTATTACTTATAACAGGGATGAAGTATCTGCACCTGTAGGTAATCTGTTTGAAGCTATAAGTATCATCTCTAAAAGAGCTGATCAAATAGGTTCAGGGCTCAAAGAAGAACTGACTCAAAAACTCAAAGAGTTTGAGACCCAAAATGAAGGTCTTGAGGAAATTTTTGAAAATAAAGAACAGATTGAAATTTCTAAATTTTACGAAAGTTTACCGAAACCGGTAGCACTTGCCGTAGAAGAATGGATGAATGACAACATTTACTACAGAAATACGTTAGACGATAAAGAATAAATTATGTCTATACTGAGCGGTAAAAAAATATTATTAGGCATTACAGCCGGTATTGCCGCCTATAAAACAACTTACCTTGTCCGTCTTTTTATTAAGGCAGGCGCAGAGGTAAAGGTCGTTATGACTCCAAAAGCTTTGGAGTTTGTTACGCCTATGACCTTATCCGCTTTATCAAACAATCCGGTGCTTTGGGAATTTACCAACGATAACCCTGAAGAAGAACGTTGGAATTCTCATGTAGATTTGGGATTATGGGCAGACTATTTTGTTATAGCACCAGCTACAGCAAACACCATGTCCAAAATGGCTAAAGGAACAGCCGATAATTTATTATTAGCAACGTATTTATCTGCAAAATGTCCTGTGTATGTGGCACCCGCCATGGATTTAGACATGTATAAGCACCCTACTACCAGTAGCAATATAAAAGAATTAGAAGCTTTTGGACATGCTATTATTCCTGCTGAAACCGGTGAATTGGCCAGTGGGTTGGTCGGAGAAGGACGAATGGCAGAGCCGGAGCACATTTTAGCTTTTATAGAGCAACATATTTTGGGACAATTGCCGTTGTACGGCAAAAAGGTTCTGATTACAGCCGGCCCTACTTATGAGGCTATAGATCCGGTACGTTTTATTGGTAATCACTCCTCCGGAAAAATGGGCTTTGAACTTGCCAAACAAGCAGCCAGGCTCGGCGCCGAAGTTATATTGGTTACCGGACCCTCCCATCAAACCTGCGATGGCTTACCTGTCAATCGTTACGATGTAATGAGTGCAGAAGACATGTACAACGAAGTGTTCAGGCATTATGACGGTGTAGATATTGCTATTGCTGCTGCAGCTGTTGCAGATTACAAACCCCAAACCGTTGCCCCTCAAAAAATCAAAAAATCTGACGATGCACGTACCATAACACTGGTAAAAACTAAGGATATTTTAGCCCAAATGGGACAAGAAAAAAAACAACAGTTTTTAGTGGGATTTGCTTTGGAGACGGACAATGAAAGACAAAATGCCATAGGAAAACTCCAGCGTAAAAACCTGAACGCTATTGTGCTTAACTCACTCAATGACAAAGGTGCAGGCTTTAAAACTGACACCAATAAAGTAACATATATTGACGAAACAGAGCATTCAATAGACATACCATTGCAATCCAAAACAAAGGTTGCCGAAAAAATATTTAACCAAATACTCAAACAATATCATGCGTAAACCCTTATTATTCATCTGGTTCACCCTTCTTTCAATAGCTTTACAAGCGCAAGAACTCAATTGTAATGTCGTGATTGTTTCAGATCAATTGGTGGGTGTTAACAAAAAGGTTTTTACAACCCTGGAAAAAGCAGCCTCAGAGTTTATGAATCAGACCAAATGGACTGATAAAGAGTATTTACCCCAAGAAAAAATAGAATGTTCCATAGTGTTGACCCTCACCGATCGACCCGGCAACGATTCTTATACGGGATCTATTCAGGTACAATCATCAAGACCGGTGTACAACTCTGTTTACACAACACCGGTACTCAATTACAAAGACGATGATCTGGCCTTTTCATATATCGAATTTGAGCCTTTACAATATGATGAAAACAACTATCAATCTGAACTGATTTCAACGTTATCATTCTTTGCTTATTTAATTATTGCTGTAGATGCAGATACCTTTGATCTTTATGGTGGTACGCCTTATTTTGAAACCTGTCAACGTATTATTGACAATATCAAAGACCCCAACAATAAAAAAGCATGGAAATCTAACACCAATAAGTTTAACCGCTATCAATTATTAAACAAAATAACTACCCCTTCATTAAGAGATTTCAGACATGCTTTGTACACATACCACCTCAAAGGGCTGGATGTTATGAATAAAGACAAACGCATAGGTAAACAAAAAATGGCAGAGGCTTTAATTTCTATGAGACAATTGTCTTCCAATAATTTATCTTCTCAACTCCTACGTATTTTTATGGATGCAAAATCTGATGAAATTGTAAAAGCTTTTGCAAAAGGACCGGGAAATATCGATAAAATGACATTGATAGAAACACTCAATAAAATCGCCCCGTATCTGGCCAACAAATGGCAAGATATCAACTCTTAATAATAGTTTGTGTTAAGTCTAAATAATTTATTTGTTTTCTCAAAACATCAATATTCTTAAATTCTTATGTATAGATTAGAATTAAAGAATATAGTGCTTATGACTTTATTAAAAAAACACACTTAAGCATCAAATCAATTATCAGAAACACTTCAATTTTGATTATTATGAGGTAAGTTAAATGACAGTTAATTGCAACACTCAACACTCATGAAAAATATATCTCGTCTTCTTTTATTCTTTACTTTAAGCTTACTGCTTTTTAATTGTAAAAAACCTAAGGATAATATTGCTGAAATCTCAGAAATAGATGAGTTTATCTGGAAAGGGTTATCAGATTATTATTATTGGGAAGATGTGGCGCCTTTTATATCTGATGCCAGTTATGAATCTGAAGCCCATAGAAACAACTTTATTAATTCTTTTAATGGTAACCATGAGTATCTGTTTTACAGTTTGCTGTATGAATACGGTCAGATAGACCGTTGGTCGTGGATTGTAGATGATTATGTGGCATTGGAAAATGCGTTGCAGGGTATTGCCAAAACCAAAGGCTTTGAATACGGTTTGGTTTACAAAGATCAATCCCAGTATGAGATTTACGGTTATGTAAAATATATCATGCCCGGTTCTCCGGCTGATATCGCCGGGCTAAAAAGAGGTGATTTATTTCTTGAGATTGATGACACCCCATTAAACACCCAAAATTATAAAGAATTATTGAGTAAAAGCAGCTATAAACTGTCTTTAGCTTCATTTGTAAATAACACATTACTAACCAATGGTATCTCATATACATTGACCGAAGTAGAATTTCAAGAGAATCCAATACTGATGTCAAAAATATTTGATTTGAATGGCATCAAAACCGGCTATTTAGTATATAATGGGTTTGTATCCTCATATGACAATGCCTTAAATGTCGTATTCCAGAATTTTATTGATCAAGGTGTCACTGAATTGATACTCGATCTCAGATACAATGGCGGTGGCTCTGTTCGTTCAGCTGCGTACCTGTCCAGTATGATTTACGGTACAAATACCGATGAAATATTCAGTACATCCCAATATAATGCTGCCTTGCAGGATTATTTTACACAGGAATACGGAGATGATTTTTTCAACAATTATTTTGCTGAAACTATCGCACAAAGTGATGGTGGCAGTATCCCTATTCATTCATTAAACCTGCCCAGAGTACATATCATTGCTACAAGAAACTCTGCTTCTGCCAGTGAATTGGTTATCAATGGTCTGAGACCCTATATGGATGTCGTCCTTATAGGAAGCAATACACATGGTAAATACGTGGGTTCTTTTACCATCAAGGATTATATAGCTCAGGACGTAGTAAACCCCAATCACACATGGGCTATGCAACCCATTACCTTCAAGATATTCAACGCGCAGGGCGTCAGTGATTATGTCAATGGATTAACCCCTACTATTGAAGTTGAAGAAGACGTCAATAATCTGATTGCTTTTGGGGAAGTGTCAGAGCCTTTGTTAAACGTCGCACTTAACAATATTACCGGTAAAGCTCCGGACAGTAACCAAATCTTTATATTTAATCATAGACAATTCTTAGACTCAAAAGACTTAAAGCTTCTCGGTAAAGATATGTATATTGACATTGATCTTAAACCTTAGTTTAAAACAAAAGGCAAAGCATTTGAAGGTTGAGATTAGGACTCATTTATAAATTTTAAATTCCATAATTATAAAGCGCTGCATTCCTTAGTATCTATTCTCTATAGTTTACCATTGGAATAGGCTTTGTGTATCATCTTTTTTAATACATGTGAAAAAGGAAATCCGTATCAAGAATATACGCCTAAACATTAGTGTGTTTAATTCTATAAAAAATCATCAAAAACATGCTCTCAATCGTTTGAATTCTATAAATTTGCAAGAAACAAATTATTTATATTAATATGAACGACAACAATCTTTTTTTAGGCGAAATTAAAGTTCAAAGCAGAAAAAGCAGAGCTACCATTGATTTTATCAAAATAGTAAGTGACCTATGGTTTGAAAATTCTATTGAATTGTTACTTTTCAGAAACCAATTGTTCGACAAAAATGTAAGTGAAATACTCAATCTTGTTGAATACTCTCGAAAATTTATAGAAAAACCTATTACCATCTATGACATTTTAAAAATGGCTCAAGCCATCAAAGACTTAGATTTCCCCAAGTCCCGTCTTGATGTAGGAAAATTAAGTTATGAGTATCTGCTCGACAAGGATAAATATGAAGACAGAGAAGCTTTTTTGTTGGATGAATTGAAAGACATCTACGAAGCTAAACCAATAGAGCCTAAAGATGTTGTCCTGTATGGTTTTGGGCGTATCGGCCGGTTGGTTGCACGTGAATTAACCAGTAAAGTAGGTGTAGGTCGTCAGTTACGTTTGAGAGCTGTTGTTGTAAGAGGGGAAATTGATGAAACTAATCTGGAAAAAAGAGCCTCTTTGTTGAGATCTGATTCTGTTCACGGTCATTTCCCCGGTACTGTAAAAGTAGATCTTGACAACAAAGCATTGAATATCAATGGCATGACTGTTTACTTTATCAATGCACCCTCTCCGGATAAGGTAGATTATACAGCTTATGACATCAATAATGCTTTAGTTATTGACAACACCGGTGCATGGCGTGATACAGCCGGTTTAAGTAAACATTTAGAATCCAAAGGCGTTGAAAAAGTGTTGTTAACTGCCCCCGGTAAAGACAGCATTCCCAATATTGTTTTCGGAGTCAACCACGAAGATTTCGGACCTGATAGCCTGAAAATATTTTCAGCGGCTTCTTGTACAACCAATGCCATTACACCTATATTAAAAGTCATTGAAGACAACTATGGGGTAGTCAATGGGCATATCGAAACAATACACGCCTATACCAACGACCAGAATTTAGTGGATAACTACCACAGCAAATACCGTCGTGGACGTGCTGCCGGTATGAATATGGTTATTACAGAAACCGGTGCCGGAAAAGCCGTTGCCAAAGCTATTCCACAGTTGGCTGGTAAATTAACATCTAATGCTATCCGAGTTCCTGTACCTAATGGTTCATTAGCTATTCTCAACCTGACATTAGTTAACCCTACAGATCTGGAACATCTTCAAAATACCATGAAAAAAGCCGCACTGGACGGTAATTTGGTCGAGCAGATCAAATTTGCTATCAGTAATGAGCTGGTTTCATCAGATATCATTGGGACATCTGCACCGGCCATCTATGATAGCCATGCAACTATCATCAACAAAAAAGGTAATAATGCCATTTTATACATTTGGTATGACAATGAATATGGTTACGTACACCAAGTGATACGTCTGGCCAAATATATTGCTAAAGTCAGAAGGTTCTATCACTATTAGACCACTAAAATATCGACTATTAAAAAGTCCGGGAGGTGAAAACCTCCCGGACTTTTTTGTGTTTGAATTCTAATTGTTTAAAAGTGTTAATAATCAATGCCAATGGAAGACGCTTGCTGTTTATAGGGCATAAAAAAAACTGTTTTGATTTATTTCAAAACAGTTTTTAAAAATATAAGATTTGGTTCAGCTTATTTTGCCAAAACTTCCTGTACCTTATCAGCGGCTTCCTGGAATTCTGTTGCAGGAATTACAGCTAAACCTTTAGTCGCATTGATAAGGTCTTTAGCTTCTTTTGAATTGGTACCTTCCAGTCTGAGGATGATAGGCACTTTTATTTCATCACCCATATTTTTGTAAGCATCTATTACCCCTTGTGCTACACGATCACAACGTACAATACCACCAAAAATATTGACTAATATAGCTTCAACCTTAGGATCTTTAAGGATAATTCTAAAGGCTTTTTCCACTCGTTCAGCATCTGCAGTACCACCTACATCCAAGAAGTTAGCTGGTTCACCACCAGCTTGTTTGATAAGATCCATAGTACTCATGGCCAATCCGGCACCGTTGACCATACAGCCCACATTACCATCCAGGTTGACATAACTCAATCCGGCAGCTCTGGCTTCTACTTCTGTAGGATCCTCCTCACGAATATCGCGCATCGCTTCATAATCAGGATGACGGAATAATCCACTGTTATCCAAAACTACCTTTGAATCAACGGCCATAATTTTGTCATCGGAGGTTTTTAATACCGGGTTGATCTCAAATAAAGTCGCATCAGATTTCACATAAGCCGTATAAAGTGCAGAAACAAATTTGGTCATTTCCTTAAACGCATTACCCGATAAACCAAGATTAAAGGCTACTTTTCTGGCTTGGAATGGTAACATTCCCATATGTGGATCAATTTCTTCCGTAAAAATAAGATGCGGTGTTTCCTCAGCAACAGTTTCGATGTCCATACCACCTTCTGTAGAATACATAATCATATTTTTACCTGTAGTTCTATTCATAAGAACAGACATATAAAACTCTTGTTTTTCTGATGGTCCGGGATAATAAACGTCTTCAGCAATCAATACCTGATTGACTTTTTTACCCTGAGGAGGCGTTTGAGGCGTTTTTAACATCATCCCTAAAATTTGAGAAGATATAGTCTTAACCTCATCCAATGATTTTGCAAGTTTTACACCACCGCCTTTGCCACGGCCACCGGCATGAATTTGAGCTTTGATAACCCACCATTCTGTTCCGGTATCTTTATTGAGTTTTTTGGCTGCTTCAACAGCTTTTTCGGGTGTGTCTGCGACAATGCCGCGTTGTGTTCTTACGCCAAAACTGCTTAAAATTTCCTTACCTTGATATTCGTGTAGATTCATATGTTTTATATATTAAAAATTCGGTAACAATTATTATCATCTGATAAAATTCTGTTCTTTGCAAATTTAACAATCATTTTTAATTATTTCTCTTTTTAGCAGGACTTTTTTTAAGCATAGCAAAGATGGTTCAATAGTGATTAATCAAAAAATGTCAAAACCTGAAAACCACGACCTAAACCAAACATAAAAATCTGTATATAAGTCATTTAAAATCAATTGTTCAAATCTTTTAACAAAACCATATAAAGGCTTTTAACTATCTCAAAACAGCTTCCAAAAACTGTTTGATATGGTGAATTGTAACGGCTTGATGTTCGATGTGAGGAAAGTGTCCGGTATTATCCAATGTTATAGCTTTAGCATTTGCGCCAATGAATTCAGCAGCTTCCAAATGATGTTGCGCAGAAGCATAAGAATCTTTGTCACCTTGCAAATGTAAGCACGGGCAATTGATTTGTTCCAGTAAGGGTTTGATAGACCATGATTTAAACTCCGGTGAAGTCCAGCGTTTATACCATTGGGTTACTAAAGCTTGGGCATTGGCGCCGTGATATTGAACCAATTTTTGTATCAATGGCTTTAGAGATTCGCCGGTATTCAGAACCCCTTCTACCGTTTCTTGATCTACTTTATAATGTCCGGCCATACTGACCAAAGCTTTTACCGGGTATTTTGAGGCATAAATCCAGGCAATACTACCACCATCACTACTCCCTATTAATACCGGTTTTTGCAAACCTAAATCAGTAACTAACCGGTGTAATTCCTCTGCCTCCCGGTGTAAATAATCTTCTCCCCAATACTTAGGTGAAGATATTTGTCCGTCATGCCCTTGCCTGTTATAAACATACACATCTACAGGCAAAGCATTTGCAATGCTTTTAGGGAAAGACTGCCACTGTAATGCACTGCCTAAGGCATCATGTAAAAAAACAACACTTGATTTTGAAGTGCCATCTTCATTGGTTAAAGAGTATCCCGATCGTGGTTTTTGTAACACACTATATTTCAAACCTTAAAATTTTCACGAAAATTAATTTAATTTTATCACTTATAAAAACAGGTGTTTGATAAGTTTTATCAGATATACACTCAAAGTCGTCAAAAGCACTGGAACTCTTTTATCTGTCTTGTATATCCTTTTCTTTTTTAATACTTTCGTCAAAAATAAACTTTTATGCAAGATTATCTGATATACCTCATTGTCATTGGTTTAGCACTTCTATTTTTGGGTTGGTTTATCGGCAGGTTAATGATGAAAAATTCATTCACGGCCATAGAAACCGATTTAAAATCTCAGAACACACATCTGGAACGGGAAAAATCTACTTTAATGGAGGAATTAAATACCCAAAAAGAAGATTTAAAAAGCGAAATTGAAAAACGTGAAAATTTATTGGTGACTTTAGCTCAAAAAGAAAGTGAACTCGCCCATTTAGAAAGCAAACTTCTGGAACAACAAGCCGAAACCGAACTACTGCAAGAAAAATTCACCAAAGACTTTGAAAATCTTGCCAATAAAATTCTGGAAGAAAAATCCACTAAATTCACCCAACAGAACAAAGAAAATCTCCAACAAATTCTTACGCCACTGAACGAAAAAATCAATGCTTTTGAAAAAAAAGTAGAACAAACCCACAAAGAAAGTATAGACTATCACGCTGCATTACGTCAACAAATCATAGGTCTTAAAGAGCTCAACCATCAGATGAGTAAGGAAACCCTCAACCTGACCAAAGCCCTCAAAGGGGATAGTAAAGCTCAGGGTAGTTGGGGCGAACTGGTGCTTGACCGGGTATTGGAAAAATCAGGTTTGGAAAAAGGTGTGGACTATATTGTAGAACAATCGTTTACGGTAGAAGACGGAGAAAAACAACGTTTACGCCCCGATGTGATTGTCAACCTGCCCGAAGGTAAGAAAATGATTATTGACTCTAAGGTTTCCTTAACCCATTACGAACAATACACCAATACAGAAGATGAGACAGAAAAAGCCGTTCTCCTCAAACAACACCTGCAATCCATCAACCGTCATGTGGAGCAATTGAGCAGTAAACGCTATGAGGATCTTTACCAAATGGAATCCCCGGATTTTATACTCATGTTTATTCCGATAGAACCTGCTTTTGCGTTAGCCATCAACAATGACAACTTGCTTTACAATAAAGCATTTGAAAAGAACATCGTTATTGTGACGCCTTCTACCCTCCTCGCCACGCTTAAAACAGTCGACTCGATGTGGCAACATGAAAAACGCCAACAGAACGCTCTGGAAATAGCAGATGCCGCGGGCAAACTCTATGATAAATTCGTTGGGTTGATCAATGATTTAACCGCCGTGGGCAAACGTATGGACGATGCCAAACGGGAATACGGTAATGCCATGAACAAGCTTGTTGAAGGACGGGGTAACTTGATTACACGTGTTGAAAAACTCAAAGAATTAGGTGTAAAAGCTCAAAAAAGCATTCCTGAAAACATTAGAAAACGCGCTGAATAATAATCTTTTTGATACATTTGCCGCATTACAAAACAAACAACTGTTTTTATGAAAAAAATACTGTTACTTTTTATTATTGCAGTTTGGCTTACCGGTTGTAAACAAGACGAAACTTATACAACACTGTCCGTAAATATTGCCAATGCTCAACAACCGGAGGTGAAACTCTTTGATGCTTCTGACAAGACTAAACCTGTCAGAATTTTCCAATTGGATAAACAAAATCATTTTCAGGACACAATCACTGTAAAGCCGGGTATCTATTACCTGTCGCACGATAAAGGTTACGTCATGTTACACCTCAGTCCGGGAGAACATATTGACATTACTACCGATGCTGAGCAGTTCATGTCCAGTATTTCTGTCAAAGGTGGTCATAAGGCTATTCACCGGTATTACAAGCAAAAGAGTCCATTACAGGAAAACGCCTACGCTACGGCAAAAAACTATTACCACCTCAAAGAAAAAGACTTTAAAGTGAGATTTGACAGTCTTAAAACTCAATTTACAAGTTTATTAGCCGACACTAAAAATGTACCTGATTATTTTATAACTTTTGAAACTAAAAAAATCAATGAGTATTTTGATTTTATAGCCAAAGACTATCAGGAAAAACAACTACAATACCAAAACATCGGTAAACTCTCACCTGCCTTTGAAAACTATAGAAACTACAACGGCGGTACAACATCACTATCCGATTTAAAAGGTAAATACACCTATATAGATGTGTGGGCTACCTGGTGTAGACCTTGTAGAGAGGAATTACCTTTTTTGAAAGTTTTAGAAGAGAAATATGGTGACCGCATCAACTTTGTATCCATATCGGTTGACAAAGACAAAGACTATGACAAATGGAAAACTTTTGTCAAAGAACACGAACTTAAAGGTTATCAACTATTTGAAGGACAAGATAAAATGGGCTCTTCGTTTTCTAAAGCTTACCAAATCACGTCTATTCCCAGGTTTATCCTGATTGATCCTCAAGGCTACATTTACAATCCTGATGCATGGGTACCCAGTGACCCGCGAACAGAAGACTATTTAGCCTCATTACTATCACAATAAATTAATTTTCTATACTTTAACACTAAACAATTATCAAATGAAAAAACTCTTTGTAATCCTTTTAACCTTAGTAGCACTTACGTCTTGTAAAAAGAAAGACTATGCCGAATTTACCATTGACCTTAAAGGTCTGCAACCTCAGGACTCTATCATTCAGTTAAGAGGTATGGGTGTACGTAAAGCCGTTAAAATAAATAATCAAGGTCTGTTCACTGATACTGTAAAACTAAAAAAAGGTTCATTTGTAACCTTCTTTTTAGACAGGGAAAGAGTATTTCAAACCTTTTTAAACAATGATTTTAACTTGAATATTCAGGCTGACGCATCACATATAGACAGTACTTTCAATGTCAAAGGTAAAGGCTCTCAAAACACCAAATATTTGGTAGAGCGTATAAAAAATGTCAAAGCATTCAACGAATCACTTGAAGAACTCTACGCCAAAGATAGTGTAACATTCACTAATGAGCTGGAAGCATTTAAGACTAAAATGACCAATCTCGTAGATAGTTACAAATCTTTAGATACTGTCGTAGTCAATTTTGAAACTAAAGGTTTAAATGATTTTAAAACCATGCTAACCCAGGCTTATCCCCAACGCCATGCAGAACTCGTAAAGTTTGGTCGTGGTGCGACATCTCCGGTGTTTACACAATTGAGAAATTACAAAGGCGGCACAAGTTCTTTGAATGATTTCAAAGGTCAATTTGTCTATATCGACCTGTGGGCAACCTGGTGTAAACCTTGTCTGGCTCAGATTCCGGCGCTTAAAGAATTAGAAGAAGCATACAAGGGTAAAAATGTCGTTTTCGTAAGTATTTCAACTGACAAAGAAAAAGATTACAACAAATGGAAAAATATGGTGAAAACCAAAGAATTGATCGGGGTTCAATTATTTATGGGTAAAGACAATCAATTTGCCATAGATTATCAAGTGAGAAATATCCCCCGCTTTATCCTGCTTGATACTGAAGGTAAAATTTTTGATGCTCATGCGCCTCGTCCTTCAGAAAAAGAAAGTATTCATAAGTTATTTGAGAAAGCCGGTATTGGTTCGCCCAATTAATCTATATTTATTTTATTAAAAAGGTTTTACCACCTTTTTCAAGAATCGTCAGACACCCAAAATGTTTGACGATTTTTTTTAATTAATATTTAATAAAAGATAAATTTGTCTTTTATAAAATTTTAATATATATTTGCACTATTAATTAATAGCTAAGACTTATGTTTTCCAAAGCCGGTGAATATGCCATGCGTGCAGTTGTCTATATCGCCCAACAATCTGAAAATAATCAGAAAGTTGGTGTTAAAGATATTGCTGTAGCCATAAAATCACCAGAAGCATTTACCGGTAAAGTCATGCAGCAATTGGCAAAAAAAGAGATTGTAACCTCTGTCAAAGGTCCGTATGGCGGGTTTTTAATCAAACCGGAAGTCCTAAAAATTATAAATATGGGAGATGTTATTAAAGTTTTTGATGGAGATTAAGCCTACAAAGGATGTATCATGGGACTGGATCAATGTGATGGTGAACATCCATGCCCTATCCATACAGAGGCACAACCTATTGTAAATAATTTGACAAACCTCTTTGAAACACGTTCATTATATGATATTTTACATGAGCATAATAAGGAATTGAAAACCTTTTGGCTCAGATATTAAAAAAATTTAATCCAATAAAAGACAATTTAATCCTTTATAAATCATGAAACAAGCAGCATTTTACGACGACATGACATTTAACCCAACAAAAGTAACTACGAAACTTATACTGGAAACTGACACTTCAAAAGAAGTGCGCATCATGATGGCGTCAGGACTAGAAATGAAAAAACATCAAACGTCCTACCCTATTACAGTACATCTACTAAAAGGTCGTATATCATTTGGGGTCAATGATGAAAAACTACAACTGAAAGAAGGCGACATTATCGCTTTAGATGCAGATATACCACACAGTTTATCAGCTTTAGAAGACAGCGTTGTCAGACTTACGCTATCTAAAAACGATCCTATACAGCGCGTAGAAAAAGTAATTTCTCTTTAACAAATCAAAAAAACCAATCATTAATACTAAAACCAATCAAATCATGAGCATGTTCTGTAACCAATGCCAAGAGGCAGCAAAAAATATCGGGTGTACCGTTAAAGGGGTATGCGGTAAAGAGGATAAAACATCAGATCTTCAGGATCTGTTGGTGTTTGCCAATACCGGTTTATCTTACATTACCTTAGAAGCCAGAAAACAAGGCATCGACACCAATAAAGAGAGTCAACACATCATCAACAGCTTATTTACAACCATAACCAATGCCAACTTTGATGATGATATGATTTTAAAAGCAATACGTCAAGCCATCAATTACCGAGATGCTTTAAAATCAAAAATCAACATACAAGAAGCACATGATTCTGTGATTTGGACACCAAAAACTGATGTGGATTATACACTAAGAGCAGTGTTAGCTGGTATTGACAAATTAGACAACGACCCTGACCTCAATGCTTTAAAACAATATATTTTATTCGGTCTCAAAGGTATGGCAGCCTATGTCAACCACGCTTTCAATTTAGGCTATGAAAACGATGAGCTTTACCAATTTATAGAGGAAAGTCTGGTACTTATCTCAAAACCTGCAACTCAGGATGAATTGCTTGAGCGATTAATGAAAACCGGAGAATATGGCGTTAAAGCTATGGCATTACTTGACCAAGCCAACACATCATCTTACGGTAATCCTGAAATATCTCAAGTAAGCATAGGAGTGGGCAATCGTCCGGGTATATTGGTTAGTGGACATGACTTAAAAGATCTTGAAGAGCTTTTAGAACAATCAGAAGATCAAGGGATTGACATTTATACCCACAGTGAAATGTTACCGGCACACGCTTATCCTAAATTCAAGAAATACAGCCACTTAAAAGGAAATTACGGTAGTGCATGGTACAGTCAAATCACCGACTTTGAAAGCTTTAACGGTCCTGTACTGTTTACAACCAACTGTCTGGTTCCACCCAAAAAATCAGCGACTTATAACGATCGTATTTTTACCAGCGGTTCAACAGGTATGCCAGGATGGAAACATATTGAAAAGCATTTACCTAACGGGCAAAAGGATTTTAGTGAAATTATTGCCTTGGCCAAAACTTGTCCTGCACCAACAGAAATAGAACAAGGCGAATTGACTATAGGGTTTGCCCACAATCAGGTTTTATCGCTGGCAGATCAGTTATTGGATGCTGTAAACAAAGGAGCTGTCAAAAAAATGGTTGTCATGTCCGGTTGTGATGCCCGTCATAAATCACGTTCTTATTACACAGACTTTGCCAAAGCATTACCACATGACACCCTTATACTAACATCAGGCTGTGCCAAGTTCCGCTATAACAAGCTGCCACTGGGTGACATCGCCGGTATTCCGCGGGTATTAGATGCCGGTCAATGTAATGACAGCTATTCCTGGGCTTTGGTTGCCTTAAAACTCAAAGAAGTTTTAGGTTTGGAAGACATCAATCAACTACCTATCGACTTTAATATTGCATGGTATGAACAAAAAGCTATTATTGTACATTTGGCTCTGTTGTATTTAGGGTTTAAAGATATGCATATAGGACCTACCCTACCGGCATTCCTTACGCCCAATGTATTGACATTGCTACAAGAAAAATTTGGCGTACGTACCATCAAAACAGTTGAAGAAGATTTAAAAATATTTGAACTCACTACTAACTAAAAACAGAAAGTCGGTGTAACCGGTATAGTGATATATAAACATCTCCCAAAGTTTATGACATAATTAATATTGGTTCACCGACTTTTAATTATTTATTTTACTTTTGAAAAATTAAATTTTCCTACCAATGAACGAAAGACATATACACGAAGTACTACATATGATGATAAAAATGCAGTATACTTATGAAAATAAAGATGCATTTACCCAACACATTGGTGATGTTTTTGGTCCCGATGTGCGTTTCCACGCTTGTTCAAGTGACAATATGGACATTGACATGGC
>PDWI01001689.1_pt1 | contig 39365 bp, 34 predicted proteins | sample 1430891 | NCBI WGS metagenome assembly PDWI01 (sample SAMN01162508, study PRJNA174530) | Oral metagenome, whole genome shotgun sequencing project. | biome: Marine environment; feature: Marine mammal; material: Swab sample of the gingival sulcus; isolation source: swab sample of gingival sulcus... | reverse complement strand
ATTTTTTTCAAATATAGCTATATTTAGATAAAATAGTGAAATATATAAAAACAGGTCTTAGAAAGGTTATTCTAAAACCTGTTTTGTCTACAGTCTGACCACGACCCAAGCCGTGGTTTTTCTGTGTTTTCTTTTCTATATTCTGCTTATCCTATATTAAATATCCTGTCCTGGATAATATTTATAAAATGAATGTACTCCATGCTCAAACAAGAAGTCTAAATCATTGTCAAACCAAGCATAAGCCTCGTATGTAGTCAATGATTTGGCTACAAAAAATAAAGCTCCTTCTGAGTAATCTACTCCTTCAAGCGCCATGTCTACTGCTTTAATTGTACTGTCTGAAATCGGAATGGAATAAAATCTTCCGTCGTCGATAGGTGAGAACTGTGCTCCACCATTTATTCTTTGATAGACTACGGACTCTATATCATTAGGAAATCCATCGTCTTTTACCCTATTGAGCACTACGTTTGCGACCAAGATTTTCCCTTTTAAATCCTCGTCTGTAGCCTCTGCTTCTACTATCTTTAGTAGGGTATCATACTCACTAGCTGTGATACCTTTTACTCTCTCCTCAACTGCTTCTCCCACAGTCTCTTGAACTTCTTCTACCGCTTCTCCCTCAAAATTACCTGAACTCCTTAAATCCTTTGAAGCTTCTTCTCTTGCTAAAGTAGGTGTCCTAGCTTCTAAAGCTTGATACCTAAGTTTTATATCTTGCTGTTTTATATAGTTTTCTGCACTCTGTACTGTCGGGACAATATCATCCTCTATCGTAAGCTCTTCGGTACTTTGAGAAAGATTAAGCACTTCATTTTCACCAGCTAAATCAAAGCAAAACAAAACTGTCATTACCACTAATAAACTAGATAATAAGACTTTTTTATTAAGTTTTTGAAGCATATCAATGAAATTTCTTAGAAATGTCTTAAAATTAAACATACTCTCTCCTTCTTTCTCATTTGGCACTGTATTCTCTTAAGTTGGCGTGCCATATTCTCGTAAGACTAATTATATAAGCATTAAGTCCTATTGTCAAATAAATACAAAAAAAACATTATATTTTATGCATATTACAGTCTTTTCGTTAAAAAAATAATTATCACCTGTCATTATGCTTAAATATATAACGTTTTTCTTGTGAACTTTTATGTTCTTTTATGAATTTATAAATTTACATTTATATTTCACTTGTTTATTTTTATAATTCAAGTAGTATTTTCGACTCATTTTATTTATTCTATTTTAGAACAAATAACAATAAGTGTACCATCTTCCACACTAATGCTAACCAAATCATCTTCCCATTCATTACTTACTCCCAAAGGATGATCATTCGTGAGTTGACCATATTTTAGAGAATACTTTCCACCCTTAATGGTTACACCCTTGGAAATTCCCGTAAAGCTAAAAACTGATAAAGAAGAGTCCTGCATCCTATCCAGTTCTATTTTAGAATTATAAACACCTGTTATAAGGGTCGTTTTATCTATCATTCTAATCTTAGCACCTCTTTTTAGTCCATAAACCATTGCCGTAATATTTGCAAATAAATGGTCTAGTCTCCCACCAAGAGCACAGTAAATATCTATTTCTTCAAAACCATCCTCTATCATTTTTTTAATGGCAATCATGGTGTCTGTATCATCTTTTGCACTGGGATACTTGATAAAATTCACACTATCATCTATTATTCCATCATATGAATCAAAATCACCCACTACCAGATCAGGCTTTATATTTAATTGCTTAGCATATAAATATCCCCTATCACAAGCCATGACATAATCGTCTTCATTTACACTTATATCCTCAAAAAACTCTCCACCTGAAATAATAATGCCTTTTTTCATAGTCATCTCTCCTATATAGTAAATTTAAATTAAAAATAGTAGAGTGGATACCCACCCTACTATTAATTACTTACAATATTATTCAGCAGTAATAGCTGCCATAGTAATATAGTTATATGGTTTATTAAAGTGTGGTAGGAAAAAAATATCAGTAAGCGCTAACTTATCAATAGTAACCTTCTCTTGTATAGCAAGTGAGAAGAAGTGAATACCCATACTCATATCGTGCTTAGATGCCATTTGAGCACCAAGAACTACCCTAGTATCCTTATTATAAACTATCCTTATTTTAACTTTCTCGTTGCCATCTTCCATAAATTCAGCTCTTTGGAAGTCTTCAAAATCAGTAAATGCTGCATTGATGCCTAATTTTTTAGCTCGATTATAAGTCATACCAGTAGAAACCATCTTAAGGTCATAAATACAAATACCGTTTGAACCTTGAACACCAACAGAATCAAGTGGTACACCTATTACATTGTGAGCTGCTACTATACCAGAACGTACTGCATTAGTTGCAAGTGCAATATAATTTTTATCATCAATACTATTATCATAAATAGTTGCACAATCACCAACCGCATATACATCTTTTATACTAGTTTCTTGCTTCTTATTAACTACATATGCACCATTTCTAAAAGTTTCTAGCGCATCTTTCCCTAAATCAGTATTAGGTCTAAATCCGATACACATAACTACCATATCAGCATCATACTCAGACTTATCTGTAATTACCTTCTTAACTTTTCCATTTTCACCCTCTAGTTTTTGCATAAGCTCACCAAAGGCAAAGTTGATACCATGGTCTTTTAGGTTAGCTTTCATCATATCTGTAAAAGGCTCATCATAGTAGTTTGGAAGACAAGTATCTGCCAAGTCTACCAAGGTAACATTTTTGCCATGTCTTTCAAATGCTTCTACAAGCTCAACACCAATATATCCAGCACCAACTACAACTACGTTTTTGATAGATTTGTCATTTTCTAATTTATCAATAACTTCTTGTGCGTGTTGGAATAATTTAACCATTTGAACGTTTTCTAAATCAATTCCTTCAACTTGAGGTATAATTGGCCATGAACCAGTAGCCAAAACTAGCTTGTCATAAGACTCTTCACACTTGCTTCCGTCTTTTAAAGTCGCATAAACCTTCTTAGCTTCGAAATCTATTCTCTCAACTGGTGCTTCCATATGTACCTTAGCACCCATGCTCTCTAGCTCTTCTTTATTAGAATAGAAAAGTCCATCAGAACCACTGATTTGATTTCCTATCCAAAGCGCCATACCACATCCTAAAAAGCTAATATTCGAATTGGAATCAAATACTACCATCTCATTACTGTTATCCTTTGAAAGCATGGTCTTAATGCATGCTGTACCAGCATGATTAGCACCAACAACTACTATTTTACTCATAAAATTTCCTCCTAAATTTTCTATACTTATATTATAACATAAAGTATGCCAAAAAATAAACATTTAAAAATAAATTTTGCCCAATTTAAAAAAGCTGCACTTTTGAGCACAGCTTTTCCTCATATATCTTGTTTAAAATTGAAACTTCTTAACAAAAAATCCTACTAAGTCATCTATAGCTACTCTTTCTTGCTCCATAGTATCCCTATCTCTAACAGTCACACACTTATCTTCTAAGCTGTCGAAGTCAAAAGTTAGGCAGTAAGGAGTACCGATTTCATCCTGTCTACGATATCTCTTACCTATGCTTTGAGTGTCATCAAACTCCACATTATAATGCTTAGAAAGAAGCTCATACACCTTTATAGCTTCATTATTTAGCTTCTTAGAAAGTGGCAGAACGGCCATCTTAACAGGAGCTAAGGCATTGGAAAACCTAAGTACAGTCCTGGTCTCACCATTTTCCAAAGTCTCTTCATCATAAGCTTCGCAAAGGAAGGCAAGTACAGCTCTATCAAGCCCTAAACTTGGCTCTATACAGTATGGAAGATACTTTTTATTATTGGCTTGGTCAAAATATGTTAGGTCCTCACCAGAATGAGTCATATGAGCATTTAAGTCGAAGTCAGTCCTATCAGCTATACCCCAAAGCTCTCCCCAACCAAATGGGAACAAGAACTCTATATCGCTAGTCGCATTGGAATAGTGGCTAAGCTCTTCCTGCTCATGGTCACGTACACGCATATGTTCTTCCTTCATACCTAGATCTTTCAAAAACTGAACACAGTAGTTTTTCCAGTATTCAAACCATTCTAGGTCAGTACCAGGCTCACAGAAAAACTCAAGTTCCATCTGCTCAAATTCCCTAGTCCTAAAAGTAAAGTTTCCAGGTGTAATCTCATTTCTAAATGACTTACCTACCTGACCTATACCAAAAGGAATCTTCTTCCTACTAGTTCTTTGAACATTCTTGAAGTTAGCAAATATTCCCTGCGCTGTTTCCGGTCTTAAGTGAAGCACGTTTTTACTATCTTCAGTAACACCTTGGAAGGTCTTAAACATTAGGTTGAACTGTCTTATATCTGTGAAGTTTTTCTCACCACAGTTTGGACATTTAACTCCATTTTCATCTATAAAAGACTTCATTTCTTCATTAGTAAGAGCATCGATAGCCTTCTCTATAGGCATATCATTTTCCTTCATAAAATCTTCTATAACTTGGTCAGCCCTGAAACGTTGCTTACATTCCTTGCAGTCCATAAGTGGGTCAGAAAATCCTCCGATATGTCCACTAGCCTCCCAAACCTTATTGTTCATAAGTATGGCACAGTCCAGACCTACATTAAGTGAATTTTGCTTGATAAATCTATCCCACCAAGCCTTTCTCATATTGTTTTTAAGCTCTACTCCAATAGGACCGTAATCCCAAGTATTAGCAAGTCCCCCATAAATCTCAGAACCTGCAAAAACGAAACCTCTATTCTTAGCAAGACTTACTATTTGCTCCATAGTTTTTTCCATAAATACACACCTCTTTTATATTCTATAGAAAATAATGTACTAGCAAGAATACATTATTTCCAAACTTATTACAATCTATTAAGTATGATATTTTATTTCTGGGCTAAAGTCAAGTAATTTAGGACTTTTCTAGTCATTATACTATATGAAAAAAATATTTTTATATTTAAAATAGCTCTTTTATGTGTTAATATAATCTAAAAACTAATTTCAAGGAAAATTATGCTAAAAAAAATATTTTACGCACTGATAACAGCAATGGTTATTTGGCTAGTATATACATGCCTTATCCCTATAAATAAGGAAGAAAATAAACCCGTAGAAACTAGCAATAAGCTAAGCGAAAAAAAGATTAGTACCACTTCACCTAGTTCTACTAAGATAAGCAAGAAGCCAAAGCCAAAAATAGACAAGGCATATGCCTACATTCCTGACTTCAAGTACCGTCAAGGTGATGTAGTCCCTATTAAGCTAAAAAACTTTATAGAAGAAGACTTTGATAAATATGAGATAAAAAGCAATCTAGCTAGTCAAGTAGCTCCACTAAAAGTTTACAAAATAAACAAGCACCCCTTCGCCCTACTCGCACTAAATTCTGATACTATGCCAGATATATACAAGGTAGAGGTTTACAAGGATGATAAACTTCTAAACACTACTATTTTTGAGGTTTACAAAAGAGATTTTGAAATCCAACACCTCGCTATAAACAAAAGCTTCGAAGCAAAAAAAACACCAGAAAATCTAAAATCAGACAAAGACATACTCGACAACGCCAAAGTCAAGACTTCACCTACGCCATATTTTAGCAAAAGGTTCATTTACCCAGTAAAAGACTACTTCGTAACGACCTCTTTCCAAGCTATACGCTTCGTAAACAACACAAACATAGTCTATAGGCACAGTGGGATAGACATGGCAGTTCCAATGGGAACTAAGATAGAAGTTTCAAACACAGGCATAGTCACCTTTGCTGGTGAAACTATTTCAGGTGGAAATACCATTATAGTAGACCACGGCATAGGAATTTTCACCCAATATATGCATTTAAACAAGATATATGTCAAAAAGGGTCAAGAAGTGAAACAAGGCGAAATCATTGGTGAAGTAGGTACAACAGGATTCTCTACTGGAGCCCACCTCCACTTCGATGCCTGCATAGAAAACACCTACATCGACCCAGAACAGCTGATTAAATATAATATATTAGATAAACTAAAAGAATAAAAATCCCACTCTAGAAACAGAAATTCTACCTAGGGTGGGCTTATTTATCTTCTATTTTTTATTTATTTGCTTGTTTATTTTATGAACAAGGTTTTCTAGTTCAATTTCTGAACTATACTTTATATCCTCTAAACTCTCAATATAAAGGACTTTTTCAGCATTTTTAAAAGCTAAAACCAAAATCCTACTATCTGGATTATCCATAAGATAGCTATCTACATTTCTAATCCTAAGCCCCTTATTGCCAGTTACGATAAGCTTTTTGCCGGTCTTAAATACATATTTAACAGACTTTTTAGCTAGATCATCTCTGTACTCAATATTCGTAGAATAATTGTCAACTATACCCTTTGGAGTCCTATTAAAAATCACTATATTTTCGAACTTATAATTGTCATAAATAACCCTAATAATAGACTTGTCTAAGTCCTCACCAGAAGCAATGAATTCATCAAATTCCTTCATAATATCTAGATTTTCTACACTTAAGTCCCCAGAATTATATGTACCACTGCGCTTCTCTATCTCTATAGCCATCTTCTTAAGCAAGTTATTAGCTCCATAGTTTATATAAGCCTGCTCTACTTCTGCGAAATTATAAGTAGCCGCCCTTTTGAAATTCCTACTTTGCTTATATATAGCTAATAAATAGGAAAACATAGCATAATCTCTAATATTATTTTGTCTTTTTATACGCCTAATAGACCTTTTTAAGTTCTTATTTCCCCTAGCCTTATTACCTATAGAAATGCTTTTAAGTGCAGAAAAAAACATATAAATATTTCCAAGCTCATTATTTGCTATAAGCTTATAAAACTCTAAATGCTTGATGACATAGTCAAATTTAAAATAGTCCTTATATGTGATGCTTCCTTTGATATTGACAAAATCCCAATATCCCTTATAAACAAAGTATTGATAAGTAATGGAATATCCCAAAAACCTAGGAATATTCTTCTTTATAAGAGCACTGTATTTCGCTACATTCTCTGCATCGCCAATATGTACAAAATACATATAAGAAAGCAGTCTAGCAGTATATAAGTTGAGCTCAGATTTAAATATTTTTTTAGTTAGAAAATCACCTGTAATCTCATCATCATAGTCACCTAAGAGGGCAAGCGCATAGGTCTTATAGACCTCCAATAGTTCACCCTGTGCCCCTATATCATCAGATATTTCTATACCAGGTATTTCACTAAGCTTTCCACCAGTAATTACTATGCTCTTAGCCATCTCTACAGACATAAGCTCATTTAAAGCAGTATCCTTGCACCTTTTGATATTGTGCAAGAGCATCTTCTTTATGTCGGTGCTATCATCACGCATATGACTGAAATTAGCAGCCAAAAAGTAGGTAACTAAAATATTTACTTTTACGTCTTTTTTAGAAACCAATTTCTCAGCCATTTTTACATATTTAAGGGTAGAAGCGAAGTCATCATAATAGAGCAACTTCAAATATGCACATCCTATAAGAGATATAGGTGTAAGATAGTTCTTCCCCCTCTTGAGTGTTATTTTAATAAGCTCGGTAAAAAGATTCGCCAAAACTATCTCATCAAAAACTATAGCTAGAGGTATAGTCTCCAAGATAAGGTCAGCTACCTCATCCTCAAGCTTGGTGAGATGTTGCTTTTTTAGCAAGGCATACTTCATGCGTTTCATATTAAAATATGACCTATCTAGCTTAAGTACATTTAAAAATACGTTTTTACTTTCTACTTTTATACCTAATTGCTGTAAATATACCAAAGAAAGCGAAAATGCCTCTTCATATTTTTTATTTTTTTTAAGTTCTATTATCTTGTCTACGTTCATAATTTAAGTGCTTTCTATATACAGCGCTCTATTGTAAAACCCACTTGATTTTTTCACCATCTATAGCACCTTCTTCCTTCATCATAGAAGTAAGTCTAGGAAAAACTTCAGTATTAAAAATACTCATCCTGCCTAGGTCATAGTCATTTATAGGAGCGTCTTCTGGCACATCAAAAATCGGCACCATATAGTAGTTATCCTCTGTTACAAAACAGTAGGTAGGAGTAAAAGAAAATTCCTTAAACACCGGCTTGCCATCATCTACCTGTTCAATATCTATACTCACTATTCCACCGAAGTCAGTAGGTCTATTTAACCTATAAAACATCTGATTTGAAAGGAAGTTACCCATGGAATAAGCTATTATCTTCTGCTCTCCATTTCTCTCCAAGACCTCAAAAGGCTGCAAGGTATGGGAATGGTCACCAATAATAATATCTATACCAGTATCAAGCATCCTATCCATTATCCTCTTTTGATAGAAATCATCAGGATAAAGTCCATATTCCACTCCAATGTGAACGCAGGCAATATTTACATCTGCTCCTTCATTCACCATCTCAGAAATATTTTCTATCATGGCATCTATACGGGCTTCATCATAATTTCCAAGGTGGTTTATAGAATAATCATCCTCTTCGCTAGGCATGAATCCATTCATAGCATATGTATAATTAATGAACGCTACCCTCATGCCATTTATTTCTTTTATAATATAATTCTTTTCATCTTTGTTCTTCCTAGTACCTGTATGGTCAAGACCTGCCTTTTCTACCTCATCTATGGTATTAAACATCCCTGACATATCTCCGTCTAAAGAGTGGTTATTAGCATTTAGACACATATCAAAGCCAGCAGCCTTTAAATCACCAGCTAGGCTCTCAGGACTGTTAAAGGTAGGATAACCACAATATCCCTTATACATGTCACCCCAATTCCTACCTCCATCTTTACCAGACAAGGTAGTCTCTAGGTTACATACTGCATAATCAGCATCTGCAATAATACCATTTACATACTTAAAACAAGGTTCGAAGTCGAATTCATCTCCCTTATCCTGCTTCCATAAAACAGGTATATGAGGAAGTATATCACCTACGAAACTGAGTTTTACTTCCTTTACTACTGGCTCTGGAGCAGTAGTAGTCATGGTAGTAGTCTCTATCGTAGTCACTTCTTCAGTAGTAGTTTCTGCTGTAGTTTCAACGCTAGCTTCCTTGTTTTCATCTATTTGTTTTACACCAAGGCTTCCACAAGAAGAAAGTATAAAAACCAAGCTAAAAACAAGGGTAAATAAGGATATTCTTTTACTTTTCATCACTCATAAAGCGGGTATTTCTTAGTGAGTTCACCCACCATCTCCTTTGCTTTTTCTTTATTTTTATCGAAGTCAGATAGGGTCATAGCTATTATCTCAGCTACCTTCTCCATATCTTCCTCTTTAAATCCACGTGTAGTCACAGCAGGAGTACCAAGCCTAATACCACTAGTCACAAATGGACTCTGTGTCTCATTTGGAACGGTATTTTTATTACAGGTAACACCTACCTCATCTAGTATATGCTCCGCCTCTTTTCCTGTCATACCCTTCTTAGAAAGGTCAACAAGCATAAGGTGGTTATCTGTACCACCAGAAACTATGTCATATCCTAATTCCATAAGCTTATCGCTAAGAGCTGTGGCATTTTTTATAATCTGCCTTTGATATTCTTTAAATTCATCAGTCAACGCCTCACCGAAGCTAACAGCCTTGGCAGCTATTATATGCATAAGTGGACCACCCTGTATACCTGGAAAAAGCGCCTTATCTATCATCTTAGCATACTCTTCCTTGCAAAGTATAAATCCACCTCTCGGACCTCTTAGGGTCTTATGAGTAGTAGAAGTCACGAAGTCAGCATAAGGCACTGGATTTGGGTGCAAGCCAGCAGCCACTAGTCCAGCAATATGAGCCATATCTACCATAAGATATGCTCCTACCTTCTTAGCTATTTCAGAAAACCTCTTGAAGTCGATAGTCCTGCTATATGCACTAGCTCCAGCCAAGATAAGCTTAGGCTTATGTTCCACTGCCAGCCTTTCCACCTCATCATAATCAATAAAGCCACGCTCATCTACATCATAGCTTACAGCGTTAAAATACTTACCAGAAATATTTACCTTGCTACCATGGGTAAGATGCCCACCATTTGGTAAACTCATACCCAAAAATGTATCATGTGGATCCATAGTAGCAAAAAATACAGCCATGTTTGCCTGAGCACCAGAGTGAGGCTGGACATTGGCATGCTCTGCCCCAAAGAGCTCCTTAAGCCTATCTCTAGCTAGGTCCTCAGCGATATCTACATATTGGCAACCACCATAGTATCTCTTAGCAGGATAGCCTTCTGCATACTTGTTGGTAAGTGGAGTTCCCATAGCAGCCAGTACAGCCTCAGAAACGAAGTTCTCACTCGCTATAAGCTCTATATTATCCCTCTGTCTCTTAAGCTCTAATTCTAGCGCCCTTCCCACTTCTTCATCATATTTTTTTACTACATCAACGTTTTGCATAAACTCTCCTTCTAAGCTATATGTGAAATATTTCACACTCTCGATTTATTTTTAATATTTCACAATACCTATTTTTCTTAATATACCACAAGTCTTTTTTATTTAAGACTAGCTAATGTGCAAATACTTAAGATAAAACTACTTTATTACCCTTACTGCAGTAGGGGTATACTTCCTCTCTATTCTTTCCTTGTTGTACTTCTTAATAGATAAAAAAGCAAGAAAGGTAAATAAAAATCCAAAAACTACAGGAAATAAATCAGTCGTGCTAGATAAGGCAAAATCAAGTAAATATCCGAATCCCAGACCTCCAATCAAAGCCATAAGTGGAATCACATACATGATAAGAACAGCCTTTAGGAACTTATCTTTTTTAATAAAAAGCTCCACCGTATCACCAGCCACAGCACCACAGTCATTGATGGCAAAGATTTCTATCTCCTTTCCACCAGCACCGAAGTCACAGGCATTGCAATGCTTACAAGCCTCATTCTTATACATCTTCACTTTTACCTTATTGCCCACCACCGAGCTTACCTGAGCAAATTCACTCATTACTTCTCCATTCTAACAATCTTAAGTCCCAATTCATCTAGTTGTGCTACATCCACCTCACCCGGCGCCTCAGTCAAAGGACAAGAAGCATCCTTAACCTTAGGAAAAGCGATGACATCCCTAATAGACTTAGACTTGGTCATAATCATAGCTACCCTATCTAGTCCATAGGCTACTCCACCATGTGGTGGCACCCCATACTCAAAAGCATCTAACATGAAACCAAATCTATCATGAGCATCCTCTGGAGTAAATCCAAGTGCATCAAATATCTTTTGTTGAACATCTCTTCTATGTATTCTAATTGAACCTCCACCGATTTCGAAACCGTTTAAGCAGAAGTCATAAGCCTTGGAAGAAATGCTACCCATCTCATCAGTGCCAAGCTTATCTATATCCTCATCCTGTGGTGCAGTAAACATATGGTGCATAGCAGTAAACCTACCCTGCTCCTCATTCCACTCAACAAGTGGGAACTGAGTTACCACACAAAGGCTAAACTCATCATCATTTATAAGATCAAGCCTCTTCGCAATATCGAGCCTTACATTTGAAAGTGCAGCAAATACTACAGTATCGCTATCAGCTACAAATAGGAGCAAGTCTCCATTTTCTCCACCCATAGCCTTTATAATCTCATTTAAAGTCTCTTCTGAAAGGAACTTAGCTATAGGTGACTTCACCTCGCCATCTTCCTTGATAGCTATCCAAGCCATACCCTTAGCTCCGTACTCTACAGCACTTGCACTGATGGCATCTATCTGCTTTCTAGGTAGAGTTCCTAAGCCCTTAGCATTTATACCACGAACGGAACCACCACCCTCTACAGTGGACTTAAAGACCTTGAAATCACAGTCTTTTACTATATCAGAAACATTTACAAGCTCTAGTCCAAACCTAAGGTCAGGCTTGTCACTACCATAGCGTTCCATAGCCTCAGCATATGAAATCCTCCTAAGTGGAAGCTCTATATCCACATCAAGAACATCCTTAAATACCCTAGCAAGAAGTCTCTCATTCATCTCTATTACATCTTCTTCCTCTACGAAGGACATCTCTATATCGACTTGGGTAAACTCTGGCTGTCTATCCGCCCTAAGGTCCTCATCTCTAAAACACTTAGTAATCTGATAGTATTTATCGAAACCTGATAGCATAAGCAACTGCTTAAAAATCTGTGGTGACTGTGGAAGCGCGTAGAAAGAACCTTGAGAAATCCTACTTGGCACAAGGTAGTCCCTAGCTCCCTCTGGAGTGGACTTAGTAAGCATAGGAGTCTCTATGTCGATAAACCCTTCCTCGCTTAGGAAGTCTCTAAAGACCTTGGCAATCTTATTTCTAAGTATAATTTTTTGCATTAGGTCAGGACGTCTAAGGTCAAGATAACGATACTTCAGTCTAAGGTCTTCTTTTACATCACTATCAGCCTCGATATGGAAAGGAGGAGTCTTCGCCTCATTTAATATCTTAATCTCTGTAGCCTCTACCTCTATGGTACCAGTCTCCATATTTTTATTTATAGCCTCTTCACCACGGCTTCTAACCACGCCCCTAGCAGCTACAACGAACTCATTTCTAATCTGCTCAGCCTTATTAAATACATCACTTCCAACTGAGCTCTCATCTACCACTACCTGTAGGATACCAGACCTATCTCTTAAGTCCAAAAATACGAGTCCACCTAGGTTTCTTCTCTTTTGAACCCAACCCATTACGACTACTTCTTTACCAAGCTCATTCTCTGTTACCTTTGTCATATAATGCGTTCTCTTTAAGCCCGCCATATTTTCACTAATCATATCTTTATCTCTCCATTATATATTTTTTTAAATTTTCTATCTTCACTTCTTCATTCTCGCCAGTCTCCATATCTTTGACCTGTAAAAGACCAGACTCAAGCTCTGACTCACCTATTAAGGCTAGGTACTTAGCTCCGATTTTATTCGCAAACTTCATCTGTGGCTTAATATTTTTATCAGCTAGATTATACTCACATCTGATACCAGCCTCACGAAGTTTTTGAACTACTTTGTAGCTAGGCATCTTAGCGCCCTCACCTATAAAGCCTAGGTAAATATCAGGCACTAGGTCATCTACAAGTGATACACCTTCCTTATCAAGGGCAAGCATTATCCTCTCTATACCTATACCAAAGCCACAGGCACTAATCTCAGCCTTACCATCTATTTCATTTATAAGCCTATCATATCTTCCACCACCACAGATAGTAAATCTATCCCTATCAGTAAATTCAAAAACCGTCTTGGTGTAATAGTCTAAACCTCTTACAACAGAGCTATCAACCGTATACTTAATACCTAGCTCATCTAAGTATTTAAGTAAGTTCTCGAAGTGTTCCTTATCCTCATCCACCAAATAGTCAATAGTATGTGGAGCGTCAGCTTCTAGCGACCTACATGACTTATTCTTACAGTCAAGCACACGCATAGGATTGCGTTTCATCCTATCTAGGCAGGTATCACAAAGCTTATCTTTATTCTTATTTAGATAGTCCAAAAGGGCCTCATTATAAAGCTTCCTACTCTGGACATCACCTATAGAATTTATATGTAAATTCGTCTCTTTGATACCTAGTCTTTCAAAAAACTTAAGCAAGACATTTATAATCTCTACCTCACCTAGTGCCCCATCTACACCAAACATCTCGAAGCCAAACTGGTGGTGCTGACGCAGTCTACCAGCCTGTGGTTTTTCATATCTAAAACATGGGGTAAAATAAAAGAACTTAGCAGGCTTAACCTCATTAAAAAGTCCATTTTCAAGGTAGGCTCTAACCACACCTGCAGTCCCCTCTGGCTTAAGAGTAATACTTCTACCACCCTTATCTTCAAAGGTATACATCTCCTTTTGCACTATATCAGTGGTATCACCCACACCCCTAGCAAAGAGCTCCGTACTCTCAAACATAGGTGTCGTAATCTCGGTAGCATTGAAGCTAGTAGCTAATTCTCTAGCTATACGCTCTATCTCACTTTTTACAGCCATATCCTTGCCGTAATAATCTCTAGTTCCTCTTGGTAAACTTATATTCATATTATTTTATCCATCTCCTGACATTTTCTCTATCCCACAATTATACTATAATAAAAACATATATTCAATCTAAAAGACAAAGGGAATCGAAACGTAATTAAAATTACAGATATCCGACTCCCTATGCTTTATTATAAATAATTATTGTATTTTTCCAGATTTAATGGATATAAGTTCATCCACATCAAACTTCATCTCACTGCTGTAATTATGACTTATTAATAAAAATCCGATATCTAGTGATGAAAGCAAACTCTCTATCATTCTAGTAGACTTATTATCGAGTCCACTAGTAGGTTCATCTAAAATAATAAATTTGTAATTTCTAATAAGTATACGTGCCAATATAAGCCTTTGTCTCTCACCCCCCGAAAGATTGGAAGATTTGTCGCTTATAAGTTCATTTATATCCCTATCTTTTAAATTAACCTTGTCTAAAACTCCTAGAACTTCTTCATCGGAATACTTAGAATCAAACAAAGTAATATTATTTCTAATTGTATCTTCAAAAATATGATTTGCTTGTGGGAAATATCCGACATTTTCTATAATAGAATCATAGTTCAGCTCTCTCTTTTCAATATTTCCAAATAAAATCTCACCAGAATAATCAATATACTTATCAAAGATTAAATTTAAAATAGTAGATTTACCCGAGCCCGAATCTCCAACTAGCATATACTTTTTAGAAAAATCAAATGAAATGTTAATATTTTCTAGAATAAGCTTTTCATCATCTTTAAAGGTGATATCCTTAAATATAATATTATTAAAATCTACTATGTGAGTATCTCTATCAGTGATGTCTTTCTCAAGTAAATACTTATCAATACTATTAACAATTTCTTTGCCACTAAAATAATCTCCACCGACGCTTAAAACAGAATTGAGTGGAACTACAATAGTAACAGCTAACTGAGTAAAAGCAACTATTTGTGGAAGCTTCATAGAACCATTTACAATAAAATAAGTTCCCACTATCCAAATACCCAAATATAAAATGCTAGTCGTCATATAATTTAAAGTTTCGACTCTTGATATCACTCTAACAGTGTCTAACTCTACTTGAAAATATTCCTTTTCCTGCCTTTCAAATCTCCTATATACCTTAGCCTCGTTTCTACTTAGTGCCAATGCTACTTCTCCATCCATATAATCTAAAAAATTAGAAATAAATCCTTTTTGCTTCTCTATAGCTTTTTGTTTAACATCCATGATATATTTTTTAGATAGCAATGGTACAATTACCATAGGTAAACTTAAAAAAAGAATATACAGAATAAAAATAGGTTTTATTATTATAGCTGCAACAACTGCAAAAACAAACTGTATTGCTAAGTAAGTTCCCCAAACCCTGTATTATAATATATACAAGGGCTACTACTAATACCCATTTAAACCCATTATAATTGCCAAGTTTTGCATTTGAAACAAATGAATTTATAATAAATGCTTCCGAAACTGTTATAACAGCCACAAAGCTACAAATAAGTATATATCTAAAAATAAGTACCCTATATTCTTTAAATATTTTTTTCATTGATTCTCCTAAAAACTCTACCTTGTAGGGACTACACAAGATATAACAAATAGCCAAATAAATAAGACCCATCAAACAAAATGGGTCTTATAAGTAAAATACTATTTTTCTTCTTTTATTTTTATAATCTCCGTCATGAAGGAATTTATATCCCTAAACTCACGATAAATAGAAGCAAATCTAACATAGGCTACCTCGTCTAGCTCACGAAGTCCATCCATAACCATTTCACCGATCTCATAGCTATTTATCTCCTTTTTAAGAGAATTATATATCTTGTTCTCGATTTCATTGGTAAGAGCCTCTATCTCGTTGAGAGATACTGGTCTCTTGTGGCACGAACGAACCAAGCCATCTAGTATCTTCTGCCTATTATATATCTCCCTAGTATTATCTTTCTTAATGACAATAATTGGGAGCGACTCTATAGTCTCATAGGTAGTAAAACGCTTAGAACAGCTATCACAAGCACGTCTACGTCTAATCGCATTATTTTCTTCTGTAGGTCTCGAATCGAGGACCTTTATCTTATCGCTAGCACAGTACGGACACTTCATAAAATCTACCTTCTAGGCCTTTGTAAGAAGTCAGGTATGTCTATTTCTCCACCTAGTCCACCAGAAGACTCTGTCCTCTTTGGAGCTACGCTTTTAAACTCATCTGAATTCTGTTCAAATGAAGGCTTTTCCTTCTTCTCTTCTACCACTTGTACCTCTGGAACTTCAACAGTCTCTACTGCTACTTCAACAGCTTCCACCTGAGCCTCTACTCTCTCATCACCAATCTTAACTTCTGGCTGAGACTGGATAGCTCTCTGCTCATCTACCCTATGCAAGTCCTCTTTTACAGTTTCTTTTACATACTTGGTATAAGCCCCATCATCTTCATTCATGAAGTCAGTAGCTATAACGGTAACTACTATGGTATCATCAAGCTCTTCATTCTTGGACTGACCATAGATGAGTGTAGTCGCATCACCAGCAGCATCCTGAACGAATTCACTAATTTCTTTAACTTCAAACATGGTGATACTTGAACTAGCACAAACATTCATAAGAACTGAGTCAGCACCCTCTATGCTAGTTTCAAGAAGTGGACTGTAAACAGCCATCTTAGCTGCATCTTCAACCCTGTTATCGCCCTTACCAATACCGATACCGATATGAGCCATGCCCTTATTGGACATGATGGTCTTAACATCTGCGAAGTCTAGGTTGATATCACCAGGTATAAAGATGAGATCTGAAATACCTGAAACACTCTGTAATAAGACTTCATCAGCCTTTTTGAAAGCTTCTTGAAGTGGAGTCTTCTTATCAATAATACTAAATAATTTTTCATTTGGAATCACTATCAAGGTGTCAACATTTCTAGATAGTTCTTTGATACCATCATTGGCATTTTTCATCCTACCCCTACCTTCGAATTCGAAAGGTTTGGTAACTACACCAACTGTAAGTATGTCCTTAGCCCTAGCTAAGCCAGCGATAACAGGAGCTGCACCAGTACCTGTTCCACCACCCATACCACAGGTAATGAAGGCCATATCATAACCCTGAAGCATGCCATCAAGCTCTTCTACACTCTCTTCAGCAGCCTTTAAACCGATTTCAGGTTTAGCCCCTGCTCCGAGTCCTTTAGTAAGTTTTTCACCTATTTGTATCTTTGTTTTCGCCTTTGATTTCTTAAGAGCTTGCAAATCTGTATTTACAGCTACAAAATCTACACCTGCTACACCTTGGTCTACCATTCTGTCGACGGCGTTGTTTCCTCCACCACCTACACCGACCACTAATATCTTAGCGTCGCTCCCATTTTTATTAGCATTAATTTCTAACAAAACTCGTACCTCCTAAATCTATATAATTCTTAGATTTTCATTCCATTTATATCATCACTTACAATACATCTCTGCGTACCTATATTTAAATACATTATACTAAATTGCTAAAAATTAAACAAGCCTAGTACATATACTTTTTACATCTTATTATTATAATATATTTTTTTATAAAATTAATCAACCACTTTTACCCTAAAAATAAATATTTACGAATATTTTTTTAGATTAGTTTTCATATTTTGAAATCACTCGTTAAGTGAACTGATATTTTCTTCTATTTCTCCTTCAGTTTTTTCTTCTTCTGGCTCTGCATTCACATCTTCTTCATAATCTTTATTCGGAACAAAAACATAATTCTTAGAAGCCATGCTCAGGTCCAAGACCCCCTTGCTATCCTCCGGTAATTTCTTCATAACTTCCTTAACAGTCTTTATCTTCCTATCTATATCATCAACATCACCCAGGAATACATCCACCCCTGACATATAGAGGTGTATATCATCGACCCTAGCTCCCAAAAACATGATTTCCTTTACATCTAAATCATACTTCTTAGCAGAAAAATAAATCACTAAAATAGAATTTATAAGCTCTTCATCAAGCCCTACTACCTCACCTATAACAGCCTCTTTTAAATTGATACCAAGGGAGACTGGTACACCATCTTTTCTATTTTTTTCATAGCCTAGTACATAACCATTTTTATCGAGGGCTATATACCTCTCTTGGAAGGGAATAAGGCTGGTGATTTCTTTTGACTTCACCAATATACTTATATTATTTAGTGAGTTAAATCTAAATTCTGCACTCTCCAAAAAAGGCAAAAGTGTGGTCTTATTCATCTTTTTCATATAGGCATCTAAAAAGGACATACCCTCTTCAATTTCAAGCATCTTTAATATCTCTTCATCTTCATACCTGCTCTCTCCTAGGACATTTATCCTCTCTATCTTAGAAAGACTTATAAGAGCATAAAATCCACCCACAAGCAGTATAATAGTAAGGAATATTTTCAAGCCTATTCTACTTTTCTTTTTTTTATATGGTATTACTTTTTTAGCCATTTGACCTGTCCTTAACTATGCTCCTATTAATATCCTTGGAAATATTTAGAGCTATACCAAGCTCAATCATAATAACCAAAAGTGATGTTCCACCATAGCTTATAAAAGGTAGGGGAATACCAGTAGCAGGAACTAAATTCGTAGCTACACCCACGTGAATGAATACCTGCGCCCCTATCTGTATCATAAGACCTATCAAAAATAGCTTAGCCATCATATCCTCAGTCATTACGGATAAATCATATAACCTATATAGCAAGATTGTAAATAATATAAGTATGGTAAATCCACCGAAAAGTCCCAGTTCTTCACATATTATAGCAAAGATTACATCATTGTAAGCAAAGGGTAAAGAGCCCATCTTCTGCACACTCTTTCCCAGACCAACACCGAAGACACCACCTGCACCAATAGCGTAAAAGGATTGGAGGATTTGATGTCCCTTACCCAGCGGGTCAGACATAGGACCCTTCATCCAAATATCTATCCTGTCACTTCTGTAATCCCTGGTTTTATAAAGCGCAAATAATGCCACAAAGCCTAGAGGTGCTATCACCAGTGACTGTTTGTATATATTTTTATTTCCAATGAAGTACATGCCTCCAAAAATAGCCAAAACTATAAATGCGGTGCTGTAGTCCTCCAGTCCAATAAGCCCGATAGGTATGGCAGCAAATATAAGAAAAAACATGGAGAACTTCAGGTCTAAAATTCGCCTTCTATACTTGCTAATCGCTACTGCAAAAACTATTATAAGAACTATTTTGGCGAGTTCTGAAGGTTGAAAGGAAATGCTATCTGTTATCTTTATCCACCTAGAGGCACCATAGTTCTCCTCACCTAAGAAATAAACGTAAACTAGCATCAGCGATATGATTAAATACGCTGGTAACCAAAGCTTAAAAATAACTTTATAATTTATAAAAGAAAGCATGAACAAAGCGAGCAAACCAAGCCCAACCCAGACGAGCTGCCTCGTCAAAAAATAACTATTATTACCAAAGATACCAATGGAATAATAACTACTGGAACTATAGACCATCACTATGCCAAAGGCAATCAAAAAAAACGCCGTAAAAAGCAAGGTAGTATCGATATTCCCTCTTATAAAAATTTTACTTAAAATCTTCCTCATGCGTTTTTCCACCACCTATATGTTATCTAAAACATCCAAGAATATCCGAAATATCCTATGCTAGCAAATATCAAAGTAAGAATAGAGAATAGTATCACTATCCTGTTTTCATCGTAGCCACTAAGTTCGAAGTGATGATGTAGTGGCGCCATCTTGAATATCCTCTTCTTAGTCATCTTATAATAAGACACCTGCATAATCACTGAAAGAGCATTCATAAAATAAACAAAGCCTACAAAGAGTATTATAATAGGCATCTTCAAGTATATAGCTATACCTGCAACCAATCCACCTAGGGCTAGAGAACCTGTATCACCCATAAATATTTTAGCAGGCGAAACATTGAAGTATAAAAATCCTAATAATGCACCTATAAAAATAACCGATATAAGCGCTATATTCATATCCATTTTATAGCCAATAAGGGCAAAAAACGCAAGTGCTATAATAGTAACTGAAGTGGATAAACCATCGAGTCCATCTGTAAGATTTACCCCATTTGTAGTTCCAAGTATAACCAGTATCAAGAATGGATAATAAAAATATGATAATTCTAAAACACTATTGGTAAAAGGCAGAGCAATAAAGGTATTTCCATCACTTACAATAAATAAGAATAAAACAGATGCAAGAAGCTGTAAAGATATCTTCTCCTTCTCATTAAGGCCCTCATTCTTCTCTTTAAGTATCTTTAAGTAGTCATCTATAAATCCTATTATACAGAATCCTGCTGTTAGATATAAGACTGGATATACACGCGAAAAAACTCCAGCTAAAGCCGATACGATAACAGCCACAGGTATGAAAATAGCCCCACCCATGGTAGGCGTTCCAGCCTTTTTAAGATGCTCTTTCGGTCCTAGTTCCCTGATATTTTGACCGAACTTCAGCTTCACTAAAACTGGTATAAACCACTTTATAAGAGCAGCTGATATTATACTTGTTATAACTAAATTAAATACTAATAAACTCATCTTTTATTCTTTCTAAAATTTCTTCAAAAGCCATACCCCTAGAAGCCTTTAATAAAAAAGTCCTAACGCCAGACAAGATACTCATATCCTCAAAAAATGCTTCCTTATCTGCGAAGTAATAAAGCTTCTTTTTAGCATCTATAGACCTAGCTTTTTCATATCCATACTTACTATTTTCTCCTATGAAAACAAGCATATCTGCCTTGCTATCCATCACAGCCATACCGACCTTCTCATGCCCATCTTTAGCGAAATCACCCATCTCGAAGATATCACCTAGTATCACGCAACCCACATCCTCTTTAATCTCATCAAAGTAGTCGAGAGCCATCTTGATAGACTCATAGGCAGCATTGTAGCAATCATCTATTATAAGCTTGTCTCCCAGTCTTAAAAGTTGCATCCTTGAGCCTGTGAGTCTAGCATTTTTTATCCCATTCTTTATCTCTTTTTCAGAGAGTCCAAAGAACTCTCCCACTCCGATTGCAGCTAGGGCATTTAGGGCATTGTGTGAGCCTTCCAAAGAATAAGTAAGTTCATACTTGGCAGACTCAGTTTCTGCCATAAAACTCTTATTCTTTGAATCTAAATCCAATAGCCTAATATCGTTTTCTTTAGCCTTACCATAGGAAGTAAAATGAGGATAAGTTCCCCTTAAAGAAGGTAGGAAGTCATCATCACCACAGGCTATCAAAGTCTCAGTTTTAATATATGGAAGCATCTCCGTCTTAGCTCTAAAAATATTCTCCCTAGAACCCAAATTACCTATATGAGAAGTCCCTATATTGGTAATAACACCTAAATCAGGTTTTACGTGCTTACAATAGCTATCTATATCGCCTAGTTTGTCCATACCCATCTCTATAACAGCGTATTTATAGGATTCATCAAGCCTAGCAAGGGTAAGTGGCACACCGAGCTCATTATTTAAGTTCCCCTCGTTTCTAAGGGTCTTTTCCGACTCATTTAATACAGAATAAATAAGCTCCTTGGTGGAAGTCTTACCCACCGACCCCGTCACAGCTATCAATTTAGGATTATAAAATTCTCTATATGCACCACCTATTTTCAGCATAGCTTCCATGGTATCATCTACCCTTAAAACAGGTATATCAGCCTCATAATCCTTAGCTGAAACCACGGCTACTGCACCATTTTTTATGGCAGAGTCTATGAAGTCATGACCGTCAAATCGTTCACCTTTTATAGCTACAAAAAGGCTTCCCTCTTGGACTTTTCTACTGTCTATAACGACGGCATCCACCTCTATATCTTTATCTATTTGATTATCTAGCGCCTTAGCAATAACAGATAATTTCAAAGCCTATCCACACAAACCTTTCATTATGTTTTTCATCGAATTATTGGAAAGCAAGCAAGCTCCCATAGCAGCCAAAACTGTATGTATATCGAAGTCTCCACAAGACATTTCCACCCTGTAATCCTCATCCAAATACCTTAAAGTAAATCTACGTCCGAAATCGCCTTCCTCTAAATCATAGGCATAAAGATCAGCACTTTCATTCTCTACACTATAGGTAAGAAGGGTTCTAAACTCTATCCCCTTTATCATACAAAGGTAACTCTCATCATCCATGTTCACAGCTGCCTTTGCACTCTTTTTGAAAATCTCTCTTTTATTATTTTTATAGTCATCCAAATCCTTGTAGAAATCATCACTTTCATCATAGTGAAGATTGGTAAATACAGCTACATCATAATTAACTCCATATACCCTATCACCAGCTATAGTCCTAGACGATACCTCCATCACTACATCAGATACATTCTCCACTGCCATCTCATGGAATAGATGTTGGAGTTTAATGGTGTTTTGGGCTATATTTCTATCTTCCAAAACTACGCCATCTATATAGTTTTTCTCAGTACCAATAGTACCTATTTTTTTATTATTTTTCTTAAGTATTCTAGCAATAAGCCTTATAACGTCAGTCTTACCAGAAGAACCAGTCACACCGATAAGTCTGAAATTAAAAGTCGGATTATTAAAATACTTCTTTGAAATCTTAGCCATTGCCTTCCTGGCATCAGGAACAGTAATATAGACGAAGTCACCCTCTACATCCAAGGCTTCTTCAGCAACAACTGCTATTGCACCATTTTTACGTGCAGTCTCTATCTCAGGGAGACCCTCATCATCTTTGTACAAGATAAAAAGCGAATTTTCCCTGCACTCTTCTTCCATCTCAGTAATATACTCTATATTAGTATTTACATCACCCTTTACTACTTTATACTCACATTCTTCTAATAACGCTCTTAATTTCATGTTTTCTCCTTTATATATTTGCAGTCTATCTTCCTAGTTCTGCTCCATCGAATAGTCCTTGCTAACCCTCATATAAGGTAGGACCTTCTCCATTATTTTTCTAAATACTATTACCGCATCCAAGGATGAAACCTCTTCCTTATCAGGGTCATCTATTACCACAAGGGCTATTATTTCTGGATTTTCTATCGGACTATAACCTATGAAAGAAATTATATAATCCTTGGTATCCCTATCACCCTTCTCAGCCTGACCAGTCTTTCCACCTATGCTGTATCCTTCTATCTTAGCACGTCGGCCTGAGCCATCATCTACTACTGCCGCTAACGCCTTAGACACCCTATTAGCACTTTCCTTTGATATAACCACCCTCTGTAAGTTCTTTTCATTTCTTAATATAACCGTACCATTCTCATCTACCACCCTATTTACTATATGCGGCTCATACAAAAAACCACCATTTATAAGGGACGAAAAGCCTGTTATAAGCTGTATAGGTGTCACATTAAATCCCTGTCCAAAAGAACTGGTTTGGAGCTCAACAGGATTGAGTTCTTCTTCCTTATACAACAAGCTTCTGGCACTGCTTTCTCCATTTAAGTCTACACCCGTAATTGAACCAAATCCAAAAGCCCTGATATACTTGGCAAAGACTTCCTTACCTATAGCAACGCCCATATCCATAAAGGCTACGTTACATGAATTACCAAGCGCTTTTACATAGTCTTGATTACCATGTCCACTTAGCTTATGACAGTGGATGGGTTCCTCATCTTTAAAAGGTATTTTAAAACCCTTACAGTTGTAGTTGCTTCCTGCATCTACCCTATGTTCTTCTAAACCCATAGCCAAGGTGAATGGTTTAAATGTAGAACCTGGCTCATAAGTATTAGAAATAGCCCCATTCCTCCAGAGCTCATTTCTAAACTTACTAATCTCTTCATCAGACAAGGCATCTTGCTCTTCCTCAGTAAAAAAACTATCCAAGTCATATGGTGAATTCAAATTATAGCTAGGATATGATGCCATCCCAAGTATCCTACCATCCCTAGGGTCCATCAAAACAACTTCCATACCTAGGGGATGATTTTCCTCTACATATTCATCCATCACTTCCATAGCAAAGCTCTGAACACTCAAGTCTATATTTGTGATCACATTGGCCCCAGCATCTTCTTTTTCTTCAATCATTTCAAAATCATTAGAGGACGAGGCACTACCAAACTTCCTACCACTCTTACCACGCAGATATTCGTCATAAACTCCTTCTATGCCTAAAAGGCCGGTCCCATCCCTACTAACAAAACCTACTACATCACTAGCTAAGTTATTATGTGGGTAGTTCCGCCTGAAATTCTTCTCGTAAGTTACCCCTTTGAGCTCACCTTTTTCTATAGCCAAAATAAGTTCTTCTACATCCTTATATTCTAGCTCTACAGCTATTTTTTCATAGTGGCTGAAATCTCTTTCATCAAGTAGTTTTTCCAAACTACCAGCTTCTAAGTCCAAATGCTCATATAAGAAGTCATTTATATCTTTTTTCGCATCTTCCCCATCTTTTTGATTAGCTATTAAATCCAAAATCAACTTAGGGTCATATATTATGGAAAAAACATCCAGACTCTCAGCCAAAGGCACACCATTTACATCACTAATAGAACCTCTTTTAGGCTCTAAATCACCGCTAGACTTATTCATCTCGTTCACTCGTTGATTAAGAACCTTTTTATTATAATCTATTTCGCTAAAAAAAGCTACTTTTACCAATTTATAAGAAAGCAGCCCGAAAAATAATATAATCAAAACAAAAAGTATCCTAGACCTAAAGTCTGTGAAATTTCTTTTCGCTTTTTTCCTTTTTGCCATTTTACCAACCTTTTGAAATGAAACTGCCTATACCAACTATCTTGCTTACTTTCTTGTCCTGGTTTTCCACTTCATCATAAACCACAGTGTAGTCATTGCTAGAAAGTCTTATAGAAAGTACATCATCTTGCTCAGGATAAATCATACCGTACTTATTCATAGCAATATCTTTTATCTGCATAAAATCAGTTTCACTATTTATCTTATTTACCAATATTTCATTTTTTGTCTTAATTTCTGCCAAAGTCCTACTTAATTCATCGGCTTTTACGGCTGAAGATTTCACTGTAAATTCAGCCTTTAAAATAATAACTATAACTGAAATTAAAAATAAATACAATAAAAACATACCTAATTTATGAGTTTTAGGCCTTTGTTCCACTGAAGGCGCAAGTCTTAAATCCGCCTTCTTTTCTAGATTTTTTCTTTTTAGACTCTGCTCCTTATACTTAAGTGCATTAGATCCACTTGTATAAGTAGCAGAACTAGTCTTTTGCATCCTTGCCATAACTAAATTCCTTTTTTGATAAATACCCTAAGCTTTGCGCTCTTGCTCCTGCTATTTTCTTCCATTTCTTTCCTGCTAGGAAGTATAGGCTTCCTAGGACTCATCTTCCCTAATGGACTTTTCCCACATACACATACAGGGAATTCCCTAGGACAAGTACAAGGATTTTCGAAATCCCTAAACTTCTTCTTCACTATCCTATCTTCAAGCGAATGGAAGGTAATAATGGATAAAACACCCCCATCATCAAGGGCTTCCACCATATCATCAATCCCATTTCTAAGCACCTCTAACTCCTCATTAAGCTCTATCCTAATAGCCTGAAAAATCCTTTTTGCAGGGTGCCCCATGGTCTTTTGCACCTTCATAGGAATAGCCTTTCTTATCACTTCTACGAGTTCAAAGGTAGTCTCAATAGGCTTTATTTTTCTATCTTCTTCTATGTGTTTAGCTACATTATTTGCGAATTTTTCCTCACCATAAATCCTAAAAATCCTAGCAAGTTCGCTTTTTGAATAAGTATTGACTATATCCTTAGCAGTCTTTGAACTAGTCCTATCCATCCTCATATCTAGAGGAGCATCATTATTAAATGAAAATCCCCTATCAGCAGTATCTATCTGGTGGGAAGAGACTCCTATGTCAAGCATTATGCCATCTACTTTTTCCACTCCTAAGTCAGCAAGTACCTTCTTCACATTTACGAAATTACTTTTGACTATATCTATCCTACAAGGAAAGTCTTTTAATACTTCACTAGCTTTTTTTATAGCATCATCATCTTGGTCTATACAGATAAGTCTTCCGTTCTCACCTAGTCTCTTTGCTATTTCCCTGCTATGACCAGCACCACCTACAGTACCATCTACATAGATACCATCTTCCTTTATTCTTAAACTATCGACGGTTTCATTTAATAGAACCGAAACATGATTAAATTCCATATTGAACCTCCCTATAATCTCAGTTCCAAACAGCTCTCTGCTATATCAGAGATATTATCAATGCTATCTTCATACTGTTCAAATAGCTCTTTCGACCATATCTCTGCCCTATTAGAAAGTCCAATAATCTTACATTCCTTTTCAAGCTTGGCGAAGTTAATAAGCGGAGAACTTATGCTCACCCTACCCTGACCATCTATCTTCACAGGTATAGCTGAGCCCATAAAGAAACGTTCTACAGCCCTAAACTTATTTTCTGTCATATTGTTATCAGAAAACTTAGCTACAAAACTCCTCCACTCAGGTTCAGGAAATACAAGCAAACACTTCTCAAAACCCTTGGTAATATAAAATGTACCAGGAAGGTCATCTCTTAAATTTTTAGGTATTCTAAGACGTCCTTTGTCATCCAAAACCACGTCGTGTTCGCCAATTAACATATCTTGCCTTTCAGAATAAGTCATACTTGCTATAAATCTTTATAAAAAAGCAAGCAAGACACTATACTCTAAATATAAAACCATTTACAACCACTTTCATCCACAATCAGCCACTTAACATCATTCTAATATATAAATCGGCACATTTCAAGTTTTTCGCAATAAAAAAAGTAACAATTTTAAAATTTGTTACTTTTTATTAAAAGGCTTTATTATTAATATTTTTTATCTACTTAAATAGATTTTTCCATCTTGTGTTTATTTTTTTCCTCATACATCTTCTCATCTGCAAAGGCAATGCAGTCCAATAAGTTTAAGTTTTCTTTGCTATCATAATAGCAATAACCTGCTGAAAAATATATACCTTTTATATTCTCATCAAACTCTATTTCTTTAGACTCTTCCCTTAAACTAGCTACCCAGTCATAAATATCGAAGCCTTTATCTTCTTTTAAGTAGATTACAAACTCGTCTCCCCCTATCCTAAAAACTTGGCTATCATCGAATTCCCCTAAATATTTAACAAGAATTTCTGCAAATTTTTCTAGCATCTTATCACCCTTACTATGCCCATATTTATCATTTATTTCTTTTAGATTATCCAAATCTACAGATAACAACCAAGAAGGCTCATCATCCTTGTGCTCTTCATCAATAAACTTATTATAAGCTGCCCTATTACTCAAATTTGTCAAAGAATCAGTATATGCAAGCAGTTTGTAGGTCTCATTTTTTATCTTTTCCTTCCTATAACTTACTATATTATTTACAGCAGTTCTACCCTCTACCAATATGAATATTAGTCCAAAGAAACCTATGACTTCTTTAAATATAACCACCCCATACATCATATAATAACCAAGGGCAATAGATACATTAGCAACAATAGGTACAATGGTAAATAGGAGCTCCCTCTTCGCAGGATACTTCTTCCCATCTGTAATAAATATCAATATAACAATAGCTATCACAGAAAAAATTATAGATAACTGAGTAAATAGAAGTGATTCCCTATATTCTATAAAATTTGTTAGAGTAAATATAGTTTGAACAAAGACACTCAACAATAAAAATGTAATTATTAGTACAAAGAAAATATTATACCTAGGATCTAGCCTATCTTTTATAATTAGATAGACAGGAAGAGGCATAAGAATAAGAGAAGTAAATTCTATAAAATACGCAAGCAAATAATGTTCGCTAAGCATATAAGAAAATATCAGCATTTGCGGTAGTAAATACAAGCACAACAAAAGTCCCATCAAGGCTAAATGCAAAAATGTGTTTTCCGTATTTTTTAATATAACATTATTTACGACTGAAATGACAAAAATCAAAATAAATAGCATAAAGAAAATAGAACTTAAAAGCACACTAAGAAACTCTTCGTCAATACGCTCTTTTAATATACTGGACTTTGAACCTAGATATATAGCTGAAATCTCATTTATATCAAGCTTATCGAAATTGCTTTTATACACAAGTGTAATAATAGAGTCCTCATACCTCTTAGGAATATCAAATTCTATTACCTTATGACCTCCACTAGCAATTATACTATCAGGAGGAACTTCAGCCTTGTAAATCATCTCATCGTCAGCATAAATATAAAAATTCACATACCAAATCTTAGTAACTATGGTTTTAAGATAACCATAATTACTATACTTACTCAAGTCTATATCTATTTTAAAAATTTTTTGATAAGGAATGGAAGTGGGCAGTTTAGTATCTATACTATAGTCATCATTGTATATGTGAACATCCTCAACATCTACGTGTTTTTCTTGCCCTGTCATAAATTCTTGATACTTAGGATCTTTGTTCTTGTATACATAAACAAACAATACTAGCATTAAAAATGTAACTATAATGTATAGTGTTATCTGCAATAAATTAAATGTTTTTTTCATATTTTAACTCTTCCCATGCCCATAAATATATGTCAATTCTAATGATATTTTGCATAATCAAAATTTTGAAGCATATAATTATATCGTCAGAAAACTCAAATAAGTAAACCCCTAAAATATCTTCCTATCAGCCCTTCTTCTAAGAACAAGAATAAGGACAAAGAACACCACAGCAAATACCCCACCTAGCATCTGAGAAACAGGTATACCTGTCGAACCTATGATAAGCTGATCCGTCCTAAGCCCTTCGATAATGGCACGTCCCACACCATAAATCATCATATACATAAAGAAAATCTCGCCATCAAACTTCTTATGCTTCCTAGCTATAAGCAAGATAATAAGGTTCATAAGTGACCAAGTTCCCTCATATAGAAATGTCGGCTGCACACTGATGTAGTCCACACCATTAATAGCAGTAATATGCTCGGCTACCTTAGCAGGAATATAGGCAGCCTTATCCGTTCTAATACTCATAGCAAATAGGCTATCTGTATATCCACCAAAGGCTTCTTTATTTACGAAGTTCCCCAGTCTACCAATCATCTGACCAAATGCCAAACTGGCAGCCACGGTATCAGCCATAAGGAAGAAGTTCTTATTCTTCACCCTAGTATATATAAATAGTGCAAGTGCCCCACCGATGATACCACCATAGATGGCTAGACCTCCCTCTCTAAAGGCAAAAATCCTCATCAGGTCATCCTTGTAAGCATCCCACTCAAAGGCAACGTAGTAAAGCCTTGCCCCTATCACAGCAGCAATAATAGCATAGACAAAAAAGTCACTATAATCATCTGGATTTTGATTAGTTTCTTTAGCCTGCCACATAGCTAGACCCAAACCACCAATCATACCAATCATAATGAAAATCGAATACCAGTAAATATCTACTCCAAATACGCTAAAAGCCTCACGCTTCAAATCATAAAACTCGACCCCTAGCTTAAAAAACGCTACATCAGGCATCTTTTCCAATAAAAAATAATACATTCTTTCCTCTTTTCAAGTTAATTAATTTTAAAAGACTAAACACATTTAGCACAGTCTAAACGTTAAAACGGAAGAGTATCACATCCCCATCCTTAACAACGTACTCCTTGCCTTCCATACGAACAAGCCCCTTTTCCTTGGCAGCAGTCATAGAACCACATTCTACCAAGTCATCATAGCTAACTATCTCAGCCTTGATAAATCCACGCTCGAAATCTGAGTGTATCTTACCAGCAGCACCAGGAGCCTTGGTGCCCTTGGTAATAGTCCATGCCCTAGTCTCCTTCTCTCCAGCAGTAAGATAGCTGATAAGCCCAAGCAAGTCATAAGCCGCTACCACTAGCTTGGTAAGCCCAGACTTCTCCACTCCCAAATCATCAAGAAACTCCCTAGCCTCTTCATCATCTAATAACGAAATCTCCTGCTCTATACTAGCGCTAATTACAAAGACCTTAGAACCTTCAGCTTCAGCTATACCGTTCACTTCTTGAACAAACGAATTGCTAGCCCCATCATCAGCAAGGGAATCCTCATCTACATTGGCAGCATAGATAACAGGCTTGTCAGTAAGCAAGTTTACTGTATATATTATTTCTTTTTCTTCCTCTGTGCAATCAAAGCTACGCACCATCTTACCATCTTCGAGGTGGGCTTTCACTCTCTCTAATAGTTCATATTCTAATTTAGCAGCCTTGTCATTTCTAATCAGTTTGGCAGTCTTAGCCATACGTCTACCTATCATATCTAAGTCAGAGAAAATAAGCTCCATATTGATAGTCTCTATATCCCTAGCTGGACCTACACTTCCATCTACGTGCACTACATTGGCATCTTCGAAGCAACGTACCACGTGTACTATGGCATCAACCTCTCTAATATTAGCTAAGAACTTATTACCTAAGCCCTCACCATTGCTAGCACCCTTAACTAGTCCAGCAATATCTACGAACTCTATAACTGCAGGTATGGTCTTCTTAGAATCATACATCTTAGTCAAAACATCTAATCTCTCGTCTTGAACTGCTACTATACCCACATTCGGGTCAATAGTACAAAACGGATAGTTTTCCGCCTGTGCACCTGACTTAGTCAAGGCATTAAATATGGTACTCTTTCCTACATTTGGTAGGCCTACTATTCCTAATTTCATTTTATATCTTCCTTTTCTATGTTTTTACTCATAATGTCCCATACAAAAATATATTTTTATATTTCCATTTATTTCAAGAACTTCCTTTTAATCTTCCATTATGTGTTCATGGTCTTTAATATGATGATTACAAAACTCATGCATACCCTTGCACTTAGAGCAATACCTAAAGTCCAAGCTAGGGTCATCTTTCTCAGTCTTACCACAGACCTCACAGCAGTGAAAAGCCACTTCGATAATCTTACTAACAGGAGCCTTTTTCTTAGCCTTAGCCCTAGTAGCCTTATTAAGCTTTCTATCATAACTAGACCTATGCGCCCTAGCTCCCCCCTTCTTACTCAGATAAATGAGCAAGTATATCAAGAAGTTAAGCAAGGAAAAGCCAATAAGAATCTGGTTGACAATACCTCCACTAAAAAATGCCCAAAGCACAAGCACACCATTAAATATAGCCAAATACTTAAGCTTAACAGGTAGCAAGAAATATAGCCTAAACTCTATATCAGGTGCCACCATAGCCACCAAAAACATAAGGCTCATATAAAGATATGAATTAGTCATAGGTAGACCACCCTGATAAAACTTAAGCAAGGCTTCCTGCCCTATAAGCAGATTTTCTATAACAATATTTGCTAGAATAGTACCCAAGCAACCTGTAAATATATAAAGATTTAACTTAAAAGTACCATAGTAGTTCTCAATAATATCCCCAAAGAATATAAGAATAATGAAGTAAAATACTGCAAATATCCCCCTGCTTTCAGGCACAAAAACAAAGGTAACAAGTCTCCAAACCTGCCCCTTTAAAATAAGGTTCCATGAAAATCCTAGCATACCTATAATATCAGGAAATAAGAAGGCAATAACATAGACCATCACCATCCCTGTTGCTATTATCTTCATTAAATTACTAATGGCATACCTGCCAAACTTTCTCTCTAAATAATCCATAATTCTTCCTAATCTAAATATCCCTTATAAGCTAGCAACTCTGCTATCAGCACTGCTCCACCAGCAGCCCCACGCACAGTATTATGCGCCAAGCCCACAAACTTATAGTCAAAAATATTATCTTCTCTCAACCTACCTATGCTAGTACCCATGCCACCATAAAGCATCCTATCTTCCTTAACCATAGGTCTGTCATCCTCTTCAAAAAAAGTAATAAAGTTCTCAGGAGCACTAGGCAAACCGTAGTCAGCTATATCTCCTTTAAAGGATTTAACAGCCAAAACAAGCTCTTCTAAAGAAGGGCTACCTTTATATTTTACACTAACACTAGCCAAATGTCCATTGCTAACTGGAACCCTAATACACTGGGCAGAAATCACAGGCTCGCTAGCAGTCAAAATCTTATCGTCGCTAAGCTCAGCAAAAATCTTAAGTGGTTCCTTCTCGCTCTTTTCTTCTTCTCCACCAATATAAGGAATCACATTATCCACCATCTCAGGCCATGTCTCAAAGGTCTTACCAGCGCCAGAAATAGCCTGATATGTACTCACCACGACTTCCTTAATCCCAAACTGTCTAGTCGCAGCAAGAAAAGGCATATATGCCTGAATAGAGCAATTAGGTTTTGTCGCTATAAAACCTCGCTTAGTACCAAGCCTCTTTCTTTGAGAATCTATTATCTTTACATGCTCAGAATTAATCTCAGGAATTACCATAGGCACATCATCAGTCCACCTATTAGCACTATTATTAGAAACTACAGGAATCTCAGCCTTGGCATAAGCCTCTTCAAGAGCCTTAATATCAGCCTTTGGCATATCTACAGCACAAAAAACAAACTCCACTACATCCTTAATAGCGTCAATATCCTTAGCAGATACCACCTTCATACTCTTTATATTATCAGGTATATCACTATCCATACACCAACGACTACCCACAGCTTCCTCATAAGACTTTCCAGCAGAACGCTCACTAGCACCGAGCAAGACTACCTCAAACCAAGGGTGACTATCAAGCAAAGTAATAAACCTCTGCCCCACCATACCAGTCGCACCAATAATACCTACTAAATACTTATCCTTCATTACAAACTCCTTTTCGCACTCTCCGCCTCTCGCATATTAAGACTTATCCTACCACGTTTTACATCCACTTCCTCTACTTTTACCTTCACCACATCACCAACAGTAAGCACCTCAGATGGATGCTTGATAAACTTATCACAAATCTTAGAAATATGAACAAGCCCATCTTGGTGCACACCTATATCTACAAAGACACCGAAGTCGATTACATTTCTAACCACTCCATCGAGCACGCTACCTTCCACCAAGTCCTCTATACTAAGCAGCTCTGACCTAAGCTCCACAGTCTCAAGAGACTCCCTAGGGTCACGACCAGGCTTTTTAAGCTCTTTTACTATGTCTCTAAGCGTCTCTATTCCTAGCCCAGCCTTCTCAGCCAAGGTCTCTTCGCCACATTTTTTTACCCTGTTCTCAATATCAGAAAAATCTCTATCTATCTTTTCATCATAGCCACAAAGGGACAAAATCATCTTCGCTTGCTTATATGACTCAGGGTGGACAGCAGTATTATCAAGTAGTTCTTTTCCCCCAGCTACCCTCATAAATCCAGCACATTGCTCGAAGGTCTTCTTACCGAGCTTAGGAACTTTTAAAAAGTCCTTCCTAGTCTTAAATCCACCTATTTCATCCCTGTACTTGATGATGTTTTCTGCCAAGCTAGGACCTACACCTGCCACATAAGAAAGCAGGGATGGTGAGGCTGTATTTACATCTACACCTACAGTATTTACACTGTCTTCCACCACAGCAGATAAGACCTTAGAAAGTCTAGCCTGTGGCATGTCATGTTGGTACTGACCTACACCTATACTCTTAGGGTCTATCTTAACAAGCTCTGCCAGTGGGTCTTGCAGACGTCTTGCTATGGAAACTGCACTCCTAAGTGAAACATCTAGTTCAGGAAACTCCTTCGCCCCTAATACAGAAGCCGAATAAACAGAAGCTCCTGCCTCATTCACTATGGCATATCTAAGCTTTAAGCCTTTTTCTGCTAATTTCTCTATAAGCTTAGAAACAAATATCTCAGACTCCTTGGTCGCAGTACCATTACCAATGGCTATTACAGTAACCTTATGCTTAGCTATGAGTTTAGCCAAAGTTTTCGCAGCCTCGCCAGTCTTATTTTGTGGTGGCGTTGGATATACAACCGTAGTATCTAGCAGACGTCCCATCTCATCCACCACAGCTATCTTACAACCCGTCCTATAGGCAGGGTCGAAGCCAAGGACTACCTCACCCTTTAGTGGAGCCTGCATAAGAAGGGGCTTCAAATTCATACCAAAAACCTTGATAGCCTGCTCTGAAGCCTCGTCAAAAAGTCTGGTAAAAGTTTCATTCTCAAGGGAAGAAAAAATAAGTCTATCAAAGGCATTCTCTGCTGCTGACATGATAAAATGTGATGCATCAGACTTGTCTCTAGCACCCACTAAATAATAAATCTTATTTAAGGCTATAACATCATCAATATTTATAGACTTCTTAAGTGCCCCGTCCTTTTCTCCCCTAAGTCAGCATACATCTCATACCTATTAACTTCTTCATCATTTTTAGCAGATTTAGAGCTAGTAGAACTTACCGTACCATTTTCATTTATTTCTTTTCTAAGACTAGCACGCACCTCAGCATTATCAGAAACCATCTCAGCTATTATATCAGAAGCCCCTTTAAGTGCTGTTTCTATATCTGTAACACCTAGATCTTCATTTATATACTTCCTAGCTTCTTCTTTTATATTTAAGCCTTTTTCTTGAGCATATATCTTCAGTGCAAGAGGCTCTAAGCCCATCTTCTTGGCCTTGCCTGCCCTAGTATTTCTCTTCTTTTTATATGGCAGGTACAAGTCCTCTAATACAGACAGAGTCTGAGCCTCACCTATAGCCTTTAAAAGCTCATCAGTCATAGCTCCCTGTGAATCAATGGCAGCTATGATGTCCTCTCGCCTTTTTTCTAAGTTTCTATAAGATGTGAGCTTACTCTCTATATCCCTGAGTTCTAAGTCAGTAAGCGAACCAGTCATCTCCTTCCTATACCTAGCGATAAAAGGAAGGGTATTGCCCTCATCCATAAGTTTAATAGCCGCCAAGACACGCTTGTCGGCTAAGTTCAATTCTTTTGCTATTTTTTTTGCTATGCTTAATTCTTTGTTCATTTACTACTCCGTTTGTTATTTTTAACTTATTATAGTATCATTTCTAGATTTTATCAAGTATGCATTAATATCGAGAAAATATCTAGGCTCCAATACTAATATAATATAAAATATATGTAATAATGAAATATATATCATAATCACAACTATGACCTAGAAATTATCTCTAATGAAATATATATCATAATCATAACTATGACCTAGAAATCATCTCATCTATAAACTTCATGAGATATTTTCTAGGTCAAATCTTTGATTTTATTTAGTTTTCATCGTAAGTTATATTTCAAAATGTATATAAATATCAGCCTAGATAATTTCTCCGAGACTTATTTAAGCTATCTTGTTCTCATCTGGTAACCTAAGGAATAAAACTAATCCCAATAAGAACAACGGTATAATCGCTAATATACTAACCCTAGCTGATATAATAGGGTCTCCTGTCATATTACCCACTATATCAGCAGTCGCTGCCATAAGGAAAGGTCCTATTATAGCTGCAAACTTACCAAATACATTGTAGAAGCCGAAGAACTCATTCGCATTGTCCTTAGGTATGATTCTAGCGAAGTATGACCTACTAAGTGCCTGTATACCTCCCTGTGCTGAACCAATAAGAAAGCCTAGTACAAAGAGGTGCCATATCTCGCTCATAAAGAAACCGAATATAGTGGCAAATACATAGGTAAGTATCCCCACTGTTATCATCTTCTTAGCACCGAATTTCCCAGCAAGCTTACCGTACATTATGGCAAATGGGAAGGCAACTATCTGCACTAGTAAAAGCATACCTAAGAGCATATATACATTCTCAGCCTCTGAACCAAGTATACTTGTGGCATAAGGAACTGACATCTTTATGATGGTATCTACCCCATCAATGTATAGGAAGTAGGCTACTATAAACATAAACACTACCCTATGCATCTTTATCTTTTTAAATGTTTCTGCCAACCTCTTAAAGCTATTGCTTATAGGCTTAGGCTCCGGATCAACACCATAAACTTGCTTAACATTTTTAATAAAAGGAACTGTAAAAAGCGCCCACCACAAGGCTGTGATTAGAAAGGCTATTTGATAACCCAAAAACTCATCGAATCCAATGTAATATATAGTTCCCAAACTAATAGCAAAAGGAACTACTGAAGCTATATAACCATAGGCGAATCCCTTGGTCGAAACTTCATCCATCCTATCATTTGTAGTGACATCTACCAAAAAGGCATCATAGAAAATATTTGCGCCTGAAAATCCTATAGAAGTAATTATATAGATAATGGCAAGAAATACCCACGCATCCTTTGGCACTACAGTCAAAGCACTAGTAAATACAACACCTAGTAGGAAGAAGAATAAAAAGAATCTCTTTTTATATCCCTTATAATCTGCTATGGTTCCCAATATCGGACTAAGCAAGGCTATAAGTAGACTAGCTAGAGAATTAAAATATCCCAAAGCCATCTTATCTGCTCCCTTAAACATACCGAAGTACACAGGGAAAAGTGCAGAGGTAATAGCCATAGAATACGCTGAATTACCAGCATCATATAGCATCCAGCTAATTTCTTGTTTACTCATCTTCTTTTTCATAAATTTTCTCCATACTCATAATATTAGATATTTAAAACCCCACATAATTGAGAAAAATTAAAACCCCAATCATAAATATTATAACATAAAGAATAAGAGTATAACAAATGATTTATTTATTTTTTTCTTCCCATACTTTAACCCTATCTATAGATGGTTTAATAGTCATAGAATAGTTTGTATAATATATGACATATCCCGGCATGGAGCCATTTGGACGCTTGATATTTTTGAGTAAGGTATAGTCTATCTCTACCTTGGTACTATCCTTGGCTGTAGAAAAATAAGCTGCCACTCCCGCTGCTATTTCATAGACTTCATCAGGAAAATCTCTACCATCATTAACCAGTAAGACATGGGAACCAGTGGCTGTCTTAACATGAAACCACATATCGTCACGCTTACCTATATCAGTGATAAGCATCTCGTTTTGAACATTATTTTTACCCACGTATATATGAAATCCATCTTCAGTAACGAAGTGGTGCGGTTTAGACTTACCCAGCGCCTTTTTACCCTTGCCTCCACGCTTTTTGGCATAGCCACTATCTACTAACTCACGTCTAATATCTACGAGCTCTTCTTCCATCAGAGCATTCTCTATAGAATATTTCACAGACTCTAAATACGCTATTTCCTTTTTAGTCAGCTCCAGCTGTTCCTTAGAAGCCTTTAGCGCTCTCTTCTTCTTATTATACTTAGCCAAATACTTATTAGCATTTTCTGCAGGGCTTAGGTTTTCATCTAACCTTATAGTTACTTCCTTATTATCATCATTATAATTTAGCAAGGTCACAGACTTATCACCCTTTTTAATGCTGTAAATATTCGCAAATAAGAGCTCTCCATACACCTTTAATTTCTCTCTATCAGCACTATCCTTGATTATATTTTCCTGTATACCAAGCTTCTTATAACAACGTTCTAAGTTAGTGTTTATAAACTTCTTTAAGTCACTAGACTTTTGATTTATCCTGGAAGAAATCTCCCTCTGCTCGTAATAATTCTCTATGAGTTCACCTACATCATCAAATACAACTATAGGCTCCTCACCCAAAAATCCAAGCTTAGTTGCTGATATTATCTTCTTAGTACCAAAAGCAAAAATACTATAGCAAAAATCACCATCCCTAAGCCTATCAAAATACCTACTAAAGCCATTATAAAGCACCTCTAAACCTTTCTTTTCTAGCTTATCATCTGCCATGACTCCAGCTAGAAAACATATCTCACTTGCACTATCAAAGGAAATCCCATTGAAATTATTCTTTATAAAATCTATATTTGTCACATCATTAAAGTCTATAGATAAAAACTCATCCTTAGTCGTTTCCATAGGGTTTAGCTTGTCTGACCTAGGCTTGACATAGTCCCTCTTAGGAAAGACCTCACGCACAGAACTTACATTTAGACCTATCCTCTTAATAGCATCTATAATCTCACCCTTTTCATCTACAAAGATTATATTAGAGTGTCTACCCATCATCTCAACTATGAGCTTGCGTTCTATTGTCTCTCCTAGCTCATCTAAATTTCTGAAGTGAAACTCTATGATTCTCTCAAAATCTGGCTGCACTATATCTGTAATAAGTGCTCCTACCAGCTGCTTTCTAAGCAACATCAAAAATCCACTAGCTTTTAGTGGATTTACCTTGGACTTAGTAGTGATATTTACCTTGGGCATATTTGCCAAAATAGAAATACAAACCTTGTAATTTGTCCTATTATTTCTAACTGTCAGCACTACCTCGTCCTTTTCAGGAATCGCTACCTTATTTACTTTTCCGTTTAATACTTTTTCTTTTAAATCGTAAACTATTGCGTTTACCAAAGTCCCATCAAATGCCATATCATCACTTTCTCTTATACTCTCTAGCTTGTCTTACCATGTCCTTAGAAGCTGTAATAGTCGCTTCATTTATAGTGACTCCTCCTATGAGCCTAGCCACTTCTTTATATACGTCTTTATCATCTATCTTATGAATATCTGATATAACCCTGTCATCCTTTTCACCCTTTTCTATCAGATAATGATGGTCAGAAAAAGCGGCTATCTGTGGAAGGTGGGTAATACATATCAACTGATTTTTCTTAGCTAAATCATCCATCTTAGCAGCTACCTTGCCCGCAGTACGCCCGCTTATACCACTATCAATCTCATCAAAGACCATGGTAATACCATCTGATTTCTCCGATAAAACAGTCTTGATAGCAAGCATTATCCTAGACATTTCACCTCCAGAAGCCACTTCATAAATAGGCTTAAAAGGTTCATTTTTGTTGGTGGAAAGTTTTATTTCTACTTCATTTAAACCTAGTTCATTTATAGACTTTAACTCCGATACTACTATCTTTACCTTACAGTCCTCTAAGCTGAGTTCTTTAAGTACCTCTTCTATATTCGCTGATAGATCATCTGCCAATCTCTTCCTAATAACAGTCAATTCACCAGCTATATCCACTAGCTCTTCTGCTAGCTCATCCCTCTCTTTTTCTAGTTCAAGCCTAGTATCCTCATAATCCATTATAAAGTCATACTGCCTAGACTTTTCGTCTAAAATTTCAAATATCTCATTTACCGAAGCCTTGTACTTACTCTTGAGCTTATTTATCTCACCAAGCCTATCTGAAATCTCCGCAAGTCTCTCATCATCTAGCTCAAATCCATCTACATATCCACTTATTTCATGCTGTAGGTCATGCAAAATCTCCTGAACATCTATGGAAAGAGAATAAATATTATCTAATTCTTCATTGTAATCCTTTATGGCAGAAAGAGTGGAAACTATTTGTCCAGCCCCAGAACTTATCCCATAATTATCATCTTCTAAGATATTTAAAGATGAATACAAGTTCTCCAAAATAGACTTCCCATTACTTAGGGTAGTATATTCTTCTTCTAGCAATTCATCTTCATTTTC
>PDWI01001313.1_pt1 | contig 39372 bp, 34 predicted proteins | sample 1430891 | NCBI WGS metagenome assembly PDWI01 (sample SAMN01162508, study PRJNA174530) | Oral metagenome, whole genome shotgun sequencing project. | biome: Marine environment; feature: Marine mammal; material: Swab sample of the gingival sulcus; isolation source: swab sample of gingival sulcus... | reverse complement strand
CAAGCTGGAGAAGATAACAGAAGAGTTGGAAAACGGCGAATTAAACCTTGAGACCAGCTTGAAAAAATTTGATGAAGGGGTACAGCTTATCAGCTTTTGCAACGAACAGCTTCAGGAGGCTCAGGCCAAGGTTGAGATTCTTCTGAAAAAAGATAACAGATTGGAAACCGCCCCCTTTGAAACAGACACCTCACAATAAAACAATGACAAATTCCTTTTCCATCAAACAATATTTACAAGAAAAACGGCAGATAATAGAACAGGCTTTTGACCGCTTTGCTCCACCGGCGGAAAGCCCTTATGCCAATCACTTTGAGGCGATGCGTTACAGCCTCTTTGTCGGCGGTAAACGGGTACGCCCCATCCTCTGTCTTGCGGCAGGAGCAGCAGTGTATGGCAACGAGGATTTTGAGGAGGCACTGTTACCCGCTGCATGTGCCCTTGAGTGTATTCATACCTACTCCCTTATCCACGATGACCTGCCGGCGATGGATGATGATGAGCTGCGGCGTGGGAAACCAACCAATCATACGGTTTATGGCGAGGCTGCGGCTATCTTGGCAGGAGATGGGCTGTTGACATGGGCATTCGATCTACTCACCGTGGGTAATCCGGCCCTTTCCGCAGAAAGGCAGCTGGCCATGGCACACTGTATCGCAAGAGCAGCGGGGTCTTTTGGCATGGTAGGAGGGCAGGCGTTAGATATTGCCAGTGAAAACACAGAGTATCCATTCTCAACTCTTACCACCATCCATAAAGCAAAAACCGGTGCACTTATCACTGCATCAGTTGAAGCTGGCGCCTTGGGTGCAGGAGCAACGGAAGAACAACGCATCGCTCTCACCAGCTATGGCGACAAAATCGGGCTTGCTTTTCAGATTGTCGATGATCTTCTCAACGCTACTGCCACAACAGAGCAGCTTGGTAAGGCTGCCGGCTCTGATGCAGAACGGGGCAAGGCAACCTATCCTGCTTTTTTCGGCATTGATGAAACCCGTAAAAAAGCAAAAGAGGCAGTAGACACTGCCATTGCTGCCCTGCATAATTTTGGAGAAGAAGCAAATCCCTTACGTGCGCTGGCAGAATATATCTATACACGAAGCAGATAGAGGTAAATTTTATGTCTTCTCACAATCATGGCAACGATGGAAGTTCTTCAACACCATATCTTGATGCCATCTCATCTCCGCAAGATTTCCGCGATTTTACTATTGCAGAACTGAAACAACTTGCCGAGGAACTACGCACGGTTATTATTAATACTGTGGCAAAAAATGGCGGCCACCTGGCGCCTGGCCTTGGCGTGGTGGAGTTAACTCTTGCCTTGCATACAGTCTTTGACACGCCGAAAGATAAGATTATCTGGGATGTGGGCCATCAAAGCTATGCCCATAAGATCCTTACCGGAAGACGCGCACAGTTCTCCACTCTGCGGCAATACAAGGGGTTGAGCGGCTTTCCCAAAACAAAGGAATCGGAGTATGACTGTTTTCAGACAGGCCATAGTTCAACCTCCATTTCCGCCGCAACCGGAATGGCCATTGCCAGCACATTAAAAAATGATGGAAGTAAAGCCATTGCCGTTATCGGCGATGGAGCAATGACCGCAGGTATGGCCTTTGAAGCCCTCAACCATGCGGGCCATCTTGATAAGGATCTTATTGTTATTCTTAACGATAACGAGATGTCAATCTCACCCAATGTCGGCGCGATGTCAAGTTTTCTCAGCCGTAAACTGGCGGGAAAAACCATGTCACGGGTGAAAAATCACCTGGTGGAAAAACTCAGCGATACCGAAGTGGGAGAAAATATCCTCAATATCCTGCGTAAAAGTGAAGAGAGTTTTAAAAGTTTTTTCACTCCAGGAATGCTGTTTGAAGCCTTTAAATTTAACTATGTCGGCCCCATTGACGGGCACAATATAGACGAATTGATAGAAACCCTTGAGACAGTACGGGATATCTCCCAGGGGCCGGTTCTTGTCCATGTGCTTACCAAAAAAGGAAAAGGCTACCAGCCGGCAGAGGAAAATCCCGGAAAATTTCACGGACTTGGTCCCTTTGATAGGGAGACAGGTGTGCCGGTCTCTTCTTCTGCACCCGTTTCCTACACTCAGATCTTCGGTAATACCCTGTGTAAAATGGCAGAAAGCGATAATCGTATTACCGCCATCTCTGCAGCAATGACCTCGGGAACAGGTTTAACTGATTTTGCCAAAAAATACCCAACACGTTTTTTTGATGCAGGAATCGCCGAACAACATGCAGTAACTTTTGCCGCCGGGCTTGCTTCCCAGGGAATGCGGCCAGTGGTTGCAATCTACTCTACTTTTTTTCAACGGGCATTTGATCAAATTGTTCATGATGTCTGTATCCCCAATCTGCCGGTAACCCTTGCCATTGACAGGGCAGGTGTCGTTGGAGATGACGGCCCGACGCATCATGGAGTTTTCGATCTCTGTTACCTGAACAGCATTCCCAATATGCTGATAATGGCACCTAAAGATGAAAATGAACTGCAGCATATGCTCTATACAGCAGTACATCATAAGGGAGCAGCGGCGGTACGTTATCCAAGAGGAGCAGGACAAGGTGTTATTCTTGACGAGAATTTGCGTAAACTTGATATCGGTAAGGGAGAGCTACTGCAAGCGGGTAAAGATGTACTGCTATTGCCTGTCGGCAATCGGGTAGCGGCGGCGGTTCAGGCGGCAGAAGAACTCAAACAGTATGGGCTTGATGCGGCTGTTATCAACCCTCGCTTTGTCAAACCACTTGATAAAGAGCTTATCTGCCATTGGGCAAGAGAGTGCGGCAATATTATCACCATAGAAGATAATGCCGCCATGGGTGGTTTTGGCAGTGCAGTTCTTACCATGCTAAGTAGCAATCGGGTTTTTGGAATAAAGAGTGCAGTTCTTGGCTATCCCGACCATTTTATTGAACATGGACCCCAAAAGATTCTATGGCAGGAGAGTGGTATTGACAGTGCAGGAATTGTTCGGGCGGCACTTGAGCTGATGGGAGGGAAAGAAAGAGCGTAACAACTCTCAGTAAGAATTTACTGCCCACCAAAAGTTCAATACAAAGAAAGTACTCCTGCCAAAGGGAGACAACCCGATACTGGCTGTTTACCCTCTATAAAGAAGATATAGAGAAGCTAAACAGCCATAGAAGAGCAACATTACAAAATAACTTCTTATTTCAAACTGTTAAATACTCCTGTAGCCTTGGCTATATCGCCTTCGACAAAATGTTCAAAGCCAACAAGAAGTGCCTCCAGCCGCCGCTGGAGATGTTCTTTTTCCTGACGGGTAAAGCGGCCAAGGACATATTTGTCTACAGGAAAATCAGGGTGAACATCCCCTTGCCCTGGCCGACCAATGCCTATTTTCAAACGGAAAAAATCTTTTTTTCCCAAAGAGGAGACAAGGGAGCGGATTCCGTTATGCCCACCATTTCCTCCCCCCTTTACCAGCTTAATGCGAGCAAGAGCCATATCCAGATCATCATGCACCACCAATAGTTTCTCTGGTGGTACTGTAAAAAAATGACAATATCTGGCAACAGAGTCCCCACTGCGGTTCATAAACGTCTGCGGTTTAACAAAAAACAACTTCACCCCGCAAAAAGAGGCGCTGCAGCCAAGCCCCTGCCATTTTTCTTTCCATATATCAGCACCACAGTGGCGGGCAAACTCATCAACCAGATCAAAGCCGATATTGTGACGGGTACCTTCATATTCCACCCCCGGATTTCCCAGGCCGGCAATCACGATATCCATATCCTGCTCCTGCAATCAGTGCCCGGCATTCTCAATCAGCAGACAAAGCTCATCTGCGACCTGATCAATATGGCTGACGCTCTCCCCTTCCACCATCACCCGTATCACCGGCTCAGTTCCCGATGGGCGTACCAGAATCCGACCTTTATTGCCGAGTTCTGCATCCAACCGCTGTACAGTTTCGGTAAATCCAGGGATTGTATCGGTATCAATCTTCCGCTCTGTACGAACATTTTTCAACACCTGAGGAAAACTCTCCATTACCTGCGCCAATTCAGACAGGGGACACTGCCGCCTCTGCATAATTGCCAGCAACTGCAAGGCCGCCAAAACGCCGTCTCCCGTGGTTATATGCTCAAAAAAGACAAGATGACCAGACTGCTCACCGCCAAAGGAGTATCCGCCGCGACGCATCATCTCAACAACAGAGCGATCACCGACTGCAGAACGGACAAGAGTCCCCTCCATACGCTCCATAGCCACTTCCAGCCCAAGATTAGACATCACCGTCGCAACCAGTGTTCTCTTTTTTAATTGTTCCTTACGCAACAACTCCTGGGCACAGATAGCCATAATATGATCGCCATCAACAATATTGCCATGTTCATCGCAGACAATAAGCCGATCGGCATCACCATCAAGAGCAAGTCCGATATCAGCACCGCTCTCTTTCACGACTGCAGCCATTTTCTCTGGATAAAGGGCACCGCATTCATGATTTATATTTATTCCATCAGGAGCACCACTCAACACTGTCACCTTTGCACCAAGTTCCTCAAAGACATGAGGTGCTACCTTATAGGCGGCACCATTGGCACAATCAAGAACAATGTGCAGCCCATCAAGAGTAAGCTCCTTAGGAAAAGTATGCTTCAAAAAAACGATATAGCGGCCTGTTGCATCATCAATTCTGTTTGCACGGCCAATAGCTGCCGCTTCAGGAACAAACTCTTCCAGCCCTCCGCCAGACAACAACTCCTCAATTTTTTGTTCCTTGCTGTCTGGCAACTTAAAACCATCGCTGGAAAAAATTTTGATACCATTATCATGATAGGGGTTATGTGATGCAGAAATAACGACCCCTGCATCAGCACGCATAGACGTAGTAATAAAAGCTATTCCCGGAGTAGGCAGAGGCCCTACCTGCAAGACATCGACTCCCATTGAACTGATCCCTGCGGCAAGTGCACTCTCCAGCATATAACAGGAACGCCTGGTATCCTTACCGATGACAATACGATGCCGCCGCCCCTCCTGCTCTCTTGCCAAAAGGGCGATTGCCCGCCCAACTCGAGTGGCAACATCAACAGTCATAGGATGCGTATTCGCAACCCCTCGAATACCATCCGTTCCAAAAAGCCTTTCTCTCTTTTTGCTCATTATCTTCTCTTCTTTTTCTTCTCTTTAGTTCGGCGAATTACCTGAATGGCATCCTCTTTTACCCGTACCCGCTGAGGCGTAATAGAGACAACTTCTACAGGCAAATCCTTTTGCTGAGACTGAATAACAACCTGCAGCTCCTTATCGCCGCTTTCCCCCTGTGCCACCGCCCGTAACAGAGGGGCAAGCTCTTTTCCTTTCGTCATCTTTACTTTGGGAACCACAGCCACAACCCGTACCGCAGAAGGTTCAATCTTCACCTTTTCACCGGCAATAACACCCTCCACCGGTAACTGCTCTATAGTCGCAGGAATCAAATCCGGCACAACCTCTAAATCTACAGTAACCGACGTCTCCCCAATAAGATCAACTAACTGCGGAGAAAGCTCCAAAGGGGTTTGAAAATGAGAAGAACGAGACATACCAGTAAGACTTACTGGAAGAGTGAATATTTTATCTACCTGCTGTAAAACCGTACCTGGACCTGTTATAGAAATAACGTCGGGTCGAGTTCTTTTTGATTTCAGGAAATAATCATTTTCAACCTTGCCAATGGTACGCACCTCAATAGGAACATCCTTTTTGATCAACTTATCCAGAGACAAAATTATAGAAGAAGGCTGCACCCGCTTTACCGTCACCCCTCTAGGGACCTGAATGGTATCATTGGTATTTTCCACCACCAAGGTTCCAGGAAGTGCTTCGGCCAGATCAACTTGTCGGATAACATTTTTCCCCATTTCACTAATAATAGAACGAGGACCACTGACCGAAACCTCTATCTCCTTCTTATACTGGTTGGAAATAACCAGATTCTGCGGCAGATTAATAATCTCCAGCGGGACCATCACATTTTTATCAATACGATTTTCTCCACCAACAAAAAACCACAAAACCACAGCTAGTATCAAAGAAAAGAAACGGATAATCCACTCATTGGACACCACCGAAACAAGCTGTTTACCATTCACCTTTTTCAATCGCCTTTTCATCATCGTCCAATCCAGTTTTTCCAGTTAATCGCATTCTGACCAGAAGAGAAAACCTCTTTCAGAGTACTTACCAACTGGAGTTCGTCTTCAATTGGTGTTAACGTCCCCTGCTGGACAATAGATATCTCCTGCGTCTCCTCAGAAACGACAAGCACCACCGCATCTGTTTCCTCCGAAAGACCCAAGGCGGCCCGATGGCGAGTTCCGTATTTTTTATTTATATAGGGATTCTGCGTAAGCGGCAAAATACACCCCGCATGTTCAATCCGGCCCTCTGAAATGATAACAGCCCCATCATGCAAAGGAGAAACCGGCATAAATATTGAAATCAGCATCTCCTTTAATAACCGTGCATCCAGACGGAACCCGGATTCTATCAAATCAGCAAGACTACTCTCCCGTTCAATAACAACCAGGGCACCGATTCTTCTCTTGGAGAGATAAAAAAGAGCACGGACAATCTCATCTAACTCCTTAACCGCAACATCTTCCCGCTTATGAAAGGGTGATTTACCTGCCCGCAACAAAGCCCTGCGGATATCGTGCTGAAAGACGATAATAACGATAAGAAAAATGGAGCTGAGAAGATTCTCCATAATCCACTTTAGGGTAGATAAATCAAGAACTTCAGCAAAAAAGTAGATACAGGTCAAAACCACCAGACCCGCAACCATCTGTACTGATCGAGTCCCTTTGATTATGGAAATAAGTTGATAAATAACAAAGGCGACAACCAGGATATCAAAAAAATCCTGCCATCTGAAATAAGAAAGATAGAATAAAGAATCCTGCATTGCTCATCTAAGGTTGATGTTCGTAGATACGCTCCAGTCCCGTCCTTTTTTGCTACGACACAAAAATTTCATGTAAGAGAGTAAAACAACTCACACAACATTCCCTTCAATACATGCACAGAAAAATACCTACTACAGACATCTGTCAAGTTTGCTCATTTGGGAGAGTCATAACGGAAAGGACACTCTCTTAAATGTACGCACAAATGAGCTCAATTAAAAGGAAAAATTACTATTTTTGCCATTTTTATTATTTCTTTTCTTGCGGGTACCGTTATTGCTTCTCGAGTATCACAACAAATATTCTTCACAAACGAGAAAAACGACTGGCAATAAACACCTATGAAAAGTCAGGAATTAACTGTCAGGAAACCAAACACTCTCCCTAACTACACTATGTTAATAGCTTATCTCTCTGGAAACGGCTGATACAATGGATCTCCCAGTAAAATCGTCTGCCAAGACACAAAGGGGAGGGAAAGCAAATATGCTTCCCCAAGACTCATTCCCTGTATCAGCATGCCAAAAAAAATTTCAGGTAAAGGAAACCCTTCAACATAAGGCTCATATACAGGACCAATGGTTGCGGCAGCACCACCGGCAAGTATCTGTGGACACCAATATGTCACCCCCGGCTGATGCAGACTCTCACATTCTGCACTGGCAATGTGGTAGCCGATAGCACCTCTTTTCCACTGAAAACTGGAAATATATTTGCCATAAGAATACCAGCCGCAATAAAGGGCTGCCTGCGGACAGCTCTTCTCCGTAAAAAGTGCAGGGGTATTTTCCAGTACCACCGGCAATCTCTTCTTTACTTCTTCTGCCGAGCGCAAAAGAGAGAAATCATAACGATCATAGCCTCTTAGTCGAGCCTCTTTTTCCCCCAACCCGGTCATTCCCCGGGCATCGAAATAGCCTATTCCCTCCAGCCCCCTTTGCTCAACAGCCAGAGAATCATCAATCATCCGGCGAACAATCTCCTGCGAAGGCGCATCAAGACGCCCTACCAACAACACGCTGCCTTTTGCTAAACGCCCCTTTGTTGAAGCCTGAGGCAAAAAATAGGGATTAGCAATCCAGCCTGCACGCTCATACCCCTTTACCTGCACCAGTGCTAATTCAGAATCGACAGCAGCACGTGTTGTTTTTTGCGCACTTTCAGGGTGATATGATTCTTCTATTTTTAGAGGCACACCATAGACAGTAACAATAGTAGAGATTGCAAATGCCCCTTTTTGCTTTTTATTCCTATTCAAACGTTCAATCTTTTGAACAACAGGCCTCTCAATCCACCGTGTATACTCCTTACAGGTAATACTTTCCTCTGCCTGAGTAAGTAGTACCAATAGGTTTTCCCGCGGGATACCTCTTTTCTTCATGTAGTATTTTGCAAGAGCAACACTGCCATGAACCCTCTTATTGGCAACAACCAGCACCTCCTGCGGGAGAATTGCCCAAGCACAAGAGCACATCATCCAAAAATAGGATAAAAGCAATAACAGAGTAGCCAGCACCCTTTTTTTTATACGCACAAAAAGCTCCTTCTCTATCATGATTTGCGGAATATTTTCCCGATAAAACGGAATATACAAATTTTGTTATTGTGTATTCAGCATAAAAATAATATAAATTAGATATTATAGGGTTATATTTTTCAGTTATTTTCCTTTGTTGAACAAACGATAATCGTAACGCCTAGCAGCTCTTTGCTTCAACAGATTACCCTCCTGCTCTCCGCCTTTCCGAAATAATGGCGCCCACTGCCGGAGCTATCAACAACAATTACTCGAGCAACAGTAACAACTCCTTTTTCTCATTCAGAAGATCATGATTAACAACAGGAAAGACAACGATCAAATAACTTCCGCCCAGTATACAGCGCTTGATAATTTTCCAAACATGATCCTTCTCATCACAGAAAAGCAAAGGATTATATACGCAAACCGAGCAGCAGCGGCCTTTTTGGCTGAAAAAAATCGAAAGAAAGAGCTTTTTTCACTCATTTTCCCGCCATCCCCACAGCAGAGCGAGACCAGAGAAATTACTCTTGGCAACACCCAACTGGAGTTAACCATTACATCTTTTTCTAACACCAGCCATGAAACATCTCACTGGATTCTACTTCAAGATATCGGTAAGGTAAAAAAACAATTGGCAGCACTGACTCTCGATCACGATACGCTCAAGCAAAAAACTGCAGATAAGATAAAAGAATTAAACGAGAGTGAAAAGATCCGCCAGGAACTTACCGCCAGGCTCAACTCTCTTGAGACACATCTTCAGGAAGTCCCTGCCAACGGGAAGATGATCGGCTCCAGCCAGGCGCTGAAAGATCTACGGGAAATGGTACTGCAAGTCGCCAAGTCAGATGCAACTATTTTAATTACAGGAGAGTCTGGCACAGGAAAGGAACTTATGGCCAACTTTATTCAGGAAAGCAGCTCCCGCGACAATAAGCCTTTTCTGAAAATAAACTGCAACACCATTTCAGAGTCACTGCTGGAAAGTGATCTTTTTGGCCATGAAAAAGGCTCTTTTACCGGTGCAACCAACCAGCAAAAAGGAAAGTTTGAAGAAGTTCATGGAGGCACCCTCTTTCTTGATGAAATTGGGGACATCTCTCCCAAGATGCAGGCTGCGCTGTTACGGGTTCTGCAGGATGGAGAAATTATTCGGGTTGGCGGAAACAAAACAATAAAGGTCGATGTCCGCATTATTGCTGCAACCAACCGTAACCTGCAGGAGATGGTTTCTGACGGGAGTTTCCGGCTCGACCTCTTTTACCGCTTGAATATTATTAACATCCACATCCCCCCTCTACGGGAGAGAAAAGAGGATATTGTTGATCTCACCACTCACTTTGTCCGCAAATACCGAGCTGCTTTCGGCAGAAAAATCAGCTTTCTTTCCCAACCAGTTTTAAACCATCTCCTTCAACATAACTGGCCGGGCAATGTACGGGAGTTGGAAAATGTTATTCAACGAGCTGTTTTGATGGCTAAAAATGATGTTATCACCGCACAGGAACTCCATCTTGACAGCAGTGAAATACATGCCCCAAAAACCACTGGAAGTACCCCTCATTTCACTGAAACACTGAGTAACAAACCTCTTAAAGAGATTCTTGCCGACGTGGAAAAAGAGGTTATCGCTGCCAGTCTGAAAAATCATACCGGCAATGTTAATACAGTTTCTGAAGAGCTGGTATTAGGAAAAACTGCACTTTATGACAAAATGAAACGCTATGGTATTTCTGCAAAAAGTTTCAAATAGAATGTCACTACGCAAAGTTACTTCTTGCATTGTTTTTTCTTATACAGTAGTGTAAGAGTCGTTTTTTCGTGAATTTAACCAATCCAGGCAGAACAGCTTCAGGTGCTATAATGGTAGAACATACACAACGGTGTGTGCACTGGTCGCCTCTCTCCTATCGATGCGCCAAAAGCAAGGGAGGGATTTTCATCCCGATGGATGACCATATTGAGAACTTTTGTCTTTCTGCCAACTGTTCCAACTGCCCTCAACTCCAATCTGCAGTGTGCAGACAGTTGACAGCCGATACCTCTCGAGGGGTAAACCGCCGTAGAGCAGTACGCGTTGATGCGCAGGAACCAGTAACGCTCCAGGCCCCGTCCCGCTCTCACCTGTTACCAGTTCCCATTACCACCGCAATAAAGAAACTTGCTGCGAAAACACTTGATATAAGTGTAAGTGGAATGCGTCTTTTTGTTCCCGTTCCTCTCTATCAAGACTCTATTGTTGAATTTTCTTTCGATGGTCAATTCCCGGAACAACTCCAGCACGGGCAAGGAAAGATACAGTGGTGCAATAAACAGATTGATGAGCCGGGATACCAGATGGGCGTGGCCTTTGCCGACAGCAAAATAAGCAAAGTATTAGAAGGGTATCTACAACAGCGAGCTTTTGCGTAACCTTCTCTGATTTGTATACCCCTTATTCCTCTTTTTCAACGGCATCCATTTTTCTCACTCTCAGCTTCTAAAGTCCAGACAAGGATGCGTTCAAATATCTCTTCCCTGCTGCTCCACGCTGCTTCTTTTGGTTTTCTGCCATACTAGCCAGATCAACCCCATTACAGGGATACCTGCCGCAGCCGTAAACAGAAAGAAGGTATTATATCCTGAAGCAGCCACTATTGTCCCGGAATATCCTCCAATAAGCTTGGGCATCAATGTCATCATCGAACTAAAAACTGCATATTGTACGGCTGTGAACGAATAGCTGGTAAGACTTGATAAGAAAGCGATAAATGCAGCTCCAGCAACCCCGGCAGCAAGATTATCTGCACCGATAACGACGGCAAGCAGCGTAACATCTGCAGCGGTATCTGTAAGCAATAGAAAAAGGATATTCGTCACCGATGACAATAACGCCCCCAGCATCAAAACGATATAAACCCCATAGCGAATCCCCAGCCAACCACCGACGAATCCCCCCAACAAGCCCATTATCAGGCCAAAAGTTTTGGAAACCACCGCAATATCAGCCTTACTAAACCCCAAATCCAGATAAAAAACGTTCGAAATAACCCCAAGAACAATATCAGAAAAACGATAACAACTAATCAACAGCAGAATAATCACTGCCGACTTCACCCCATAGCGAGAAAAAAAATCAGCAACCGGTTCAATGTAACTACGGCGCACCATATGCCGATCCACCAGCCCTAAAGCAGAAAAACTCCAGGCAACAAAAACAGTACAAACAAGACTGACAACAAGACGCCCCCCTTCAAGGAAAAATCCAGCAATATTTGACGAGACCGCCTCCTTAAGAGAAACAAGCCATGCTCCGCCATAGAAAAAACTTATTCCAAAGACAGCAGCACAACAAAAAAAGAGTGCAAATAAACGTAAATATTCTCGTCCAGGATAGGTATATGACTCTTTTCCCCCATCGTGCTGCGGCTCCTGAATAATAAGTGTGGTAATAATACCCGTTGCCATAAAGAGTGCCATAACAAGATAGGTGAGCCGCCAGGCAGAATAACTGTAAGTTTCGGCACTTGTTCCCAGCATCTGCGCTAAAAAAAGAGATCCAGCTCCAGAAAGCAGCATCCCCACCCTGTACCCGGCAATATAAATAGAAGCCAGTAATGCCTGATATCTCTCTGCTGCACACTCAATCCGATACGCATCAATCACAGTATCCTGGGTAGCAGAAAAGAAGCCCAAGGATACAGTGGCAAGCGACATAAAAACCAAAGAGACATTTCCTCCTTCTCCAAAAGAGGCTGAAGGATCAACAAGAGCCATCATTACAATAGAGAGAACAGCACCTGTCTGAGCCAAACAAAGCCACCCTCTGCGCCGCCCAAGCAAGCGGGTGAAAACAGGCAAAGGTAAAAGATCTACCAGAGGCGCCCAAAGGAACTTAAAGGAGTACGCTAACGCCGCCCAGCTAAAAAAAGTAACTGCCGAACGGGAAACACCCGCCTCTCTCAGCCATAAAGAGAGCGTAGAAAAGATAAGCAACAGGGGAAGACCTGCGGAAAATCCCAAAAAAAACATAGATATAGAACCTTGAGGGCACCACTTTCCAAGCCGCTTTCTCAATGCTGCCACAACGGTATCCCGTGCAGTCAAATTTTCCGCCAAAGCACCCACACTTCCCTCTCCTACTGAAAATTTTCAATACGAACCCGCCCCACAGCGTTAATAACAACTCGGCCTTGGGGCTCCCCTCCTTCCAAAATTTTAATGGAACAGGGACTTACCCGTAACAATCCGGTATAGCGAAACTTATGGGGATGGGTTCTCTTATTACAATTATCGGTTAACGTCAGGCCTGGCTCAAGAAAAAATTCATCGATCGTTTCTTCATCTTCTTGCTGAATCCAATCCCTTGACTCACTACCGTTGTCAAGAAATGCACGGCAACTTTTGGGAAAGAACTCAACCACACCGGCAGAATTTGCTCTCAATGCCATAAACCTGGTATTAAGAAGAAGGGTGGAAACATTCCGCAAAGCAGCACCTACTCTCTGACGCTGCCGAAAACCATCAACGGCAGGAACCATCACCGCCATCAATAGAGAAAAAATAGCAACAACGGTGATAAGTTCAACAAGACTTATCCCCGAACATCCCCCAAAACGAGATCTATCCAGTGCCATAATCCACCTCCACTATTGCAGAATCGGTATAACTGCAAAATACGGTGCTTCTTCTCCTCCACCTCCAGATATACAATACGACTAAAGATATGAAAAACAGCTCGTTACCAATCGCCCTTACATCAATAACACATCCAGCAGGAACGATTAAAACTCAATACCACGCTGCGCACGGACTCCTGAATTATACGCATGCTTTATCACATTGATTTCCGACACAGTATCCGCAATCTCCACCAATGCTGGATCTGCACTGCGGCCGGTAATGATCACAGATAAACGCATCGGCTTTTGTTGAAGCAGTGTTACAATTTCCGCCACATCCAGAAAATCATAAAGGGGGAGATAGGTCAACTCATCAAGAATCACAAGATCATAGCGATCACTGAGAACTTTCTCTTTTGCCAGCGCAAAGCCTTCCCTTGCCACCCGACGATCCTCCGCAATCTTTTTACGGTTAAAAACAAAACCATTACCACAAATAAACCAGTCGAGCGCATCAATATTCTTTGCCATCAATCTCTCTCCGTACTCTCCCTGTCCCTTGAGAAACTGAATAACACAAACCTTCATACCATAACCGAGTGCCCGAAAAGCAGTGCCTAACGCCGCTGTAGTTTTTCCCTTGCCGTCTCCTGTATTGACAATGATCCGCCCCTGCTGCTCCATCACCCCTCCTCTCTTCCAGCACTATCCTGATAAGACTCAAGATTCCCTGATATATATGAATGCAATGCGGTTCGTTCCTTAGTGACCATAAACTTCTGCAGGATCAAAAACGGGAGTATCTTTCACCTGTAACCTGTCACCATCTACCACTCGATAAAAACAGCTTCTGTGGCCGGTATGACAGGCCGCCCCGCCTAACTGTTCAACCACATATACTACTGTGTCAGCATCACAATCCACCAAAATATCGTGTATTTTCTGGATATGACCAGAGCTTTCCCCCTTCAGCCAGAGCTTTTGCCGAGAACGACTCCAGTAATGAGCCTTGCCAGTCTCAAGGCTTTTTTCCCATGCCAGCGCATTTATATAGGCCAGCATTAATACTTCTCCCGTTGCATAATCCTGTACAATTGCAGGAAGAAGACCATCTGCGGATTTGCTAAAATCGAGTTCTATCATATCCTTTCCTTGTATATCATTTCCTTATGCTATGCGGTGTAAACCTACCCTCTTATTTATCAAAAAATAAGAACAACAAACTATACCCTAGACGGCGATAAATTCTTTGTCAAGTCAGCTCCCCCTTTTACCGCAACAAGTAAAAGATATCACAAGGGTAGACCCCTTCATCCCTAAAGATAAAAGCAAGAAAGAAATAGAGATAAGAGGGAAGTTCTTGCACTGTATGATTTTGCCCCTATAGTAGAGTGGACGAAGATTCCACGATTTTCATTCAAACATAGACAAAAAAGGAGCTCCCAATGACTGAAAAAACGACCGTTGTTATTGCTGTAACGGGAAAACTTGATAATGGAGAGATTTTTTACACCATCCCGCAGGAGAAACCAATGAGCATTGCGCTGGGCAACAGCGACCTGCCGCCAACCCTTGAAGCTGTCATCAGCACCATGACTCCGGGAGAAAGCCGCAAAGTACGGGTTCCGCCGGAAGAAGGATACGGCGCCAGACAAAAAGATCTCCTTCAAACCATAGATAACCAGGAGATGGTGGACCGCATTCATCCCGTACCAGGAATGATACTCTCTCTAAAAGTGGAAAGAGAGGGGGAGGTTCAACCAATTCCAGCAACGGTTATGGAAGTTAACGGCAGTGTTATTACCGTGGATTACAATCACCCTCTTGCCGGTCATCACCTCAATTACGAGGTAACACTACTAGACAAAAAGTAACAAATAACAACCCCTGCAGCAAAACACTTCCAAAAAAATAAAAAAGATCTGTACATTTATCTTTTTTTGTGGAGTATACGACAGTGTAAGGGGTATTTATTACTCGCAAGAGAGTACCAATGGTTACTTTGGGGTCACTTTTTGGTTACTTTTCGTAATCCTGTTGCTGCGCAGCAACTCTGCCATCAACCTTTTTGGGGGAAATTATGGAAATAGAAGATGATGAAATATTGCAAGGATTTGTTGAGGAATCTTTGGAGCATCTCGCTGATATAGAAAATGACTTGCTGGCTATTGAAGAGGCTGGAGCAAATATTGATGAAGAGCTGGTCAACAAGGTTTTTCGGGCTGCTCACTCCATCAAAGGTGGCGCCGGATTTATGGGATTGACCACCATCCAGGAGCTCTCCCATGCTGCGGAAAATGTTTTAGGGATGATCCGCAGTAAGAAGCTAGTTCCCACGCCTGAGATTGTTAACGTTCTGCTGCTCTCCTCAGATCAGCTGCGTACGATGATCGAAAATGTACAATCTTCCAATGAAGAAGACATTTCCAGCAATCTCAATCCTCTCAATGCTATTGCCGATGGAACGTTCTCAACACCAGGCAATACGCAGGAAGAGGTCACACCTGAGGCAGCACCCAAAGAACCCGCCCAGACTGTTGTGGAACAGGAGCAGCCTGTTGAAACGCCTCCTCCTGCACAGGAAGAGAAGCAGCCCCCTCCTCCGCAGGAGACTCAAGCGACAGCCCCTCCCATGCCGCAACCCACCAGCGAGCCAGTAACGCCGGCAGTGAAGGAACCGCCGCAGACAGCTGCAGCACCCCCTAAAACAGGAACACCCAAAACAGAAAGCATACGGGTGCATGTAAGCTTGCTTGATTCCTTAATGACGCTTGCGGGAGAACTTGTTCTTAGCCGTAACCAACTGTTGCAGACGATCAGTTCAGAAGAGATGCGTTCCGCCGAGGCTGTCGGACAACGGATAGACCTTATCACTTCTGAGCTGCAGGAAGCAATTATGCTTACCAGAATGCAGCCTATTGGCAACGTCTTCAACAAATTTCCCCGCGTCGTCCGGGATCTTTCCAAGAAATTGGGAAAGACCATAGATCTGACCATAGTTGGAAAAGACGTAGAACTCGATAAAACCATTATCGAGGCAATTAACGATCCCCTCACCCATCTGATCAGGAACTCTGTTGACCATGGGATTGAGGACCCGGCAAACCGTAAGGCCGTGGGAAAAAGTGAAACAGGTCTGGTTGTCTTAAAGGCATATCATGCTGCCGGTCAAGTAGTTATCGAAATCAGTGATGACGGTAAAGGACTTGACGGTGAAGCTCTCGCTCAAAGTGCCATCAATAAAGGGTTGATTACCCAGGATCAGGCAAAACTGATGTCTGACAAGGAGAAAGTTAACCTTATCTTCCTGCCCGGTTTTTCAACAGCAAAATCGGTGACGGATGTTTCCGGCCGAGGTGTCGGCATGGATGTGGTGAAAACCAATCTTGACCAGCTCGGTGGCAGCATTGATATTATCTCGGAGAAAGGTGCTGGAACCACAATCTCCATTAAATTGCCTCTTACTCTGGCAATCATCCCATGCCAAATTATCGAGACTAGCGGTGAACGGTATGCCATTCCACAGGTCAATCTGGAAGAGTTGCTGCGTATTCCGGCAAACCAGATAAAAGAGAGAGTTGAACGGGTTGGTACGGCGGAAGTCGTCCGCCTGCGCGGAACTCTGCTCCCCCTGATTCGTCTTGCCGATATACTGGGAATTCAGCGTACCTTTATTGACAAGGAAGGAAATCTTGCCGCCGATAGACGGGAACGAATCTCGGACCGCCGAGGAACAGAATCACCTCTCTTCCAGGATGGTCAGAAAAAACAGAAATTTGAAAACACAAAGGAGAATGTTTCTCAGCGGTCGCAGGAAGACCGTCGCTACAGTGCTGCCTCCGCCCTTAATATCGTAGTCGTCAGCACAGGATCCATCAAATATGGTCTGGTTGTAGACCAACTACAGGATTCAGAGGAGATCGTCATCAAACCTCTCGACAGGCATCTTCAACAGTGCGAAGGATATGCAGGTGCAACAATTATGGGTGATGGGCGGATCGCTCTTATCCTTGATGTCAGTAATCTTGCCAGAATGGCAGAGCTCACCTCCCTTGAAGGGTCAGACAGAGCTGCGGAAATCAGAGCAGAAGCCGAAGAAGCCTCCCAGGCCAAACAGGATCGACAGTCACTTCTTGTCTTCAAGAATTCCGCTACAGAATCCTTTGGCGTTCCCCTTAATCAAGTGGAGCGGATTGAAAAAATTAAGCAGGAAAAAATTGAGATCCTTGGCGGTAAGAGAGTTATGCAGTATCGGGGGGGAACGCTTAATCTTATCAGCATAGATGATGTCGCAAGCGTTGAGCCGATTGCTGATACAGACAACCTCCTTGTTATTGTATTCAACATCGCCAATAAACCGGTTGGACTTTTGGCAACAGGCCCCATTGATGCACTCGAAGTTCCAGCAGATATTGATGATAGTACTCTTGCCCAAACAGGTATTATGGGTTCACTTATTATTGGTGGGCAAACGACTATGCTGGTCAATGTGTATGAACTGGTCAATACCCTTTTCCCCGACTGGGATGAAAAGAAAAAGAACGACCTTTACGTCGCAGGAGTAGAGGAAGAGAATGCTCCCCCGCCAACTATCCTCATCGCTGAAGATTCCAAGTTTTTCCGTAATCAGGTACGAGGATATATGACAGAAGTGGGATATAATGTCATTGAAGCTGAGGATGGTGTTGAGGCATTCCAGATGCTGGAACAATTCTCCGAAGAGATCACTCTGCTCGTCACCGATATTGAGATGCCCAATATGAATGGTTTTGAATTAACTCAAAAGATACGGGCAGATCAACGTTTTTCCACACTTCCCATTATAGCACTGACAACTCTTGCCTCTGAAGAAGATATGGCACACGGCAAGGCGGTTGGTATTGATGAGTACCATATCAAGCTCGATAAAGAGCGGTTAATGGTCTCCGTACATGACTATGTTAAACGACAATTTTGACAGATAAACGAAGAAGACTTCCTGCCTGCATTATTGCAGACAAGAAGTCTTCTCAAGCGTTTTTTCGCCTATAACCTCCTTTTATTATATGGAACTGCCATGAAAGAATACGGACATTCACATAGCCAAAACATTGTCGAGCTTGCCACTTTTTATGTCGGAGAAGCTCTTTGCGGCATGGATATTCTTAAAATCCAGGAAATCAACAAAGTTATGCAGATGACGAAGGTACCTCAGGCTCCTTCATATGTTATGGGTATTCTCAATCTTCGGGGACAGATTGTTACCATTATTGATCTGGGTAAGAAACTGGGCCTGGGCAAAAGTGATACCTCTAATGCATCGCGTAATATTATTGTCAACTCCTCTGGAGGACATGTTGGCCTGCTTGTTGAAGGTATCAGCGATGTTATTACTGCTGATATGAGCAAAACAGAACCAGCACCAGCCAATATGAACGGTATTCAGGGAAAATTTTTCACCGGTGTTTGCAAAACAGATACACTGTTAATTGGGATTCTTGATATTGAAAAAGTTTTACGCCTCGAGGAATAAAAGGACGGTCAATTGATGATTGGAAAAAAACTACGGGTATTGGTTGTTGACGATACCATTGTCTATCGTAAGGCGGTAACAGATATTCTGGAGCAACTTCCTGGAGTGGAAGTTGTCGGGGTTGCACATAATGGTAGTATTGCCATATCCAAAATAAAAACCCTGAAACCTGATCTCCTTACTCTTGACGTTGAGATGCCACAAATGAATGGGATTGAGGTTCTGCAGGAGCTGCAGAAAAACTACCCTGATGTGGGGGCGATTATGTTGTCCACCCTCACTTCTGAAGGGGGCTCACTCACCCTCAAAGCATTGGAGTTAGGTGCATTTGACTTTATTCTCAAACCGCAGGGAACGGATGTACAGGCCAACCTTGCAGAGATAAAGGAGCTGCTTGCGCCAATGATCAAGGCATACGCGCAACATAAGCGCGGAGTCACCGGCATCCTCAGGGCAAGCAAACCAGCAGCAGTTTCTTCTGTTCCCCGACCGACGGCACGCCGCTCTCCTCGCCCCTTAAGCCAAAGTGCTGGTCCTGTTATCAGAAAAGCAGGTTCTCTGAAAACAACATCTTCATACCGGGGAAAATCAGAAATTGTGACAATCGGCATCTCAACTGGCGGGCCCAATGCCCTCAGCCAAATGCTCCCAATGCTGCCGGGAGACCTCAACGTCCCTGTTCTTATTGTCCAGCATATGCCGCCGGTGTTTACCAAATCTCTGGCAGCAAGTCTTGACAAAAAATGTGCCCTCTCTGTCAAGGAAGCGGAAGAGGGCGAAAACATTTTGCCCAACACAGTTTATATTGCCCCCGGTGGGAAACAGATGAAGATTATTGCCAGTACAGACGGTACCCACCGGAAAATCAGATTGACAAATGACCCTCCGGAAAATTCCTGCCGTCCTTCAGCAGACTATCTTTTCCGCTCTGTTGCTGACTACTATGTAGGCAGAACAACGGCTGTTATCATGACCGGAATGGGTTCAGATGGAACGAAAGGACTTGGTATTTTAAAGGAGAAATCAGCATATATCATTGGTCAAGATAAACAGTCCTGTGTCGTTTATGGCATGCCGAAAGCTCCAGCAGATCTAGGCTATCTTGATGTTGTCCTCCCTCTGCATAAGATCGCCGATGAAATTATTCGGTCAGTAAAATCAGCAGTTTAACAACCTCATTACTCCTGACCATGATAAAGATTACGCCCGAAGAAGTACAAGTGATTTCCAAATATATCAAAGAAATATCAGGAATTCACCTTGACCAGAGTAAAACCTATCTTCTTGAAACCAGGCTTGGTTCTCTACTGAAAAAACATGGTTGTGCCAGCTATAAAGCACTCTACGACAAGGCCAAACAGGATGCAAGCAAGGCCATTGAGAGAAGCATTATTGATGCCATAACAACAAATGAAACACTCTTTTTTCGTGATAAAGGGCCTTTTGAACTACTGCAGCATAAAATTCTCCCTGAATTGATTGATGCCCGGTCAAATCAAAAATTCGGCAAAGTACCAATAAAGATATGGAGTGCAGCCGCATCGACAGGGCAAGAGCTCTACTCCATCTGTATTGTTATCAAGGAAATGCTGAAGAATGACCCCAACTACCGCTTTCAGCTTCTCGGTACAGACATCTCGGATGCGGCACTGGCACAGGCAAGCTACGGCAAATATAATAAATTTGAGATTGAACGAGGTCTTGATAAAAAATACCTCAACAAATACTTTACGCTGCAAGGAAATGACTGGAAGATAAAAGATGAGATTCGGGCGATGGTCAATTTTCGTAAACAGAATCTCTTTCAGCCCTTTCACTCTCTTGGCAAGTTTGATATAATTCTTTGCCGTAATGTTGCTATCTATTTCACTCTTGAAGATAGAAAAAAACTGTTCGCCAAACTGGCAAATCAACTTGCGGATGATGGCTATCTGATCATCGGCTCCACAGAGTCGCTTACCGGTGTCTCTCCCCTCTTTGTTCCCAAACGTCACTTACGGGCAATTTACTATCAAAAGAAATAAAAGGAGCTGCATGGATCAATATTTGACACTTTGCCGTCAGGTTATTGAACAAGGGAGCTGGGTTACCAATGAGCGTACAGGTAAACGTTGTCTGACGTTGATTAACGCTGATCTGGAATATGATGTCAGTGACAGTACCCTCCCTGTTCTTACCACCAAGAAACTGCACTGGAAGCCAGCCATTGCCGAAATGCTTGGGTACTTACGCGGTTATACTTCTGCAGCAGATTTTCGTGCTCTCGGTTGTAACACTTGGAATGCCAATGCCAACCAAAATAAGGCCTGGCTGCGCAACCCTTACCGCAAGGGAGAAGACGATATGGGGCGCTGTTACGGCGCTCAGGGAAGAGACTGGCGTAACCCCGAAGGAAAATCTATAGATCAGCTTCGTCAACTCTACGATGATTTACGGGCAGGTAAAGATAACCGCTGCGAGATCATGACGTTTATGAATCCCGGAGAGCGGGATAGAGCCTGCCTCAACTCCTGCATGCACACCCATACCTTCAGCCTCGTAGGCAAGTCGCTCTACCTTACCAGCTATCAACGATCAGACGATCTGCCTTTAGGACATGGATTCAATCAGGTTCAGGTAGCCTGGCTGCTGATGGTTATGGCACAGATCACCGGCAATACGGCAGTACGGGCATATCATAAAATCGTTAATGTTCATATCTATGAAGACCAGCTTGAACTGTTGCAGACACAGCTGCAAAGAGAGCCCTATCCCCTCCCCAAGCTTGTGATTAACCCGAAGATAACATCTTTGGAAGACCTTGAAACCTGGGTCACGGTCGATGACTTTGAACTTATCGGTTATCAGCATCATCCGGCAATACAATTTCCCTTTTCCGTTTAAAAACTTTTAAAAAATGATTTCTGATAATAATTCCCCATTTCTCTCTTCTGAAAATGAAGAACGGGAGGTAATTATCCTTCTCTCTGATATGGTCAACTACTCCGGCTACACAGGTGAGATGTCTCTTTCGGAAATCAGAAACCACATGTATAGCTATCATCTAAAGATACGGGAGATCATTCTTGCCAATCAGGAACAACGCTGCACTTTTGAACCCAGTGCAGGCGACGGAACTGTAGCAATTTACGGCTGTGCCACAATAGAGGATAAAAAAGAGCTGGCAAAAGAGGTGGTTGCCACTGCCATCAGACTCAGCAAGGCAATGGTTGCAAACAAACTGCCTGCGACCAGAATTGGCCTTTTTTCTGGAAAAATGGTAGAGGCTATTCTTGACAATCAGATCCTGCGCTTTACCCCCGCCTTTGCTGCTGCCCGCCGTCTGGAAAATCTCTGCACCTACTTTCACTGTTCTTTCTTGATGGGCAAAGAGCTGGCAGATCTGCAGGATAACTACCGAAATAATGTGGTGAAAATCGGTAAAATGACTCCCCGGAATTTCACTCGGCCAATAGAGGTTTTCACTGTTTATTTACCAGGGATTCATCATTGCCCGGCAGATATTAACCAGCAGCAGCTCCGAGAATTTATTACCGCCAAAAACAGGGCGGTCGATCTTTTTTACGGTAATAAAAAAGAGGGAATCAAACCAAATTTTAAATTGGCCAAAGAAGAGCTGACTACTGCGAATCTTTTTTTCCAGGAACTTACCGGCAATCCAGATATCGCCACTCTAAAGCTGCTTGAATATATTGAAGAGAACCCTCGCCCCAGCGCAACCTTTATTGACAAGGGAATGCGTATAAAACTGGAACGCTCAATCTCTTCCGATATGCGCAGCCTTAATCTAGCACAAAATGTGCTCAATTCTCTTGATCCTCAACTCTACGATGATATAGAAACGGTACAAAAAAAGGAGAAGGAATTTGAGCTGCTATGGTTCTCTACAGGAGACACCATTTTGGCAAAAGGCGATCAGCCGGACGGTATCTACTTTATCGTTACTGGCAGTGTACAGGTAGAAGACCCTGAAAAAGGTTGTATTGCCCGGCTTAAATCAGGTGAGCTGTTCGGCGAAGCAGCATACTTTACCAGAGAAAAACTCCGCACCGCATCAATTATTGCAGAGCAAGATGTCGTTTTACGTAGAATGACAGGGGAAGAACTACAAAAACTCCTTAAAATAAAAAAGATCTTTAAAGCCATCAAACAAAGACGTCAGGAGGCGATGCTCTCCTCATAACCTCTTTTCCCGCTCTTTTTTCTCAAGGGCAGCCTTAACAATTCTAAACACCTCCCGATAGTGATTCTGCCCCCGCCCTCTGGCATATTGATACAAAGGCTGGCGCAGCTCCCGTTCATTTATCTCCAACTGTTGTGCCGTCTCAATAAGAATATTTCCATCCCACTCCATATCAAGAACTGATCGCTCCCTTTGTACTTGCTGTTGAAATTCAATGACTTCACTTATCAGAAGATCCCGCAGCCGCTCTGCCTCATGATGCAGCCTGTCTGCTTTTAACCTGGAGCCTTTATGACGGGCAAGATAGGCAAGAACCTCTTCCATACAATCCTCTTCCCGCATCACTTTCGCCAGATATTTCACCTGGCGTTTTCTGGCACCGCCCTTTACTCCACGGCAGGCAAGAACCTCCTGTTTTACTGCTTCATTTAAAGACAGATGTGATATATCACTGGCTGAAAGCTGCGATAACTCTTCTGCAACAGCCTCCATCTGCTTAAAGCGTCGTTTTTGTGCTGACCTGCTGAGATTCTCAGCCATACATCCCCTCTTCTCTGTTAATAGCAACAATTCAATTATCTTTACCCTGCTGTACCGTATCGGTAACACTCACCAACGATGGGTTATAATGCGATGGCGCCTCGAAGCCGAGCAGATTACAAAGCGTCGCCGCCACATTAGCCAGCCCAGGTTCTTCCAGCCGGCGTAAGGCAATGGCATTTTTACCGCAATAGTCCTTGATGATAAAAGGCACTGGATTCAACGTGTGTGAAACGACCGGCATACATTTACCATCTTTCTCTTTCCACATACAATCAGCATTGCCATGATCAGCGGTAATAAAAGCGATACCTCCCACCCGTTCAATAGCAGCTAACAGACGACCAAGGCATAAATCGACGGTTTCCACCGCAATACGTACCGCTGCCTCCACTCCGGTATGGCCCACCATATCGGCATTGGCATAGTTCAGGCGAATAAAATCATAGTTGCCGCTCTCCACTGCAGCAATAACCTTTTCTGTTACCTCCTCTGCCTTCATCCAGGGGCGCAGATCAAAAGCAACCCTGTCAGATTCAACCTCTTCGTATTTCTCAAGTTGCTCATTGATATACCCCTGTCTATTGCCATTCCAGAAATAGGTTACATGACCAAACTTCTGCGTTTCAGCAATAGCATAGGAGCGGATACCGCTCTCACAAAAGTACTCTCCAAGGGTCAAGTCAATTTTTGGCGGCTGAATAAGAAAATTTGCGGGAATCTTTGCATCACCATCATATTGCATCATACCGACATAAAACACATCCGGTACCCGCTCACGGTCAAAATAAGGGAAATCACTCTGTTCAAAGGCCTCACTAATCTCGATTGCCCGGTCTCCACGAAAGTTAAAAAAGATAACACTATCACCATCTTCTATCGTACCAACCGGCTTGCCGCCTTCTACGACAACAAAGCTGTCCATATATTGATCGGTCATACTACTATCTGCCTGATAGCTGGCTTCAACTGCCTCACAGGCAGAAGAGAAGAAACGTCCTGCTTCCGCTTCCCCCAATACATGGGCTCGCCAGCCCTTTTCCACCACCGGCCAGTTTGCCTTATAGCGATCCATGGTAACAACCATCCGCCCTCCTCCAGAAGCCACACGATAATCTCTTCCGGAAACAGAGAGCTGCTGCAGCCTCTCTTCCAGCGGCACAATATACTTCAACGCAGATTTTTGCTCCACATCCCGGCCATCAAGCAGTGCATGAACACGCACATCAGCGATACCCTCCTTGGCGGCACGTTCCAGCATACAATAGAGATGATCAATATGACTATGCACATTGCCATCTGAAACAAGACCGATAAAATGGAGTGTGCCTCCAGCTTTCGCCCGCTGTAGAATCGTCTGCCAGGCAGAAGTAGCAAAAATATCCCCCGAATGAATGGAGTCTTCCACCAGTTTTGCCCCTTGGGAGAATATCCGTCCGGCCCCCAGAGCATTATGCCCAACTTCCGAATTTCCCATATCCTTATCTCCGGGCAAACCAACAGCCGTACCGTGAGCCTTCAGTTGCCCAGACAACTCTTCCGTACGTAGTTGGTCTAATATCGGAGTATAGCTCATAAACACGCCATCACTGGCATTCCCCGCACCGATACCAAGCCCATCAAGGATAATGGCAACAACTGGCCCATCGACACGCTTCCAGTGAGGAAGCCTTTGCAATGGTTCTACTGTACTACTCATAACGATCCGCTCTCCCTAAAAGATATCTGCGCCCTGCAGGCAAAAGCACAGGACATCCAAAAAATTCACCTAACGTAAAAGGATTCTACTGCAGAGTTTCATTCGCCGCAAATTCACGCACCACCAAGACAAAAAGATTACCATCGCGAAAGAAAATCTGCTGTAAATCGAAATCTTTTCCCCTCGCCAGCTCAAGAACGACCTCTACCCCTCTTGCCGTTTTTCGGGTAAATATCCGTTGTACAAGATTACCTCCGGTAATCATCTGCCTTTCTACATTTTTTGCCAGATCAGCATCGGCAAAATCACAAATTACCTGCGGCATATTCTCTTCTTTCGTACTGATTTTAGGCGGATAAAAACCACTCAGACGAAAACGAACCCTCTCTTCCCCCAACTTCGGTGCATCAAAACTGATAGAACGGATCTGCGCAGCCTCTTTCCGGGCGGTGAGCTGCGGAACACGATCTTTTCCCTCGGTAAGAACAGGTGGTTTTTCTACACTCTTTTTCGCTCGAGACTCTTTTGCTTTCGGCGGTAAAACCTCTGCTTTTACCTTTTCCTTTGCCGGTGAAGCCGCACCCTCAGCAGTTAAAATAAGCTGCAATGCCTTTTTCTCTTCATTAAAAAAGAGCTGATGCTTCATCCCCTTCTGCGGCTGCAAATCAACAACAATTCGTGTTTTAGGAGAAGGTTCTTTATGATGAGCTGAACGCACTGCACGTACAAAACGGCTTTTCTCCATGCTCTTCTTCTTTTCCCCTCGATAAAGCCCATAAGGGAAATCAATAACCAGCCGAGGCGGTGCTGTAAGGGTAAATATTTTATATTCCACCGGCTTTTCCATAGGAAAAGAGAGAATCTCCCGACCAGGATTGTTTACAACAAGAGCAACCGGGTTTATATAGTAACTATCGGCAGCACGCACACCCTCAGAAAAGACAAGACTACAGCAGAAAAATACCAAAAGAGAAAAAGAGAAAATTCTGTTCATACTATTCATCCTTTGCAAAATAGAAATCGTGAGTCAATAATCGCGAATACTCGTTTTGCTTACAACAAAATCAATAAGAAAGTCAATACTATTTCAGCGTTTCCCGGCCAGAGGCATTCCCGCCAGATTGCGACAATATATTGATAGAGAAAAAAACTACCATGAATCAACCAAATTTACTTGCAGCAATCAACCGACCGGGCCGTTATCTTGGCGAAGAGTTTAATGCCGTCGTCAAAAATTGGGACGATGCCAGCGTACGCTTTGCCCTTATCTTTCCTGATCTCTATGAGATAGGTATGTCACACCAGGGATTGCAGATTCTCTATCATATCATCAACGGGCAGGAAAATTTTATTGCTGAACGCTGCTACTGCCCGGGAGCAGATGTAGAAAAACTGCTGCAGGAGACAGGGCAACCATTAACAACTCTCGAAAATGCACATCCTCTGGCAGAATTTGATGCCCTTGGCTTTACCCTTCCTTATGAGCTCTGCTACACCAATATCCTCACCGTACTTCGACTGGCAGACATCCCTTTTTATACCGCAGATCGGACGGAACATCATCCCCTTGTTCTCGGCGGCGGTGCCTGTTCAATGAACCCCGAACCCGTTGCCGATTTTTTTGATGCCATCCTCCTGGGAGACGGTGAAGAGGCCATGCTGGAAATCGCCGCCACTCTGGCAGAGGCCAAAGAAGAAAGTCGAGAGCAGAAACTGGCTCTGCTGGAAAAAATTTCAGGAATATATATCCCCAGCCATTTTTCAGTAACATATAGCGGTGAACGGGTTACAGCAATAAAGCGAATAAAAGGCAGAGGAGAGTTGCCAATCCAGCGAAGAATTGTAACAGATCTTGACAATATCGACCATCTGAAGAATCCACTGGTTCCCAATGCAAAGATTGTTCATGACCGGCTGGGCGTTGAAGTCGCCAGAGGCTGCACCAGGGGATGCCGCTTCTGTCAGGCAGGGATTACCTATCGTCCAGTACGGGAACGCAGTCCACAACAGGTGATGGAACTGGCAAAGACAGGAATTGCCAATTCCGGCTTTGAGGAACTGGCCCTTCTCTCCCTTTCCACCGGAGATTACTCCTGTATAGAGCAAACTCTGGCTCCGCTGATGGATATGTTTGCCGATAAATATATTTCTGTAGCCATGCCTTCTATGCGTGTCGGCACCCTCACTCCCACTATCATGGAACAGATAAAACGGGTACGTAAAACAGGGTTTACTCTCGCGCCGGAGGCTGGCAGCGACAGATTACGCAGGGTTATCAATAAGGGAATTACGGAAGAAGATCTCCTTGCTACCTGCAGCGATGCCTTCCGTTTTGGCTGGAAACTGATTAAGTGCTATTTTATGACAGGGCTCCCCACCGAAAGGGAAGATGATATCATTGCCATGGCAGAACTTGTCAGAAAAATATTGGCTACAGGTAAGGCAACCAAAGCAGATTTTAACCAGGCCCTTACCAAGGGAGGCTCCCCACAGGTGAATGTAAGCGTTGGCACCTTTGTCCCCAAGCCCCATACCCCTTTTCAATGGCAGCGGCAAATCAGCGAAGAAGAGAGTCTTGCCAGGCTTGACTTACTCAGAAAAAAATTGCCGCGTAAAAACTGTAACCTCAAGTACCACAGCCCGAAAATAAGCTGGCTGGAGGGAGTCTTTTCCCGCGGAGACCGTCGACTTGCAGCACTCCTTGTCGCCGCCTGGGAGAGAGGCGCCCGACTAGACGGTTGGAGAGAATACTTTCAGCCCACGCTATGGAGGGAAGCGGCAGAAAGCCTGAATATGGATATTGATAGCTACCTGCGGGCAAGGGATATGGAAGAGGTTTTGCCCTGGTCACATCTTGCAACCGGGGTTTCCGAGCAATTTTTACGAAGTGAACTGGAAAAAGCTATGGCAGAAAGCTATACCCCCGACTGCCGCTACCATAACTGCCAACAATGCGGCCTCTGCGATTTCAAAACCATCCGCCCCATTGTCCACAACCGTAAAAAGAACCTTGCTCCTGCCGAGAGTACCCTGACCCCTCAGAAAAAAGAGGAGGAACAGCATATCAAATATATTGTTCATTATAGTAGACAAGGGAAGATATGCTATCTTGGTCATTTAGAGATTTTGCAGCTTATCTTCCGTACTCTACATCGGGCAGAGATCCCTGTACATTACAGCAAAGGTTTTCATCCATCGCCGAAGGTCTCTTTCGGCCCGGCACTCCCCGTTGGTACCGAGAGTATGGCGGAATATTTTATTATGGATCTGTACTCTCCCCTCTCCTCCATAGAGGATACTCAAAAACGGCTTAATGCAACCTTACCGCGAGGACTGGCGGTACAGGCGATTGAACGTTCAACAAAAATTCCGCAGAAAATGCTGGTCGATTATCAGATCGCCCTCCCCTTTATCATCGATGGTGAGTGCCAGCAGAAAATCGATGATTTCCTTGCAGCAAACAGCTTTCTTATTCAAAAAATTCGCAAGAAAAAGAACAAGGAGATTGATATCCGCCCTCTGATCACCAAACTGGAAAAAAGAGACAAAACAACCCTTTTTCTCCAAATTCGCAGTGAAAGTACCCTCCCTGGAGCCAAACCTACAGAAGCGATAGAGAGTATTCTACAACTTGACAACAAGGAGAGCCAGCAGCTCAAAGTGGTAAAAGAAAAATGGCAGGCAGTTTGATGGGGCAAAAAATTGTCCTTCATTTCTGCCTTGTTTTTTGCGTTCTCCTTTCTCTGGGAACAGACGAAGTTTTTGCTAAAAGAACAGATAAAACAGCAGAACAGCTCGCCCGACAGTATATCGTCTCCGGCGGATTTCAGGTGGGCGACGGCACATTGCGTTACCGGGAAAAAGAGCGGTTTATCCCTGCCTCAACCTTCAAGATTCTCACCTGTCTCCTTGCCATAAAAACACTGGGAGCAGACTTTCGGTTTACAACCAGTCTTTACCTTGACCAGCAGAACAACCTCTATATCAAAGGCGGCGGAGACCCCTTACTCACCTCTGAAACGGTACTTGCCATCTGCCGGAAACTCCATAAGCACTATCCACAACTAAAAACAATCAACACTATTTTTATTGATAATAGTTTTTATCAGCTTAACGGCTGGCAGGTGAGCACAGAACATTCAGACAATCCTTATGATGCTCCTAATAGTGCTCTGGCTGTAAATTTTAATACTCTCCCCATTGCCGTAGCTGCAGACGGCACGATCTCTTCCGGCGAACCACAGACCCCTTTGCTCCCCCTTATGCGTCACAGGGCAAAACAACTTAGGCTTATGCAGGGAACCTATCGTATTAACATCAATTATGGGCAAAAGAAGCCTTATAACAACAACTCTGCTCTACTCTATGCGGGCCAACTCTTTGCCGCACAACTTAACAACTGTAATATTGCCGCCAACGGCAGGATAGGTAAAAAGAAAGTACCGGTAAAGCTGCAGCCAATACTTGTTTATTATGGGGAGAAACGATTAGAAGAGATATGCAGGCTGCTGCTTCATTACTCAAACAACTTCATAGCCAACCAGATTTTCTTACGCATTGGCAAAGAACAGAGAAGCTCCCCGCACACCCGTTCCACATGGGAAGACGCACGCCTCCTCGCGGCCTCCTTCTTTTACCACAGCCTCCATATTGCACCGGAAGCACTGTCTATGGTGGAAGGTTCCGGCCTCTCCCTTAACAACAGAATAAGCTGCCAGGCACTTATTACTGCTCTTCACGCCTTTAAACCATGGGCAAAGCTTTTACCTCGACAAGGTTCCACTCTGGTTAAGAGCGGAACAATGCCGAACTTCGGTGTCTTCTCCTATGCTGGATATTTTTTACGAAAAGAAGAATATATCCCCTATGCCCTGCTGCTTAACCAGCAGAAAAACACCCGCAAACAGCTTTTACAAAAATTATCCGAACAAATACAATGATACACGCCTACAAAGACTCCGAATTTTTCACCCATCCTTTATCTTTTAGAATTTTTGCTATATAAATAAACGGCGTATCCATCAGGGCAACAATCCACTTCAATCCATAAGTTGTTAATCCAATCTCAAGAAAAACATTATTAGGAAACAATCCCCAAAAAGCGATAAGAACAAAAACCAGAGTATCTATCGCCTGGCTCACCATGGTACTTAAATTATTCCGCAGCCAGAGATATTTTGTTTCTGGAAATCTCTTTTTCCAGAATTGATAGGCATAAATATCATGAAATTGAGATGCAAGATAAGCAACAAAGCTCGCCACCGCGATCCGCGGCATAAGAGTAAAAATGGTCTTCATGGAATCACTGGCAAAATCATCTGCTGCCGGGGTAAAAAGAAGTGCCAGATTCATCAAGAGTGTAAAGGAAAGCACAGAAAAAAAGCCGAAAAATACAGCTTTTTTCGCATAATCCTTCCCATAATTCTCAGAAAGAATATCAGTAACAAGGAAGGAAGAAGCATAGACGATATTGCCAAGAGTTGCATCCATTCCAAAAAGAGACACCATCTTTACCACCTGGATATTGGCAACAATGGTAGCAATGGGTACCCAGACAAAAAGACCAGTTTTTCCAGCGAAGCGGTATAAAGCAAGAATCAACAGAAAGTTTACGAAGAGCATCGCAAACCATAATAACTCATTCATTATTCTCTCCCAGTTTTAGTTTTATGGCGGGTAGGCTGGAACCACCAATAAAAGATCTCGACTCACTCAAACCACCAACCTTGGCAGACAGTCGAGAACGAAACCTCTTAGGATAAACGATAGTACGAACTCTTTCAATAAAAGAAACTCTTATGGACACACTTTTTTTATGGAAATGCAGCTTGACGACTGAAGTTGTAAACCATTATCCTATGTAATTCCGGTTTACACAGGAGAAAAAACACCATCTACCCATTTTATTACCAACAAGTTATGAATTCATCCAAACAGCCGCAAGAAGACACTCTTTTTAAGATTTCCCGCATAGAAGAGGATTTTACCTTTAACAAACGGGTTGTCGAAGTATTTGATAATATGATCAGCCGCTCTGTTCCTTTTTATGCACAGGTAATTGATAGCTCCGCCCAACTCCTTGACCGCTATCTTGCAGATGATGACAGTATCTATGATCTCGGCTGTTCCACCGGCTCAACACTACTGGAATTCTCCCGCCTCCTCAGCAATAAAAAGCTGCATTTCTACGGAGTAGATAACGCTGAGCCCATGCTTGACAAAGCCCGGCTCAAGGCAGAGATGTTTGGTAAAGAACACTGTATATCTTTTCATCTGCAGGATATAACCAATTTTCAGGGAGAAAACATTGGTGCCATTATCCTGAACTATACCCTGCAATTTATCCGCCCGCTGCAGCGGCAGCAATTTGTGCAGCAGCTCTATCACAGCCTGCGCCCGGGGGGAGTCTTGTTATTGTCGGAGAAAGTCATCAACCACGATCAACGATTAAACAGAGAATTTATTCATATCTATCATGAATTCAAAAAGGCAAGGGGATATTCTGAACTGGAGATCGCCAAAAAAAGAGAAGCGTTGGAAAATGTACTTATTCCCTTTTCCATTGAAGAAAACAGAAAAATACTGCAGGAATGCGGCTTTGATCCAGTTACCACTTTTTTTCAGTGGTTTAATTTCTGCTCCTTTGCCGCGATAAAACCAGTATAAAACAGACTACTCATCATCCGTAAAAAGAGAAAACCAATGACCCCAGGAATAACAGCAGTCAAAAAGGCGGCCATCCCCCATAAAATACACAACTATACCCATGACCCGGCAACCACATCCTATGGTCTTGAAGCTGCGGAGAAGTTAGGTGTTTCGGCAGCAAGAGTCTTTAAAACGCTGGTTGTCAGCCTTGAAAATCGAGGACTTGCCGTTGGAGTTATCCCTGTTTCTTCTAAGCTTAATATGAAGCGCATGGCAAAAGCTGCCGGAGGTAAAAAAGCAGCAATGGCTGCTCCAGCAGATGTAGAACGTTCAACCGGTTATGTTCTCGGTGGAGTAAGCCCTCTCGGACAAAAAAAGCCTCTTACAACTATTATTGACACATCTGCCAAAAAACACTCCTCCATATATATCAGTGCAGGCCGAAGAGGCGTAGAGATTGAATTGGGCCCTGATGATCTGCTTACGCTTACCAAAGGGATATTCGCTGAAATATGCGAATAGTTCTCCTGCCAACAAAAAATCCGCTGCCCTCTCAGGCAGCGGATCAGAACCTACCAATACCACTAAAATTAAATCACTCTATTTTCCATTCATCTCTGCAAACAGAGCAACAACCCGTGCCGCAACTTCATCAACCTTTGCCGCAACGGTCTCTGTGAGGCCAATATTCGGCTCCATCGACTCCGGTACTACGCCGAAAAGAAAAAGCCTGTCAGGATATTCTCCCGTCATAATCAAGGCCGACAACACATCAGACAGCCCTAATTGGTGCGGGGAGAGCTTTTGCGAAAAAAACTTTGGTACTTCATCATCCTTAAACAGACGAATGGTTCCCGGTTCTTCCTTACTTCTAATGGCATCAACAATTACCACCAAGGGACGGTCTGCAATCTCATCAATCAGCTCCATGCCGGCAGTTCCGCCATCAAAGATATCAACATGGGCGAGGGCAGCTTCACCCTCGCACTTTTCGATAACCCGCACACCGATACCCTCATCTGAAAGCAGGATATTGCCGACACCAAGAAGAAGTGGTTTTTTCCTGCTCACAGTACTTTCACCTGGTTAATATTATTTCCTTCCGGATCAGCAAGGTGAATAGCACATGACATACACGGGTCAAAGGAGTGAACGGTACGCAACACCTCCAGAGGACGCTCCTCTTCCAATAGCGGAGTACCGACCAGAGATGCCTCATAAGAGCCCGGATCATCATTATGGTTACGAGGGCCAGCATTCCAGGTAGAAGGTACAACTGCCTGATAATTGTGGATCTTACCATCTCTGATAACAATCCAGTGAGAGAGCATACCGCGAGGTGCTTCAAGAAAACCAACACCTTTAAATTCACCTTTGGGCATCTTCTTCTCAACAAATGTGGTGGTATCTCCCTTACCGATATTTTCCACCAGTGCATGCCACTGCTGCAGAACGATATCATTCATCATCGCACAGCGTACCGAACGGGCGACGATACGTCCCAGAGTGGAATGGAGATATTTCGCCTTAAATTCACTGCCGGTCGCAGCCTTATAGGCAGAGGCGATATCCCCCAGATGGCGTTCACACCTTTTATCACCCTTCGCCAACATACAGAGAACCTGCGCCAGAGGTCCAACTTGAACCGTTTTATCGTAGAATGTTGGAGCCTTTGACCAGCTATACTTCTTGTTTTCATCCCAACCGGTATAATTCGGCTCGGTCTTCCCTTCCCAGGGAGCAAGAGGTTCTTCATCTTTGTACCATGAATGCTTTGCACTCTCGTAGATACCTTTACGCAGCCACGCATCCTTATGGGTAGTAATCTCACGAAATGTTGATAAATCACCATTTTCGATATAGCCTCCAGGCATAACAAAACCACCATTGTGATTATCTGTCGGAATTCCCGGCACCGCAAGATAGTTGGTGATTCCTGCGCCAAGCTCCAGCCATTCAGGATAGAACGCAGCCACCAGAGCCACATCCGGCTTATACACCATTTCAATAAAATCCTGCAGCTGATCAAGGTATTCCTTTATCAGCATCAACCGCTCCATATTAAGTACCGCAAGAGCATCAAGGTTAATGGGATTGGCAACACCTCCAACAGCAAGATTTTGAATATGGGGAGATTTACCGCCAAGTACCGCAACAGCCTTATTGGCATTACGCTGCACCTCAAGGGCCTGCAGATAGTGAGTAACACAGATAAGATTCACTTCCGGTGGAAGCTGCATCGCTTTATGTCCCCAGTATCCGTTGGCGAAGATTCCCAACTGTCCGCGCTTCACCAGTGCTGTCAGCTTCTGTTGTACCGCAGCAAACTCTTTGGCATTATTGCCCGGCCAGGAAGAAAATTTATCAACCAGTTTTGCCGCCTTAACGGGATCTGCCTTCAAGGCAGAAGTAACATCCACCCAGTCAAGGGCTGAGAGCTGATAGAAGTGAACAATATTGTCATGGATACAGTGGGCGGCAGTGATAATGTTACGGATATATTGTGCATTCACAGGCACATCAATCCCCAAGGCATCTTCCACCGCACGTACAGATGCCATCGCGTGTACCGTAGTGCACACACCGCAAATACGCTGGGTGATAACCCATGCATCCCGCGGTTCACGTCCTTTAAGAATAGGTTCTATCCCCCGCCACATGGTTCCGGACGCCCAGGCTTTTTTGATCATTCCATCCTCAAGCTGGCAGTCCATGCGCAGATGGCCTTCAATTCGAGTAATCGGGTCAACAGTAATTCGCTTATTCATGACATATCCTTTTATTTGTCTTGGCCATTATGCGCACGCTGTAAACTCAGACGTTTCTTCGTCAACGTAGGCAAAACAGGCATAAGTTTGATAATGAGTAGATAACCGCTAATCTCAATGGCAACCAGCCCTACAGAGAGCAGAATTTCTTCTGTCTTGGGATAATAGTGATATCCGCCGCCTGGATCATAGGCAAAAAGTGAGAGATTCATCCGCCACATAGCAGCCCCGATAAGCATACAAAGGGCTCCGAGAAAAAGAAAACGGGCATCCCGGCGCAACTTATCCCAGTGGAAAACCAACAGCGGGAACATGAGCAACAGGGTTTCAATCCAGAAGAGGATACAGTACCGATCTCCAGTAGAGAGATACTCCACCTTATTGGTGAAAACGAGCTCCCCAAAACGGACGGACAGGAAAACAATTAAAAAGACATCAACAACCTTGGTCAAGCGGTAGAGCAGGGGTGTTTCCTCAGGAACCTTACCAAACAGCCCTGCCTGAACAAGACTTCCTTCAAAGACAACAATGGAGAATCCCATAATAAATGCTGATAGCAGAGAGAACAGCGGCAAGACTTCATAACTCTGCCAGAGGGGGTGAATCTTATCTCCTGCTGCAATAAAAAGTGACCCCATGGAAGACTGGTGCATAGTAGGCAGCAAAGCACCCAGTGCAATAACTGCAAACATCACACGATTCAACTTTTTCAACGGCACATGCCAGCCAAATTTCTCCAGGATAACAGGAGAAAACTCCACTGCCACAACACCAACATAAATAGTCATACACGTTGCTGTCTCAAAAAGGACAGAATTGGTATTGAAAAATCCGGGAATATAGAAAAAGGGAAGATTCCACCAACGGCCCACATCCATAACAATGGAGAGTCCACCCAGGCTATACCCGAAAAGACTCGCCAAAAGTGCAGGGCGGACCAGAGGATGATACTGCCCCTGATTAAAGACATATACCGTCCAGGCAAGGGCCCAGCCGCCACAGGCAAATCCGGTACCGACCAACAGGTCAAAGGCAATCCACAACCCCCATGGATAACCGCCGTTCAAATCTGTTACCGCCCCAATACCAAAAATAAGGCGGTGAAAAATAACAAAAACACCCAGCAGCACAAAAGGAGCAAAAAAGAGCAGCGGCCAGTTGACTAACCGCCCTCCAATGGGATTGGGGTCATGATGATCACTCATTGTTTTGCCCTCCGTCATGTTTGTTATTCTTGTTCTCTTCCTCCATCTTGTTTTCATGACGATACGTCTGGAAGACAATTGCGGAAAAGAGAGCCAGCGGCAGCACCATGCCTTTATAGAGACCATGCTGTACCGTTTCCGTGCGAGCACCATTGGCGCGGTCTGCCAGAGCAGGCAGCCCCAATTTTTCATAAGGAACTCCAGAAAGAACCAGTATTTGAGTACCGCCTCCCTCACGTTCACCATAAATATGCTCCTGATAGGTAGCAAGAGCCTGACGATTTATTCTCTCGCCGCCCACCCTGTGCACGGGAAAATCATACTCTTCCCCCGGATTGGCTGCCAGGCGGCGTCTGGCCTCTTTCATCAGCTCTTTCCGTGTACCATACAATACAGCTCCCGTGGGACAAACCTCTGCACAACCGGGGATTCCCCCTTTATCAATACGCTCAAGCCCCTTCTGATTGCAGAGCACACACTTTTTCAACTCTCCAAAGGGATCATCATATTCATATTTGGGAATATTAAATGGACAGGCAACCATACAGTAGCGGCAACCAGTACAGGTGCTGGGATCAGTAGTTACAATCCCCGTTACCGGATCTTTCTGCAGAGAACTTACTGGACAGACTGAGACACAGTTGGGATCGACACAGTGCATACACTGCTTTTTGATATAGGCAAAACCATCTTCGAGCTGATCCTTGTTTTTCCCCGTACCATCTGTCCATATCTGGATGATATTAAAGGTATATTCATCCAGCTTGCTATTTCTGGAATGAACCGGATCTATAGGATTCCGCTTCATATTATTCAACTGTTGGCACTTTGTTACACAGCTCTGACAACCAATACAGAGAGTGGAATCATAAAGAAAACCAACAGCATCAGGCAAAGGCTCCATATTATGGCGCGCCTCCGCTGACGTGATATCCGTTGAAACTGCCAGTGCCGAAGAAGTGGCAAGCAGCTTCAAAAATTTTCGGCGATCCATATCATTGCTCCTTATCACTTACTTCTTTTTCTGCGGCGGCTTTTTCCTTGGCAGCTTTCTGTTGCTTACCCAACTTCCCTACGGTCATCAAACTTACACCGGCAACAACACCACCGACACCACCAAGAAGGGCCGTGGCAGCATCACTTCTTTCACCACCTTCCACCTCATCAACGTGAGGATGAATAGACACCGGCGTCGGACGCTGTACATAGGCGAGCTCTCTTACTTCCTTACTGAAACCAACGCCCTGCTCATTACAACCGATACAAGGATGTCCAATACCTACAGGCCAAATTCCCCCACCGATATCACAAAACTCAAGAGAGGGACAGTTCCCCCAGGTTTCAGGTCCTTTACAGCCAAGTTTATACAAACACCAACCAGCACGATGCCCTGCGTCGCCGTACTGCTGGGCAAAACGCCCTGCATCAAAATGCGGCCGACGTTCACAGTGCTCATGAATAAGCCGTCCATAAGCAAATTTCGGACGGTGCTTATCATCCAGCTCGGGAAGAGTGTTATAGGTGATAATCTGAGCAACTGTAGCAAGAAAAATTGCAGGATTAGGAGGACAGCCAGGAAGGTTGATAATTGTTTTCCCAGGAAGAACCTCCTCTAAGCTTTTTGCCCCGGTAGGATTCGGACCAACGGAAGGCACCCCGCCCCAGGCAGCACATGAACCAATGGCGATAATTGCGGCAGCACCCTCTGCTGCTTTCTTTATATGGTCAATAATCGGCTCTCCCGCAACCATGCAGTAAATACCGCCGTCTTTTGTCGGGATAGAACCATCAACAACCAGAACATACTGCCCTTTGTACTCCTCTATAGCATGATGTTTAACCGCTTCAACCTGCTCTCCAGCAGCCGCACAAAGCACCTCGTGATATTCAAGGGAGATAGTTTGCAGGAGCAGAGTCTCAAGGGTGGGATGAGTCGCCCGAAGCAAAGATTCGGTACAACCAGTACATTCCTGGGCTCCAAGCCAGATAACAGGCGGTCGTTTCTCACTAGTTAGTGCTGCAGCAATGGCCTCAGCCGCGCCAGTACCACTTAACCCTAAAGTCACGGCAAGCCCCGTACAAAATTTCATAAAGTCGCGCCGGGAAACGCCAGGACTTTCCAAATCAAAATACTCTTTCTCCGTGTTCATGCGTATCGTCCCCTAGTTAATATTGATAGTTTTGGTGGCTCAAAAAAAATACCGCACATATTGCACAAGTTGCACCAAGGTAATCCGTGAAAAAGAAAGATGCAAGAATTTTACAAAAATCTTTGTTTTTTTCATCTTAGAATATTGTTTTTAGGAGTAAGTACAATTAGTTATATTTATGACCAAAAATGATTATTCATTCATTTTTAGAGCAAAAAACTTACTTTGCCGCCACTATCAAAGAGAGTGAAGAAGCGGAAAGCGTACAACAGTTCCCTCCATAAGGGAGCACTGTTTTTTCTTGACAAATTTTCGAAAAAAAGGCGATATAGATGGCTATTCGTTACTTTTTGGAGGTTCTATGAAAACCGCTGTCATTGGTTTAACTACCGGAGGCAAAGCTCTGGCTCACTCTCTCGCAGGCCGGCTTGGTGCTGTCTTCCTCGAAAAGAAGCCGCAACAGAGTGTTGCGGCCCTGCTGACAAAAAACTGGAAGCACTATGATGCCTTTATTTGTATCATGGCAACAGGAATTATTGTTCGGGCCATTGCCCCCCTACTAGGAGACAAGGCGACAGACCCTTGTGTTCTGGTACTTGATGAAAAAGGACAAAATGTTATCAGTCTGCTTTCCGGCCATCTTGGCGGAGGAAATAAACTCACCCTTGATGTCGCCCGCCTACTGGATGCGAATCCTGTTATCACCACCGCATCAGACACCCTTGAACTAACAGCACTTGACTTATGGGCAAAAGAGAACCGACTTCAACCTCCAATGCGCACCAAACTTACCGCTCTTTCAGCAAAAATGGTCAACAGAGGCCTCCTGCGGTGCTACTGTGATCTCAGTATAAAAAAGGGAAGCTTACCACCGGACATTATAAAGACAGAGGGACCGGAAAAGGCCGATTTTATCATCAGCCTGCATCAAAAAAAATGGTCAGAAAAGCCTCTTTTTTCTCCACAAACCATTGTGATAGGTACCGGCTGCAACCGGGGAACTCCCGCCAGCGAATTTGAAGAAGCAGTAAATGAATTTTGCAACGACCTGGATATCTCCAGAAAAAGTATCCGTAATTTGGCAAGTATTGATGCAAAAAATGATGAAGAAGGGCTTCTTCAATTTGCACAGCAAAATGACTGGAGAATAGATTTTTTTACCAAAGAAGAACTCAATACCTATAAACATCTCGAGATATCAGCTGCAGCCATGAAGGCAGTGGGAGCCATCGGTGTTGCCGAACCCGCATGCCTGTTAAGTGCCGGCAGTGACAACCTTCTCCAAAGGAAAAGAAAATGGAAAAACATAACAATGGCAGCAGCAGCGGCACCCTTTACGTTATCGGCACCGGGCCGGGCAGCAAAGAACATATGACCTATGCCGCAGCAGCGGCACTTGAATCATCAACAACAATAATTGGCTATAAGACATACCTTGAGCTTATTCCTGAGTTTCTTACCGAAAAAAACGTCATCTCCTCACAGATGATGAAGGAGATAGAGCGGTGCAAAGAAGCACTGAATATGGCAGAGGCAGGAGAATCTGTCGCCCTTATCTCTGGAGGGGATCCGGGAATTTATGCTATGGCAGGGC